>ENA-ORDI01000186-ORDI01000186.1-marine-metagenome-genome-assembly--contig:-NODE-186-length-44013-cov-5.516911_pt1 | contig 44013 bp, 26 predicted proteins | sample MGYA00248628_ERZ508525 | MGnify/ENA primary metagenome ERZ508525 (study PRJEB26195, sample SAMN05422138) | marine metagenome | isolation source: East of Porto Seguro, South Atlantic Ocean | place... | reverse complement strand
GTGATAATTACGGATCCGATCACGCCGCCTGCAGCTGCTTTTCCGGAAAATGCATCACTGAAAATAAGTGCCAGTAGATCAGGAATATGTGCCAGGTTTGTAATCACGATAAATATTCCGGCCAACAGGTATAACGAAACCATGAGCGGTACCAGCCTGGACGCTACATAGCCAATCCTTTGGATCCCGCCGAATATCACAAACGCTACTAAAACAGCAACGGGTATTCCTACCATCAGGTTACCTGCTAATACAGCATCAGTAAACCAGCCATTTTTCATCCAGATCTCATCGCGGATGATTTGGGTCAGCTGATTTGCCTGGAACAAGGGCAGGCAACCAATTAACCCCGCTGTACTGAACAAAATGGCCAAGGCCTTGAATTTCGTTCCCAGCGCAGTTTCTATCACATACATGGGTCCGCCCTGCACATCGCCCCGATCATCCATTCCGCGAAACATGATACTAAGTGTACAGGTGAAGAATTTCGTAGACATGCCCACAAATGCACTGATCCACATCCAAAATAAAGCCCCGGGCCCGCCCATGCTGATAGCCACTGCCACGCCGCTGATATTCCCCATTCCGACTGTGCTGGCCAGTGCTGTTGACAATGCCTGAAAATGGGTTAAATCGCCGGGATCTTCCGGGTTGTCATATTGACCGAGAAGAATTTTGATGCCATGTCTGAAAAACCTGAACGGCGTAAAACGGGAATAAACAGTGAAAAAAACTCCGCCTCCCATCATCAGAATGAGCAGCGGATAACCCCACATGAGTGAGGCGAATTCCGAAGCCAGTTTTTCAAGGTAAGGCATTATAAATCAGAAGCCAAAAATAAAATGAAAATACATCCTGAAAAGATGAATTAATTACTCGTGCAAAATTGGTTTACCAAATATTTTCAGAAAGCCTGTCACAAGAACTAAACCCACTGAAAGACTCACAATCAAGGATATACCCAAACCGGTAAAAATGTAACCAGCAAGCAATGCAATCACGCCGGAAATTACAGCATAAGGAAGTTGGGTGCGTACATGATCGATGTGGTCGGATCCTGATGCGGTGGACGATAAAACAGTAGTATCAGAAATTGGAGAACAATGATCACCAAACACAGATCCAGACAATACACCGGCAAAGGTAGAAAGGAAGATAGGATCCTGAACCACTTGATTTCCTTCACCACCCAGTAATTGGATAGCCATTGGGACAGTAACCGGGACGAGGATTGACATGGTGGCCCAGGAGGAACCGGTGGAAAAGCTGATAACCGAAGCAGTAAAAAACGTGACAGCAGGCAAGAGTACAGGAGTTAAAAAGCCAGAGGTCAGATCCACGATATATTCAGCTGTTTTCATATCCGCACAGACATCTCCAATAGTCCAAGCCAACACCAGAATAATACAAGCCATAATCATGGATCGTACTCCACTGATCCAGGCATCCATGGCCTTTATCAGGGATAACAGGCCCCCGCTCACAGACATAATGATGGCAATAAACCCAGCCAGGAATGAACCCCAAATCAGACTGGCATTGGCATCAGAATTTCCGATGATATTGCGGATTGTCTTCGGAGAACCATTTTCCAGGCCTTCACTGCCGGTAATAAACAAACCGCAAATGGTAATTACAAGCACAGCCAAAATCGGGATCAGGCCGTTACTCCAGTGACTCAGTTTACTTTCTTCAAATTCCCGGGCCAGAGATTCATCCATCATAGGCTGAGCATTTTCTGCCAACACGGCACCGGTGGTTTGCGATCTTGTCTCCGCTTTATGCATGGGCCCCATCTCTCTGCGCATCAATACAGTGGCAAAAAGGAATACCAAGGTAAATATGCAGTAGAAGGAATAGGGAATACTCTGTAGAAAAGTCAAATACAGATTGGCCGAAATACCGTGTGCTTTATAGGGACTGTCCAAGAGGCTCATCTGGAAAATAGACCAGGTACTGATGGCGGCCAGGCTGGCCACAGGCGCAGCCGTAGAATCCACCAGGTAGGACAGCTTTTCCCTAGAAATACGGACACTGTCTGTAAAGGGGCGCATCATATTACCCACCAGCAGGGTATTGGAATAATCGTCAATAAAAATCACCAGACCCATAAAAGCTGTGACCAACTGACCCCGGAAATTGTTTGTTGCATATTTAGATGCGGCAGCAACGATCCCCTTTAAACCGCCGTTGGCGGACATCACTCCGATCAAACCGCCGAAGGCAAGGGTAAACATCAAAATAGAGGTATGACTCGAACTTCCCGCCAAAGAGTTCACCAGGTAAGTATCCAGGGAAGTCGTTAATCCTGACCAGATGCCTCCCGTATGAATGCAAACACCGATGAAAATACCCATAAACAGGGATAAATGAGCCTGCCGGGTAATCAATGCCAAAACAATGGCTGCCACGGGCGGCAATACTGAAACCCAGGACACCCCACTTTGACATTCCCCTGACCCAGATGCAGCCAAGGCCAGACTACCGCAAAAAACGAGTAGAACCGGTAAAACCAGGGGATACCGTTTTAATAGATTCATAGATTAAAAATTATATAAAACACAAGTCGCCTCCAACAAACAGAAACACAAGTAACGTCATCCACATTAAACCTAAAAAGGACGCAAACCATTTTTTCAGGGTCCGCCAAGTAAAAGTACTACTATGGGAGGGGCCCATAAAAAGCTCACTAGGTCTGCCATTGTTTGATCTAGTGTTTGAATTATGTCAGTCAAAATTTCCTATCCTGTGTAATTAAAAATGGTTGGGTTAATATATTCCGAAATATACGTATTATATGGAAATTCAACTGAAGAAAAATATCCAGCTAAATATGAAACGACTTGATCTATACCTTATCCGTCAATTTTTGACCATTTTGGGTATATCCATCCTGGGTTTTACCTGCATTTTCCTTGTTGTAGACCTAATTGAAAATCTAGATCGTTTTATTGATAATACAGTACCCTGGAAGGTTGTATCAAAATATTATGTTTATACGGTCCCCTGGTTCTTCAATATTGCGCTGCCAATGGCCATGCTGATCGCGACCGTATTTAGTGTTGGTCTTCTGGTCAAACGCAACGAGTGGACCGCCATGAAATCTAGCGGCATAAGCCTCTATCGTATTGCGATACCATTAATAATTATTGGTATTATCATAAGTTATGCATCATTTGAATTTGAAAATAGAGTGGTAAGCAGTGGCAATGAGATGCGGTCCGCAATCGAACAAAAATACATTAAAAAGAAGTCACGCCGGAAAATGAAGCACGTTTATAATGACGTCTTTTTGCAGAAAAAGGAAAAAATTCATATTGCTTTAGGTAAATATAAAGTTCGTCAAAAAAGCGCAGAAGGTGTAACTATCATATCAATGAGCGAGGGCATCATTTTGAAACGTATTGATGCGAAGACGATCACCTGGATCGATTCACTGGAACGGTGGGCAGCGTCAGAATTTTCTATCAGAACTTTCGATGAAAATGGCTACGAAATCGATGTATCCATTCCGAAATCAGATTCCTTGATCCAGATCGATTTTACTCCTGATGACATATTGAAACAGGGAAAATTGCCCGACGAGCTCAATTACAATGAGTTGACCGAGCGAATTGTACAGTTAAAAGAAAATGGCGTGAAGACAACGCGCTGGGAAGTAAGCAGATATTTTAAAATATCGTTCGCATTTACAAATCTGATTGTGGTGCTTTTTGGTCTACCGCTGGTAGTTATTAAACCACGAGGTGGACTTACTTTCGGGGCTGGGATGAGTTTTCTGGTGATATTCTTTTATTACGCGTTTATTAAGTTTGGCCAGTCCTTAGGTTTTAAGGGTGTATTGGAGCCGATGGTCTCCGCTTGGATCGGTAATGTAGTATTTTCTATTGGAGGTCTACTACTGCTTTTATTCGCCCGGAAGTGACTCATCGGAATCCGGTTCTGCATCCTGCGTTGGTTCTTCAGATGATTCATCACTAGACCCCGATTCTTCCTCCGGTTCTTTATCTGTAGCAGCATCTTCCGGTAATGGTGCAGGTCCATCACTTGGTGCTGCCGGCTTGCTATCGCGACCTTTAAAACTGGTCAGTGTTAGCTGCAACGATAAATTCAGTCCTTGCATAGAATGGAGCCATACACCATTCTTGAAGGCAAAGCCGAAATCGAATATCAAAGGTCCGGTATGATAACCAAATCCTAAGCCGAGTTCTTTGAAGGTAGGACCACCAAAAGCAAATCCCACGCGAAGAGGTATATTTTGAAACTTTAAAAACTCGAAACCTGCGGACCAGCGCCAGCCGGCATGGGCATAGAATTTATTTGTGAAACCTGTCCAAATATCAGAGCTGATAATAAATAGTTCATTACTATAAGAAACACCAGCCCGAAAAATTGCTGGATAGCGAGTTTTGAATTCTTTTGGTTTGTCTGGGTCATTTGGGTCCCTGTTGTCTACTGCTTTAAAGGGTTCACTGGTAAAAATATCTGGGCTCGATAATCCTTCAGCATTAACACTATCAATCTTGTATTCATAGGAAATAGCCTGGTATTCACTTATCGCTGGGAAGCCCAAGAATGCGGCTGGATTAAATACATCATCATCTGTTCCCATCGTACCATCTGGTCCAGCAACTAAATCTTTCATCAAACCCTGTTTATTCCACTCAATAACACCCAGAGCATTAATTAATGCAACACCAGCGCGAAACCCGTTGTATTCCTTGGTCACAAATCCTAGATCAAGACCGAATCCACTACCCCCTACACCGAAGCGAAAAAGGTATTTTCCTGAACCATAAACGTGATAATCACTGGTAACAATGGTAGCTATACTAGAATCTGGATCTATGCCAAAATAAAAAAGACCCTGTAAATACTTAACCGTCACACCTAATGCAAATCGATCATATGGAACCGCAAAGGTAAACCCAAGTTCATTGATGCCAAATACCTCTAGATTAAAGGTCATGTCCAACTCTGGTTGTTTACCGTTGCCGTAAAACAATAATTCCAGAATCCCTAATGGAAATACAATATTACTCATCCATACCAGATTGCTTGTAAAGGCCATATTTCCCGATGAATAATTGATTATCGGCAATGGTAGATGAATATTTTGAGCAAAAGCTAACCCACCAGCATCTTGAAACTGCCGAAAAAGTCTATCCTTACTGTTATCGTTAGGATTCCTTGGATTTTCACCTGCAGCATAGAGCGTATCACCACTGAGGGAATTAAGATTCTTCAAAGAGATGAAATTCCCCGATAAACCCAAATCGAATCCAAATAATTGCAGCATAAAGGGTTTATCTTGCTGGTAGGCAAGCATAGCTGGATTATAGCCTACCGCAAAATACCCATCTGCAATAGTCGTATATGCATTCGCCATCGCTACGGATCGTGGATCACGTTTTATTTGCCCCAAGATGGTGGTGTGAACCATAACAATAATAATCAAACAGTAAAAAACTAAGCGTTTCATCAGCGGGATTTCCCAAGCTGCTTTATTTTGCCATTATTTATCACTGCATTACCGGTTGATGTGCTGCTTTGCAATCCGCCGGTAACACTAAAATACCAGCCACTGATATCATTTAGTTCAGAACTTGAATCTCTAATTCTAATGCGTACACTATCTTCTAGAAATAAAGGTGTCCATGCTAGCGAGTCATTATTCACTATATTTTCTAGAATTTCTACCCACTGATCCTCGCTAGTATTTACACCAGTAGCATAATGCACATCTACGTTACCGACTGTCCCATATGTTTTCCAGCGGATCATATAGTCAGTCCCTGCCAACAAATTTTCACCACCATTTGGGTAATGGATCACTATATCATTTTCTGTTGGCCCTAATATGCCTGTGCTCGCAACACGGAAGGTGATGAAGGATTTAATATCAATAGCATCGTACCTAGAAAAAAACCTTGCTGAATCACCTGTTGGATTAAAAGAAAACCTTGGTACTATATATCGTAAACCATAATCAGTAAGCAGAAAAATTCTGCCTGTATCCAAGACACTACTATAACTTGTTATTCCCGGCACGGCAACCTGACCCTTGTGGCCTTCGGAATTTGTTTCTTGGTATAAGGAATCCGGATCAGGTAGCAATACACGGAAGAGAGTATCAACATATGATACTACCGTATCCATCACAGCATCTTTGTGTTTTACCAAATATTTTACACCATCCACACACTGGGTGGAATCGCTCATTACATTAAATATATAAATATTTCCACTGGAAGGACTAAGCAAGTCGCATTCATCAATAATATATAAACTATCATTTGAATCCCAGCCAGGTTGATCTTGATTTGCCATTGTATCGACAAAAGTGCCTAATGCTTCACTGGTTATATCCTTAGGAAAAAAGGGCTGATTGGACAGCAAAATCGCGAATTCACCCCCTAATGGTAAACTATTCTCTACGGTGGTCGTTAATTCAGAATGGATAAGTGAATGCCGTATTTTATTTCTAATATCATGATCCATAGCATCAAGTTTTGAAACGCCGGTTGGTGGAATGAATGCTGGCGCATTCATCGTTACCAAAAATGGTAATTTTAAACTAAAAGCACCTCCTATACTTCCCGGTTTCGTTCTAATGGTCGCATCACCGTCAAGTTTTGCATTTACTTGGGCTACTACCGCTAATGGCATTGCTGCAAAAAAATCAACAATTGAAACTTCACCCGAAATTGGTGGCGTGGCTGTGCTGTCAATCCATTGCGCTGAATCATGAGGAGCGTAGACAAGAGTTGTACTTCCTGATTTATTCCAGCGAATTATTGATTTAACTTTAGAAACGGAATAGGATTCTGGCGTAGGCAGACTAATAGTTAATGGGGATTTTATCTGCTCTCCAGATGGACTAACGCCAACCATATTTATATTAATTCCTAAGGGTAGATTAACTGAATATTCAAACTCAAACTCGAATTCAAGTCCTGGGAATCCAATACCTGTCATTTCGGATGGATAACCAGTAATATCCAGTGTATCTGCAGTTAATTCCTGATATATAAAAGCCTGAAAATTATCGAAAAACAAGGAACCAAAACTCAAATCCAAACCAAAACCACCCAAGGATTCACTACCAAGTGGAATAGTCGCTTGCTGAGCAGGTATAATTACAGCCAGCGAGCAGGCCAATGAACCAAGAATAGTCTCCGGGGGTAACGGTTCAAGAGTATATCCATATAATTCGAAAGTTTTATTTATAGCTGGATTGGCTGCACTTAAGACAGTATCAATTTTAACCAGGTTTCCTCCTGTGGACGGAGGCATAAAGTTAGGTATATACAAATAAAATTTTAAATCCCAAGGAAAGGAACTCTGGAGATTATCAATTATCATTTTATTTCCATAATCTTTGAAAATTTGTGAAATTGATTCGCGGGCATCAATTGAATCGCGGACATCCATCGTTCCGGTTTTTATTTCCAGAGTAGTACCTTCCATTTCTGGCATATTACTGGAAAAATTTAACTGGCTTTTAAATTGATCAATTTGATCACCCAATGGCAGGTTAGTTTCATCCATGCTAACTACGATACTACTGATACCAGGAATGCCCAATTGCACTTTAAAATCAATATAGAGAGAATCATTCTCCCCAGGTTGGAAATTAACGAATGAGTCTGGAGGGGCTCGTTCAAGTCTGCAACCGAGCGCAATGGATAAAAATTTTGATAGGCCTTCACCGGCTAGCGATGTACTCTCTTCAAAAGGGTTATCGGTATAAAATAGTGAATCTTGGACGTGATTTGCGAGTGTACCATTTAATGCAGTTGAATCTGAGCCTGAAAGTAGTCGAGAATAAATATCGACGAGGCCTGTCGGGTATCCTTTGTTTTTAAAATAGGAAGAATAGACACTTGCGGCGCCAGAAGCGATAATTAATGAATCGATATCACTAATAAATGATGCTTCCGCGGGTATTTGCTGCAAAACTTGATCAAAAGGTAATTCTAAGGGAAATTGAGCATTAATTATCCCTAATAAACTATCTAGAATATCGTTCATTGGATCAACTAAAAAAGTGTTATAAAACTCCGCGGACATTGTTTTTTCTTCGTCTAAAGGGAATTCAAAGGGGGTACCATACCAAATAACGCCATCAAAATCTTGACCTATAGAATCTCCAGTTACTGGATGATATTGTATAGTTGTATCTAAATAAACTAGACGGTCATACTGTAATACGGATATTGGAAATACGCTGGTTAATTCCGCAGGAGGAATAGATTGATCAATTAGAATTTCTGCTTCAGGAACACCACCAAATTCTTCTGAAATACTTTGTGAGATACGACCATTTTCAAATAATACATCTATTGGAATTTGACCAGGCTCGAATGGCGGTTCTATATCGCTACCAAAAAGTATCTGAAACCCTAAAGAATCATCCGTTGGATATATGAAATTGGTCGTGTCTACCAAGTCCCCCATCGGAAACCGTTTTGAGATCAGCGGTAGCTTGATATCGATAAACCAGGTAGGAACTACAAAATCGGCGGGATTATCAAAATCACAGGCCGCAATAATAATAACAAGCAGACCAACGAATATTTTATTTATTCGCTTGCGAAAGAGATTCAGTAAACTGCTGAGGTAATCTCGTTCCATTTATAAATGGGAAAGGCCCACGGAAATTCTCCAATTTTCATGAGGTTTACTACAAAAAAAAGCCCCGGTTATACCGGGGCCTAAAAACAGAATTTAATTCAGTTCCTAATAGCGATAATGATCAGGCTTATACGGTCCTGTTTTAGAAACACCGATATAGTCTGCCTGGTCATCAGATAATTCTGTAAGTGTCACACCTAGATGTTCCAAGTGCAGCCTAGCCACTTCCTCATCCAGTTCTTTTGGCAGCATATAGACGCCCAATTCAGGTTTTTCAGTTGCCAGGGCAATTTGCGCTAAAACCTGATTGGTAAACGAATTTGACATTACAAAACTGGGATGTCCTGTAGCACACCCAAGGTTCATCAAGCGTCCCTCAGCAAGTAAATAAATATCATGACCGTCATCAAAAGAGTAGCGATCTACCTGGGGTTTAATCACTTCCCTATTTACGCTAGGATCTTCGTTTAGCTTATCGACCTGGATTTCATTATCAAAATGGCCGATGTTACAGACAATGGCCTGGTCATTCATCGCTTTCATATGTTCCAGGGTGATCACATCACGGTTACCTGTGGCCGTTATAAAAATTTTTGTTTCCGGTATTGCCTGCTCAACGGTAACTACTTCGTATCCTTCCATGGCTGCTTGCAAGGCACAAATTGGATCAATTTCCGTAACCAATACACGAGCACCATAACCACGCATGGATTGGACACAACCGCGACCTACGTCCCCATAGCCACAGACCAGCGCAGTCTTACCGGCTACCATCACATCCATTGACCTCTTCAGACCATCAACCAGTGATTCACGGCAGCCATAAATATTGTCAAACTTCGATTTTGTCACTGAATCGTTAACATTATAGGCCGGGAATAACAGCGTCCGGTCTTTAGCCATTCGCTCTAGGCGATGGACGCCAGTAGTAGTTTCTTCAGATACACCAATTATATTTTTTGCTACTTTGTGCCAATGCATGGGGTCTTTTTCAAGGACATCACGCAACAATTCCTCAATAACCTGTTCTTCTTTAACTGTTGTAGTTATTTCTGGTGTTGTATTGTGCTTCGCAAAATGTTCCTCAAGCTCATACCCTTTGTGAATGAGCATTGTTGCATCACCACCATCATCAACAATCAGGTCGGGTCCTTCATAACCATTAAATGTTAATGCCTGCAGCGTACACCACCAATATTCCTCTAAACTTTCACCTTTCCAGGCATAAACCGGTACACCTGACTCTGCAATGGCTGCAGCGGCATGGTCATGGGTAGAAAATATATTACAACTGGCCCAACGCACATCAGCTCCAAGCTCAACTAATGTTTCTATCAATACAGCTGTCTCAACGGTCATGTGCAATGAACCAGTGAGTTTTTTACCAGCAAATGGTTTTTCCAGCCCGTATTTTTTACGAGTTACCATAAGACCGGGCATTTCTTTTTCTGCAATAGCGATTGCTTTTCGGCCATCATCAGCAAGATCAATATCCGCAACTTTATGCTGTAATTCTTCAACAATGGTGTTAGCTACTGTAGCAGAATCCATTAAATATTCCTTTCATTTGCTGCAGATTTTAATTTATTCACCATATCTGTTTTTTCCCAGGTGAACTGTTCGCCTTCACGACCAAAATGACCATAAGCGGCTGTTTGACGATAGCGGGGACTCTTAAGATCCAGGTGTGCAATTATTTCCCCTGGTTTTAGTGGAAACACTTTTTGCGCTATATCGGTTAATTTTTCATCGGAAATTTGTCCAGTACCAAATGACTTTACATAAAACGATGTCGGTTCAGCAACGCCAATACTATATGAGAATTGCACCTCACAATTATCAGCCAAATCAGCTGCTACAATATTCTTGGCAATATAGCGTGCCATATACGACGCTGAACGATCTACTTTTGAGGGGTCCTTTCCGGAAAAGGATCCCCCTCCGTGAGGTGCGTAACCACCATAAGTATCTACAATAATCTTACGACCAGTAAGTCCTGTATCAGCATCCGGTCCACCAAAAACAAAGCGGCCAGTACCATTGACAATAAAACTCCCCGAATTCTCTAAACCCAATTCATTAAGAACCGGTTTAATTACGTATTCGATCACTTTTTCTTGTACAAACTCATGCTCAGCCGATTCCGTGCCGTATTCCGCAAGCATATCATTGTGCTGGGTGGCAATAACTACTTTTGATATTGATACCGGTTGCCCATTTTCATAATCCACTGAAACCTGAGACTTCCCATCTGGTCCCAGCCAGGGAAGCGTTCCGTCCTTCCTTACTTGCGCTAGTCGTTTCGTCAGACGATGAGCAAGGTGGATGGGTAAGGGCATCAATTCAGGCGTTTCCTTACAGGCATACCCGAACATTAATCCCTGGTCGCCGGCGCCTTGTTCATGATCATCCGATTCATCTACGCCCTGGGCGATTTCGCTGCTTTGTTCCTGGATCTTAACTAATATTTCCACTGCTTTACCATCCATCCCACGGGCTTCGTCTGTATAGCCAATCTCTTGAAGTGTATTTTTAACGATTTCTTCTACATCGGCTGTACCCTTTGAACGCACCTCACCTGATACGACTATGAGTTGTTTGGTAGCCAAAGTTTCACAAGCAACATGAGATTCCGGATCCTGCCTCAGTAAATCATCTACCAATGCGTCTGATATTGCATCACAGACTTTATCTGGGTGACCTTCGGTTACAGATTCCGAAGTAAATGTAAATCTACTCAATTGTTACCTCTTTTGTTTTTTTCATAAAAATAGCCGGCAAATATACAGTATAATAACTTTTACAACCAAATAACTATCCCCTATGGAAAATACCCATTTTTTTGATTTTTAATTAGTAGTTGGACCTGCATTTTTCACAACTTCATCACCCCGGTCATACTGCTTAAAATTATCCTGAAATTTCTGAACCAAAACTTGGGCAGTACTAGTATACTCATTTTCATCTTCCCACGCTGATTTTGGCACTAAAATGCCAGGGTCTATATCGGCCAGTGTTATGGGTACCTGAAAACCAAAATATGGATCCTCCGCGAATTTAGACGATTGAATACTGCCGTCCAATATTGCGTGGATTATCTGACGGGTAATTGGTAAAGAAATTCTTGCAGCACCAGAACTTGCATTGCAACCCACCCAACCCGTGTTCACTAGATATGCCGGGACATTTAATTTATTCATTTTATCCCGTAATAATTCCGCATACCGCAGCGGGTGCAATGTTAAGAAAGGTCCTCCGAAACAAGGTGAAAAAGTAGCCACTGGATCTGTAATCCCTCTTTCTGTACCGGCGACCTTGGCAGTATAACCGCTGATGAAATGATACATGGCCTGTTCCGGCGTAAGCTTTGCTACAGGAGGCAGAACGCCATAAGCATCACAGGCCAGAAATATGATATTCTTCGGATGATCGGCAACACTGTTCTGCCCCTGTGAAAAAAGAGAATTTTCAATGTGGTCCAGGGGATAAGACACACGGGTATTCTGGGTTTTTGAGTCGTCCATAAAATCTATCTCTCCTGTGTTTTCATCATAGACAACATTCTCAAGCAGGGCACCCTCACGAATGGCATTATAGATATCCGGTTCATACTCGGGATTGAGATTGATCACTTTGGCATAGCAGCCGCCCTCGAAATTGAATATTCCATTATCAGACCAGCCATGTTCATCATCACCGATCAAGGGCCGATCCGGATCCGTAGACAACGTTGTTTTACCCGTACCGCTTAGTCCAAAAAAAATAGCTGAATTCTGTCCATTGTTGTCCGTATTTGCTGAGCAGTGCATAGAAAGCACGCCCTTTTGCGGCAAGATATAGTGTAATACAGAGAAAATACCCTTTTTCATCTCGCCACCATATTCAGTACCACCAATAATTGCTACGCGGCGCCCAAGATGAAATAATATGAATGTTTTTGAATTTAAACCATGCTTTTCATAGTCATCATTCTGAATATCGGAGGCATTAATAATTGTGAAGTCAGGGACAAATCCTTCAAGTTCTCCTGCATCGGGGCGAATGAACATGTTATGCGCAAAATGTGCCTGCCAGGCCTTTTTAGTGATAATACGCACAGCGATACGGTACGCTGAATCTGCACCAGCAAAACCATCAAACATATACGTCCTTGAAGTACTGGAGTTATAGAAGGCAGTTGCTTTCTCATAGAGCTCATTAAAAATGTCCTCATCGACCTTCCTATTTACAGGACCCCACCAGATCTTATCATTTGAACTTGATTCATCAACGATATATTTGTCATTGGGTGACCGACCGGTGTAAATACCTGTATCCACCATAGCCGCACCGCGTAAACCGATCCGGCCTTCCTGATTATCCACAATATGATCAACAAGGACTTCTACAGGAAGATTGCGATGTACATCCCTTACTTTCGATAGACCAATTTTTTCCATTCCTAAACGATTTTCTTCCATAATTGATATATTACCCGTGCGGGTGTGCCTGTTTATAATCTTTTTTTAATTTTTCAGTTGGGACATGCGTATAAATTTGCGTCGAACTTAAACTACTGTGTCCTAGCAAATCCTTTACCGCTCGAATATCTGCTCCGCTCTCCATCAAATGTGTTGCAAACGTATGCCGTAATAAATGGGGTCCTAATCTCTTTCCATCAGCTACGAGCTGGATGTACTTGTTCATTCTGCGCTGGATTGTTCGCTCTGATATACGGTTTTCTTTGGAGTTCACAAATAATGGTTTATCGTAAAATACAGGTTTAAGACTAAGCTTACGCTTTTTTAAATAATGTACTACCGAATTTTCGGCAACTTTACCATATGGAAGCAAACGTTCTTTTTTTCCTTTTCCAAGTACACGGACCAGTTTCTTATCCGGCTGAAAATCACCGATATTTAAATTGACCAGTTCGCTTAAACGAATTCCCGTACTATAAAATAACTCGAGAATAGCTCTATCTCTAAGACCCGCGATTGTATCCGCCGGCGGAGCGTTCATCAGCGTCTCAATTAAATTCTTACTCACGAAATTCGGTAAACTCTTCGGCACTTTTGGTGTTTTTACATGGACAGTTACATTATCTTCAATTACTTCTGCTTTTACCAGGTATCTGAAAAACGATTTCACTGATGCTAGGCGACGAGCAACGGTTTTAGCGGAATACTCTTTTTCGTATTCCCTACCAAGAAAGTGACGAATTGTTTGTCGATCAATTCTACCCAAATCCAAATTGTCTCGGCCATGATAATTTTTCAGAAAATCATGAAAACGATTGAGATCATTTCTATAGGCTTTTATCGTAAGTTTTGAATAACTGCGCTCCTTTTCAAGGGTAATTAGAAATCCCTGAATTATGCTCTTGATCGATTCAGCCATATTTTTCGTTGAGTAATGTAATACTATCATTGAAATCTTGAGGTAATGGTGCTTGAAATGAAACGGTTTTTGCTGTTTCGGGATGCACAAATTCCAGGCTCATAGCGTGCAAAGCATGACGTTCAAGAATAGTTAATATTTGGTGCAATTCCCTGGTAACCTCAGGCAAAAATCCCTTCGTTCGGTTCTCACCGCCACCATATTTTTCATCCGCCACGATCGGATGACCCATATGAGCCGCATGGACCCTTATCTGGTGTGTTCGGCCTGTTTTTGGGTAGAATCGTACATTTGATATATAACGCCAAGCTTCCTCAACTTTATAGCCAGTAGTGGCTTTTCGACCGGTTTCGTCTACAGTAAAACTCGTGGGATCAGAACGTTTTCTTTTGATCGGTTCATCAATTAAACCTTCATTCTCTGTCCATATTCCCCAGGTTAGACCGATATATGTTTTTGTGACCTGTTTATTTTCAAATTGTTCAGCAATTTTACGGTGGGCAAGGTTCGTTTTGGCAATAACCATCACTCCAGATGTATCCCGATCAAGACGATGGACAATTCCCATCCGAGTTAGTCCGTTAATATCGGACAATGCAGACGTATAAAACATTAACCCATTAACCAATGTATTATCTTTTACACCTGTTCCGGGATGGACGACCAATCCCGGTTGTTTATCGATAACCAGAATAGCATCATCTTCATAAACAATTGACAGTGGTATATCCTGTGGTTCATTTATTACTGGAGACGTTTGGGATTGTGCAGGATCTACAACAATTGCTTCACTACCCTGCAGGCGATAACTGGATTTTTCCTTTCGTCCATCAATCATGACTTTGCCATCTTGAACCATAGCCTGAATCTGTGATCGAGAATAATCAACAAGTTGTTCTGACAAATATTTATCCAGCCGCATATCAATGCTGCTCGGGACAGTAAAGTTTACCATCAATTATATCGATTCGGTTGTCGGATTTACAGTGGATTGTTTTAATACGGCATTGTAAATATATAAAATCATACCGATTGTTACTGATGCATCAGCAACGTTGAAAATATACCAATGGTAACTACCAATCATAAAATCAAAAAAATCTACAACAGTACCAAAAAGAATTCTATCAATCAGATTGCCGAACGCGCCTGCTAAAATCAAGGCCAAAGACAATCGCAGTGTCAAATCACTGTCCTTTTCCTGCCAAAAATACCAGGCGAGAAATACAGTCATTAGCAGTGATACTGAAGTAAAGAAATAAATACCGCCAGGAAAATTCAATCCAAAAGCCATACCATCATTGGTAACATAAGTAAAATGAAAAAAGTTCTGTATGACTGGCTTTGACTCACCCAGCATCATCGCACTGCGAGTAACTGCTTTCGTGATCTGATCGATAACCACGATTACAGCACTCACAAGCATTACTTTCACACTAAGCCAAGTTTTTCTTTTTCTTTACAACCAACACACTTGGTAGCATTGGGCACCTCCAGCAAACGTTCTTCAGGAATCAATTCTGCGCAAATCTTACATATCCCAAATATCCCTTCATCTATACGATCAAGCGCTCCCTCAAGGTTTTTATAATAATCGCTCTCACGGCCCATTAATATATAATTTTTTTCCTGCTCAAAAGAGTCTGTCCCTGCATCAGCCATATGAACACTGAAGACGGACTCCTGAGATGACCCTTCGCTATCATTACCATTATCCAGAATACCTTCATGGATATCTCCCATATCTTCTGCTATCTCTTCCATTCTTTTTTCGATAGATATCCGAAATTGTTTCAGTTTTGCTTTAGAATACTTTTTTGCCATAGTAAATCCTTTCAATCAATTATACACGGTCAATACCAAGTCTGACTTCAACACCACCAACCTCAAAAGTATCTTCATATTCACTTGACTTGAATTCATCTGCCATATTTATAGTTAATGTTTCATTCATAAAATAGTTCTTATATGCGCGAACCGCTTCTCCAACTGTGCCTTCAAAAGAGCCATAAATATTGATACGATCCTCGACCGCGAAATTAGCATCTTTCCTCATAATTTGCACGTGACGAATTACATCTCTCACAACACCTTCTTGAACCAATTCCTTCGTTAATTTTATGGTCAATCGGACTGTAATCCCACCATCTGATTCTGTAGTGAAACCCTGTTTTGTCCTCGTGACGATTAGGAATGCATCCCTTGTCAACACAAGTGTGTCTGATTGCAATTGCAATGTTACCTCACCAGTTGTATTTAGATCACGCAATATTTCGTTGCCATCCATAGCAACAAGCACCTCTTTTATCTCGGGAAGATATTGACCATTTTCTTTGCCGATTACAGGTAGATTGGGCTTTACTTCACGCTCAATGAGAATATTACTATTATCAACCCACTTTATATTTTTTACATTTAGTTCATCCAGTACAATGCTCTGTTGCTCCAGGATAAATTCTACCAATTCATTATCATCCAGATGAAAACAAAGTTCTGCCAGAGGCTGTCTTATTTTTAATTCAGCCTTGTTTCGCGCGGAGCGTCCCAACTCTACAATTTTTCGCAGTGTGTCCACCTGCTGGATCAGTTTTAGATCGATCTTTGTTTTATCAACCTTTGGATAATCGGATAAATGGATACTTTCGGGCAATGATTGATCGGTGTTGCGAGCCAGATTCTGATAAATCTCCTCTGTCATAAATGGCAGAATTGGCGCGATAATCTTGATACTCGTCAGCAATACCTGATAAAGCGTGTGATAAGCTGCTTGTTTATCGGCATCATCTTCCGATTTCCAAAACCGTCTTCTACTGCGTCGTATATACCAATTGGATAAATCATCCAAAAATCGTTCGAAGTGACGAATGAATTTATCCACCCGATACCCATCAAATGCCGCTACTGCCTGCTGAATGAGCAAATTGGATTTTGCCAAAATCCATCGATCCAGAATGGTTAAATCATCATTCTTTACTTTTGATTTACTCGGCGAAAAACCATCTACAGCGGCATAGGTGGCAAAAAATGAATAGACATTCCATAATGTAATCAACTTACGACGAACCTCATTCGCCGGTCCGTGTCCGAACAGTAAATTATTTTCAATATTCTGATTGGCAAACATCCAGCGCATTACATCCACACCTATTTCTTCAGCTGCATCATCAAACCAGATTGCATTTCCCCAAGATTTGTGCATATCACGACCAGTCTCATCTTTTACAAGCGCATGGCCCAGCAACGTTTTAAACGGTGCCCTGTCCTCCATGACTGTTGATAAAGCAAGCAATGAATAGAACCAATTACGGAACTGACCAGGAAAGCTTTCCACAACAAAATCGCCGGGGAACCACTTGTCCCAATATGTTCGATCATCATTATAGTGAAGAGTGGAATATGGCACAATACCCGCATCGAGCCAGGGGTTCCCCACATCCAATATCCTGGTACCAATCAACCCTGATTCAGGGTGCTTAATCTTTACTTTATCAATCCATGGTCTATGGGGACTTTGCCCGTCAAAGTCTTCCCAGCCTTCCACTGCAAGTTCCGCTAGTTCTTCCTTTGACCCCACAACAAAAAATGAACCATCTTCAAATTCCCAGATAGGTAATGCCAGACCCCAGAACCTTTTCTTGGAAATCATCCAATCACCCATATTGTCCAGCCATTCATGTTCCCTATCTTGACCCCATTCCGGAATCCATTCTATATCATCCACAACCTTTTTGATTCTATCACGCCAATCCATATTGATATACCATTCATCGACCATACGAAATACCAATTCGTCACCAGAACGCCAGCAATGGGGATATATATGAGGATATTGTTCTGAATAAACCAGAAAGCCTCTTTCCTTCAAATCGGTAGTGATTTTTTCAACAGTACTTTTTTCAGTGGCGTTCAGACCAGTTAGCCACCCAAATTTATCCATAAATTTTGCTTCGTCATCCAGTGGCGCGATGTTAATGAAACCCATTTTCTTACCAATTTGATAATCAATATCGCCGCACCCAGGCGCCATATGTACAATGCCAGTTCCTTCACCAGCCACAACAATATCATTGCCTACACTATCCTTGCCGCCATCAATCACCTGATGACAGTTTACACCATTCAAGCCCTGGGCTTTCAATTCTTCGTTTGTGAATGGATAACCACCTAATTCCTGTTGCGCCTCAAAATCATCAAATGGTCCTGTATATTTCCAGCCTACCATTTCCGTACCCTTAATGGTACCTTCGACCTCATAACCACCCCGTTCCTTGAATATTTGTGCGATTGTTTTCAGTTTGGGGACTCCATCAATCCATTGCTTTTTTTCCTTGAACTGCTTTTCCAGGCGCTGAAATTCCAAATTCTCCTTGGCAAAATAGTATAATGAACCATCTGCTGCCCGCAGTTTAACATAATCAAGGTTCACATTCACGGCAGTGATGACGTTTGAAGTCAATGTCCAGGGTGTTGTGGTCCAAACAAGCAGATACTCCTGGTCCCGGTCCACAAGGGGAAAACGCACAAAAACAGATTCATGTGTAACAAGTTTTCTGCCCTCGATAATTTCCATTTGGGAGTAGGAAGTTCCTGATCTCCCTGACCAGGGTACTACATCAGTACCACGATAAATTTTTTCGTCTTCGAAGAGTTTTTTTAGCATAGCCCAAATCGTGTAATTATTCTCATCAGACATGGTGAAATAGGAATTATCCCAATCCATCCAGTACCCAAGACGTTTAGACTGTTCCGTCTGAATCGCTGAATATTTACGAACCCGATCCTTACAGAGATTTACAAATTTTTCAATGCCATATTCTTCCACATCTCGCTTCGATGCAAACCCGAGTTCTTTTTCAACCTCTACCTCTACCCACAGACCTTGGCAATCAAATCCGTTCTGGTAACGCAGGTCAAAGCCCTGCATGGCCTTGTAGCGATTCATTATATCTTTAATGGTACGTCCCCAGGCATGGTGTACACCCATGGGGTTATTAGCTGTTATAGGACCATCAATAAAACTCCATGGTTCTTTACCCTGATTCAAGGCAACACGTTGTTTAAATATGTCGTTCTTTTCCCAAAACTTGAGGATGGAATGCTCCAGCTTTACGAAATCAACTTGTGGATTTACTCTCTTGATCATTTACTATATTGCAATGCAGAAAATTCGCTTAGATAATCGGCGGATAATTTAGGCGCGTTCCTCTTCGGTATCAATCAGTTCGAGGTAGTATAAATAAAATGGCCTTCTAAAAAGAAGGCCTGATGATATGATTACGATAACTTAATTAACTATCAATCTCTAGCGCATAAAAGCGTGATACATCATCCCTCTTTATCAGTAATAATACAGTATTTTTCCGGCTGCTGGTTCTTATCAGATCTTTGAATTCATCCGCATTTCGTACATTATCGGTACCCACTCTCGTGATCAGATCACCTTCGCGGATGCCAGCAAGGTATGCTTCACTATCTCTATTGACCTCTGTAACCACGACACCATGCTCTTGAGATGACAGCCCATAGTGGGAACGAAGTGAATTATCCAGGTCTTGAACTGTGAGACCCAGGCTGCTTGATTTTTCAGTGCGCATAAACGCCATTTGAGGTTCATCCGGTAACTCACCCAATTTCACATATATAGATTTACGTCTTCCATCACGTATTATATCGACTTTATATCGTTTACCTGGTTCTGCTGAAGAAACGACATTTTTCAGATGACTGGAATTATTTATGGAAATATCGTTGAATTCAAGAATCACGTCTCCAGTGATCAATCCAGCATTATCGGCTGGACTCGCACTCGCTACATTACTGATCAATGCGCCATCGCGCGAATCGAGGTCCAAGGCCTTGGCATAGGAATCATCTATTTCTTGTATGGCAACACCAAGCCATCCGCGCACCACATACCCCTTATTAATAAGATCATTCATGACCTTATTAACCATATTTGCTGGAATGGCAAAACCAACTCCGCGGTTGGACCGATCGTATCCGCCCGTAGCGATTGCTGTATTAATTCCAATCAACTCACCATTCAGGTTGACCAACGCACCGCCACTATTCCCGGGGTTGATTGCCGCGTCTATTTGGATAAAATCTTCGTAATTCTGCCTGGAAATGATATCACTGCGGCCCATAGCACTTACAATACCTGCCGTGACAGTATGGCTTAAGTTATCGGAAAAGGGGCTGCCAATAGCGATCACCCATTCACCAACGCGAAGCTTATCGGAATCACCAAATTCTACCGCAGTTAAGTCATCCCCTTCTATTTGCAAAACAGCTAAATCTGATTTTGGATCAGAGCCAACTACTGTTGCTTCAAATGTACGCTTGTCCATGAGTTTGACTGTGATTTTATCCATATCTTCTACAACGTGGTTGTTGGTTACGATATAGCCTTTGTGGGCATCAATTATTACCCCTGAGCCAAGGGCTTTTGTTCGGAATTCCCGATCCTGATCCAAATCCCGGTCCCAACCGAAAAAACGATTAAAAGGATACTGATTCTGGAAGGGGTCTATCTTAATTATTTTATCGGTTGAAATAGTTACAACAGCAGGATTTACTTTTTCCGCAACATTAGCAAATGTTTCGCTGAATTGACGAATAATAGATCGTTGTGCAAACCCAACTGAAAAAATGATTGAAAAGACGATTAACAAATTTTTTCTCATTGATATTCTCCGTTAGTGAATTTACTTACCCATTATTATGAAACTATTATAAAAAAGTTTCCAATAAAAAACGGCCTTTAAATTAGACTGTTTTAAACAAGGTACTTGTATAATGGTTTATTTCAGCAGTACCATTTTCTTGGTATTATGAAAACTGGGAGATGTTAAACTGTATATGTACACCCCAGTACTCACCGACTCACCACGATCATTCAAACCATCCCATACCACACGATGATAACCAGCCTGAAGCTCACTACTCACCAACTGACGAACCTGTTGACCCATTAAATTATACACCACTAGATCTACAGCACTCACATCCGGTACATCAAACTGAATCTCTGTTACCGGATTAAACGGATTTGGGAAATTCTGGTATAACGCATACTGCATTGGAATTAACTCCAAGGCAACACTGCCATCGCCCTTAGCTTGAACTGGTATATCCTGACCATCCTGACCAATTAACTGTATCCCACTTATATCTACCTTTACACGCACACCACGACCAGTATTGATCATTACCGGTATTGTAATAAACCCATTCGCACTAAAAGCAAGTAAGCCACCATTCATATTGACAGCCAGTACTCTGGTTGACCCATCCTCAAGTGTATGGGAATTGATCAGGACACCTTCCTGCAACTCATTAAGTAATGGACTGCCAAATGCAAGACTGGACATATCCGCTGATAGATCAAATTGTATACCCCGGACAACACCATCATAGGCCAGATCCAGCAGTAATGACGTACCACCACCATTACGCAAAGATAGCTCAGCGATAGACTCTACATCCGTCGCTATGCGACGACCGTATCCGCCAGGGAAAATGATGTCGATCATCATAATGACATCGGCAACATTCAAAGCATCATCCTGATTCAGATCAGAATTCCTAAACTGGATTTCTGTTGGAAAAGCAACTTCTAAAATGAAGTCGATTACGGAAAGAAGGTCACTTACATCTACAACATCGTCTGAATTCACATCTCCGGCAAGATATGGTATTGTGCATACTGTAGACGTTGCTTTGGATTCCAATTCTCCATATGATGTATACCATCGTGCCTTAACAAAAAAGCAGTATTCAACATAATTCTCCGGCACAGATATTACTGCTGTAGTATCCTCACCATAGGTTGCAAACACCAGACTATCTCCCGAATCAACTACCTGGTAGATATTATAACCTGTCAGGCTGTCTTCCGTTGTAGTTCTTGTTGAGACTGATGGCATATTCTGCGCATGGTTGTCTGACACATTTAATTGCAAATCATCACCAAAATAGATTGCTTTAAAATCTGCTACATATGTCCGCGCATCTGCAGGGGACAACCCGGAATTAACCAGTTTTTCGTATTCCAAGCTGACGTCAAGCATATGTGCTGTTGCAACTGCGCTGCGACCACCCTCCGATTCCGTAACACTTATTACATAATTCCCTGTGTTACCATTCCAACCATCAACAACTATATAATATTGTCCTTCGGGTAAAGTAACGTTCATCAAGGATGATTGCAGATTACCAAATTGACAGGTGAAATCATCATTATAATAACCTGTAGTAACAGCTCCAGTATAAGTCTCTGCGCAATCTTCTCCATCAAAAGTAAATATCTCTAATTTTGTATCATAATCTGTCCCAGCATTACAAACGGTTACATCAATGGTTATATCCTCAAAGACATAAAAAGTATAGGCGTAATCTTCTCCTTGGGTAAAACCGGATGAAACTGGCCAATCATCGCCCATATCAACATTAGTGCCCAGATCAGAATATGGCAATGATGGTATCAGTTTGTCACCACAACCTATTTGCATGGATCCGGCTGGAAACCAGGTTAGGTACACATTCTGACCGACACCCTCAACTTCAAGACTGCCTGGCCGATCCAGTTTAGGAATAAGTGTAAAATCTTGTACTATACCATCTTCCTGGGCAATTGCTGTTACATCAGCATTGTCATTATCGAAAGTAGGATGCTTCACAACCACATTATGTAAACCAGGATCTAAGTTACTCAGAACATAGATACCATCCGTTCCGGTTGTATCGGTAATAACACCTGCGGTCACTACAGCACTATCGAGCGGATCACCATTAGGATCTGTTATTGTACCTGTTATATCACCATAGAGCCAGGTCGGCGATAAGGTAGTTGATTCTAAGGCACTTTCAAAATTTGGATAATAATTAGCAGTGACACCAAAAGTGTAGGACTGATTATTTGTTAATCCAGTAGCAAGATAGCTTGTTGATGTTGTCGAATCCAACAAGGTTCCAGCCTGATATACCTTATAATGGTTCAATTCTCCATCCAAATCACGTCCGTCACCACCATCCATTAGAACAAAATCATCAATATACCAGCCTGCATACTGCACAGAAGCATCACTGCCAAAATCAAAACGAAACTGAACCAATGAGTCAGAGGCATTAAGGGTGAATTGTACAGTGTGCCAGAAATTACCAATTGTTGTTCCAGAGTAGGCTACTTCACCAGGGATACCAGCATTACCTGTGTAAACAGCGTCCTCGGGATAATCCTCTTCTGGTAATAAAATAACCCAGGTGGCACCACCATCTGTCGAAATCTTAACATTGCCACCATCCCAGTAACTTTCGATCTGATACCAATGATTGATTTGCATTATTGGACTGGCCATATCAGAAATGTCAAATACAGGTGAAGTCAATGTGGCATAGGCACTGTTTTCGTATGTTCCAATTAAATTAGTACCCCAGCAGTTAGTACCACTACCTGCTTCAGGACCAAACGCATAATCTGGTTGTCCTATTTCAAAACCACCTTGCCCTGTGAATCCAGCGGCAGCTGAATCTTCAAAACTTGTGTAATATACGTATTCAGGTGTTGTGGGCGATGTCCAGAATATCAACGCTTCTTCATCTAAACCAGCACCAGAAAGATTCGTGACTGGATCAGGAACATACGTCTCCGGTGTCGCGCAGACAGTGCCGCTAGTATCCGATTCGCCCTCGCTATAAACTGCACTTATATAGTAACAGTACAACGTATTATTGGTTAGACTATCATGGACATAGTAGTTTGTATCTGTTGTGGCAACCACACCTTCCACTTGAAGCCGTTCATAAATTTCATAATATTCAAATGTACCACAAACAATGCCAACATCGCGGGATGAAAGGTTAGGATTTCGATTTGTTTCATAATCAGCAATTCCATTCAGATAATCAGGAAAATTAGTTCCATTGCTTATTGCATTCTTGTATTGATCAATTTCTTCAGGGTTAAAATTAATATCATTACTTATCGCTGGTGCATTGTATACACCTTGTCTGCCGCCAGGTGCAGACCAATACACATCCAGGCTGGGTGGATTATCTTCGTTCCAGCCATCTATATCCAGATAATAAGTGGCGATACCATCACGGTCAACAACACCAATAACAAAATAGCCGTTTGGGACAGCGTCAGAAAGGTCTGAACTGGCATTATTTATTAATGTATTGGTATAAAATCCAGCGGAAAACGCAGATGATTCAAACTGGTATAGATAAGATTCAGTAGCACTGGCAGCTTCCGCATTGATATCAGTATGGAGCGTAGTTGCGTCTGCAGTAAGTGGGTCAACGGAAACAGGGGTAACAGACCAGTACGGCCAATTAGTCTCATTCACGTAGTAATTAAATACAACGGAGTCAATATTCACAGCTGGAGACATACCCAACAAGCTAAACCGTGCCCATCCTGATTCCCGGCTCGTACTTGGTCCCCCATGACCTTTAATTTCACTGTTTTCTGTGAATGAAGAACCATCGGTTGAACCGGTGTTATAATCCGCTGAATTTGGTGTTGCTGGAAAGGGATTTTCCGAGGAAGCGGAAAAAGGTTCATTCCATACCAAAACATTACGCCCATCACCAGCATAGGCCGTCAGACCACCTGGTTCGCATAATTCCGGATTCCCTACGATTGTGAAGTTTACTGTATCCATAATCTCAGGATCGAAGCTGTTCCCATCGGGATCGACCGCTTCGAGACCTAACAGATATTGTCCATTGGTTACATCTTGCAGTGTATCCGGACCAGTGTTGTGGAAGGAACCTGCATAAGCATAGTTCAAAGTAACGCGAATAAAACCATCGCAATTGGTACACGCTGAATCACCAATATCAAAATAAGCAGCAAGACTGTAATCAATCGGCAAGAAACTGGTCGATACAAGTTCCCCTGTCGTTGGCGAATTTATCTGCACCACATTTCCCTGCGCTATCAATCCGCTAGAAAGTACTAGGATCAATAATAATAATTGAAAATTTCTTACCATGGATTCCTCCTGATTACATCCATCATCAAATCTTTACTTTAAGAGCACCATTTTCTTGGTATTATGAAAACTGGGAGATGTTAAACTGTATATGTACACCCCAGTACTCACCGACTCACCACGATCATTCAAACCATCCCATACCACACGATGATAACCAGCCTGAAGCTCACTACTCACCAACTGACGAACCTGTTGACCCATTAAATTATACACCACTAGATCTACAGCACTCACATCCGGTACATCAAACTGAATCTCTGTTACCGGATTAAACGGATTTGGGAAATTCTGGTATAACGCATACTGCATTGGAATTAACTCCAAGGCAACACTGCCATCGCCCTTAGCTTGAACTGGTATATCCTGACCATCCTGACCAATTAACTGTATCCCACTTATATCTACCTTTACACGCACACCACGACCAGTATTGATCATTACCGGTATTGTAATAAACCCATTCGCACTAAAAGCAAGTAAGCCACCATTCATATTGACAGCCAGTACTCTGGTTGACCCATCCTCAAGTGTATGGGAATTGATCAGGACACCTTCCTGCAACTCATTAAGTAATGGACTGCCAAATGCAAGACTGGACATATCCGCTGATAGATCAAATTGTATACCCCGGACAACACCATCATAGGCCAGATCCAGCAGTAATGACGTACCACCACCATTACGCAAAGATAGCTCAGCGATAGACTCTACATCCGTCGCTATGCGACGACCGTATGAACCGTAAATAATATCTACGATGAGCACCACGTCCTGAATGTTGATCAGTTCATCCTTATTAACGTCCGCGCCACGGCCCTGGTCCTCGGTTGGCTCAATCGCCTCAAGTACATAATCGGCAACTGCCAGTAAATCTGATATAGATACATTACTATCAAAATCCGTGTCACCAAGTGTATAAGGTACCGTACAAGCCTCGGAAGATTTCTTTGATTCTACAATACCATAGCTATCGGTCTGGAAGCTGGCACTAACAGCGTAACAATATTCTACATAGTTGGCCGGCACGGTAATTGTTGCAGTTGTATCGCTAGGTTCTGTAGTTGCTACCAATGTATCAACACCATCCAGGACCTGGTAAACATTATAGCCAGTCATACTATCGGTACGAGCAGACTGTGTAGGGAATGTGATTAATTCTTCACCAGAAATCTGGTAACTCGGCAAACCGGTTGAGTTTCCATCGATTATAGCGGCAACATTTTCCATATTCTCATGGATCACATCTGCAGTAGTAACCAGTTCTTGAACATCTTCACGGCCAGTATTTTCAAGACCAGCAACGGCGCGGATCATATAGTTTCCGGAAAAACCAATATCGCCCGTCTCAAACCATTGGCCTAAGTATACATAACTATGGCCGTAGATATAGCCATCCAGGTCGCGCGCAATTCCAGGTCCGCTTGTAGCTGTAAACCTGAAGCCGAGGAAAAATCCTGCATCATCAAAAATAATTCCCTCACCGCTGAGATCGACCTCAATCCATTGGTCCTCTACTGTTACCTCCGTGAATTCGTCAGCGATGTATAGAGAAGTAGCCGGCAAACCATCAAAGCCAACGCTGTAAGCCCTTACCTCAATCGGCTCCAGAACATATTCGGTCTGACCAACTGAAGAAAATAAGAATTTACCTGTATAGAGATCACCTGCGGACTCTGGGGTAAACTTCACAACTATCTCAATATCTGTAGCTCCGCCAGTAATTGAAGATTCCCAGGTACCGTCATCATAATAAAGCTCTACCTCATCCAGTCCGCTGGGACTGTTCCACTGCAGCATGACCTGGTGATCACCAGCTTCAGCTTCCAACCGACGCGGTTTGTCCATCTTTGGACCCAATGTGACGTTATGCACCACAGCATCTTCCTGGGCAAAAATTGTAACCTCATCGATGTCATTATCAAAACCATCCCGCCTTACATTCACTGTTGTTAAGCCAGGGACAAGTCCCATCAACGAATAAGTACCGCTCATCCCTGTTGTATCTGATAAACTGCCGGCAATTACAATGGCACTATCCAGTGCACTGCCATTAGGATCAGTCACAGTACCAGAAACATCCCCGTACAACCAGGTTGGGGACACATTTACAGTAACCCGTTCACTCTCATAATCAGGAAAATATTTTGCTGTTACACCTAAAGTATATGTTTGTCCATTATTGAGATCACCTACCATATAACCGGATGAATCAAGCAAGGCCAGATTCGCTGGGGCAGAAATAGTATCTACATAAACATTATAACCTAGAAAGTCTCCATCTACATAATCTCTTGAGCCACTCCCGGAAATAGTTGAAAGGGCTACATTATCAACAATAAAAGCATCGATATTGAAGGAATTCTCACCATAGGCCCGGAAACGCACCTGAATATTATCATCTGATGCAGGTATTGTATCGGTGAAGGTATCCCAGGGGACATCGGCCGTATTGACAAAATCTCTTAACGTATACCAGCTGGCGCCATCGCGGTACTCCACCGCCAGTTGCTCCGATCCGGTCGCACTCCAGTTATCCAATGTAAAATCATAGGTAAGCAGAACGTCTTCATTACTACCGACCCAGGTAGCGCCATAAACTGTTCCATCATTACCATTCCCAGTGGCATCTGTTGTTGTTATGCCTTCGCCTTCATCAAAAACCCAGTAAGCAACCAAATCAACAGCCGATGTATAATCACCTGAGTTCGAAGATGCCCCCAACCCAGCGCCAGAATTATATAGAGCATTAATTTCTAATGCGGTTAATGCTGAATTCCATACTGCAACTTCATCAATTGAACCATTAAAATATCCGTCCACTGACCAATTGCTTCTACCTATAAAACTTGACGGTCTATCCATTACAGCAGGTACTGATGTTGTACCCGAATGGATCTGTACACCATCTTTATATAAAATAACACTTCCAGCATTATCCATTGACACAACAAGATGCATCCACACTCCTGTAAATAAAGCATCATTAGCGGTTACTTTACCTCCACTTGTTCCATCAACATATACTTCAAATGTAAGATCATCCGTTGCACCATAATTGGCCAATAGGATTCCATTATGTTGCGCGGGATCTATTGCTACATCAAAATCAATAATTCTACTCCAATGGTTAAACCCATTAAAATATACCCAAGAAGAAACCGTCATACCTTGAGAGAAATCAGTGGTTACAGTCCCTACATCCACATAATCATCAATCCCATCAAACTCCAAATACGATCCACCCCCGCTATACGGGATAACCGGTGAGGTCAAACTCAATTCATAGTCGGTCTGGGTTGGAAAATAGGCAAAATAAGCGGAGGGCGCTGGATTGCCTGCAGTAGTACTGATAGACCAGTTATCCCCTTCCATGGTCCATAGGTCCAACAGTTCAGAATCAAAATCCTCACCATAGGGTATACCCAATTGGGGTACATCTGGCGAGGTCCAGTCCAAGGCAACTTCCTCATCCAGGCCAATGCCGTAAAGGTTGGTTATCGGGGGCGGTGAAAAACCTGCCGGTGTAACACAAATTGTTTCCGTAGGGGTAGATGAACCGCCACTGTAATTGGCCACCACATAGTAGCAGTATTCATTACCATTGGTCAAACTTTCATGCACATAAAAATTGGTGTCAACTACCACAACGAGCGAACCATCACTGAGATAGATGCTGAAATTTGACAGGTCGCCGCAACCAATTATCTCTTCCCGGGAAGAATTATCATTATTAGGTATATTATCTGGCAGACGCGAATACACAACACCATTAAAATTCAATGGATAGCGGGCGATCATTTCGATAGCTGGTGGGTAAATTGTATTTACAAAGTTTTGATTTCCAAGATCTTGAGTAGCAATTGGATTGATCATAAGTCCGCTGGCATTTACAACAACATATCCCGGCTGTGGTAGATTATCGCCCATATTATTATTGGAAACGCTGCTGGTCCAAGTAATTCTGCCTCCCGGTGCAGAAATGAGCGCTTCATGGCTGCCTTCGGCAAAAATACCATAACTACTGCCCATTTCACTCCAGCCGGACGTAGCGTTACCAAAAAATAGGCTGGAACTGGAATTATCAGAATCGACTGATATATAGGGACCACCAGTGGAGACATTATATGTACCTACAAGAAAACCGCCTGATTCAATAACAGCATCATCAATATCCACCTCGATCCAACCAGAATCACCGCCTACAGTGTACGGTCCAGCTAGAAGTGTTGTGCCGTTATCAGCAAAAACATTTACTTCTATATCCTGGGTATAATTGCCACCGCCATCAACATGGAAACGAACTGATTGAATCGTCGCTGGATAACCGGTGGGCATGAACAACTGTCCCAGGCCCTGTCCACCACCAAAAGATCCATAGGCATCTTCAAAAGTACCATCATGAGCGTAATACCATTCTGCAGGAGGCTCAGCACTGGGGTAACTCCAACTAAGATAATTGCGTTCATCTCCGGCGGCAACGGAAAAGTGCCAGGGCGGGCAGAAGTCATCCACAGATACCATATTGACCGCAAAGTAAGATGTATCTGTGGCCGGAATTGAATAACTGTTACCCGAGGGGTCTACCGCTTCAACAATTAGTGTGTGATCACCTTCTGAGAGACCTGTTAGCGGAATAATGGCATCTGCGGTATAGATCGAATCAACGGATGACCCGTCAACAAAGATCTCAATGAAGCCATCGCAGGACGCACAGCCAGGTGCGCCCAGGTCGAAATAATCGGCTATGGTGAATGTAGCGTCAACAAAATTGGTATCAATCACCGCCCCGGTTGTAGGGTAGGTGATTTGGATCGTTTCATCTCGAGAATCCTGACCAATCACGAAAGTAACCAGTAACAAGGGTAGAATCAGTGCTTTAGTCAGTTTTCCGATCGACATTGAGTTCTCCACACAAGCGGATAAATGTATTTTGATCCAAAGTCTCTACTATGGACGAGAAATAATGTCCCCGAATTTAATGTATCACCCCTGATAATCAACGAAATTTGCTAGTATTGCTTACGAGTGTGTCTAAGATCACTTTTACTTTAGGCGAATCATTTTTTTGACAACAGAAAACTCATCAGTCTCAGCCTGTATAAAGTATATACCTGAGGGAATATTCGTACGTAAAGTAAAAGTATAGCGTCCACTATTTAAGGATTCTTGATGGATAACTCTGACCAATCTGCCTTGCAAATCATAAATCGATATTTCGTACAACCCTGCTTTAGCAATATCCAGATCAATTTCGCAATAACCATTATTGGGGTTCGGGTAGACGGCTTTGATACTGAAATCTGCAGGATGATTTTTACTGTCATCCTGGATCGCTAGTGTACTATATTCCAGATATTGCAGGCCGTCGGCCTTGGAACCGATTAACAGGTCTTCCTGTTCTGAACTAGAGAATGGAATTGGGCATGGCACCAGATTCTGGCCACAATAAGGATATTCCGGTGCGGTCTGGATCACAAAGTTATCCGTATCATCATAGTGCAACAGGACTATGGCATTGGACATAAAAATCATCTATTTGCACGCCATTGGCCAAGTAGTGAACCTGTTGGTTATGCTGCATGCTGATCCACACTGGATCCGTAACACTATAGGCGTGCATTGAACTGGACCATTCCGAATAGGGGATGGCACACCGCACATTCCTCAGCCGATGTAAAATCCTCCACCATGAATGAGGTCTGAATAGGCAATGTATCAAGTGTCGTTTTATCATCATCACTGAGGTCAACACAGCCGCTAGATAAAAATAAATAGAGATAAATTAGATGTATTGCTTTAATGGGGCACGGCGTGCACATGCGGGACAATCACCGGCTATGTCTAAATGCTTCCTTCGAAGCTAAAGACCCACTGGAACTTTTGTTTTCTGCCCGAACGTGAATCATAGGTAACCACCGGAAAATCTACCCTGAGGTATAATTCCTTGCCAAACATATTTTTTCGAGTCCGCAAACCGATACCTGCATCGGAAAGGCGCAGACCCTCGATTTCATTTAAATTATCCAATCGGGGGAAATATGCCATATCAGTGAATAAGGCCGCATCAAGATTAATAAAAGTAACGGGCACATTGAAAATTATCTCAACAGTAGAGCCCAACAAGGATTGAGCCCCAGCAAGATCCGTATTAAAAAAGCCTCGTAAATTCACGTCGCCGGAAAGGTGGTAATGCTGGCGCAAAGTGGTATTCCCGTAAAAACTGGATTCATCTCGTAAATAAGGTCGTAAAAATGTGTCAAATGCGCCCGCACCATTGATCGTGTATAACTCCTGGCCCGGTACGGAGCTGCTGGTACTGTGATTCATGCGGCCATAAATAAATCGACTGCGCAGCTTGATTCCCTTTATAGTTCTGGATGCTTTCCCGATCAGTGTCAAGCGGTTGAAATTCCAGTCTGAGAAACTGCCTGGTGCTGTGGCCAGTTCCAAGGCCAGTGAGCGACCACTATTGGAAATGGTCCATTTCCCAAATACCATGGTAACACGGCCAATCTCAAACAAATTTGTTCGGCTCGTACCCGTAGCAGTGGTGCTGTAAAAACCCAATGAGGAAGAATGATTGGGCGCGCTGGAATTCCAATGAATCCAGGACTTATCCATGTTCCAGCTAATACCGGAAAGTCCGCCCTGGGCAAAAGCATGAAAATTATAGTGAATACCTGTGCCGCGATGTACTGGTTTTCGCGTAGAACGCAGATCCCAATATATCTCTTCCGATTCGATTCCATAATTGATACGCAGATCGGCGCGTTGCCAGGATCCGTAGGACTTGCTCAGCCATAATCCCGGCATATACCCATCAAGCTCATGGTAATTAAGTGATGGGGACCATTGCTGCAAGTAGGCATCACGATGATTCCAATTCATACCCGGCCAACGAAACATCCATTTACGGGGTAGACCGTTTGAATGATTGTTACGGCGATCAACATCCACTGTTTTCACATCGGGGTCCAGGACAATTGCCACAGGTTTTTTGGATAATTGAAAAGAAAACGTGTCCTTTTTTCGCCAATGATGATTTTTCCACCAAATCCTTTCCTTGTTGCCATCTGCTAAATTCACCTCTAGTAACTGGGGCATTTCCCGAGTACCGTGTTTTACCAACTCTACATCTACGGCCCATTTGCCGTTGGATTTTTGCGACCTTTTCCAATCTTTAATACCATAATCCAATACCTGGGTATCATGCAACCAGGGATCGAAGAACCAGTCTAATTCTTCACCGCTAGTCTCTTCCATCGCTGCCTTAAACCGGGTTTCGTTGGGATGTTTAAGGTTCCAACGGTCATAATATTCCTGCATAGCGGCAATAAATAATGAATCACCAAGTACATATTTCAATTCATCAAGCATAACACCCGGTTTGGTGTAGGAGTTATATCTATAGGAACTGTTACCTTTGAAAAGGTAAGATTTTTTACTGATTGGCTCGTCACGTCCGCTAAACTGAAAATTGATTACCGACCACTGACTGTTTCCAAGACTATTGGTGAAATGCCAATACTTTTTCTGAAATCGTTTATACCTTTCTGTATTCTCTAAATCAAATCCATGATCACCGTAGCGATTCATCAAGTACCAACGGGTCTGAAAAGTTGTAAACCCTTCGTCTAGCCAAGCTTCTGTCACCTCATTATTGCCCAGGATACCATAAAACCAAATATGTCCAATCTCATGGAGAATTAGACCTTCACTTGCGCTGCCATTCATCACCAGCATGGGGTATTCCATACCTCCTTCACGAATGCGATCCGTTGTTGTTACCTGCGGATAGGGGTACATACCGAATTTCGTGCTAAGCCATTCCAGGGCTCGCTCAGACCGGGCTACCACTTCTTTTGTCCAACTTTCACCATTATCCTCGTTGAACAATACATGGACATCAATATCATTCCAGGATCCGGACTCATACAGAAATGTAGGTGACGCGATCCAGGCAAAATCATGGACCTGTTCTGCATGAAATGATACCTTTCGGCGAAGGGTTGAATCCACCTCTGATTTGTTTTCCTGGTATTCTTCCAGCCATTTTTCAAAATCCCTGGAAGTGTCCACTCTGACGGCTTCCCAGCCAGGATCACCCTCTGTGACCACACCGGTAGCACCTATTACATACCATGCAGGTAAATCGATGCTCACATCATAGGTACCAAACTCACCATAGAATTCACCAGATGCATGAAAGGGAAGGTTATGCCATCCGTGCTCATCATAGACAACCATTTTCGGATACCATTGGGCCATGTTATACTGGTCATCAACCCGACCAGCCCGTTCGACCTGTTCTCCAATATAATGAGTCCAGTCTAATTCGATCGCAAGCGATTGACCAGGCTGTAGATCCTTATTCAATCGCGCTGACAGAATCGTATCATCAATTCTGAATGTATCAGCCAAGACGGTCCCATTGCTGGTAATTTTAAAGCTATGGACATCCACCCTACTGAAAGAATCCTCAAAACCCTTTATAAATTTTTCTGCACGAGTTCGGCGGCCGTAATTCTGCTTGAACTCGCGATATTTTACAGACCCTTTTTGAAAAGCGTTTGGGTACAAGTGCAGATGAATATGATCTAAGGCATCGGGAGAATTATTAGTGTATTCAATTTTCGAAGTGCCGCCGACAGTTTTTTCAACGACATCCAACTGCACATCCATATTATAATGGACATATTGTTGCCAGTATTCTTCAGCATACAAATAACTAAAAAGAAAATTAAAAAATAATAATCCAGCTAATAAATTAGCCGGCGAATATGGAATGGACCAGTTAATTGGTATCAGAGGTAAGGTTTGATTGCGTTGTAGAAAACCTGTTCTCTACGGGGACCGACAAAACCGTTTACAATAAAACCTTCCCGATCAATCACTAGTGTTGTGGGAATACCGTTAATCATCTGTCCTATAGCCTCACTATATGCCATGGTAACTTCTGAAACCTCATTGCCGTTAATATCATTGAGCAGTAAATAGTTAAGCCCCCATTGTTCCTGAAATTTGGCCACATCCTTAATGGATTCACCGCGCCTAATGGTAATACCCACAATCTCCAGGCCATCCTTATTATACTTGTTATGCAGTTTGACAAAATCTGGTAATTCCATACGGCAAGGGCCGCACCATGTGCCCCAGAAATTCAATAATATTACTTTACCCCTCAAGTCGCTCATGGATACTAGTTCACCCGTGGTTGTGGCCAGCGTAAAATCAGGAGCCGGAGTTGATCCAGGCGGACGGTTTGGGCTGGCAGCCGGTTTCTGCGGAGTGTTTTTCTTAGTTACTTTTTCTGATACAGGTTTGCTCTGTTCGGCGGCAGCACTTTTATTTTCATGTTTTTGCCCACAGCCTACTGATAGTATCAGGCAGGATATAATTGTAACTGTTTGAAAAGTTCTCATTAAGTAATCCAACTAACCGGCTAGTCCTTTATCAAGAAAGTCCAGAAATTCATCTACATTTCTGGTCATGCCAGGAAATGTGGCCAGCACATCATCTTCCGGACTTAGTATAACATAATAGGGTAATGCAGCCGTACCAAAGCGTTCAATCTCATAGCGCTGATGCTCCTTATAATTTTTGCCACCATCAGTATATAAATGGACCAGGATAAATTCGTTAAACCTTAACTGGACCTCGTTTAGGGTAAAAACATTGGTTTCCATCCAGCGGCAATTGGTACAGGTATAGCCGGTAAAATCGATAAAAACAGGTTTCTGAACAATGCTGGCTTCAGCAAGCGCAAGCTCGAGATCAGAATACCAGGCAAATTTTGCAGTTTCAGCTTCTCCTTGTGCCGCACCCATTTCCTGTCCAAGCTGGGGAGGTAGATAGGAATATATCAACCCATGGATCGGCCGACCGAAAAGACCAGTACCCATGTAAAGGGCAAAGGTCAGGAAAAATAAACTGAGGACCATCCGCGGCACACCCAATGTTTCATATTTGGAATCATGGGGCAGCTGAATCTTGCCCAGTAAGTACATGCCCGTGAAAAACATGATCATTGTCCAAATAGCAAGAACAGAATTAAAGGTGAAAACACCCCAGCCCCAGACCAGATCGGTGTTGCTGAAAAACTTGAAAGCGGCGGCCATTTCTAGGAAGCCCATCACAACTTTTACAGCGTTGAGCCAGCCCCCTGATTTGGGCATCTTTGCCAAGTATTGGGGAAACAGGGCCAGGAAGAAAAACGGGAAGGCAAACGCAGCACTGAAAACAATCATACCCAGTAAGGGCCAGAACCATTGCCCCTGTGCCGCTGCAACCAGCAACAGACCCACAAACTGCACGGTGCAGGTAAATGACGTTAGGGTAAATGTGACCGCCATGAATAACGTACCCACATAACCGCCACGCTTTTCCTGTTCAAGAGAAAACTGTCGCAAACCTTTTGGTAACTGGATCTCATAAGCGCCAAAAAGAGACAATGCAAAATAAACGAATAGTGCACCGATAAACAGGTTCACCCAGGGATTGGCAGCCAGCTGGTTGGCACCGGAGGCTCCCAACGTAACCGCCAAGATCATGCCCAGAATGCTGAATGTTGCTACAATACCCAGCGTATAAACCAGAGCCTGGTTAATGGGTTTGCGATTCTCCAGTTCACCCTGATGAGTGAAAAAGGATACGGTAATGGGGATCATGGGAAATACACAGGGCGTTAGCAAGGCTAGGAAGGCCATGGAAATTGCCAAGGCCACAAACGACCAGAACCCGGCAGCTATGGCCTGGTCCAGGTTGATTTCACCGTAATTGCTGACCGCTGCAGCAGCAGCAACAAAGTTTGTATAATCTTCCCTCGCGGGACCACTCTCAATTACCAATGGTACGGCAATATTAATCTCAGCCGGTGGATAACATAGTGATTCATTGCAAACCTGATACAGTATATACGCATTTACTATGCCCTGCCCAGCAGAAACATCATCTTTTAGCAGTATGGGGACACGGAAAGCAGTGGTCCCCTGGAAAAACCTGGTCTTGACACCAAAACCTTCGTCAAACTTTTCAATTGGCTCGCGGTGTTCGACCTGTCCCTGTTCAGCCACTAGGTCACCGCTAACATTGACCCGCGTTGCAATGGGACCCTTTCCAGCATTCTTTAAGGCATAAATGTGCCACTCATCATCCATAGCCGCCTGTATAGTAACTATGGCCACCTCGCCGGCCCGGACTGCACCTGCTATTTCCGCCGTCACTGTAACCGGAGTCTTAAATTGCCCGTAGGTTATCCCCAGCAGCAAATGGCAGAATAAAATACTTTTAGTAATATATTGTCTCATTTTATCTAAGGGTGGAACAAGTCTACTTTTGTTAGATCGGAATTTAAGTGAAATGTTCCATTTTTTTCTGCAGGCGTGGAAAATACTGTAACTAACCCGTTTGACCAACCCATTGTTTGAACTTGTATGTCCAGCCTTTGCGCCGGCTCAGATCAGCTTTCAAGAGGTCAATCTGCTGCTCAGCAGCCTGCCGGCCGGTCTTGATCAATTGATCAAACAGATCAAATCGGGACCAATGTGTATCACCTACATCCGGATGAATTACAAAATCTGCCTGATCCGCCAGGGTACGTGTATAATGCATGCCGCGAATAGTCTCTGCACGAGTTATGATGGAATACATATTGTAGCGATCCAGTTTATTGAGCCCCGTTTTGGAAATATCAAGGGCCAGGATATAATCCACTTTGCCCTGCAATGCTGGAACGGGTAAAGGCATGGCTGCGCCGCCGTCTACAAGATACATATCATCCTTTTTTGCGGGTGTGAAGATACCCGGAACCGTGCTACTTTGGACCACGGCCTCAACCAGATCGCCCGAATCGTGCAGCACTGCCTGGCCTGTCTGTACATCCGTAGCTGTTATAATCATTGGTATCTGTAACTCCGCAAATGTTTTTACCGGCAACAGGAATTCTATGATTTCCCTTATCTTTTTACTATCCATTAGGCCCAGTTTATTCATAGCCAGAATAATTTCAACACGGTCCTTGAAGAATTGCGCTACTTGCCCCCAGATGGAACTTGATTCCCGTTCACCAGCGACCTGCATATCGCCTAACGCTGCAAGCTTTCCACCACTGATGAGGTCCTTAAATCGGTTTTCCATCCAGTCCGGATCCAGAGAGGCCGCATACATGGCCCCAATAGTTGAACCTGCGCTGGATCCGGCAATCATGGTTGGATAAATATTATTGTTATGCAGTACCTGGAGCGCCCCAATGTGCGCCCCGCCACGGGCACCACCGCCGCCGAGAGCCAACCCAATGGTCTGGTCGCCCATCCTAGCTATCTAATGCTTCACCGCGGGGTATGATTTTAACGGTCATTTCCACCTTTTCCTTGGGATTGTCACGTCGATCACGGGGCGTATTCACGATTTTCTGGATTACATCTAGTCCTTCGACCACCTGACCAAAAACCGTGTATTTATTATCCAGCTGCGGCGTCGGTCCTACACAAATAAAGAACTGACTTCCAGCGCTGTTTGGTCTCCCCGGGGAACGGGCCATAGAAAGCGTGCCAGTAATGTGAGGCCGATCATTGAATTCTGCCGGCAACGTCCAAGTCTCGGGATTTTCTTCTTCACCTTCACCATAGAAATTCGCAGCGTGTCCACCCAGGCCATCATTGGAACGGTCATCGTCCTTCGAATTAGGATCACCACCCTGGATTATATATCCAGGGATCACCCGGTGGAAGGTGGTACCATCAAAGTATCCGTTTTTCGCGTGGGTGATAAAGCTGTCCACGTGCTTTTCTGCCCCTTTAGGATAAAATTCCAAAACTATTTCACCATATTTTGTAGATATCACCGCTACATCCGGCTGTTTTCCGCAACTAGTTGTTATTATTGATCCAATCATTATTAATGTTATTATTCGGTTCATTTCAAACTCCTGCTTCCTGGTTTCAAAACGGGAATACTAGCTAATTCTTCCGGCACTTCATCTGCCCCGTAGCTTATCGCTTCCAGTTCTGTAACACAAAATTGATTATTATGCAATTTTGCTGCACCCCCGGACCGATCAACCAATACGCCAACCCCAACAATGTTAGCGCCGGCTTTGGTGACCACATTCATCACATCCTGGACAGAGCCACCGGTAGTAACCACATCTTCGACTACCAATACATTATTCCCGGTTTGGATCTCAAAACCGCGGCGCAGGGTCATGGCCCCCTGCTCACGCTCGGCAAAGATTGTTTGAATGTTGAGTTGACGCCCTACTTCTGACCCCAGAACAATGCCTCCCACTGCCGGGGAAATGACCAGGTCAACGGCCAGATCCCGGAAATGGTCGACGATCTCATTAGCAAAACGCTGTAAGTGTTCCGGGTGCTGCAATACTTTGGCACACTGAAAATAGGTGCCGCTGTGCCGGCCAGAAGTGAGAATAAAATGACCCTGCAATAAAGCGCCTGTTTCTCGAAAAATATCTAAAACCTGATCAGAAATACTCATTTTAGATCCTGCATTATTTTTACGTAGCGCTGTGCTTCAGCACGGATATCCTTGAAACCCTGATTTCCAGCAAATATTATGCTCCGGGAAACATTAATTACCGCGATACCATTCGTATTCCCTGATCTGAAACTGGTTTCCAGATCGCCTCCCTGGGCCCCAATACCAGGGATCAAGAATGGCAGTCCCGGCGCCAGTTCACGAATTCCTGCAATTTCGGCGGCCGATGTGCCGCCAACCACCAACCCCAGATTATCATTGCTATTCAACTTGCTCACAAGCCTGGCAACGGACTCGAAAATCCGTTCCCCATTGATTTCATTATCCTGGATATCACCGGCGGAGGCATTGGATGTGCGGCAAAGTACAAAGACACCCTTTTCACTAGCCTGTGTAAATGGTTCTATTGCATCGCGGCCCATATAAGGATTAACCGTGACCGCGTCAAAACCAAAGTATTCAAATAAGCTGGCAGCATGTTGCCGGGCGGTGTTACCAATGTCACCCCGCTTAGCGTCACCAATAGTCAGGGCCGAATCACCGATCCATTCCATGGTCTCTTCCAGCCATTCTATACCGGCACTGCCCCAACGCTCAAAAAATGCCAGGTTGGGTTTGTATACGGCCGCTAGTCCTGCCGTAGCCTTAATAACTTTCCTGGTGTGCGCTTTTAAATCATCCAGAGTCGAATAATTCATCTGGAGTGCTTCAGGGTTTATATCCAGGCCAACGCAGAGGTGGGAACCTGTGGCAGAAATATGCTCTGATAGTCGTGCGTTAAACGATTTCACCGGCGGGGAATTTACTTCCGTTACCGCCAACCAGAAAGCAGGGATTGCCGATGTTTTTTCACCCATATTCAAATTTGGTGGCTAAATTCGCTGCTATATGGAACAATTGAATTTAACCGTGAAACTGGCCTCGAAATCCCGGGTTATCGCTTCCTCCGGACCATTTCAGATCGAACTGATGGAACACGTGGGTGAAAAGGATCATCCCCAGCTCATCGAAATATCCCGGCACTTGTCCAAGGAATTCGGGAAAGCGGCGGTCCTGACCAGAACTACCATACAAAAATATTTTAATAAACAGGGTTCCCTGCCCTTCATCGCTCGCTATCGCGGCGAGATCATTGGCTATATTATTGGCGTTCCTTTGGAAGAGCTTAGTACCGAGCCCTGGGCCCGCACGGATGAAAATTTTGACAAGGCCAACACCTTATATACATATGCGTTTGTGGTTATGAGCAAGTTTAAAGGTAACGGTTACGCCAAGATCCTCAAACGGGTGTATCTCAGCTGGGCCAAAAAACGGGATGACATCCGCTACATCACCGGACACGTGAAGGAATCAATATCCGCAAAATTTACCGGTGATATTAAGATCATCAGCCGGGTGGATAACTGGCAGAGTACGGGAAAAACATTTGAATATTATCAGCGGGACCTGGGACCAAAACCGGAAAATAAATATAAGAATAACCCGCCCTTAGTTGAGAACGTCTGAGTCTTAATATTTTTTATCTCAACATCTCTAATATTAACCAATATGTTCCAGCGCTTGCTGCAGATCTGCGATAAGATCATCTGCTGCTTCAATACCCACTGAGTAACGAATTAATGTATCGGAAATGCCCGCCACTTTTCGTTCGGCTTTATCCATCAGCGCATGAGATGTAGTGACCGGGCGAGTTACCAGTGTTTCTACACCGCCAAGGCTGGGTGCCTTGATAGCATACTGCAAATGGTTTATAAATTGATCCGCCTGATCAACATCACCATCTATTTCGAAACTTAACATGGCCCCAAAACCACATAAATGTTCTTTTGCCCGCTCAAAACTACTGTTTGATTCCAGGCCCGGGTAGTTCACCTTTTTCAGCTGGGGATGATTTTCAAGAAAAGGGGCGATAAGCATAGCATTTTCACATTGTTTATTCATACGCAAGGCCAGTGTCTTTACGCCGCGATGCAGCAGAAAACAGGCATTCGAATCCAGGGAACCACCCAAGTGGTTTAAATTTTTTGTTACTAGATCAAGGTGAGCTGCGCTACCAATCACAGCACCGGCGACGATATCGGAATGGCCATTGATATATTTTGTACAGGAATGCAGTGAAAGATCAAATCCCTGTACCACAGGGCAATACAGTACAGGACTGGCGAAAGTGTTGTCAATCATGGAAATGAGCGCATGCATTTTGGCAAATTCCACAATTTTTCTTAGTTCCGGTACATCCATGATTGGATTGGTGATCGTTTCTACATAGATCACCTTTGTATTCGGCTTTAATTTGGAATCCCAATCACTGGGGTTTGTGGCATCGATCAGATCACGTTCAATACCATATCCAGCCAATTCATTATTTACAAAGTCAGCGGTACCGCCATATAATGTATTATGAGCCAGCAGGTGATCACCTACCTTCAAAAATGTGAGTAAGGCAGTGGTGATGGCACTCATTCCGCTTGATGTAACCAATGCTGCTTCTGCTCCTTCCAAGGCGGCGAGCTTTTTGTGCAGAGCCAGGTGATTTGGCGTATTACTTAACCGTAGATAGCGTACATCGTGATAACTGCCCTCTCCGGCATATTCATAAGTCGAACTTTGAAATATGGGAACATTTATTGCGCCATCTATGCGGGGCTTAGGTTCACCGGCATGGATCAGTTTTGTTTCGAAAGACTGGTTTTCTTTAGCCATGAGCCGCTCCTTTTAATTATTCATTTTTCCAGGGAAGTCTGGCCTTCATGGCCTGGTAGATCAAGCCACCTTGTCGGTACGAAAGTACCGGCCAGCCCTGATCATCAAATTCCTCCACGTAGCCTTGCGAACCAAAGGCAGCGATCGTATTGCCATTATCCTGGCGATAAGCATTTCCTGCTACATAAGCCTGGTACATTGGGAACTCCTTGCTGAAAACCAATGTTGCAGTCTTGGTTACCTCATCAACCTTATATTCTAGAACTCGGGATAGTTTTTGTATATGGTCCAAGCCGTTATCAAATAGCAGGATATTCCCATTTTCCAGTTCATAGGAGGCATGTTGGTGCGAAAAGCCATTATAAGGATCATCTATGAAAGTAAATTCATTTGCGCGGCCCTTACCCATATGCCAGAGTACGTCCCCTGTGGTGCCATCAATTTTCATGATTGTCTGTGTATGTCTAGCTGAGACCAGGTAGTTTCCATCACGTAGCGGTGTGACGTTATTCATGTGAAAGTAATCGTAGGTCCGCATGGACCAGTCTTCCACCGGCGCTACACTTAAATCAATGGGTACATGGTCAAAGGAATCCCATTCCAGTAGCACATTCCCTTCTTCATCAGTAATGTAGATATAGCCACTTTCAATTTTCTCTAATCGACCATCTGGCCAGGGATGCTCTTTCGCGCCAAGTTGTATAATTCGACCATCATCCAGCCAGCGAAAATCATGCAGTTCAGTTTTTACGTCCGCCAATGGAATGATCTGAAAACCATCTGGTTTGAAATTCTCATCCAGCAGGTTGGTCCGACCCAGGCCAATAGCATACTGGGTATATTGACGAACCATCCCAAAATGAAAACCATATTTATAAGGACGGAAAGCGGCAAAGCCCAAGCCAGCCATCTTGTAGAATAATGGTGTCCCATATTTGTCCAGCACATATATGTATGGTAAATAGGGCCGGTCTTGCTCTGAAATAGGCACATCGGTTTGCTTGGTCGCTTGTTCCGGAACGGTAAAACGAGTATAAATCGTATTAAAGAATGCTGCCCAGGCATCTTCTCCACCCCATTCTTCATAACTGTCCCGAAAAATCATGGGCCAATCCCTGAACTTCTGCACGACAAAATTCCCGGAATAAATAAAACCATCGCCGACATTATCAAAATTGTGGATCTTTACCCGCAGCGGCAGGAAACTGGTCGGCAAGACAAGAACCACATATTCCGCAATCTGATTTTCCTCAGCACCATTAATACCAATCCTGTATTCCCTCCCGGCCTGGTCCCCAGGTATTTTAATCGGACCGGTCATGGAAATGACCTGATCATTCAGCGATACTGCACTCACCGTTTCATGATAGTTAGGTACCAGTGTCAGTACATCCTCTTCATATTGCGGGACCCAGGAATAGCGACGAATCCGGGCATCAAAATCTGGACAAAGGGTAAATGGCCCTTTTTTTCCTGGAATTAGATCTACCAGAAGACTTGTGTCTCCCGGCGCCATGATCTGAGCATATGGTAAATGGATATCAGGCGATACAAAATCAGGGATATCACGTTTCGACATTTCCATCACCCAGGCAACGAAAATCACTACGCCCGCACCAATCAGAGCCAACACTGCTTGGAAAATTCGTTTTCTGTATTTAATCAGTAACGAAACAGAAACAGGCTTTACTTCCCCACCCTCCTTGCTGATCTTGTATTGTTCCAATAACTGGTAATTGCGATAGTTGATCAATAAAAAGGGCATGGCCAGTAAAAAAGATGCCATGCCGGTCAGCCAGGCGAAAAACGAGAGCGGCACCGGACCCATCAGGAACGAATAACCCACCATGCAAATCAATGAAAAAATAAATGAATACAAGCCATAGAGCGCTACACCATAGCTAAGAACGGACCGCACCGATCCCTCCATTCTATAATGAGCGCGGTTGAAGACGGTAATAAAACCATCTTCCATTGAAAGGATATCGTTTAATAAACCAAAAACTGTAATTACAAACATTACAATGATTATCCATTCCAGCTTCCCGGCAAATGTGCTGGTAAAGGGTAAGGAATTTCCCATGCAGAATAACAGCAACTGGGTAATACCGCCCCAGATCAAACCAATGGTAGGTTGAAAACCATCCTGACTGAGGTTGGTGCGCCACACCCAGAGTTTCCAGTGGCGGGTCGCCTGGTATACAACAGTATAGCCAAAAACGATCGGTGGTATCAAAGTGAAAAAGAAGAAATATGGTGCGTGTTCTTGAATCACCCACTTATAGATTCCCAGGACTAAACCTGCGCCAGGGATAACCCAGGCTAGCAATAATTCCACATTCTCTAGGCGATTTGAAACTCTATTTTCGCCTTTCATTGTGATCAGTTGCCTCCTAGCATTATTTTCTTTAGAATAAAGACGGAATATTTTTAGAACTTAAATTGAATTACTAATGGACACAAGCAAACAGGAAGTTCCCAACTCATTGCGAAATTGGCTAGTGTTTCATTTTTACGTTGATTACGCATTCGCTATCCCCTTCTTCTTTGTTCCAGAAACAACCGCGGAAATTTTAGGTTATGATCCTTTAGATCCACTGGCAGCGCGAATCGTGGCAGCGGCGCTATTTGGTATTGGTTACAGTTCCCTCCTGGCATCAAAATTTGATCTGGAAGCTATGCGCACCAAGCTGCGCTTTACCAATACAGAAATTGATGGTGATCGCTTTGAATTCTTGGTAACCAGAGATCGTAATTTAAAAACTAAACTACCCGTTGCTTACGCATCTTCAAACAA
>ENA-ORDI01000185-ORDI01000185.1-marine-metagenome-genome-assembly--contig:-NODE-185-length-44362-cov-4.108434_pt1 | contig 44362 bp, 35 predicted proteins | sample MGYA00248628_ERZ508525 | MGnify/ENA primary metagenome ERZ508525 (study PRJEB26195, sample SAMN05422138) | marine metagenome | isolation source: East of Porto Seguro, South Atlantic Ocean | place... | reverse complement strand
TCGAAAGGAGATGAGGTGGCTGTGGAATCATCCCGGGAGCCCTCCGATGAGAGTGCCGACGAAGCCGAGTCCGTGGTGATGGCACCGCCCATGACAAGCGCCATGATTGATGCCCGAGAAGGCGAGTTTATTCGTTTGGTTGAGGGCGTGAAGGCAGCCCGCACCTCTACTCAACGTTCGAAGATGGTGGCCGAGGATTTGACAGGTGTGTGGCCAGTAACGATTGTTATCGATGACATCCACCGAACGATGGGAGTAGGGCTTGATGATGAATACAAGGATGGCAAGACAATAGAGGGCATCATCGAGGGCACAGATGTCGCGGTCTCGATTCTCGCATCATCCGTCAAACACCCAGATCTGTATGAATTGGAACCGGGAATGACCTTCGCTGCCAACTGTGTCGTGAAGGAGTACAGACCGGTTATGAAGCGCTTCCAACTACTAGGTTGAGCAATCGCAGGGGTTCAAATCGCCCTGTTGACTCGCCGCCCCATGGGCGGCGTAGCGCGCGTGAGCAAGGCGTTGGCACTCGCAGCGCTTCTCACACTGCTCTTTCTCGCACCCTCAATTGACGGATATCAGTCTGGAAAACCGAACACAAGCGGTGGTTGCGGCTCTTGCCACGGCTCTGCAGGTGGCGTCACACCGTCACTCAGCGGACTGCCGAGCGACTACGCTCCGGGGCAGGCATATTCGCTAACGATCGGCGGAACTGGAACTCCCTCGGGGAGTAATGGCGGATTCTCGCTGACGGTCAACATAGGTATTTTCTCGAATCCTGGCACAAACGCCAAGATAGTGGGTAATTCTCCAACCCACTCAAACACCAACTCCCGCTCATGGACGGTTACTTGGACCGCACCTTACGGGGGCTCGGGTACGGCAAACTTTGCCTTGGCAGTGAATTTCGTTAACGGGAATGTGGCGGCGGATTCTGGCGATAATTGGGGGACCATGACCACTAGTGTGGGGGAGGCACAAGTCACCAATAACCCTCCGACAGCCTCCAATGTGGCGATTTTACCGAGCAATGCCTCAAAGGCGACGGGGCTGTCGATATCCTATGTCTATGCTGATTCCGATGGTGATTCGGAGAGCGACACGGAGATTCGCTGGAGCCGTGATGGAAATCCAATCTCGGCGCTTGATGACCTGACGGGCCGCTAGACGGGAGGAGATACCCACAGTGAATATAACACTCGCCGGAATCGAATATGTCGGAACCACAATGATTGCCAACAGACTCAGAGTGCTCGTGGAATTAGCACGTAATCCCCATTAGCTTTCTGTCTCACATTCGCTGAATGCCTACACCCCTGGCAGGCTACTTCGGTTTCTCAGATAACATTGCCTCGATCACTTCAATCCATGCGAATTTAATCGTGGTTCAACTCTCTGTCAACGATCCGGATTGACCGATAGTTGAGGTCACCGAGGGGACAAAACTGCTTCAGAAATCATGTCGACAGGGGTAACCATAAGAGGGCTGGTAGGGAATCTGACCGCCGCTCGTCCAAAGAAACTCTCAACCAGCTACGGTGTTTCTGCAGATTGATTAGACATCGTGGTATCAGTTGCAAGTTTGATCCTGCCATAGATTGTTGCTACTTTTTGACCCATCAGAAAACCATGAATTGTAAACTCATACCGCAGAGATCGGAGGATTCCCATGTCTCTGAAGGGCAAAGTCGCTCTCGTCACAGGTGCAGGCCGAGGAATGGGCAGGGCTATCGCCATTCGACTCGCCAGCGAAGGCATCCACGTAGCGGCCGCCGACATCGACGGCAAGATCGCTGACGACACAAGCATCACTATCAACGAGCTTGGTTACCAGGCAATATCCGTCGCGGCAGATATCGGCGACCTTGACGACATAGACCTCGTTGTAAAAGAAACTCTAAATGCCTTCGGTCGCATTGACATTCTGGTGAATAACGCCGGAGTGACCCGACACGCAGACGTAATGGAGCTAACGATAGAGGACTGGGATCGGATCCACCGGGTCAACGCCAGGGGCACGTTTTTCTGCCTCCAAAGAGTCGCCCGAGAACTGATTGACAGCGGTCAGGGAGGCCGGATAATCAACATCGCCTCCATAGCTGGCAAGGGCTATTCAGGCACCTCCAACGCTGCCTACGCTGCCAGCAAAGGAGCGGTGCTGGCTCTGACCCAGATAGCTGCGCACCAGCTTGGCCGCTACGACATCAACGTCAACGCTATCTGCCCAGGTGTGACTCGCACGCCCATGTCTCAGGCCACCATGGTCCAGCGGTCGCAAAATCTCGGCATACCCATGGAGGAACTAGAGGAACAGCGAAACGCCAACATACCCATAGGCAGAGCAAACGAGCCAGAGGACATAGCCGAAATGGCGGTTTTCCTGGCGGGCCCAGGCTCGCGGAACATCACAGGCCAGGCATTTAATGTGGACGGTGGCCTGGTTATGCACTGAGTGTTTCGGGGTTATCAGAAAGGATGTATGTCGAGTTCCGCAGTCTGTGTGAGGTGTTACGTAAGGATCAGTTGACATGGTCCTTCGGGCTGAGCGTTACTTGAACTCGGGCATCACTTTCTCGGTGAGTTGGCGGATGGAATTCAACACCAGCTCATTCGGTATCTGTCCTCCGAAGTTCATCTCCAGCACCAAGCCCGAGATGCCCAGCTCTTCTTCGTAACGTTGAATCCGTTCTACTACTTCCTCTGGCGTGCCGTGCATTACCTTATGGCGTAGCACCTCGTCATAGGAAATGGTGTTTAAGCGTTGAAGCCTATCTGCGGTCTCCTCGTTAGGTGCGGAGCCGATCTGCGCGGCACTATAGCCTATCATGTGCATAGTGCTGGCCTCGGGTTCCGTGCGTGCCTTCTCAGCGTTCTCCGAAACATAAGCCGGTATGCGCAGCATCACATCGCCGGGGCCTGGGTGTCCCGCATCCCGCCTCGCTCTACGGTACAATTTCAGCCGCTCTTTGAGTTCGGGTTCGTCAGTGGTGGAGCTGATAAAGATTGGATATCCTAATCTGCCCACCATTGAGAAAGTCTCTGCGCTCGCCGTGGCAACTCGGATCGGCGGATGAGGCTTCTGATAGGGCTTGGGCTCCACGCTTACATCATTGAAAGCGTAAAACTTTCCCTCGTGTGAGAACGGCTGGTTACCCCATGCCTTGGTAATCACATCCATGGCTTCTAGGAACCGGTCGCTGCTCTCTGAGTAATCAATGTTATAACCCCTATAGTACCTGGTCAGGCCGCTGCGCCCTACACCGAACTCCAGACGTCCCTTGCTGATCTGGTCCAGCGTGGCGGCCTCCTCGGCGACGCGAAGGGGGTTCGCGAGAGGCAAAACCTGCACTGCCAGTCCAATTCTGACCCTGCTGGTGCGTGTTGCAACTGAGCTGGCGACGATCAGGGGCGATGACAGCACCGAAAAGGGGCTAAAATGGACCTCGGCCAGCCAGATGGAGTCCACGCCCATCCTCTCAGACGCCTCGATCTGACTAAAACAACGCCGGAAGGTCTCGGACTGTGTAGTGCCCTTCTGGATGTCGAAGTCGTAGAAGAGACCGAATTCTATAGACATCTCTTTACCATCCAATGTTTCCCAGTTAATAACGATCGCATCTGTGTTGAATCAGACAATGTTATCGCCCGCTGAAGTCGCCAAATATCGCGTGCCACACTCACAACAATATCGAATGCATCGAAGCCCTGCAAATGGCGTAAGCGCAATCGGCTGAACAAGTTCGAGCCGTATGATAACCTTCTGCTGGCGTGAGATGATATGGTTCTGATCGAGCGCCGGTCTGACATGGCAGACTGGGCCGACGTCGACAGGAGGAGAAAGGCAATAAATGCGATCTATGCAAGGCTTCCCATTGAGAATACCACAGGTTCAGAAAATATCGAGCAGGCTCTCAGGCGTCCAAAAGGAAAGAGCAGGAACAAATGAGTAAGGCATTAGAGGGGATCCGAATAGTTGACCTGACGCAATTTGAGGCGGGCACGTCCTGCACCGAGATTCTGGCATGGCTCGGCGCCGACGTCATAAAAGTCGAAGAGCCCACGAAGGGTGATCCGGGGCGTTATGGCAATACAGACATCCAAGGCGTGGATAGCGGCTACTTCATTAACCTCAACGCTAATAAACGAAGCATCACCCTCGATCTCAAGCAGCAGCGTGGAAAGGAAGTCTTCTTCGAGTTGGTCAAGCAAGGAGATGTGGTGGCAGAGAATCTGGCTCCAGGCACGTTGGAAAGGCTTGGGCTTGGCTACGATGCGCTCAGCGCTGTCAATCCCAAGATCGTCCTGGCAAGGGTGAAGGGATTCGGCACTTACGGCCCCTACGCCAAGTACAAGAGCTTTGATATGATCGCTCAGGCCGCTGGCGGCTCCATGGCTGTTACAGGCTGGCCCGGTGATCCACCCACGCATCCAGGTTCCACAATAGGCGATACTGGGACCGGCATACACGCCGCCTTGGGCATTATGGCGGCGTTGTGGCAGCGCCAGTCCACCGGAAAGGGACAGGTAGTGGAGGTGGCTATGCAGGATGCGGTCGTGAACTTCACCCGTGTGGCCATGTGCAACTTCAACGAGACGCATAAGGCACGCCCTCGATCTGGAAATAGCGTTTCCGGGATGCCAGGCACACGTACCTACCGCTGCAAGCCCGGCGGACCAGACGACTATGTTTACCTCGCCGCCGGACCGCGCCGCCCCAACCTATGGCTGCCGTTGATTCGTGCCATCGGCGGTGATGAGCTAGCCGGTGATCCACGCTACTCAGACTCGGACTGGTGCGTCGAGAATGCCGCCACGCTAGACGAAATGATCGAGACGTGGACTATGGAGCGCACGAAGTACGAGGTATTCCACATTCTTGGCGAGGCGGGAGTTCCCTGCGGGCCCACTCTTAACGCCGAGGATATCTACTCCGACCCTCACCTGGCAGAGCGAGACATGATAATGACGCTGGAACACCCAAAGCGTGGGCCTTTCATGATGCCTGGTTGCCCGATAAAACTCTCAGACTCACCGGCTGAGCCGCGGATCGCGCCGCTACTGGGAGAGCATACTGAAGAGGTGCTTAGCGGGATACTTGGATTCGGAGAAAAAGAGTTGGCGGAACTACACGAGCAGCAGGTAATTGGTAGATCTTGAGTTTAAGCCCGGAGGGGCTGTCCACCGGCTGGTTGCGCGTCGTCGGTAGGGTCCGAATTCATATCGGGTGGGTCATGAAACCATGACCCACTGAATCCTCTATGCACAGATAGACAGCATGTGCGATTTGGACGAAAAGTCGCCGTGATCACTAACGTCGGGCGTTCTCAAGACATTGGAAGAGCCATTGGTTGACGCCTGGCGCTCGAGCGGGCTGGGTTGGTGTGCTCGCAAACCTTCGACAGTCAATGCCACAGACGCCCAAGGAAGTTACAGGAGTGGCGCCAGACATTGAGCGGGTGGTTAAGAAGCGGTATGAACGGAGACAGCTACAAGTTCAGACAGAGCAGGAAGACCAACCAGGATCAGCAAATAAACCGAGCCTAGCTTTCAAAACCCCGAGTCGCATTCACAATCGCGATGCCGCTCAGCGTCACAGTTTCGCTCTGCCCCGTCGGCACAATCTCCGTCCACCCTTGACGCGCCTGATCACATTTACACCCCCGTTAGCTGAACCTTGTGCTCCGCTCCTATATTGGGGCCCACCATTATGCTCGATCAGGAAGGACAGATATAAGGGAGTTGAAATGACTTTAAACGTTTTCTTGCCAGACGGCGTCGAAACTCGGTACAACGTTAAGGCGACGATGAGGGACGGAGTAAACCTGTCGGCAGATATATATTATCCGAGGAACAGGCACGGCGCGCTGCCGGTCATTCTCTCCAGGACTCCTTACGACAATATGAACGAGCGAATGGTCAACAGCGCCATTTTCTACGCTCAACAAGGGTATGTATTTGTTGCCCAAGACACCAGAGGACGGAATGATTCGGAGGGCGAGTTCCATCCTTGGGTCAATGAATTCAATGACGGCCACGATACTGTTGAATGGATAGGACATCAAGAATGGTGCGACGGCAACGTGGGCATGGTTGGAGGATCATACGTTGGCAACGTGCAGTGGCAGGCGGCGGCTATGGGCAGCAGTTATTTGAAGGCTATTGTCCCCCGGGTAATCGGAAACAATCTTTACGAGGCGCCTCACTACCAGTCCGGCGCTTTCCAACTGAATTGGAGCGCTACCTGGAGCTTCCGAATGGCAGGCCGCACGGCTCAGGATATAGATATATACAACTGGGATAAGGTTTTCTCAACATTGCCTTTGAAAGACATCCCGAAGCAAGGGGGGAAAGATATTTTCTACTGGGATGAATGGATTAACCATCCTGACTACGATGAGTATTGGAAGGCCCTTGCCAATGACGAGAGATACGAGGACATAGAGGTGCCGGTGTTGCAAATTGGAGGATGGTACGACTTTTTTACTGCTGGCACCTTCCATAATTTCGTCGGTATGCGCGAACGCGGAGGATCAAGTATAGCGCGTAACAACCAACGAGCTATCGTTGGGCCGTGGATCCACAGCGCAAGCACACTCACACATGCTGGTGATGTTGACTTTGGCAAAGCGTCGGTCTTGGATCTGGAGCAACGAGAACTGCGTTGGTTCGATCATTGGTTGAAAGGGATTGACAATGGCGCCGATGAGGATGCGCCCCTCCAAATATTCGTGATGGGTGTTAATCAATGGCGCGACGAAAAAGGGTGGCCCTTAGCCAGAACACAGTTCACGCCATACTACCTCCACAGCCAGGGCCAGGCCAACTCCCTGCTAGGCGACGGCACACTGTCGACTGACCTCCCAGCCGACGAACCCAACGACGAATACGTATATAATCCGGCATTCCCAACCCCCACCAGAGGGGGTTGCAATTGCTGTAACCCTGAGATAGTTGACTGGGGCGCCTTTGACCAACGGCCAGTTGAGTTTAGAGACGATGTGCTTGTGTACACATCCGAGCCATTGAAAGAGGACCTGGAAGTGACCGGTCCGGTGGTTGCCACGATATACGCCAGCACTGACGTCACGGATACCGATTTCACCGTCAAACTGGTAGATGTGGACCCAAATGGATTTGCGATGAACTTGTGTGACGGCATAATCCGCGGGAGGTATCGAGAATCGACGTCAACCCAGTCGCTGTTGGAGCCAGCAGTCGTGTACGAGTTTATCGTGGATCTTTGGCCGACCAGTAACGTGTTCCTGTCAGGACACAGAATCCGAGTGGACATTTCGAGTTCTAACTTTCCCAGATTTGACCGCAACCCAAACACTGGCAAAAGGTTCGGAGAGGATTCGGAGATTCAGATTGCGCATCAGAGTGTGTTCCATAATGGGTTGCACCCCTCGCACATACTCTTGCCTGTGATTCCACGAACTTAGCGGGGACAGCAGTGTGTTTGACCGCGTTCTCGAGCGTCCGTACAATCCTCAGCGTCAAGGGTGTAGGTTCTATGGTCACCCTTGCCTAGATACTTGAGATGTCGGATGACCTCGCGTTAATAGCCGACCTGGCTCACGATGGCAGAGCCCTTGGCTCCGGCGATACGTGTCGAAAGCGGCGGAAAGAGGTGGGCTATGCAGATGGACAGCAAGGTCGCGATGGTAACAGGCGGAGCTGGCGGTCTCGGTGAAGGTATAGCGAAGGTACTGGCCCAGCGCGGCGCGGACGTCGCTGTGGCTGACATAGATCTCCACGGCGCTGAGGAGGTCGCGCGCCAGCTCGCCCAGTACGGTCACAAGGCCAGGGCATATAGGGCGGACGTTACCAGCAGGGATCGGCTTCAGGAAACAGTCGAAACGATCCTCGCAGAGTTCGGTCGCATCGATGTCCTGGTCAACGTCGCCGGCGTCATCGCCGCGACTGGCTTCGAAGACACTGTCACGTCACGAGAAGAAGACTGGGACGTGACGTTCACCGTCAACGTCAAGGGCACGGTGCTGGCATCGGAGGTGGTAGCTGAACACATGATGAAGAGGGGCGCAGGCAAGATCGTCAACATCGCCTCCCACGCCGGACGGGGGGGAGGAGCAGGAGGCGGCGCTTACGGTGCGTCGAAGGCCGCAGTTATTCATCTCACCCAGTCGTTTGCATTGGAACTCGCTCCCCACAGTATCAACGTAAATGTCGTCTGTCCGGGCACGATCTGGACACCGATGTGGGAACGAATTGCGGAACGCGACCGACGCAACGACCCCAAGAAAGCGAGCCTTACGGGCCGCCAAATATTCGATCAGGCTATTCTGGAGCGGTGTCCTCTTAAGCGCGAGCAAACGCCTGAAGATATCGGAAAAGCCGTTGCGTTCTTCGCGTCGGACGATGCCTTTAATATCACGGGACAGTCCCTCAACGTCAACGGCGGTACACGTATGAACTGACGGTAGAAGCGCTGGCCGACGATGACATCGATAGTGATTGCTGCTCCTGGCTGCGGCAGAATTACCGACTTGAGGCGCTGGACAATCAGAGCCGTGGCGCTGTCGGTCGGCTGCTGTAGGCGATGAACCTGAGAGATGTTGATTAAGCGTTGAATGCGAGGAACACACCATGACCGCTTCCATTCCAAAGGTACTGCTGGTTTGTAATAATCGCACCCGCGATCAATACTTCACGCCGTCGGACCTCGAACGCCTCTCGGCATTTGCTACCTGGGAATGGCTGCGCCTGGAGGGAGGTAATGCGTTTGGTCCGAACGAGGACCTGGCGGCGATCCGGCAACTGACCAGTAGGATTGGCGACGTGGAGGGCGTCGTGGTCTGCCATGGATCCCCCACCGTCAGCGCCGATATGATGGACCGGGCGCCGAATCTAAAGGTGGTCGGCGAATTGGAGGGAGATAGGTTCGCATATCGCATCGACGTTGAAGCCGCGTGGCAGCGCGGCATTCGAACCGTGGATACGACGAACGGCTCCTCCTACCCTGTCGCTGAATGGGCATTAGCGATGATCCTGGTCTCGCTCCGTAATGCCGGAGGATATTTTAGAAGGATCATCGCAGGCGATACGAGCCGGCCTCCTGAAAGCGACTTTGGGTACATCCATGGAGAGCTTACTGGAAAGCGCGTCGGGCTCATTGGCTGCGGTCACATTGGGCGATTGCTGATCAAGTTCTTGCGACCTTTCGAGGTCGACATTCAGGTGTACGATCCCTACCTGTCCAGCGAAATGCCGGATGCTCTTGGTTTCGTGAAGACCTCCCTTGAGAAAATCCTTTCTGAGTCCGATGTTATCGCGTGCCTGGCGCCCCTCACTCCCGCAACCCAAGGGATGATAGGCCAGCGCGAGCTAGACATGATAGCTCCCAACTCGGTATTCGTGAACGTGTCCCGCGGAGCGATTGTCGACAGCGACGCGTTGATCACCAGGCTGAAACGCGGTGACATCGTCGCGGGGCTGGACGTGTTCGATCCAGAGCCTATCCCACCGGATAGTGAGATAATCGGACTCCCGAACGTCTTCCTCACCCCCCACATTGCGGGCGTTACTGCATCGAGTTATCCGCGCTTCTTCACGCTGATGGTGGATGAGTTGGACAGGTTTTTCCGGGGATTCGATCCGCTCTACGAACTGAGTCCGCGTTCGCTGGCGAACCGGATGGGCTCACCAGAAACCGCCCGTTAGCGCCGGGATTCGAGCGGGACATACCCTTCACTACCCAACAAGGCAAAACATATCCTTGGGGTCGGCATTGCTATCGAGCATGCTGCGGCTCTCATATCAGGTCCAGGCGGAACCAAGTCTCACGTCGACACATTAACGGACACGTCCCACGCCCGATCCGTAAGACGTGTCCAACGTACTTGGCCAGTCGAACACTATTGTCGAGTGAGGGGGAGTCCACCTTTCTTCTCGTCCTTGATGCACACTCTTGTACGGGCGCTACACGACATTAATCTGACTCGCCACGAACCTCGTTCAATCAGGACGGTTGGATTGACGTAGGCGAGTTTGTGCAGGTTTGGATTTATTATTACTTGTCAAGGCCCAGTGCGCGAGAATACTGCTCCGTGATGGGGGTCTCTTACCCAATGAACGGCGAACGCTTTATTATTGGGGGCACCTAAAGGACTTCCTTTTGGTGGAGGGACCCTCGCAGCCGAGCAACAGCGTTGGATATCTTGGAGGTTGCCCACAACTGCTATGCCCTCTTCAAATAAGTTGCAAGATCTGCTAAGTAAAGTCCTCTCAGGTTACCTCGCGGCACGGAATGAAAGATTTGGTGGACACCAATTGGCTACTGTTCTCCGTCAAAACTTGTCGGGTGCGGTTAGGTTAGTGTGCCTCGAAAAGATCCCCTCGGAATTGAAGGTACAAGGATCTCTGGGTCAAGGGAAATGGGCCGAATGTCCCTGGTTAAGGATATTTCATCCAAATGAAACGACGTCGGCTCAACAAGGAATGTACGTCGTGTATCTCTTTGCGGCAGACGTGTCAGCTGTTTTCTTGACGCTGAACCAAGGGACTACCAATTTGTCGAGCAATGATATTGAAAACTGTCGCACCGCAATACAGCAAAAGATCGATGGACTCCGAGGTTGCGAAATAGGATCTTTGCCGGCCGGTGCACTCGCTGCTAATTCCAAGAGAGGTCAAAGTTACGAGCTAGCCTGCGCCTACTACAAGAGGTATGGCGCAGGTTGCCTTCCCGCCGAGTAAACTCTGATACGTGACTTGCTCGCCATTACCGAGTCATACGTTAGATCAATCGAGGGTAAATTCGCACATCCGGCCCATCTCCAGACGATAGATCAAATACAGATCCTGCAGAAGCGAAAGGAGGTTCAGACTCAGACTTTTCAGCGCAGACGATTGTACAATCAACAACTCAGAGAGCTTGCACAATCAGCGTCGAATCTCCATTAGCTTTCTGTCCCATTGTTGCTGAATGCCTACACTCGAGGTCGATTCGGAGGATCGAGCGGCACGCTAATTAGTCATTCAGTCGGCGATTGACAACATCATCATTTGGTCATATAGTCGTCGAGACTTCAACACAATTGATCCACGAACTATTGTCCAGCCGTGGGTATTTGTTACCCAAAATACAGAGATTTATAGGCAAAGTGAATAGTCACAGATAATGAAAACGGCAATTCCTCACTTGGCTATATTTCTGTTATTGACGATGTTGATGGCCTGTGGAGAGGATGAGCCTGCGACTTCCTCATTTCGGAAAGGAAATGAGTATGCTGACCAAGGAGAATTCGAGAAGGCGATAGCAGAATTCACGGAAGCCGTTCGTCTTGACGCCCGGCACTTCGATGCCTACCTCAACATGGGTGTCGCTTACGGTAACATACGTCAATATGAGCGAGAGATAGATAACTACGACCAGGCTATCCGCCTCAAACCTCAGCACGCAGTTGCCTACGTTAAAAGGGGTATTGCCTACGATGAATTGGGCCAGTCCGATCGGGCGATCGAGGATTTCACCAAAGCCATCCGCCTCGACGCCGAATACGCTGAAGCCTACTATAACCGGGGAATTGCCTACGGTATTCTGGGTCAGTTCGATCTTGCGAAAGTGGACTACGACGCGGTTATCCGCTCCAAACCCCTTCACGCTGATGCCTACGTTAATAGGGGTGTCGCTTACAACCATATGAATCAGTTCGATCTTGCGAAACGGGACTACGATAAGGCCATTCACATTAACCCACAATTCGTAATAGCATATGTCAATAGGGGCAAAGTTTATTTCAATCTGGGTCAGTTCGAGCTTGCGAAAGTGGACTACAATACCGCGACCCGCCTTGATCCTCAGTTCAGGGTAGCCTACGTCGATAGGGGCAAAGTTTATTTCAATCTGGGTCAGTTCGAGTTTGCCGTAAAGGACTACGACACGGCCATCCGCCTCGATCCTCAGGACGCCTTAGCCTACCATGACAGAGGCAATGCTTACGACAACCTAGGTCAATACCAACGTGCCATACAGGACTATGATCAGGCCATCAAGATCGACCCGCAATATGCAGCGTCCTACGATAATAGGGGTAAGGTTTATGTCAGACTGGGCCAAATCGAGCGCGCCATAGAAAACTTTGACGAAGCGATACGCCAAGATTCCCAATTCGCCGAAGCATACTACGATAGGGGTAATTCTTATCGCGCCCTTGGCAAGCTCCAGCGAGCCATTGAAGACTACAACCAGGCGATTAGAATCGACCCTCAGGACATAGCGGCCTACAACAATAGGGGTGGTACGTTCAACGACCTCGGTCAACGCCAGCGAGCCATAAAAGACTACGACAAAGTCATCCGACTCGATCCTCAGGACGCACTAGCCTACCATAACAGAGGCAATGCTTACGGCAACCTAGGTCAATACCAGCGTGCCATACGGGACTATGATCAGGCCATCAAAATCGACCCGCAGGACGCCGAGGCATACAACAACAGAGGCGAAGCCTACAGAAACCTAGGCCAGCCTCAGCGGGCTATTCAGGAGCTTGACGAGTCAATCAGACTCGACCCTCAGTATGCCTTAGCCTACGTTAATCGAGGCATAGCCTACCATTTGATAGATCAGCCTCAGCGGGCCATTATGGACTTTGACGAAGCCATCAAGCTTGACCCGATGTATGAGGACGCTCATTTTGGTCGGGGCGCAGCCTACGGTGAACTGGGTCAGTATCAGCAGGCCGTCAATGATTTCGGCGAGGCGATTCGGCTTGACCCAAAAGATGCGATTAACTACGTTGTTAGGGCATTAGCCTACACCGCTATGGGTATGGATGAGAATGCACTGAACGATGTTGACAAGGCCGCAGAACTAGGGCTGGATTCTGAGAGTTTGGAGGCTTTGAATGAAAACATTGAGGGAATAAAGGTGGAACGATAGCGCTCGGTGTCCTTCATCAACTGCCGTGACGCCAAATTTTGTTGGCATTGTCATTTGGTAACACAAGTAGCTGATCCAACAACATCGGTGATCTCATGGCTCACGCCAATCTAATGGATCAATCGACATCTCGCCATCCCGACTAACATCCCCATCGGCTCAGTGGCCGAGCCATCGACACTGCAATACGAGCCTGTACACCTGGAAACCGTCCCTTGTTTGGTTGCCGGGTATTCAAAGGTGGTGAGGGCGTTTGACCTAACACTAACAGACTCCCAGCAGACCGGCGCTGCAGCCCAACTGGAACAATCAATAACTGTGACTTTGACTCTCAACCCCGGCGACATAGATTTGGCTGGAGGAGACGGGACGAACTTCGCCATCAGCACTTCAAGAGTGGCCAGGACATAGGGAACCCCCTCTCACTCGTTTCGACCCTCAGAACATGACTGTCAGTGAGGTGGACCCCAAAAACTGGACAGGTGGTTAAGCTACATTCAAGCTCCTAAAATGGCAGAGATTCAAAGAGTAAGACATGAAGCAATCACGCAGGAAGCACGGAGCGGCGTTAAAGGCCAAGGTAGCTCTGGCGGCTCTTCGAAGAAGACCAGACGGTCTCGGAGTTAGCTAGCCGGTTCGAGGTCCACCCGACGATGATCCACAGCTGGAAGAAGCAACTGGCCGAGAGAGCGCCAGAGCTGTTCAGTTCCGGGCGCTCAAAGCCCGACAAGGGTCACGAGGCGCTGGTAGCCAAGCTCTACCGGCAGATAGGCCAGTTGACGGTGGAGCGGGATTTTTTGTCGGACAGGTCCGGTCTATGAGTCGCACGCAGAGAGATCATTGAAATAGGACACTAGAGGATTGAGGGCATGGCGCCCAGGGGATGTTGGGGAGGAGAATAGGGGCACAGGCAGGTCGCGCAACGACCTTGATGCAATATTCGATGTCGATGTTGTGTCTTGCCAGCCTAGCTGGCAGAAAGCGAATCGTGGACCGTGTGATTCACGACCCACGATTCGGCATTACTCAAACAGCAGCGCTTACTTCCGAGATTGCAGGACGTTGCCTGAAAGCTCGGTTATCTCGTCGATCTTCACCAGAACCGCCACGCCCTGACGCTCCGGGTCTCGGTCAAGTTCGGCCTGGACGGTGCGGCTCATCACGTCGTCGCGTACCTCTCCGGACTCGTGGACCGTCGCGGTGCCGTGGAAGCGCCAGTTGATGCGCTCTGGGCCATTTCGATAGAAGATTATGGTCTGAGGATTGTCCTGAACATTCGTCAGAGCCGACCGTTTGGCGCGCTCCCAGTAGGCCAGCGTTTCGTCGTCGTAGACGAGAACGCTGCCCTTCATGCTGATCTGCGGCTTCCCGTCCTTGGACGCTGTTCCCACAAAACACGGAGCCCCGTCCACCAGGGCGTTGTCGATCTTTTCCTGCATATCGCCTGTTATTGAAATCATGCCTCTCCCCATTCGGATTATTCGATTGTCTGTTAACTCTACAAGGCCATCCGAGATTGCGACTGCCTCTGCATCTTCAATTTGGCTTACTCATCCGACCAGACCTGAACTTTGCCGAACTGACCGTCAAAACCCGGTTCGAAATAGATGTCGCCCGCTCTGACCTTCGAGACTCCCTCCGCGATCCTCTGCCCATTCTCAGCCAGAGCCCCGGCAATATCGCCGACTGGAACATTCAGCAAAATTTCCAACTCGGAGTCGAAGGTTTCGATTAATCGGGTGTGCGCCGTTCGCACTCGTTTGGTGTTGACTCCGAAACCCAGCGCTTCGGCCACGATCTGCTGAAGAGAGATCAGCGACCGGAACGGCGGCCTGCCATTGTCCGATCGAGTAAGTCCGTCTTCGTCACGATAGGTGGCGACATCCCGCGCCCCTATCTCGGCCACTCGCTGCATCACGCCCAGCGTCATCCTGCGAGCGCACACGGGGCAGGTTCTTCCATACTCCGATACATCGTTAGGCGAATAGCTGACGCCGCACTTGCGATGGCCGGAGTAGTGGTACTTGCCCTCCTCCGGGAAGAACTCGACGGTGTAGGAGATGTCCTGAATCTTCAGAGCGTGGGCGAGACCGTCGTAACTCGGCTCGCCGTTCATCACCGTCAACTCCCGCGCCAGCTTTGGCAGCGAATGAGCGTCCGAGAAGGACACTATCGACAGGTTATCCAACTCAGGAACCTGCCAACACATGGCTGGGTCGCTGGACAGGCCCGTCTCGATGGCGGTGATGTGTTCCAGAGTGTCGCCAAAACACTCCTCTAACGAGTCAAATCCCGACTTGGAGCCGTACACGCCGAACCACGGAGTCCAGACATGGGCTGGAATGATGATGCACCGCTCGTCGATGTCCAACAGGGTCGATACCAACTCTCGGGGCGTCATATGGATGGTGGGCCTTCCATCGCTCTCCAGAGAGTTGGACTTTCTGGAGAGCGCTTGATTGATGCGCCCCACAGTCTCAAGACTGGGAGCGAAAGCCAGCATATGAATCCGCCGACTGCGCCCCCCCTGTGGAGCGTTGCAGTTCAACTCCGTGCCCAGGACGAATTTTACGCCGTCCAACTCAAACAAACCGTCGCCTGTGTCCTTGAGTTTCTTGCCGGTCTCAGCAAACCATGTGGGATGAGTGAAGTCTCCGGTGGCGAGCAGATCAATTCCCTTGATCTTGGCCCAGTGGGAAAGATTCTCGAAGTTCAACTCGCGGCTAGTGGCGCGGGCGTAGGAAGAGTGGATGTGGAGGTCAGCGGCGTAAGTCACGCGGGGATTCTACCACGACCTCCCAACATCGCAATCTTTGCGGCGTAGGGTTAGGTTGACACTCTTCTCGCTGGGGATCAAGCCAATCTCAATTGACGCCCAATGAGCATGATAATACAATCAAGAAAGCTGACCCAAACTCGCGTGGAGGCCCAACACATGGATTTCGAGCCTCGTTATACAGAGGAACAGCAGACCTTCCGCACAGAAGTGCGCGACTGGCTGAAGGATAATGTGCCAGACGACCTGGCGAATCCCGCCGATTCCGCCGACACGACCTACGACGACTACCTCCAGTATCGAGCGCTGGGACGCGATCTGGGTGAGAAGGGATGGCTCTGGCCCACCGCGCCAACGGAGTACGGCGGCGGCGGTCTCACCATCGATCACGCTATCGTCCTGGACGAGGAGTTGGACGAATACTCCCTCTCTCTGCCACCCTACTACGACAGCGGCGGGCGTCTGGGCGGAGCCAGCATCCTGGTATGGGGAGACGATGATCAGAAGGAACGGTTCCTTCCTCCCATATTCAAGGGAGAGGTCCGCACCTGGCAGCTACTCACAGAACCCAACGCAGGCTCTGACCTTGCAGGGGTCCAGATAAGCGCGGTCCGAGACGGCGACGATTACGTCATCAACGGCCAGAAGATATTCGTCGGAAGCTCTCACGGCGCGGAGCAGTACTGGACCATCACCTGCACCGACCCCGATGGGGACCGCCACCAGAACCTTAGCTGGTTCATCGTCCCGGCAGAAACTCCGGGCCTAACAGTTGTCCCAATGGACCTGCTAATCGCTGGCGGCGAAGGCGGAGCAGGCACCGGACACAAGAACACGATATTCTTCGACAACGTGCGGGTTCCGGCATCGAACCTCATCGGTGGGGAGAACAACGGCTGGCAAGTCGCCACAACCCATCTAGAGCTTGAGCACGGCTCAGGCGGCACGATACGCCGCAACCGGCTGGTGGACAGGTTGTTCGACTATGCCCGCGAGCTTAAGCGCGACGGCCAGCCGATAAGCAAAGACCCGGAGGTTCAGGAACTGCTGGTCGACGTGTTTGTCGAGGCCGAGATTTCGCGGTTGTTCGGCCTACGCAACTACTGGATGAGGCACGCTCATCAGAAGCTGGCCCACGAGGGGCCTCAGTCGTCCTACTATCGCAAGACGTCGGGCCTTCGTATGGGCGAAGCGATCCTGAAGATACTCGGCCCCTACGCGCTGACCGACGACCCAAAGTGGGACAAGTCCGACAGTCACATGGAGGTGTTCCAACGGTCCAGCATCGTCGCGTTGCACCCCGGCGGCACGGCGGAGATACAAAAGGTCATCATGTCCCGTCGTCTGGGCATTGGGCGTCAGGTGCGCGAGCAGGCGGGGCGTCTGGCTTAAAACATAATCAATAACGGGACACATAATATGGACCTGTCACTGACCGAACAGCAAGAACTCCTCAAGACAACAGCGCGGGATTTCATGGAGCGCGAGGCCTCCAAAGACACCCTGCTAGAGCTTGAGGAGACCGAGTCCGGGTACTCGGACGAGCTATGGCAAAAGGCATCCGATATCGGATGGCTGGGCATGCTAGTGCCGGAGCAGTACGGAGGCTCCGGCAGCTCTCTGACCGACGCGGCGGTGGTGTACGAGCAGATGGGAGCAGGCCCGCTGTCCGGGCCGTTCTTCTCATCGGGAGTGCTGGGAGCGCTCACAATTCTGGAGGCTGGAACCGAGGAGCAACGCCAGCGCTACCTGCCATCCATAGCCGTCGGCAGAGAGATCGCCTCCCTCGCTCTTACCGAGCCAGACTACGGCTGGGGCCTGGACTCTGTGTCCATGCGCGCCCAGCCCACAGACAACGGATACGTCCTCAGCGGGACCAAACTGTTCGTCCACGACGCCGCATCGGCCACGACCCTCATCACCGCCGTCCGAGCGCGGGGCCACGAAGGCATGACTCTCATGATGGTGGACGCCAACACTCCCGGAGTTTCGACCCGACTGCTGTCCGGGTTCATGGGCTGGGTCGGAGAGGTGACGTACGACTCGGTTGAAGTCTCAGCCGACGCCGTGCTGGGAGAGCCTGGAGCTGCCTGGCAGCCCCTCCAGAGGGCATTTCAGAAGGCAATTCCCATCCTGTGCGCCTACCAGGTTGGCGGATCGCAAGCGGTTTTCGACATGACGTTGGAGTACTCGCGAACCCGCATCCAGTTCGGCAATCCCATCGGTCGGTTCCAGAGGGTGCAGGACCACATCGTGAACATCATCAACCACCTGGACGCCGCTCGATGGACCACATACGAGGCACTGTGGAAACTGGACTCGGACCGGCTCACAGCTAATGGGCTGGAAACCAGTATCCACCTCGCGAAGGCCGTGACCACCGAGGGGTACTATCAGGCGTGCAACGGCGCGCACGAGGTCCATGCCGGAATCGGCGTCATGAAAGATTACGGTCTGACCCTGCACACACAGATGTCCCGCACGCTATACCACTACCTGGGAGACCCCCGATTCCACCGCAAGCGCATGGCTGAGACGCTGGATTTCTAGAGGCCATCATCGACCACGAACGTAAATTTTGTCATGCTGAACGGAGTGAAACATCTGATCGTGGGCATTGCAACCGTCGTTATACGGACGACCAGATTATTCGCTGCGGCTCAGAATGACAGGTTTCTGACAGCTGGTCGCTGAAAGCTATCTCTGATATCCTCGCCCTATGCCCTCCGTTGGAGCGCACGCTGAACCACGTACAACGCCATAATTGCCAGCGGTATCATGACAATGATCGCGCCCAGCACAATGACGATTGCCTCAGCCTCCAAACCCACGAGAGCGTCGATCCGGTCCTTAATCCAGGCCATCAGTTCAGGGTCGCCGGGTTCAGAGTGGTGGGCGAGGCCAGCCAGAAGAGGAAGCATATCAGTCAGACCTCAACGCATGACTAATCACTGTCACCGGCGGACGCAGAGGCAGGTCGGGCAAGGCCAGTCTGATATCTCGACGAATACTGCTTCTCCTGTATGCTGAAGGCGAATATGCTGGCGAATACCAGCAACGACCCCGCAATGGAGAACGGCACGTCGTATGAGCCGAATACGTCATACAGCACGCCGCCCATTAAGACGCTCAGCGCTCCGCCCACCTGATGGGACAACGTGGATACTCCACCCAACGTTCCCAAATTGCGCAGTCCATATATATCCGCTGTGAGGGTCGATGTCAGCGACGCGGTTGCAACCCACGAGAACCCAGCAATCACAGCAAAGCCCCAAATGCCAATCATCCCAGGCGCGAGGATCAGCATCGCGTAGGCCAGACCTCTAGTGGCATAAATTATGCCCAGCAGGTACTTTCGGCCAAATATGTCCGATAATATGCCAACTGTGATTACGCCCACGACGTTCAGCCCAGTCATCAGTCCGAAGGCGAACGCTGCCATCTCTGGCGACGCTCCCCGGTCAATGGCAAAGGGGACATAATGGGCTGAGATTATGGCGGTGGTCACTCCGCAAATGAAATAGGCCGCTGTCATCTGCCAGATAGGCGGCGTGCTGAACGACTCCTGCCATTTCTCTCTTTCCAGAGGAGCTTTCGGATAGTCATAGGTTACACCGGGCGCCTGGTCTCGTGGACGATCGTCGCCGTCTGGAGTTTCGCCCATTTTGGAAGGATTGTCGCGGATGAAGAAGAACGCCAGCGGCAAGGCCAGAACCAGGATGAACCCGCCCAGCACGACCCAGGACACCCGCCATCCAGCCCACAAAATCATGTACGTGGTGAAGGGCGCCATAATCATCGACCCTGCGGCCCCACCCGCGGTGCTGATGCTTATGACCAGACCCCGCCTACGGTAGAACCACTTCGCCAGCACCGCATGGATGGTCACCAGCGACGCCCCACTGGAGGCTGTGGACATTATCAGTCCGTAAACAGCGATGAGGAACCACAGGTTAGTTGTGCGATTGAGCAGTATCGTGCTGACGCCGAGAATTAACAGGCTTATCGATATGACAGCGCGTCCGCCGAATCGATCGTAAAGCCTGCCGATGAAGGGTTGGCTCAGTCCGTTAACACCCCACCCGACAGCGATTGCGAAGGACAGCGCACCGCGACTCCAACCGAACTCCTCAGTTAGAGGGACGATGAAGACGCCAAATCCGTTCCTGGCTCCTGTGGCCATAAACAGCACGAAGAAACCCGCCGCCAGAACGAACCAGCCGTAGAAAATGCCCTTGCGGGCAGTAGAACGCTCCAATATCCAGCCTCCCCACATCGTGCGCTGCCGTATCGTCCACTGTAGCGCTCGTATTGTCGCAGGGCAAGAATTAATGTTCTCCGTGGGTACGCTTAATTCGAACGTGATTCGTGCATCTCACTTGACCGCGCCCCGCCCCACGGGGTTAGATAGTCATAGGCAATAATCAGCGTTCGGAGGCCGGGGCATGTCTAACACTATTACTTCTGATATCGTTTACCAGTTGATTAACGTTGGCGACCCATCGCTGTCTCCTGACGGTGCGAGGGTGGCTTTCGCCAAGTCCAGCATCGACCGTGAGAGTATGGAGACCGTGTCTCACGTCATGATGATGGACGTCGCTTCCGGCGAGTCGTCCCGCTTCACCAGTGGCGACAAGGACTCCGGGCCTCGATTCTCTCCCGACGGCAAGTCTCTGGCATTCTCGCGGCCCGATAGCAAGGGACGGAAGCAGATATGGGCCATCCCCACTGCCGGAGGCGAAGCCCTGAAACTGACCGACGTGCCTGGAGGGATTACCGACGTTGCGTGGTCTCCGGACTCCGGCTCGCTGGCATTTGCCTCTGACGTTGACCCGGACCTGCTTCCCGACGACCACGATCCTAAGATCGACCCTCGCGTTCGTGAGGTCCATCGCATCCGGTATCGCGCTGATGGCATAGGGTGGCGCGGCGATGCGTTCCATCATGTGTTCGTGGTGAACGTCGCATCCGGAGAGACCCGTCAGATTACCGACGGCGAGGGCGAAGATAGCGCTCCGGCGTGGTCTCCGGACGGCGCGAGAATCGCTTTTGTCAGTGACCGAGGCGTCGAGCGAGAAATCACCAATCGCACCGGCGCCTATTTGGCAAACGCGTCGGGCGGCGAGATCGAGCATATTTCCAGCAGCCTCAACTCCGTGGCGGCGCTCACGTGGTCCCCTGACGGCGAGTCCATCGCCGTGGCAGGCTCGGATGTGGATGGCGCCAACGCTGGCTCACAGGCATGGCTATTCACTTTGGAGCGCGGCAGAGAGCCCTGCAAGCTGACCGACGATTCCATCAGCCCTGCCGGAGGTTACGCGCCGTTGGTCCCGGCTCCTGAGATGAGGTGGACATCCGATGGCCGCATCCTGTTCTTGGCAGGACATCAGGGCCAAATATCCATGTTCTCGGTGTCCCTGGCTGACGACGAGCTTCGGCAGATAACCGCTGGAGGCGCAGGCATCGGTCAAGTGACATACAGTGCAGGCGCGGCGCGGGCCATCCTCCAGAACCTGCCGACTGACTCTGCCGGAGACCTGGTTCTCATTGACTTAGAGTCCGGCTCCACGACTCAACTTACCAACTTCAACCAAGACTTCTTCCAAGAGAATCCAGCAGCCGAGATCGAAAAATTCTCCATCCACCGAGCGGGATACGAAATCGAGTCTCGTTTGATGTTTCCCTCTGATTTTGACCCGACCCTCCAGTATCCGCTGATTCTGGACATCCACGGTGGGCCGCACGGAGTATTCGCCGACTCTTACAACCCTATTCAGCAGGTAATGACCGCTTCGGGATATCTGGTGCTGGCAGTGAACCCCAGAGGTTCCTCGACATACGGCGTCGAGTTCATGAAGGCAGTCCTGCAGGACTGGGGTGGCGAGGACTACCGAGACATCATGGCCTCGGTGGACGAGGTTTGCGAGCGAGATTACGTGGACTCTTCCCGTCTGGGTATTACAGGATACAGCTACGGCGGTTTCATGAGTTCATGGATCGTCGGGCATGACACCCGATTCAAAGGAGCCGTGATCGGTGCGCCATGCACCAATCTGTCGAGCATGTACGGAACGTCGGACATCGGGGTGCGATTCGGCGAGCCGCACTGGGGCGGAGTCCGCAAAGACGCCCTGGAAGCATTTCTAGATCGTTCGCCGCTGACATACGCGCCCAACGTCGAGACTCCTGTGCTGTTGCTACACGGAGAGGCAGACTTGCGCGTCCCTATGGAGCAGAGCGAGCAGTATTATGTGACTCTCAAGCGGCTTGGCAAGGTCGTCGAGTTCGTCCGGTTTCCCGGCGGCTACCACGGCTTCGTCCGAGGCGGCCATCCGCGGATGCGTGAAGAATACCTCTCTCGTCTGGTAGCATGGATGGGCGAATACGTTGGCTCAAACGTCACAGCGCCCGAGGTGGCTGAGCCTGAAGCGGTCCCCGCAGACGACTGACACCGGACCCGTGGTTGTCATAACGAAGTATCTAGCCGCTTGCGCCGACTTGTGTTCTACTAACGACCAGATTCTTCGACTGCGGTCTCAGAACGACACAGTCATATTAGACTGACCATAATTGCCAATACTCTCAGCGCAAAAACTGAAGCTGCTTTTCGGCGAGGTCGAGATATTCTCCGACGTGAGTCTGGAGGTGAACGAACACGCCCGAATCGGAATCGTCGGCCCCAACGGAGGCGGCAAGACATCGCTTCTGCGAATGCTTCTGGGCGAGTTGGACTCTGACGCCGGCGCTGTAATTCGTGGCAGCAGTATCCGCATCGGCTACGTCTCTCAGATTCCCCAGAGCGAGGCTGAAGGCTCTCTCAGAGACGAGATTATGACCGCCTTCGACGACCTCATCGCGCTTGAGGAGGGGATGGCCGCTGCCGCGCTGGATATTCAGCAGACCGACGGTCGAGAAAGCACGCAGGCTGAGAATCAATACTCGTCCCTGGTTGAGCAGTACGAGGCCCGTGGCGGCTACGATTATCAGAACCTGATGGAGCGGGTGGTCGTCGGGGTTGGGCTGACTCTGGACACACTCGACACCCCCGCGTCCGTTGCCAGCGGAGGCCAGAGGACACGCGCGGCGCTGGCGAAAGCTCTGCTCGCGGACCCCGATCTCCTGGTATTGGACGAGCCTACGAACTATCTCGATTTTTCTGGCTTGGAGTGGTTGGAAGGGTTTTTGTCCAATTTCAACTACTCGGTAATGGTGGTGTCCCACGACAGGTATTTTTTAGATCGGGTGGCCACGGAAATCCTGGAGCTTGAGCATGGGAAGCTACAGAGGTTCCCTGGCAATTTCTCCAAGTATCGAGAGTTGAAGCGGGCGCAGGTTGAGCGTCAGCAGATCGAGTTCGAGCGTCAGCAAGAGTTCATCGACAAGGAAGAATACTTCATCCAGCGCTACATGGCAGGCCAACGCACCAAGGAAGCCCAAGGCCGCCAGACGCGCCTTAACAGACTGGAGCGCAAAGAAGCTCCTCAACACGAGAAATCCATCAGCATCTCCAGCGCAGAGGCCACACGCTCCGGGCAGGTGACGCTAAGCGTCCGAAACCTCAAGGTCGGGTTTCCCAACGACGGGGAGCCGATTGAGCTTTTGACGGTGCCTGAAACTCAGCTATTCCGAGGCTCCCGGACGGCCATCGTCGGCCCAAATGGCATGGGCAAGACCAGTCTTATCAAGACTATACTGTCCCAGCAGCCAGCACTGTCAGGCTCGGTGTCGTTGGGTCACAACGTCCAAGTCGGGTACCTGCAACAGGGAACCGACGACCTGCCCCAGGGAAAGTCGGTGCTGGACGCATTTTTGGACGCCAAGAACATCGCCATCGGCGATGCTCGAAACTACCTAGCTCGGTTCCTGTTCCAGGGCGAGGACGTGTTCAAGCTGACAGACTCCCTCAGTGGCGGCGAACGCACCCGGCTTGCCTTGGCCCGGCTGCTGATACTGGAACCCAACGTCCTGGTGCTGGACGAGCCGACAACTCATCTAGATATCCCCAGCAGGGAGGCTCTAGAGGCCACGCTGGCGGACTATAAAGGCGCGCTGTTGTTCGTGTCTCACGACCGCCACTTCATCTCGGTGATGGCCGAACAGATATGGGCCATAGAGGACGGGACGATCAAGCTGTTCCCCGGAACGTTCGCAGAATGGAATCAGTCGAGAGAGCCAGCAACGCCCGTTCCGGTGTCCAAGCGCGCGCGAGCAAGGCACCGGCGCCGAGAGCGCGAAACCCGAAAGCAAGAGAAAAAGGCCGCCGCTCCCAAGCCGAAGATCAACCACGAAGCGAACATCGAAAAGCTGGAGTCCCATCTGGCGGACATAGAGCGCAAGTTGGAGACCGCCTCAACCCATCAGGATATGGACGCAATCACCCGTCTGGGCGACGAACACCGCGAGGCCCAGCAAGCCGTCGAACGCGCCTGGGAGGCGTGGGGCAGGTAAGGGGACAGGTGTCGGGTTTTCATGTATCAGGTGGTAAGGATTCTGCCGTTGAACATCACCGCCCTGAGACTGCAAGCAAAAGGTCTGGTCACGGTGGGACAACGGTTGGTTGATGCTCGACCAGATGCTTCGACTCCGCTCAGCATGGCGGAGAGGTATTTTTTCGTTGGTTGCATCGCATCTGCCTACGGACGTCCACAGGATTCCTCTGCCATCTAAAACGCTAAACCGGAAGCGCTGACTTGCGCGATTCGACCCGCTCCTTCAGCGGCCCCATGTCCAACTCAGTGGATATGGACAGCGATTCCTCGAACAAGGCCTTCGCCATGTACTGGTCAGTTGCGCGTTTGCGGTCCAACAACATGTCGGCATAGTCGCACAGCGACCATACACGCTCTGGTCTATAACCGGCGTTGCGGCTGAAACTCACAGCATCCTCGAAATGGGACTGGGCTTGGTCAAATTCTTCCATTGTGTGGGCGAGCAGCCCCAGAAGGCGGTCGGTGCTGATGTACAGAGCCATGACATCAACGACTCCACTTAAGGACACTTAGAGCCTGCCACGAACACGTATAAGGCGCCACCTGGGCGCCTTTTTCTTTTGTCCAAAATTACCTGTTCTGATTATTTCAAATTACGTGAGTTCGCGGATGAAGCTCCCTACTCTGCGCAGATACCCTGTTGGTCGTCGGGAGATTCGCCGGACGTGGATGGATAAATCCAAAAGCACCCGACGGACTCCCGGCAGTCTAGAACAGTTCGGCGCTCAGATTGACGCCACGGGTCTGATGCGGCTTGGAGCTACCAACCTGGCGAATCACAACTAGCCAAATAGGAGGCATCAAAATGAAAATCCGCAAGCTATTTGAAACAACTGTTATGGGATTTATCGCATTGGTCGCGATTGCGTCTCTGGCGGCCTGCTCGTCGGAGTCCACATCCAGTCCGGCGGTCGCGGCGTCGCATGCTGAGGTGTCGGTTCCCACAGCAATCGTCACTCCGGTTCCCACAGCGCCGGCCGTCGTCGTCGCGCCGACATCAACCCCAGAGCCCGAACCTACGCCGGATCAGCCCGCTGGCACACCCACCAAGGGCGATTGGGTGTCCACCATCGTTACAGATTCGTTTTCCGTTGACAAGGTGATCGGTGAAACCAAGCTCTACACTATCAGTCTTGATTACACAATCAGTGGAGATTTGAACGGAACTGGGGAATTGATAGAGACGGGCGAAGAACACGGCGGTGAGACAGGTACTCTGGTTGCTCACGGATTCATCTACTTCACAGGCACGATAGGCGATAGTGAGCCAGGAACCATAGTCATCCGGTACGACCGAACGCAAAATGGAGGGTTATCGGATCGGCGTGCCCGGTTCTAAGGGGATCAGGAATACCTCACTCGCACTGGCACCGGGGGGTTGGCAAACCTGCACGGGACAGCGCACTTCTTTGGATTGCCCTCGGTGGTGGTGGGAAGCGAGGGAAGCTACGAAGGGACATACTACTTCGACTAGTGGCAGACGAGATTAAAAGGAATTCGCAGATCGTGACCACACTACGATCTTTACATTTAGGGCAAACCTACTGACGACACCACTCGCGCGTTACTCAACTTTGTGATGAGCACAATTCAGAGTCCGTAAACATACGGCGTCAACTCAAGCCGGACTTTGGTTCAGGTTCACGAATTGTAGAATAGCTGGGCCTCAGCATACGCTTCTGGTGTGTTGAGGTCCAGGCGGATTATTGGGTCGTCGAAAAAGACTTCTGTGATCTCATCCAGGTGGTTTTGAAACACTTGGCGAAGGCCCTGGTTCTCTTCGGAGATGCTTTCGAGTTCCGGCCTGAGACGCGCTGAGAATATGAGCGGATGCCCGCCGTGTCCTTGGTATCGGGGGGACGTTATGGCGGTGTCGTTCTCTATGTAGGATGTCACAACCCTGGAGACGACATCCGCCGTTCGAGGCTGATCCACGGCCAGGAGCGCTATAGCGTCGGCGTCGAGAGACACAGCTGCCAGGCCCGTCTTTATGGATGTGGTCTTGCCCTCTCGATAACGAGAGTTCACGACGTATCGGACATTGGGGCCTTTGACGAAGGGGATAACGTCCTCGGCGCGGTGTCCCAGAACGACCACGACCTCGGAGACTCCGCCCTCCAGAAGGCATCGAGTCTGGTATTCCACCAGAGTGACGCCGTGCCACCGCAAAAGGGGTTTGGGACTGCCCATGCGGGTGGACTCGCCGGCGGCGGTCAGAATAGCGGAGACGCGAGCCGATGGCCCGCGTCTCATGTTCGTTTCTTCGGAATCGTTCAAAATCGAGTCGTCAGTCAGCGGCGGCAGCCGTCTTTTCGGATTCGACCTTCGCGACGATGCGGTCGATCTGCTTCTGATCCAGTTTCATGGCCCGTCCAGTCCCGCCCAACCGGAACATCAAAACCTCGCCGATGATGGAGATTGCTATCTCCTCAGGCGTCCGAGCGGATATGTCCAGGCCGATGGGCGATCGAATCTCGTTGAGCCGTTCCAGCGAGATGCCCATACGCACCAGGTCTTCGTATATGAGGATGGTCTTGCGCTTGCTCCCCATCAGACCGACGTATCGGGCGGAGGTTGCAGCGGCAGCGGCCAGCGCGACGTTGTCGAACTTATGGCCTCGGGTCGCCACAACGATGAACGTGTTCGGGTTGATGGGCAACTCTTTCAGCGCCTCTTCCGGGTTCTTGGCAACTATCATGTCGGCTTCGGGGAACCGCTGTTTGTTGGCGAACTCCTCGCGGTCATCGGTGATGAACAGCCGAAATCCCAGGGATTTCGCGTGAGCGGCGATAGCTTTGGAGACATGCCCCCCGCCACAGATAACAAGCTGGGGTGGCGTGGTGAACGCTTCAACGAAGTACTCTACGCCGTTCTCAGCGATGATGTACTCGTTCTTGCCGTGAACCATAAGCTCGATGGCTTTGGCCTTTGCGGCCTCGTCCATTTCGGAGTCGCCCAAGGTTCCTTTGGTGAAACCGTCCTCGCGGATGAACATCTTGCCGCCCAGAGGAACGTCGCTTCCAGGAGCGGGCTTGATGAGGTTCGCGACGGCCACTGCGCCCTCGCCCCGATAGGCCGCGTCGATCTCTTTGGCGAAATCGAGGTAGTCCTCGGGTTTGTAAACCGGGTCGATGAGGAAGTACATGGTACCGCCGCAGACCAGTCCGTCATCGGCAGCCAGGTCTTCGTTAAGCTGGTATTCGCGATACTGAGCGCTGCCGCCGCGCTTCATAAGCTGGGACGCGGCGAACCAGATATCGCCCTCAACGCAGCCACCGCCAAGCGTTCCAACGCCAGAGCCGTCCTTTCGAACCAGCAGTTTGGCTCCGGACTTTTGAGGCGTAGAGCCTTTGGTGCGAATCACGGTTGCGACCACAAGCTGGTCGTCTTTTTCAAGAAGATTAACTGCTTCGCGAAATACGTCGTGCATCTCGGTTTCCCAACTCCCTTGTGCCTTATGAACTCTGCCTGCGGCTCTGCTCTTAGCTTATCAACTTGGATGCGGGTAGGCAATCGAATGGTGCAGTCAGCTTTCAGCAATCAGCAATCAGCTTTGGACCAGAATACGTAAGACTTACGGTTGTCGATGAGAGGACGGCTGGAAACGAAACCCCACGCCTTTAAAACCTGATACCTAGATTCTGTTAGCTGACGGCTGATAGTTGACAGCTATGTTGACACCCGATGCCCTCCAGTAGAGAATTGGCCCTGTCGCCTGACGGCGGGGAGGTTGTCTATTGCCACTGCTGGCCCTTGAGGGTATCCGAGTCCTGGAAGTCACGGACGGTATTGCCGGACCGTATTGCGCCAAAATGCTGGCCGATCTCGGCGCGGAGGTCATGAAAATCGAGCGTCTCGATGCCGTCAGCATGACTCAACGTCAGTGGGCAGGCGAGCGAGTCGAAACCTCGCTCACCGTGGAGGACACAGCGCTGTTTCTCCACCTCAACACCAACAAGAAGAGCGTCGCGGTGGACCTGGAATCCGCCGACGGCCAGAGCCTGTTTCGCAAGCTGGCAACACAGAGTTCCATCGTTGTCGAGAGCCTCGCGCCCGGTCGCATGGAGTCGTTGGGGCTGAGTTACAATAGCTTGAAAGACCTGAATCCAAGTCTTGTGATGACCTCAGTCACGCCATACGGACAGACCGGGCCGTACAAAGACTACCAGTACACCGAGCTTACGGTGTTTGCCACCGGTGGCGGAATGCACCGAGAGGGCATCCCCGAGCGACACCCCCTGAAGTACGGAGGCGAGATCGCCCAGTATTTCGCAGGCACCGCCGCGGCCTCGGCGACGATGGGCGCTTCGGTGGGCGCTCTGATGACTGGACTGGGTGACTGGTTGGACGTCTCGATCATGGAGTGCATGGCGGGCCATCCTCACCAGATCGGGAGGCGCGCGCCCTTCGCCTACAACGGCGAGTTGGACCCGCGCCGCGAGCCTCGGACCTCCGCCGCCGGAGGCCGTGAACCCTACGCCGTCGGCACGTTCCGGTGCAAGGACGGCCATGTGAGTTTCCTTCCCCTGGGGCCGAGGATGTGGCCCAACATCGCCCGCATGATCGGCAGGACAGAGCTTATGGACGATCCGCGGTTCAACTCTCCCGAGCTTCGCACCGACAACCGCATTGAGCTTGAGGCAATATTCCAGGAGTGGCTGGACAGGCATACTCGCGCCGAAGTGTTCGAGGCCACCAATAACGCCGGAATCCCTGGAGCGCCGGTGCTGACCCCGACAGATGTTATGGACGACGAGCATTTCCAGGAGAGAGGTTTTTTCCGAGAGTTGGAACACCCTGAGCACGGCGCTCTGTCGTATCCAGGCGTGCCATTCGGATTCTCTGAAGTGGATGACGTCCCAGGCCACGCGGCTCCAGCCTTGGGAGAGCATACCGTCGAAGCGCTGTCCGAAATTCTTGGAATGGATGAAGCAAAAATAGGCTCGTTGCGTGAGGCAGGCATCGTGTCTTGATGAATTCAGAAAACAAAAAACGTCCGTTGGCAAGCGTCCGAGCGTTGGAGCTTGCCGAGATATGGGCCGGGCCGTACTGCGGTGCGCTTTTGGGCGACATGGGCGCCGAGATCGTCAAAGTCGAGTCCATCCAGCGCATCTCCCGTGGGGCGATCAACCCTCGCCCCGGCGCTCCAGGCTACCCTGACGGCGACCCCGGAGAGCGGCCCTGGAATCGCAGCGCCAACTTCAACGTCCTGAACCGCAACAAGCAGGGCATCACTCTGGACCTGACCAGTGCCAGGGGCGTCGAGGTCTTCAAAGAGCTTGCGGCGGTCAGCGACGTCGTGTTTTGCAACTCCGCCTTCGGGGTCATGGAGAAGTTCGGCCTGGGGTACGAAGAACTACGGCAGGTCAAGCCAGACCTGATCGTGCTGTTCATGCCCGGATATGGCAACACCGGCCCATACAAGGGCATCCGCAGCATGGGAATGTCCATTGACGCAATATCCGGACATTCGTCGCTCCGCGGCTACCCGGATTTGGGACTGCACCGCCTATCTCCGGTGCATCATCCCGACGCCGTTGGGGGCGTGACCGCGGCCTTCGCGGTGTGCGCCGCGATCCACAATCGGGCGCGCACAGGCAAGGGACAATTCATCGACATGTCTCAGGCGGAAGCGTTCGTCCCCCACCTGGGCGAGATTTTCTTGGAATATGGGTTGACTGGGCAACCACGAGAGCGACGAGGGAATCGACATCCTGCGATGGCTCCCCACGGAGCCTATCCATGTAGAGGGGAGGACGCATGGGTCGCAATCTCTGTTCGCAGCGAAAGAGAGTGGCGCGAACTGTGCCAGATCATCGGCTCAACACAGATGTCCGACGACCCTCGGTTCAAAACGCTGAAGTCTCGACTGGAAAATGTCGATGCGCTCGACGATGCGATCTCAAAGTGGACGTCTGATCGAGACCATCGTGAGGTTGCAGACCTCCTTCAGGCTCACGGAATACCGGCGGGGCCAGTGCTGGACTGCGACGGCGACACCTACGACGACCCAAATCTCCAACAGCGGGACTATTTCCAGACAGTGACGCATCCCGACGCCGGCACCCACCTGCTCAGCGGCCCAATGTGGAAAAGCGCCAGCGCGCCACAACCGCGCCACGAACCAGCCCCCAGCCTCGGCCAGCACAACAACCAGGTTCTGGAGGAAGTTCTGGGATTCACCTCTGACGAGATGCAATCTCTGGAGCAGACAAAAGTCGTCGGGACGGTGCCGCTGGAAGGCTCGGATATGGGGGGCGTTCGCCGAGTCCAGAGGGGCAACTGACGATTTGTTAGGAAACCATCCTACAACGTGAAACGTATTGTACGCAGCCGACAGGCAAATTTCCCCCAATACGAGGCTGTCGTTCAATGCGTAATCATAAATCCGTGGGAGTGGCGGCGGCGTTAACCATCCTCTCAATATTCACGTTCTTAATCTCAGGCAACCACGACATTATTCCTGGCTCTGTGCAAGACCAGGCAACCCCACAAATGAACATCGCGTTGCAAGAGTGGGAGTTGATCCCCGCGGCGCTCTCGATCAGCGCTGGTGACACCGCGACCTTCAACATATCGAACACCGGCAGATTCGGTCACGCCCTTGAGGTCAGCGGCAACGGAACTCACGGACATTCCGCCACAAACTGCGGCGGATCAACAACTACGATGACCGTCGGTTTCGAGTTCAGCGGCACCTACCGGATTTTGTGCCCCATACCGGGTCACGAAGGCGTCGGCATGGTGGGCGAGATCACAGTGGACGGCTCGAACCCTGCGCGGGCGTCCGACGCATACATTGGCATCCCTCTGATGCGAATCAGCCCCAGGTCTGGATCAACCGTTCCAAGCACGAACCAGGACGTGAGCGTCAGGCTCCATGACTTCACTCTGAACCCCGACGCCATCGGCGGCGCCAACGTTACGGGCGAAGGCAACTGGGAACTGACTCTGGACGGCACTGTGGTGGACACGTGGGGGACAACGTCAATCACTCTCGAAAATCTGGCTGAGGGCGAGCACACTATCTCGGCGTCTCTGAGAAACAACGACGGCACGCCTCTGGCTACGCCAGTTGAAGCGTCGGGAACATTCACGATTATGCCGCCTGCCGCCGAGCCGCCGAGCGTGGGTGACTCAACTGTGCCTACGGCGCTCTTGGCAGCACTGAGCGTATTGGCGGTCCTGTTGCTCGGTTCAGGTGGATTGCTTCTTCGACGTCGCTCGAAAATCTAGCGTCGATACTCAGGATCAGTAAATAAAAAAACACCCCCTGGCGCATGCGTCGGGGGGTGTTTTGGTTTCTTTGGTGTCGCCTAGCTGATGGGCGGAGGCGCCGAATCGTCATCGGCGGTGTAGATGTGCTGATTCTCCGAGTTGGTCACTGCCAACCGTAGAGAGATGCCCTTGCCAACCGAGGATATGAAGTGCTTCATCCCTTCAGGAACGAACACGATGTCGCCTTGGGTCGCCTCGATCAACGGCCTGTCCTCGCCCACCTGGAAGGTCAGATCGCCTTGAAGTATAGTCCACCATTCGTTGAAGTCGGGATGCCAGTGAGCGTTGTTGGTCATGCCCTGGCTGTGGCCTATCAGGTTGGCCTTGTTGCGCTCGTCATCCAACAGGGACGTGGTCCAGGGAGGCTCTCCGAAACTTTCGAGAAGCGATTCTTTGGAGCTCAACAGCATGTTGGGCGGCTTTGTCACGTCTGGGGCGGGCTGCAGGATGCTGCTTCGCTCGCCCCTGTTATCGTGATTGGACCACGGAGCGTTGATATACAACCTCAGCGAGGGTTCGGTCCCCACAGTCTTGATAGAGTGCCGCTGACGCTTGGGGCATATCACGACGTCGCCGGCTTTGGCGCGAATCTGAGGATAGTCGCCGATCTCCCAGATAACCTCGCCCTGAAGCACGATCCACCACTCGTTGAAATCCTTGTGAATATGGGCGTCGTTCTCCAGTCCGGGAGCATCGCAAATCAGGCCGACGTTGTTACGGCCGTCGGTAAAAAGCCACTCTGACCACGGCGGCTCCTCGTGTTTGGCTACGATGTCTGAAATTCGAATGTGCTGTGGCTCGGCGCTCACAGCGCGTGTCTGAGTCATGGTGTTGTCCCGCCTTCTTAGAAAATGCCCTCGAGCGCGCACTCGCCCGTCCCACGTCAGGCTGAGACCGATTATATGTTCGGGCGTGGACGGGGTCAACCGGAATCTTCATCAACGTCCCTTCTTGTCAATGGTGAGACGCAAACGCTACTCACGTTCTATAATGGCGCGTGTAAATGTCACCCCACCGGAGCGCCACCATGACCAACCGAAACACCAGCGTCACAATCCAAGACGACGCTTGGCTTATCAACGGCGCACCGACATACCGAGGCCGAGAGTACCAGGGGCACAAGATTGAAGGGCTCCTCCTCAATAGCCGGATGGCTAATGCGTTGTTCAACGACACCAACGAGCTTACCCGAGTTCTCTGGAAATATCCTGACACAGACGCCTGGGACCCGGACCGCAACACCTCGGAATTCATATCCACCCTGCCAGAATATCGGAACCGGGGCTTGCTTGCTGTCACGGTCAACCTTCAAGGGGCCAGCCCCTTCGGATACTATCGGCTCCCGGAGTTTCGGACGCTGATGAAGTCGTTGGGCATCGACGTGTCCGACGAGACGATGTGGGCGGGCTTGCCGGAGCCAGAGTCGCAGCCCTGGCACAACTCTGCTTTCGATGCTGAGGGCGAACTCGTCCAGCCCTTCATGGATCGGCTGACCCAAATTCTGGAGGCGACAGACAATCTTGGAATGGTCGTGATTCTGGGTTGTTTCTACTTCGGCCAAGACGAACGGCTGAAGGACGAGGACGCTGTGAAAGCAGCCGTGACCAATGCCTGCGACTGGCTGCTGGAGCATAACCACCGGAACGTGGTGGTGGAGATCAACAACGAGTGCAACGTTCAGCGTTACGAGCACGAAATCCTTCAACCTCATCGAGTCCATGAGCTTATCGAGCTTGCCAAGGCCATCGAAAAGGACGGACGCCGGTTGCTGGTCGGCACCAGCTACGGCGGGCGTCGAGTTCCCGACGATTCGGTATGCGGAGTTTCGGACTTCCTGCTGATGCACGGCAACGGCGTGACCGACCCCAACCGCATCGCAGAGATGGTGGATCAAGCGCGCGCCCTGCCCAGCTACCGACCCATGCCCGTCCTGTTCATCGAGGACGACCATTTCGAATTCGATCAACCGTCGAACAATTTCGTGTCCGCGCTGTCACGTTACGCCTCGTGGGGGTACTTCGACCCTGGGGAGGGCGCAGGCGGAGGAGCGGCATCGGGAGACTACACGGAAGGCTACCAGAACGTGCCCATCAACTGGGCCATCAACACTCCCAGAAAGCAGGCGTTCTTCGACCTGCTCCAAAAGGTAACGGGGGCGTAAACATGAAATTCGCGCTATTTTCTCATATCGCGTGGCCAGAGGGCACTAACCAGCGGCAGATAATCGAACAGACTACTGAGGAGGTGCAACACGGCGAGAGCCTGGGGTTCCATAGCGCGTGGTTCGCTGAGCACCACTTTTCTCGGTACGGGATCGGCTCGTCTTCGCTGATGATAGCCGGCGCGATAGCAGTCCAGACCAAGACGATCCGACTGGGAACCGCCGTGCTGGTCCCACCACTGCATAACCCCATCCGACTCGCAGAAGACACAGCAACCGTTGACCTGATCAGCAACGGACGCCTGGATGTGGGGTTCGGAAGAGGCAGCGCTGCCTACGAGTACACGGGTTACGACATCGACCAGAGCGCAAGCCAGGGGATGTTCCGGGAGTCCATAAACACCATCCAGGCCCTTTGGACGACGCCTGACTACTCTCATGACGGGAGGCATTATAGCGTCAACCACGCCACGCTGGTGCCATCGCCTGTTCAACGACCTCACCCGCCAATCTACATCGCGGCGACTCGAACACAGGCCACGCTGGAGTTTGTCGTGTCCACTGGTCACCCGCTCATCATCGGGGTGGTCCTGAATACAGCCGACGCGTTGGACCTGTGCCGGCTGTTCGTCACGATGTCCAAAGAATCGGGCCACAACGTGCCAATGTCTGATATCCCTTTTTTCCGCTACTTCTACGTCGCCGAAACTGAGGAGCAGGCCAGAATCGATGCCAAAGTGGCCCTTGATTGGAACCTGGATATGATCGGATGGCGGCGTACATTCACCGAAGGCAGCGAGGTCGGTCTTAACCTTGCAGACTGGCGAGGCGCTGTCAACTACACGCCTCCGGATTTCGAGCATTTGTACAATCAACGCGTCGTGATGGGGACTCCGGGACAGGTCGTCGCCCAGATAAAGGACTTGCAGGCTCAGGGCATAGAATATTTCGGGTGCAACTTCGCCTTTGGCGGGATGCCCCACGACAAGATCATGCGGTCGATGGAGCTTTTCTCGAAAGAGGTCATGCCCCACTTCTCTTAGGCGCCGCTTCGCTCGATTCGCTTATTCCCAATATCTCTATTTAATAGGACGAAATTACTTGAGCATTTATGAAGAACTGGGCGTGCGGACGATTATCAACGTGTCCGGCGCTTCGACGCGGGTCAGCGGGCCGCTGATGCCTCCTGAAGTGGCCGAGGCGATGGTCAGAGCGTCGCAGGAGTCGGTCTCGATGATGGAGTTGCAAGCCGTTGCCAGTGAGAAAATCTCCGAGGTCACGGGCGCGGAGGCAGGTTACATCATCTCCGGCGCATCGGCGGGTCTGACTCTTGGGACTGCGACGATTCTGGCCGGCATGGACCCGGGACGCATGGATCGCCTGCCTGACACGACGGGGATGAAGAACGAATTCATCATCGCCCGCGAGCATCGCAACGGATATGACCACGCGATCCGGCTGGCAGGAGCGAAGTTCGTTGAGATCGGGATGAATGAGATCGTCTCAGGAGCGGGCGTCCGACGCACCGAAGCGTGGGAGTACGAAGCCGCAATCACGGCTCAGACAGCAGGCATTGCCTACACGGTGACTCCCGATAGCCAGCCGCCTCTGGAGCAGGTCGTGGATGTTGCCCACAGACACGGTGTTCCGGTTTTGGTGGACGCGGCGGGTGAGCTTCCGCCCATATCCAACCTCCGAAAATTCATCGGCATGGACGCGGACCTTGTCGCCTTCAGCGGAGGCAAGTCGATACGCGGGCCTCAGTCCTCCGGCATCCTCTGTGGACGCCGTGACCTGATCGCATCAGCCGCAGTTCAGCACCTGGACATGGACGAGTTCTTCGACATCTGGGACCCGCCCGAAAGCCTGATTCCCAAAGGGATGCTGACGGGCATACCTCGCCACGGAATAGGTCGCGGTTTCAAGGTGGGCAAGGAAGAGATAGTCGGGCTGCTCACCGCGCTCCGAATGTTCGCCGATGGTGAATACGCCGCCGAGACCGAACAACAACGCGGTCTGCTTGAATACATAGCCGACGGCCTCAGCGGACTACCGGTCCAGCCCCGGATCATCCTGCCCGCGGGAGAGGGCTACCCGATGCTTCATCTAATCATCGACGCCCAGACCATGGGCAAATCAGGCTTCGAAGTATCCAAAGAGCTAAAGAGCGGCGACCCTGGCATCTTCGTTAACGAAAAAGGCCTGCCCGAAGACACGCTAATCGTCCACCCGATGAATCTCAACCAGTCACGAACCGAGATCATGACTCGTCGGTTGCGGGAGGTATTGGGATATGTTGCGCGGCCGACATGACGATGTCCAGGGTGTGTTGATATTTGTGTCAAAATGGAGATATGTCAACATTAGAATTATTGAATGAACAATCGTCTGAGGTCCTTTAGTTTCGTGGGCGCTCTCATTTGGTTGAGATGAAATGTCAACAAGATTTAGTTTCCTCATATAAGCCTTTCATATCCGTATTTGGCCTGTTATTGCTAGCTGGATGTGGCGGGCCTGTTGTTACTCCTACTCAATCGCCTACGCTGATTCTTTACTATGTCCAGTTCGAGGATGCAGACGGCATCGTGGGCAAAATCGGCGTCATCAGTAGAGCCCCAAGCTCTCGAAAAAGCGAGATATAAAGCAATTGAGATGCTGAGTGGTGATGAGGACATTCGAGAAAGGCTGGTGACGGTTGGAGCCGAGATCGGCATTATCCCACGGGACGCGTTCATCACAGATCTACCGGAGTTTTCTAACCTGTCTGGTCGCTTAGACCGAAGCGGCCAGGCATATGATTCAGTTGCCATAGGAGGACTCGGCGCCTCACGAGGTCAGCCGTTGAGCGCAATTTCTGAGGAGAACTTGTTAAACGCTGGGGGTCCGCTTCGCGGCGAAAGCATCTTTCATCACGAGTTTGCCCATGTGATCATGGACCTGGGGTTTAACTCAGCAATGCTCGCCCATTGGTCCGAGATCTACGAGAACGCCGCCCAGACAAAAAGGTTTTCCGGGACATTGGATATACCTCATGCGAGGGCGTATTTTGCCGAGTTATCTCTCTCATTCTTTTCGGTCAATGATGAGAGAGTCGGACCATCAGATGTGCTGGCCGAGGATCCCGCAGCGTACGCTTTTCTCCAAGCCACCTACATCCGATAAGGTCAAATACCATTGAGCCAATAAAGTTCATGCACACTACACAAGTTGTCTCGATATAGCTTCGCTTGACGGTAGCCTTGATGCTTGATCTATTTCGCCTTAGATTATGCCGAATATTTAATTGACACAATTTCTGAGGATAGATCGAAATGAATCGTCAACACACCCTAGTTAAAGTTAGATACTCTGATCAGCATCTCTGCGATGTCCAACAGCAAAACCATCGCCTAGAACACCAGCCGCATTTCGAGCTCGCCTCGGTCTTCTTCGCCTGTGTGCTCGAATCCTAACTTCTTGTAAAACTCTCCTGCGTTGCTGTCGCCCGTAACATGATTCGTAGTCATCTGAGTCGCATTTGGGCGGGACTTTACGTGTTCGATAACAAGTTCCATCGCGCGAAAGCCGTAGCCTTTCCCTTGATGCTCGCCATCGATCATGAAACGCTGCAGGTAATAGTCATCCACTCCCTTTTTTCGCAATTCAAGCGTTCGGTTTTCATCCGCCAGGTAATGATCGTCAATCATCACGAACCCCACAGGCGTGTCATCTGCGTAGATAGCACGGAACCATCCTGTAGGCCAAAAGTGCGCCTCAGAGATGGACACGGAATTAGGGGCGACCAGACATTCTTGTTCGGGCTTTATCTTCAGATCTAACACCTCGAAGAGATTCGCATAGGTCACCTCGCGCAGACTTACGGCTGCGTCTCTGCCCGGGATAGGATTGTCTTGTGTCATGGTTGCTTCCTAACCGACACTCATACGCTACTAAGCTGGTATCACCGGTAGCACGATGTGGGAGGGATATTCCCCTGAGTGTTGGACGGTCTGATGCGCGGTTCGCATCTCGGTGTCGGTTCCCAGGTCGTTGCCGGTGTTGTGGTTCCTGTCGAAGCGCGGAAAGTTGGACGATGACACCTCCACCCGAATCCGATGGCCCTTCTTGAACACATTGCCAGTGACAGCGAGGTCAATCTCGTACCGGTAGACTTTGTTGGCTTCGAGCAGCGAGGGTTCAGTGAAGCTGTCGCGATAGCGCGCTCGGATGATTCCGTCGCAGAGGTTCTGGGCATAGCCAGTGTCGGATACATCCACCAGCTTGGCCGTCCAGTCTGTGTCCGAGCCATCGGTGGCCGCGTACAGAACGACTTTGATCGGCCCTGTGACCTCGATGCCTGATTCCAGAGGGTTGCTGGTGTAGCAGAGGACATCGGCCCTCATCTCCACGCCTCGCTGGTCGTACGGCCCCCATGCCACGATGTGAGGGGAACAGCAGGTGTTTCCACCCACGGTCTGCGCCGGATGTTCCGGGTCGAAGACAAACGTGTCGGGCGTCTCGTCGCCGGGTTCGGAGAGGCTCAGACTTCCGTCGCCTCCAAGCGTGTTGGCATTGCCAGACGAGTGAAAATTCCACTTCTGCCAATCGGTCCTCGCCAGGGGCCATTCGTGCTCGTCGCGCCACTCGTTTACGCCCATGATGAACAGCCTCAACGGAGCCTCGTCCGCGACTCCGTTGTCCGCCCCTCTCATCCAGTAATCGAACCACCGAAGCTCCAGGGACTCCAAATCGACCATCGAGTTGACGCCGAAGTCGATATCGCCTGTCTTGGTGGAGGCGCTCAGGGCGTGGGGCCACGGACCGACGATCAACCGACTTTGCCGCGCCTCCTCAGTACGGCCATTGAGCTTCAGGCCGTTGAAATTTATGAAGGCGTTCTGGGCGTAGAGGTCATACCATCCGCCCATGACTAGAGCAGGCACGGCAAACTGGTCCCACTTTGTCTCGATGTTCACCGAATCCCAGTAGTCATCGTACTCGGTGTGCGACACCCAGTCTCGCCAAAAACGGAGTTCCCGACCCGCCAGATGATCCATGTCGACCACCGGCGTGCTGCGGAAGGCTTCTGTCCAGTTGTGATACTCGATGCTCTGGGCGGTGCGTCCGTTAGTCCGCATCCCCCATGTGAGGGCGACGTTTAGCTGGAACGCCCCTCCGGGATGGATAAGGCCGGTGTACAGGTCGCCGCACATGACCCTGGGAGCAAGGCACTTGAGGTATTCGCTTCGGAGCGGGGCGCTCTGCCACTGCACCCAACCGCCGTAGGAACCGCCGGCCATCCCGATATTGCCGTCGCTCCATTCCTGCTGGCCGATCCACTCCTGAGTGTCGAACCCGTCCTCGGCGTGATTGAACAGCGCATAGTGTGTTCCGTCGGAGTCCCACCGCCCGCGCACGTCCTGAATGACGCATGCGTAGCCGTTGTTGGCTAGCCGACGCCCCTTCTCGATCATTGCCTCGCCATTGTTGTCGTAAGGGGTCCGCATCAGGACAGTCGGGAATTTCCCCTCCCCCCTGGGAAGGTAGATGTCTGAGGACAGCTCGACGCCGTCCCGCATGGGCGTTCGGACGTTCAATCTCATCTCGACTTCGTAGTTCGGTTGCATGCGTGTCCTCGTTCCCATGATTCCTGACCCCTAATTCCCCTGTTTCCAGATAGCCTCCATGACCGCACCGGGGTTCATGGGCAAAACCTCCATCCGAACGCCGGTGGCTCGGTGGATGGCGTTAGCGATAGCGGCGGGAGGGGGAACGATGGACACCTCGCCGACTCCCCGCACTCCGAAGGGGTGGCCGGGGTTGGCAACCTCGACGATTACGGTGTCGATCATTGGCATGTCCAGCGCTGTGGGCATGCGGTAATCGAGGAAACTGGAGTTTTGCATCAGCCCATCGTCGCTCATGTAGTATTCTTCGTTCAACGCCCAGCCGATACCCTGGACGGCGCCGCCTTGCATCTGGCCCTCGACGTAGCTTGGGTGGATGGCCTTTCCGGCGTCCTGGACGATGGTGAACCTCAGAACGTCCACCTTGCCTGTCTCAGGGTCCACTTCGACGTCGGCGATACATCCGGCGAAGGCTGCCCCAACGCCCGTGGCGTTGACGGCGGCGCTGCCCATTATCGGCCCGCCAGTGGCATTCAACTGCGCGGTCAACTCCTTGAATGTCATGCTGAGTTCCGGGTCGCTCTTGGACTGGAACACGCCGTTCTCAAGCGCGACTGAATCTGGTTCAACGTCCCAGATTACTCCAGCGCGCTCGATCATCTGCGACTTGAGGTCTTGCGCCGCCTCGTGAGTCGCCCAGCCAAGTTTGAAGGTAACGCTGCTGCCGCCGGTGCCGCTGGTGTAGCCTGTGGAATCGGTGTCCACGACGGCGGGATGCACGTCTTCGGCGCGGATTCCCAATACCTCGGCGGCCATCATGGCTGCGGATGCACGGGTTCCGCCGATGTCCGCCGAACCCTCTGTGAGGTTTATAGTCCCGTCGGCGTTGGTGCTGATGGAGCATGAGGACTCGGCTCCGCCGTTCATCCAAAACGCGACTCCGACGCCGCGTCCACGGTTCGGCCCTTCCAGCGGAGAGTTCCAGTGGGGGTGCGCCTTCATGGCTTCCAAAGTTTCGACCATACCGATTCGGGGATGTATCGGGCCGCTGGCCCTGCGAGTGCCCTCTTTAGCGGAGTTCATCAGGCGAAAGTCTATGGGGTCCAATCCAAGCTCAATCGCCAATTCATCAACAACAGTCTCAGCCGCGAAACCGGCGTTGCTGGCTCCGGGGGCACGATACGCTCCGGCTTTGGGTTTGTTCACGACAACGTCGTATCCGTCGATTACCACGTTGGGGATGTCGTAAGGAGTGAACACGCACTCGGCTCCCGCCCCGACAGGCGAGCCGGGGAAGGCTCCGGCCTCATAGGCTAACCATGCGTAAGCGGCGGTAATCTTGCCTTCCTTTGTTGCCCCCATCTTTATCTTGATGGTCGAACCAGAGGTTGGGCCGGTGCTCTCGAACACCTCCTTGCGAGACATTATGATCTTCACCGGGTGGCCCGTCTTCTTCGAGAGGAGCGCAGCAACGGGATCGTGGTACAGCGGGAATTTTCCGCCGAAGCCGCCGCCGATCTCCATAGGCGTCACCTTAACCTGGGAGACGTTCAAATCAAGAGAGGCCGCTACAGCGCCCCGCACCTCGAAAGGCCCCTGTGTGCTGGTCCATATGTGAACCCTGCCGTCGTTATTCCACAAGGCTGTGACGTTCTGAGGCTCGATGTAGCCTTGATGCACCATCGCGGTCGTGAACTCGCGTTCGATGGACACGTCGGCCTGCTCGAAACCCTTGCCCAGATCACCGAGGCTGTGCTGGAAGTGTTCCGCAACGTTGCTGGCTCCGTCCAACTCTTCGCCAAGCTCCTGAGTCCTGAGACCTTCGAGGATAATCGGCGCGCCATCAGCCATGCCATCTGGGGCTGTGGTCACGGACGGCAGGACTTCGTACTCCACGTCAATGAGGCCCAACGCTTCCTCTGCCACGTGAGCGTCGACAGCGGCAACGCCTGCGATGGCGTGTCCGGCGTACAGAGCTTTGTCCTGAGCAAGAACGTTCTGCCTCATGAAAGAAAGATCCATCGCTCCTTCGCCATAGTCAACCGTTGCGCCCTGATCGGTATGAGGGAGGTCTGAGGCTACTACGACTGCGCGCACTCCATCTAGAGATTCAGCTTTCGATGTGTCGATGGACTTGATTCGAGCGTGGGCGTGAGGGCTGCGCAGTATCTTCCCATGAAGCAGTCCTGTCGGCTGGACGTCGGCGCCATACACAGCCCGTCCCGTCACCTTGTCCGCGCCATCGTGCCGAATCGGTCGCGTGCCCACGACGCTGAACTCTTTTGTCGAAAGAACGACGTTAGGTTCGTAAGTTGGAGCCGTCATATCACAATCTCCCATGTCCGTGTTTTTCAGTGTTTAGCGGTGGACGTAATTCGGGCGAGGGCTGAATCCTAGACTACCCAACATATACATTTGCCATGATGAGGCCATAGCCGAAGAGTCTGGCCCCGTAATTCGACCTCGAAATTATGGCGACCACATACTTCGACTTCGCTCAGTAAGGCGAGCGTATTTTGGAGGTTCGTCTTACGAGGTAGCCCAGTCCACGCCATTTAGGACGATCTTCTGAAACTCCGACGACTCCTGGCTCTTGCCGTCGTGACCAAGCAGGGTGACGAACACCTTGCCATCGCCATAGCTGCGAGTCCAGCCCAGGGGGAACGTCCCGCCGGCCATGAATGTGTCCTTGCCGCCCCAGGGCCAAGTGCCATCCTCGGAGGTGCCTGTCATATAGACATCGTTTCCGTCCTGGTAGTCGATGCCCATGTACAGTTCGTCGTCTGTATCGAAGTCGGAGACTCCCGCGACGCCGGGGTGACCTGGCTGTGTCACGTTCACGTTGTAGTTGCCATAGGGAGGATGGTAGCTCGTGCCCATGACCCATCCACCGCCTGTGATCTCCAGGTACTCTTGCCATGTTTCAGGAACAACCCCAGAGATGTGGACGCAAATGAAGCCCTTGCCTCCGGAAATGAAATCCTTCATGCCGTTTTGTTCTGCGTCGGACAACGTTGTGTCGCCGGCCCTCAGAGTGTTGAACACGAGGGCGTCGTAACCGCCCATCGCGCCAGAGTCGGCCAGCACGCTTGGATCATCGGTGACGGTCACATTGTGACCTGCGCCCTTGAGGAACCCCTCCAGGACAGGCGTTGATTCTTCATAGGGGTGTCTTCCGCCGGATACTACTAGCAGTTTCATGCTATTCTCCTCCAATCGAATTCAGGTGTCCTGCAATACTAGAGGGGAGAACGCATTTACACAAGAATGTTGGGTTGAGTTGTTCTTAGTGCCGGATAATCTTGGACGCGATTACCTCACAGTGCTAAAGAACTCACGAATATCCTGCGCCAAAAGTTCCGGTTCTTCCTGGGCGGCGAAGTGACCTCCGGTGGGCATTTGGGTCCAGCGCTGGACGTTGTAGGCTCGCTCGACCCACTCGCGGGGCGGGTGGCCGATCTCGACAGGGAACGCGGCGAAGGCTGTTGGAACTGTGACCTTCTCTCTGAAGCCGAATGCCGAGGATGAGCGGCGGGATTCGTAGTACAGTCGCACCGAACTGCTGATGGACTGGGTGAACCAGTAGATAGCGATGTTGGTCAGCAACTCTTCCTTCGTGAATCGGGTCTCGACGTCTCCGTTGCAGTCGCTCCAGGTGCGGAATTTCTCGACGATCCACGCCGCAAGGCCGGCCGGGGAGTCGTTGAGTCCGTAGGCGAGGGTCTGGGGCTTGGTTCCCTGGATGTGTCCGTAACCGCCCTCGGACTGCTGCCACTCGGCGCGCTCGGCCACGTGCTGGCGTTCGGCGTCCGTAAGCTCCGAGTCTGGAGGCGTCGGAACCACGCTGCCGGCCATTGTGATATGGATTCCCGCCACGTTGTCCGGGTAGTCGAATCCCAGACGCGACGTGATAGCCGATCCCCAATCTCCGCCCTGAGCGGCGAACCGCTCGTAACCCAACCCTTCTGTCATAAGCTTGTGCCACAATCTAGCGATCTCGGTCGGGTTCATCCCCGGATTCTTGGGCCTGTCCGAGTACCCGTAGCCCGGCATCGAGGGAACAACCACGTCGAAGGCCTCCGCTGGGTCGCCTCCGTGGCTTCCGGGGTCGGTCAGCAGGGGGATGATCTTCTGCATTTCGGCAATGCTGCTGGGCCAGCCGTGGGTGATAATCAGAGGCATGGGGTCGGGGCCGACGCCTTTTTCGTGGATGAAGTGAATGCTCAGTCCGTCGTCGACCTCCGCGCGAAAGTTGGACAGGCTGTTGAGGGACGCCTCCTGCGGGCGCCATTCAAACTCCGAAATCCAGTATTCGACCAGTTCTTTCGTGTAGGCGAGGTTCGACCCGTAATCCCACTCGGCGCCCTCAATCTCGTCGGGCCATCGAGTCTGGATCAGGCGGTCTAGAAGGTCGCTCAAGTCTGACTCTGGAACGTGGATGTGAAACGGCTGGATGTCCATGATGATTCCTCCGAGTGTGATGATTGAGAGGCATGATAACATCCCGACCGTCGGCGACACCTGAAGCGGTCGGCCATCATGTTGTGCTGGCATCGCCAAACATTTAACATTGGCGCTGAATCTACAACCTCTGACGGCTGATAGCTGTTGGCTGAAGGTTAACCAAAAGGTGATTGAATGGGACCATTAGACAATATCGTCGTGCTTGACCTTTCCCGCATTCTTGCGGGGCCGTTTTCGACTCAAATACTCTCTGACCTGGGCGCGACGGTCTGGAAGATCGAGTCTCCCTGGGGTGATGACACCCGGAAGTGGGGGCCTCCGTTTATCGAGGGGGAGAGCGCGTACTACCTCTCGGCCAATCGGGGCAAGAAAAGCATGATCGTCAACCTGCGTGACGAACGCGGACAGGCGATTATCAAGCAGATGGCCCAAAAGGCCGACATCCTGGTTGAGAATTTCAAGGTCGGAGACCTGGCCCGTCGCGGCCTGGATTACGACAGTGTGTCCAAGATCAACCCTCGGCTCATCTACGCGTCGGTGACCGGATTCGGGCAAACAGGCCCCCGCGCTCCTGAACCGGGGTATGACGCAGCCCTTCAGGGAATGACGGGCGTCATGAGCGTCACCGGAGAAACGGACGGCCCGCCCTCCAAGGTCGGTGTCGCCTGGATCGACATCCTCACA
>ENA-ORDI01000184-ORDI01000184.1-marine-metagenome-genome-assembly--contig:-NODE-184-length-44402-cov-4.475871_pt1 | contig 44402 bp, 40 predicted proteins | sample MGYA00248628_ERZ508525 | MGnify/ENA primary metagenome ERZ508525 (study PRJEB26195, sample SAMN05422138) | marine metagenome | isolation source: East of Porto Seguro, South Atlantic Ocean | place... | reverse complement strand
GGCTTCCATAAAAAATTTCTTCAAGTTGTTCATAGGTATTCCGATGATCTGAGCAGATCCTTGGGTGAGTTCAACTCATCTTCAAGAAACAGATTGGAACAAGACGTTCAAACTATTAGCTAAGGAGAGCTCATGTCGTCACTGTCTACTAAATTGAAAAACTTAAAAGACTACAGATGTGTTATGGAACCAGAAGTAAAAGACCAGATTATTGTGGAGTATGCTCCTCTGGTAAAGTTCATTGCACAAAAAATTGCTTCAAGACTTCCTTCTAATATTGAATTGGATGACCTGATTTCTTGCGGTGTAATTGGTCTAATGGACGCTATCCAAAAATTTGATCCGTCTAGAGATAACAAATTTAAAACCACCTCAAATGTTTCAGACAAAGGGCTCTGGTTACCATCTTCAGTTAATTTAAAAGATAATGAAATAAATCTAATTTCTAATAGAATAAAATATTTTTTTAAAGAAAAATTGAATAATTTTAAAGTCTCTACTAAAAAAAGAACTCGCTGACCTGGCGGGATCCTCAAAAAAGGCACTGCCGCAACTCTTATTCGCCGAACACCACCAGTCACATGCGGCATCGGCTTTTTTTCCGAGTCCTTTTGATGAGGCAGCAGTGCTGTGCATGGACGGCGTTGGTGAATGGGCAACAACCAGTGTCTGGCTGGGCAAGGGCAATCAGCTGACACCGCTGTGGCAGATAGACTTTCCGCATTCGCTAGGGTTGTTGTATTCCGCATTTACCTACTTCACTGGATTCAAGGTCAATTCGGGCGAGTACAAGCTCATGGGACTCGCACCATACGGCACACCCCGACATGTCGATGTGATACGCGATCACCTGATCGATATCAAAGCCGATGGTACGTTTCGATTACAGATGGACTATTTTGATTACGCAACCGGCCTTCGAATGACGAACGAAAAGTTCAGCGCGCTTTTTGGCCGAGAACCTCGCGCACCTGAGTCTGCTTTAACCCAAGACGACATGGATATTGCTGCTTCAGTGCAGGCCGTTACCGAAGAGATCGTACTCAAAATTGCCCAAACAATTCATCGTGAGACCGCGGTTGATCATCTTTGTCTTGCCGGCGGTGTGTCACTCAACTGTGTGGCAAACGGGCGGTTACTCAGGGAAGGACCGTTCAAACGGTTGTGGGTTCAGCCGGCCGCTGGGGATGCCGGTGGTGCACTGGGTTGTGCACTGGCTGTTTGGCACCAATATGCGGACAAGCCACGCCAGAGCAGTGGTGCCATGGACCGCATGCGAGGGGCTTATCTGGGGCCGAGTTTTTCTAGTGACGAGATTAGCGCTGCCTTAGATCAACTGGGTGCGGAATACCATGTGCATCGCGATGAGGATTTGTTTTCTCTGCTGGCGGAACTGCTCGATCAGGGCAAGGTTCTGGGCTGGTTTCAGGGGCGTATGGAGTTTGGGCCCCGTGCACTGGGTGCGCGCTCGATTATTGGAGATCCCAGAAAAACCGACATGCAGAGTGTAATGAATCTTAAGATCAAATACCGGGAATCATTTCGCCCATTCGCACCGGCTGTGCTCAGTGAACGGGTGGCAGACTATTTCGACCAGACAACGGAAAGCCCTTACATGTTGCTGGTGGCAAATGTACAGAACGATCGCCGTAAAATTGTTGAACCCAGCGACGGGACACTTTTCGGTATCGAACAACTTAAACAGATTCGATCGGAAATACCTGCAGTTACACACGTTGACTATTCGGCGAGGTTGCAAACCGTTCATCGGGACACCAACCCACGATTTCACGCGCTTTTAGAGGCTTTTGATGCCAAGACGGGTTGTCCTGTCGTGGTCAACACGTCGTTCAACGTACGCGGAGAGCCGATCGTCTGTTCACCGACAGATGCGTATCGCTGCTTTATGCGAACCGAGATGGACTGTTTGGTAGTCGAAAATTATTTGTTGTTGAAGAAAGAACAACCCCAATGGACCGAGCAAGGGGACTGGCGTCATGAATTTGAGCTGGATTGAATCAAAGATGGTTGAGCAGGTTAAACCACCAAGCGCCTGATAATGAAAAAAGAAATCCCCGAGCTCGATAATCTAGGCTTGCGACAGTTTGCATTGGTTTTTTCGGCGATCGTCGCTGGACTCTTTGGTATTGTTATGCCACTGCTGCTCGGACACTGGTCTGCAGCGCCGTGGATTGTTGCTGTGGGGGTGGCGCTGTGGGGCCTGCTGGCACCAAGCACTGTACGCCCGTTTTACAGAATTTGGATGCGATTCGGCATGATCATGAACGCGATCACGACGCCCGTGATCCTAGGGATCGTGTACTATGCGGTGGTATCGCCCTATGGTGTGGTTCTGCGGCTGCTGGGAAAGGATCCCATGACTCGTCGATGGGATCCAGCGGCAGATTCTTACCGCTCGGTCAGCATGAAACCAGACCCATCACAAATGAAGAGGCCCTTCTAGAATGGAATTTCTCAAAGATCTGTGGGACTTCATGCGCGTGCGCAAGAAGTTCTGGTTGGCGCCAATCATTATTGTTCTGCTGCTGCTCGGTGGTCTCATTGTGCTGGCAGAGGGTACAGCGGTTGCCCCCTTTATTTACACAATATTCTAGCCCCGCGTTCCGGCGATCGTGATCTCAGGCTCGTCGAGATCGACCACCGAGGTTCTATGGACGATGTCGGTCGATCACAAATTTTCATTCGCGAAACTTGGTTTGATGTGAAGCGAGCTGGGTCTTGCCAGTTGAGTGCAGGTTGCCGGCAATCATTGATGGTGCTGCAGTGAAGGAGCTGACCAGCTGGGAGTACATTGCATTCGGACTGATCTTCCTGTGGAGTGGATTTGTCCTATCCGAGCTGGGTTTTTGGGGTGCAGCACTGGCCTTGCCGCTGCGGTTTGCTTGCGCCAGGTGTCGCGCCAGAACCTGCGGGAAACCTTGATCGTTCTGTGGCGGATTCTGGTGGTGTTCAAGATGAGCGCTTTTGTTTATACCGGCGTTGACCTGCAACTGCTACACCAAGACGGGTAATCTATTCATGCGCCTGCTGGGCAGCGGACTGCTGATGGTAACCTTGGTCGGAGTGTGGCTAAATTTTCTGTGACGGCTTTCATACCGGGTTGCGCGGTATAATCTTCGCCCCTTTTAATCATCGTGTGACACTTTGTGACAGATCCCCTCAAAACGGCAGTCGAGACATTGCTTGAGCCCTCTGGACTTGACCGCACCGATATAGACGGCCTGCTGGCGAGAATGATGTCGCATCAGCTGGACTACGCGGATCTTTATTTTCAATACAGCCGTCACGAGGCCTGGTCACTGGAGGACGGCGCTGTCAAATCCGGCAGTCGAAGTACCGATCAAGGTGTCGGTGTGCGGGCAATCAGCGGTGAGAAGACCGGTTTTGCCTATTCGGATGAGATTCAGCTGCCAGTGCTGACGCAGGCTGCGAATGCCGCACGGGCCATCGCACAGGCAGGCGATGACGCAACCCAGGCGGTCGATCGTCAAAGTAATGCCGGCACTGCGTTATACACTTCGGCCGATCCGCTCGCGACGCTGGAAGAAAAATCAAAGATAAAGCTGCTGGAAAAAGTTGAAGCCGAAGCGCGACGGCAAGACCCCCGCGTGAATCAGGTGATGGCGAGCCTCGCCGGATCCCACGAAGTGATGCTGGTGGCCCGGCACGATGGCAGTCTGGTCGCCGATGTGCGGCCCCTGGTCCGGCTCAATGTGACGGTGATCGTCGAGAGTGAGGGCCGTCGTGAACAGGGCAGCGCCGGCGGCGGCGGCCGATTTGGCTACAACTGGTTTATGGAAGCCGAACGCGCTGAGGAATTTGCCCGCGACGCGGTACGTCAGGCGCTGATCAATCTGGAAGCCACAGATTCTCCCGCTGGCACCATGACCGTGGTTCTGGGGCCAGGCTGGCCCGGTATTCTATTGCACGAAGCAATCGGTCACGGTCTCGAGGGGGATTTCAACCGAAAACGAACATCGGCGTTTTCCGGACGGGTCGGTGAACAGGTAGCCTCTACACAGTGTACCGTGGTTGACGACGGGACATTGCCAGACCGCCGGGGATCATTGTCGGTAGATGATGAGGGGACCCCCACGGCCTCTACGGTGCTCATCGAAAATGGCATTCTCAAAGGTTATATGCAGGACACACTCAATGCGCGTCTGATGGGGGTGAACACGACTGGCAACGGCCGCCGGGAATCGTACGCCCATTTGCCGATGCCGCGTATGACCAATACCTATATGCTGGCCGGCGAGCATGATCCTGGAGAAGTCATCGAATCTGTCAGTAATGGGCTGTACGCGGTCAATTTCGGTGGTGGGCAGGTCGATATCACGTCCGGCAAGTTTGTGTTTTCGGCCAGCGAGGCTTATCTCATTGAAAACGGAAAAGTCACGACACCGGTCAAGGGTGCAACCCTGATCGGGAATGGCCCCGATGTATTGTCGCGAGTATCGATGGTCGGGAATGATCTTGCCCTGGATTCGGGTGTCGGCACCTGTGGCAAGGAGGGACAGAGCGTACCTGTGGGTGTCGGTCAGCCCACCCTAAAGATCGACGGCCTGACGGTTGGTGGCGTTGAAGTCTGATCGGCTGTAGAAAGAAGCAACCTCAGTGAATAAAAGCATCGAACCTGCAGCACCTGAGTCAAGCCGACTCGATCCGTCAGACCTTGGCCATGTGGTCGAGACGACTCTGGCCGAAGCAACGAGACGGGGTGCGAGTGGGGCAGAAGCGGCTGCTGCCCTGAGCCAGGGATTGTCTGTCAATGTCCGCATGGGCGAGCTTGAAACCGTAGAGCATACCCGCGACCGAAGTCTGATCATCACAGTTTATTTTGAACAACGAACCGGAAGTGCCAGCACGTCTGACTATTCGCCAGCGTCGGTTAAAGATACAGTCCAGGCCGCCTGTAGGATCGCTGAATATACTGAGGCTGATCCGTGCAATGGGCTGGCCGATCCGGATCGTCTGGCGATGGACTTTCCCAATCTGGATCTTTTCCATCCCTGGAATCCATCGGTCGATGATGCTCGCGACATGGCACTGGAGTGTGAGCAAACGGCCATCGATCATGATCGGCGAATTGAAAACTCTGAAGGAGCTTCGGTCAGCTCTCATGAAGGACACGAGGTTTATGCCACCACCGGTGGCTTCTGGGGAGAGATTCGAAAGACCCGGCACGGGCTGAGTTGTTCGGTAATTGGTCGGGACGACAGCGGGATGCAGCGGGATTACTGGTTCAGTTCATCACGACAGGCCGCACAACTGGACAAACCGGATGTCGTGGGTCTGGAGGCTGCCAGGCGAACAGTCCGGCGACTCGATGCTCGGAAAATCGACACCTGCCAGGTACCCGTGATTTTCGAAGCACCGGTTGCCTCTAGTCTGATATCCCATTTCGTCGGGGCGATCAGCGGTGGTGCGCTCTACCGCAAGGCGTCGTTTCTGCTGGACCAGGTCGGTCAGCGGGTTTTCCCGGATTTTGTACAGATCTACGAACAACCGCTGCTCAAGTGCGCCATGGGCAGTGCCGCTTACGACAGCGAAGGTGTCACCACCTCGGCTGACAATGTTGTTACCAATGGTGTGCTGCAGCGTTACTTGCTGGGATCCTACTCTGCGCGGCGCCTTGGGCTCGAGACGACTGGTAATGCGGGGGGTATTCACAATCTTACCGCCGAGTCAGGAGACCAGGATCTGGCCAATCTGATCGGTGGCCTGGAAAAGGGGTTGCTGGTAACCGAGCTGATTGGTTTTGGCGTCAATATGGTCACTGGGGACTATTCCCGCGGTGCCGCCGGCTTCTGGATTGAGAACGGTCAGATCCAATATCCGGTTGAGGAAGTGACAGTTGCCGGCAACCTTAAAGAAATCTTCAGCGGCTTGTGCGCGATTGGCAAGGATGTGGATACGCGGCGCAACATACGCTGCGGTTCGATATTGATCGATGGACTGACTGTTGCCGGCGACTGATCGCCTGAAATAAATCAGAATCGATCCGCAGGTAGGCCTGCTGTTACAGGTTTTTTGAGATTTAATGCCGCTGTGGCACAATACCTTACCTGACTTACCTGACAAGTCACTTAAATTAGTTTTGGCGGTCGTCTACGGTTGCCCACCCATCTGTATACAGACCGTGTCGGTCAGGCTTTCCGATTGTCTACGGGGAAAGACCTATGGACAACACACTCCAGTTCATCAGTACGCAATGGCATCATCTGGGGGCTTTCTTTGCCTTTGATCCTGTGCTGTTGTCAGAGCCTGGCATAGTTTTTCGGCTGGTTCTCCTGGTGGTTTTGTTGTGCGGATCGGCTTTTTTTTCGGGTTCGGAAACGGCGCTCTTTTCACTGTCGCGCCTGGACCTGCAACAACTGCGCCGAGAGCGCAATCCACACGCCGAGACATTGCACGCACTGCTGGATCAGCCGCGCAGGCTGATTATTTCTATTCTCACTGGCAACGAACTGATCAACATCGCGGCCACTGTGAATGCTGCTGGCATTTTCGTGACCTTGTACGGTCCCGACCGCGCTGGTGTGGTCGGGATTCTGGTGATGGTTTCACTGGTGCTGCTGTTCGGTGAGGTGACGCCCAAGACCCTTGCTGTTGTTAACCCCGTGCGTTTCACGACTCGCATCGTTGCGGTACCGATGAACTCATGGGTACGGCTTGTTTCTCCGCTGCGCCGGATCATTCGCTTTGCCTCGGACCGGTTGACAACGTGGATAGTCGGAGAAGACAAAGGTGCCGAGAACATACTGAATATCGATGAGTTTCTGACGCTGGTTGAGCAGGTCGCGCAGGGGGGTGAGCTCGATGCCACAGAACGCGCCCTGATCAATAATCTTCTGGAGGCGAACGAAACAGAGATCGTTGAGATCATGACACCACGTACCCGCACCAATTTTCTGAACGTCAAGATGGGTGTCGTCGAGATGGTGGAGCAGTTCCGGTCTTACCGTCACACCAGGGTGCCGGTCTTTAGTGTTCATCGGGATAACCTGGTTGGATTCTTGCACGCCGAAGACGTGCTGAGCCTATTGGCAGAAGGTAAATCACTGGCAGACCTGACGCCCATGGAAATTCTGCACCCCCCCGTGGTGGTGCCGCTGACCAAGAAAGTCGACGAGATGTTTGACTTTTTCCGGGAGAACGGTGTGCGGGCTGCGGTCTGCCTGAACGAGTTTGGGGGTGTCGAGGGGTTCATTACCGTCTATGACGTGTTGTCCTTTATTTTTGGTGACATCAGTGGTGAAACCCGAGGCAGCGAGCTCTATCAGGAACAGGACATCAATATCTACGAAGTGCCGGGCGAGATGAAACTGACCGATTTCAATAATCTCACCCACTTTGGCCTGGAAGACCCACGGATGACCACGATTGGTGGAGTGGCATTTCGGTATCTCGACCGCCTGCCCAGGATCGGTGACCGGGTGGTGGTGGAGGATGTTGCTTTGACGGTTCTTGAAATGGATGCTCACCGAGTCTCTCGCGTCCGCGTTGCCAAAGTGTCGGCAGAAGGCGATCTGGGTTCATCAGCGCCTGCTGAAGCAGAGGACAGTTTGATAAGCCCAGAAGCGACCGATACAACGGGTACGGCCCGGGTATCCGGCCGGACGGTCACATTCAGAGCAACAGCCGAAGAGGGGTCTTCTGATTCGACAGCAGACACGGTATCTGAAACAACAGCTGAATCAGTGACTACGGGCGCGACTCAATCGGACCCTGTAGAAAAAGCTGATCCGAATCCGAAATCCAGGCCAAAGGTACGGATCGTAAGCTGAGGATACTGAAGTGGACATCGCATTGACATTGTTATTTCTGCTTGTGCTGTTGATCCTGAAAGGGTTCTTTTCAGGTGCAGAGATGGCGTTGGTGAATTCGGACAAGGTCAAGCTCAATGCCAAAGCCAATCAGGGCCATCGAGGGTCTCAGTTGGTGTTGAAGCAGTTTCGGGCGCCGGATACCTTGCTGGGGACTACTCTGGTGGGCACTAATATCTGCACTGTGACGCTGACCACCCTGGGTACCCTGCTCGTGATTCGACTGGTAGGGGGTCATGGCGACTGGATCGCCTTTCTGATCCTCACACCGCTGCTCCTGATTCTGGGTGAGATCGTACCCAAAAGTATTTATCAGCAGAAATCCGACACCATTGCACCGATCGCGATCTATCCGTTACGGATCTTTCAGATCTTGCTGTATCCAGTGATCTTTCTTTTCTCCAGAGCAGCGCGACTTTTTGTCAGGGGTATTGGCGGTCACCGGGCTGACCAGAACGTCTTTATGACCCGCGAACAGATTCGCTCTGTAGTCGAAATGGCTGAGAGAACATCCAGTGTTGATGCCTTTGATCGGGGTCGTATTCGCAGTGTCATCCGTTTTGCTGAGACGACCGTCGGTGAGGCGATGATCCCGGTTGCCGAAATCACAGCGATTAATCACAACAAGTCAACACGCCGTGCGGTGGCCATGGTGCGTAACCGGGGTTATAACCGTTTGCCGGTCTATCGGCGCAACATCAGCAACATTGTCGGTATTGTGACAATCACGACCTGGGACATGATGGACGCAGACTTGATCGAGCGACCATTGTCTGACTTGGTTCGTCCGGCACTGTATGTATCACCGCGCCAGACGATCGACCAGTTGCTGCCGCTGTTACGCAAGCGCGACGATCATATGGCCGTAGTGGTTGATGAGTTCGGGTCGGCGGTCGGTATGATCACCATGGAAGATATCATCGAAGAAGTGGTCGGTGAGATCGATGTGGGCTACGATTTTGACGAATACACACCCCGCAAGCGTCACCAGTTTGAACAGGTTGACGACAGCATATATGTCATGGACGCACGGGTGCCGATATCAGAGGCCAACGATGTTCTGGGTGCGGCACTCTCGGATCGGGAAAGCCACACGGTAGGTGGTCTGGTTACTGTGCGTTTACGGCGAATACCGGTGGTGGGTGACGCTATCGAAGAATCAGGGTGGTTAATTACAGTTGAAGACGCCAACGACCGTTCGGCGCTTCGTCTGCGGCTGGAACCTGCTTAAACCGGCCTGATGTCTGACTTACTTCTCCGCCGAAAGATAGCAGATCCATGCGGCGTCGGCTTCACCGGTTTTGGTGGGCGTATAGACGCCGTCTCCTTCGCCTGATTTCCGCTCGGTACCTTCCCAATACACCTGTGTTCGGGCGAACCCGGCTTCTGTAAGCAACTCCTGTAGCTCCGGCAGAGTCCACAGACGCCAGTCGTACGCAAAAGCTCGATTTATCTTCGACCCGTCCGGGAACGTAAAGTGGATGTAGCAGAGAATATCGCCAGTCACAGGTTGGTATCGAGCCTGATCCCAAACGTAAGTGAAGTCATCATGTTCGGTCTCTTCCTCCATTTCTCGATAAGTTTCGTAACCGCCGAAAGCATCCAGGAAAAATACTCCATCACCGACCAGAGCTGTGTAAACCTGGCCAAAGTAGTTGCGAAGCTGGCTCCTCGTTTTAAAAATCTGATAACTGAAGTTCATCGCCAAAACCATATCCGCAGGTGGCACGTCGACTGTCAGAACGTCATCGTTGAGTAGGTGTATTCGGCTTGCCGCATCATCATTCAGTTTTGCGATATTATGTTTCTCACCCCACCGTATTACCTTTTTGTCCAGGTCCACAGCGTAAGCCTGATTGTCGTCACGGCGCTGCACCCACTCGCAGCTGGTGTTGGCTGTACCGCAAAAATCCTCACGTAAAATTCGTGCTGTTCGGCTGCGTAAAGACTGAAAGGTTTCGTCGACCATGTCGATTTCTGCTTCCACACACTGCACTGCTTTCTCATACAGCACATAGCGATCAGCCTGGTTAGCCAGTGTTGTACCTTTGCCTTTTTGATTTTTTTGGTGTTTGTTTTTACGACTCATAACGAAGTGATTTCGGGCTCACGTATAAGCCTATAGTTGCCTCAGGATTGGCCTGTCTTCAGGTTGTGGTCCCGCAGGCTGTTGGAAATACTGCGCATAATCATGGCCAAAGCATCGATAAGATTATCGTTAATAATGATCGAAAGGTTCGCGGTCTTCGCTTCTGCAAGCAGTGATGTTTGAAGCTCCCAGATAGCGTCGAAACTTTCCAGATATCGATCTGCTCTTCGGTCCTGCGAGCTTTTTGATCGCCCTTGGAACTGACGCTGGAGCTGTTTCTTGTTGGTGACCCCGAGAATGATCTGGATCACAATGGCATTGGTGTCGTGCGGGATTTTGTTGATCAGACTCGGCCGAACATGCACACCTTCAAGCAAAAGTGAGACGTTTTCCCGTAAAGCCCGCTGCAGAACGGCCTCAGCTGCCACTTCAACCAGGTCCGCCTGACGATGATAGCCATCGATCACGCGTTTGCTGCCGGAAGCATGTTCCTGATGCTTCGGTAACGCCTTCCAGGCATTAAAACTGGATTCATGTAGTTCCGGCATCAACTGTACAGCGACCATCGTCCGCATGACTTCCCGCAGCATATCTGTGGACTGGTAGCGGGTTATATTAAAACGTGTCGCAATTTCCGCTGAAAGCGTACTTTTACCGACACCCGCCGTACCGCCAATCATGATGATCAGCGGCTGGTCCGACTTCAAGAAATAGTGCCAGGCTGTGTAGTTGTCGGCGAACTTGTCGCCGGCCTCCTCGCGCAGAATGTTAACGGTATAGTCACGCAGCACATCCCGATCTATTTTTGTCTGGCGAAGCTCGAGCAAACCATCATGGATTTTATGCGTCAGCCGTTCCGCTTCTTCCATGTGCAAGCCGCAGATTTCCAGGCGTCGCTGGTGCAGGTTGCGTGAGAACCATTCCTCATAGCCAGCTGTGTCGCGAACCAATATCCATGCTGCATCCCGCTGGCCTGTAATGTAACTGTGTGTAGCGTTCGGGCCGAACTGCGCGCTAAGCAAAGTTGAAGTCTTATCGAGGATCTGTTTTGTTGAAATATTTTCGTCCTGATCAAAAGTATCTCGAACCTCGCACGCGATCTGATAGGCATCACTAAAAGAAAGCCCCGCTTTTTGCAGCGATCGGGTCAATATCCCTCGTAGAAACGGTTGGGCAGCACCGTCTTGATTGGTGACGTTGATCGTAGACACAAGCGTGTTTCGATTCTTAATCCGTAGTGGAGCCAGGGTTCAGGTACAGATTCTACAGATTCTTTACAAACCAGACGCACAGACAGTGCAATACCGTATCTCGGCACTTACCTGTATCGAGATTGAGTTGCCCTGAAAACGATGAATCAGGCGCGTTAAAACTGATCCTTTGACGACAAACATGAACCACCAACAGACGTTTGTCTAGAGCATAACCCGGCCGAAGTCCAACAGGGGTTGGACTACAATTTTGAGCACAACCATCAATACGATGAAAACCGCGATGGGCGATAGATCCAGACCGCCGGTACCAGGCAGCAGACGCCGGAAGGTCTTCAGCATGGGCTCAGTAAAGGTGTGAATCAAACGCAATAACGGCGTATATCCGGTACCACTGAACCAGCTCAGAATGGTGCGAATAAAAATAGAGAATATAAAGATGTAGATCGCAAGTTTAAGAAGTTCACCCACACTGAGGAGTACAAGCCCGACTATAGCGGGGTACTGACCAGCCAACAGATTGATGCCGGTGATTCGACACATCTCCAGAATCAGCAGCAGCACCACCGCAGCAGTATCGATGCCGGGGAGACTGGGTACGATCCGGCGCAGTCGAACCAGCGGCGGGTTGCTGAGTTTAACGACTGCCTGTGATATGGGGTTATAGTAGTCTGCGCCTGTCAGCTGAAACAGGAACCGCAGCATCACAATGAGGGTATACAGGCCAATGACGGTGTCGACCAGGAACATACCTGTATTACTGGCGTAATCGGTCCGCATCATTATTCTCCCAGCAGTTTGGCGAGTTCTACAGAACGCTCGCGTGCAGCATGCACCGCACGGATCAGGATCTCTTCACAACCATTTTTGTCCAGCATTTCAACGGCAGCCTGTGTTGTACCGCCAGGAGACGTCACCCGCCTGCGGAGTTCTGTTAGTGATTCGCCTGATGCGAGCGCCAGCTGCGCAGCGCCCAGGGCAGTCTGGAGCGTCAGTTGTCTGGAAGCGTCCGGGTTCAGCCCACCTTCCTGAGCAGCCTTGACCATCGCATCCATCAGGTAGAAAAAATAAGCCGGACCACTTCCAGAAACGGCAGTGACGGTGTCGATCAAGGATTCCTCATCGACCCACACCGCAATACCAATGGCTTCCATGATCTTCCGGGCCTGGACACGCTGGCTCTTGCTGACCCGGTGGTTAGCGTACATCCCCGATGCGCCGTTGCCGGTCAGTGCCGGGGTGTTGGGCATGACGCGGATCAGCGCTAATGGACTACCCGCCCACGATTCGATACTGGCAATAGGGATTCCTGCAGCAATGGACACGACCAGTGGTTGTCGTTGAAGCAGGCTCTCAGCGATATCCTCTACGGCACACCGCATGACCTGGGGCTTCACTGCGAGCACCAGGATATCTGCGACGCGGGCCGCATCGGTATTGTCGGCACAGGTCTGTATCGAAAAATCCTCGACAAGCGCCCGTCGGATGCTGTCATCCGGGTCCGAGACAATCATGCTTTCGGGTGCTATGCCGGATTTGATCAATCCACCGACCAGGCTTCTTGCCATATTGCCGCCACCAATTAAACCCAGCCGTTGATCAGTCATGGGCTGTGTGCCAATGGTTTCGTGTTGTTGCGCTTATGGCCGTCATTTGGCATCACTGTCGTGGCCCAAAGATGGCAGTGCCAATCCGGACATGGGTTGCCCCTTCTGCAATTGCGGCATCCATATCGTCGGTCATCCCCATTGACAGGCAGTCCAATGGAAGACCTTTGCTTCGAAGGTGATTTTGCAGATCGAAAAGCATTCGAAACACTCGGCGCTGGGTGTCGAAGTCGGTGGCGGGTTTTGGGATTGCCATCAGACCACACAGACGAATTTGCGGTAGTGCGAGCACGTTGTTGACAAGATCTTCGAGGTGGTCGGCCGTGACGCCTGATTTTGTCTGTTCTTCCTGAAGGTTGACCTGCAGAAAGAGGTTCAGCGGTCCGCGACTCTGGGGTCGCATCGCTGAAAGACGCCGCGCTATTTTAAGCCGATCGATACTGTGTACCCAGTCAAAATTAGCGGCAATATCACGACATTTGTTGCTCTGGATGGTGCCAATAAAATGCCAGGATAGCCCCATGTCCGCCAGTACCTGAATTTTATCAACTGCTTCCTGGACCTGGTTCTCCCCAAAATCTCGTTGTCCCAGGTTCGCCACTGCACGCACCTCGTCCGCCGACCGGGTTTTGCTGACGGCCACCAGTGTGACACTGCCGTTGGGACGGCTGAATCTTTTTCCAGCTGCACCGATCGCTGAGCACACTTGGCTATAACGTGCTGCGAGATCGGTATGACAGTCTATGTTTGTGCGTACAGCAGGTTTCATGGGGCCATTTCAGTTGGCGTAAGGTGTTGTGACCACGTCTAAAATATCTAACTTGGAAGACGCAGTGCCGTAAAATCCGGACTTAAGGGTGTAATGTGGGATTATAGGCGACGCGAAACCGCTTAGGGGTCGGTTCCGCGGCGGTTCTACGAACTGAGGGGGACACTCATGGATCTGTCTGAACTCTTGGGGTTTGCGGTCAAAAACGGTGCGTCTGATATTCATGTGTCGTCAGGACTGCCGCCACTGATCCGGATCGACGGAGAAATCCGTCGGATCAAAGTGGATCCGCTAGATAATCATGCGGTGCTCGATATGATCACGGGCATTATGCTGGATCATCAGCGCAAGGAATTCGAGGAACGCTGGGAGTGTGATTTTGCATTCGAGATTCCGAACGTTGCGCGCTTTCGGGTCAATGCGTTCAATCAAGCGCGAGGGCCCGCGGCGGCTTTTCGAGTCGTTCCTCGCGAAGTACAGACGCTGGATGCGATTAATGCGCCGGCTGTGTTTAAGGAACTGGCTGATCGGCCACGCGGTCTCGTGCTGGTGACAGGGCCCACCGGGTCCGGGAAATCGACCACGTTGGCCGCGATAATCGACTACATCAATGCCAATCGTCAGGCCCACATCCTGACCCTTGAGGATCCAATCGAGTTCGTGCATCAGAGCAAGAACTGTCTGATCAACCAACGCGAAGTGGGCCGCCACACGCAGAGTTTCAGTGCAGCGCTAAGATCTGCGCTGCGTGAAGATCCAGATGTTATCCTGGTGGGTGAGATGCGGGATGTGGAAACGATCGGTCTTGCATTGACTGCTGCGGAAACCGGTCACCTCGTATTTGGTACGCTTCACACCTCGTCAGCCGCGAAGACGGTCGACAGAATTATCGATGTATTTCCAGCCGATCAGCAGAACATGGTCCGGACGATGCTGTCGGAGTCACTCGAGGCAGTGGTGGCACAGCGGTTGCTAAAAAAAACTGAAGGGGGAAGATGTGCTGTCTACGAAATCATGATCGGCACACCGGCAATCCGTAACCTGATACGTGAGGCCAAGGTGCCTCAGATCTACGGGATGATACAGGTCGGTCGACAATTCGGAATGGTGACGATGGACCAGTCGCTTGATGCTCTGGTAACGCAGAATTTGATTTCTGCTGACAGCGCAAAGTCCATTGCGGTTGAGTCAGGAAATTTCGAAACCCAAGGTGGCGCGGGATGATCACTCTAAAAGATCTGGGTGTTTGAAGATGACGATGTATGACCTGTTCCGGTTGGTGGTGAAGCAAAACGCCTCGGACTTATTTATTTCGGTGGGCGCACCACCGAGCTTGAAAATAGATGGCCAGGTTCTCCCCATCAAGACGGATCCATTAACACCTGATGTAGCGCAGGATCTGGTGTTCTCGATTATGAGCGAAGCGCAACGTGCCGAATTCGAGTTAGACAACGAACTCAACTTTGCGGTGACACCGGCAGACATAGGCCGGTTCCGAATCAATGTTTTTCGGCAGCGTAATCACGTCGGACTGGTTGCACGTCGGATCAGCAGTGAGATTCCCAGCCTTGAAGCGCTTGGACTGCCAGTGGCAACACTCGAGAAGATCGCGATGACCAAGATTGGTCTGGTTCTCTTTGTGGGCGGCACCGGTACCGGCAAGACAACAACCCAGGCGGCGATGGTCGGATACCGCAATCAGCATACACGCGGGCATATCATCACCATAGAAGATCCAATTGAATTTGTTCACGATCATATTAAGTGCATCGTGGATCAGCGTGAGGTGGGCGTAGATACAGAATCTTTCGACACCGCGCTCGTCAATGCAATGCGGCAGGCTCCGGATCTGATTCAGATCGGCGAGATTCGTGACTCAGAGACGCTGCGTTCGGCCCTGGTGTTTGCCGACACGGGTCACCTGTGTTTTGCGACCCTACATGCTACCAATGCCTATCAGGCGCTCGAAAGAATCATTACCCTATATCCCGGTGGGGAAAGAGACTCGTTGCTGATGGATCTTTCCATGAATCTGTGTGCGGTCGTTTCGCAGAGACTCGTGCCTAGAAAAGACGGATCAGGGCACGTGGCTGCGGTGGAGATTCTGCGCAATCTGCCCTGGTTTCGGGATCTCATTACCAAGGGAGAGATCGATCACTTGCAGGAAGCGATGGAGCGCTCCTCGACGGACGGTGTCGTCACTTTCGATCAATCCCTTTATGAACTCCACCAGAATGGTCAGATCTCACTGGAGGAAGCATTACGACATGCCACCTCCGAGAACAACCTTCGCCTCAGGATTCAACTCGAAGGCAACGAGGCGAAAGATCGCCAGGAGATCGGCTCGACACTGCACAAAGTTGAGTTCTGATCTGGGGTCAGCTGCTATTTCGCGCTGATCCATACACCGACTCGCCTGGCCTGACGAGCGCAGACCAGACCCGTATACTGCGTTCAGCCCGTGGGGATGTCCTCGTAGCGTACTTGACCTGCGACCAGCGTCCACCGGACTTTGCCCGGCAGTGTCCAGCCGTCAAAGGGGGTGTTGGTGCCGTTGCTACGCAGAAGTTCGGCATCCACTGTCCATGTGGTATCAGGGTCAAAAATGCAAATATCGGCAGGCGCACCTTCAGACAATTGCCCCAGTTCGGTTCCCAGAATTCGGGCCGGTTCTGACGTGATCGCAGCAATAGCTCTTGGAAGAGACAGCACGTCGTCGTCCACCAACCGCAGCGTCAGCGAAAGCAAGGTTTCCACACCGGCGATCCCCGCTGCGGATTCGCTGAAAGGCGCGAGCTTGGCGTCTGTACCATGGGGTTGGTGATCAGAACAAATGGCCTGTATCACGCCATCTGCAACACCCTGCCGCAGCGCGTCTCGATCAGTGAGGCTGCGTAGCGGTGGCAAGACGTGACAGCGGGTATCAAAATCTCCAATATCGCGTTCGTTCAAGTGCAGATGATGGGCAGAAACCGCAGCACTGACCGGAAGGCCACGTTGTTGTGCTTCAGAGATTTTTTCGACCGAGCGTCCGGATGAGAGTTGACAGATGTGACCCCGCACGCCGGTGGTTTCAATCAGCGCCAGTTCACGGGCCAAGGCAACAGTTTCGGCTGCCTCCGGTATGACCGGCAAGCCCAGCCGGGTGCTGATTTCCCCTTCATGCACACAGCCGTTTCCTTTTAACCACGGGTCAAGAATGTTCAGGAATACCGTCAGGTCGAATGTGGAGGCATACTGCATGGCCCGGCGCATGACCAGCGTGTTTTCTACCGCATAATCGGCATTGCTGACACCCACACATCCGGCTTCGTCCAGTGCGGCCATGTCGGTCAGCTGTTCACCCTTCAGGCCTCGGGTCAGGGCTCCCTGGGGATGTAGCCGTGCGAGTTCGATTTGCCGTGCACGTTGCCGGACCATGTGAACCATCGCCGGCGTATCGATTACAGGATCAGTGTCCGGCGGACAGCAGACACTGGTTACACCAGCCGACACTGCTGCACCCAGTTCACTGTGCATAGTCGCCTTGTGTTCCTGACCCGGTTCGCGCAATCGGACCTGTAGATCCACCAAACCGGGACATACGATCAGCCCGCTGGCGTCGATCGTACGGTCAAAAGACATGTTTTGATCGCTGCGCTGCGCGATACGACCCTCTTCGATAAAGACATCTCCAACGGCATCGATGTCATTGCCCGGATCGATAATTCTGCCGTTGCTGATCAGGATCCTCATGGTTCGGATTCTAAATTTTGGGATTGAGGGCCCATGAGTTTTGCCATGATAGACATTCGCACAGCGATCCCGTTGGTGACCTGCGGCAGGATCAGGGATCGTTCCCCATCGGCGACAGAAGACGTGATTTCCAGTCCCCGATTCATCGGGCCGGGGTGCATCACCACGGCGTCCGGTGCGGCCCGGGCAACACGTTCCGACGTCAGTCCGTAGAGTCGGAAATATTCCTGTGAACTCGGAATCAGCTGCCCTTCCATTCGCTCGAGTTGTAGGCGCAGCATCATGATGACGTCAATGTCCCTCAGGCCTTCATCCATATTAGTAAAGGCAGTCACACCCAGACGCTCGATTTCAGTCGGCAGCAGGGTTTTTGGGCCGATGACCCGTATTTCCCGAGCCCCCAGAATGTTGAGCGCATGAATCTGAGAGCGTGCAACCCGAGAATGGAGAATGTCACCGACGATGGCAAACCGCAACTGCTCAAACGCACCCTTGTGCTGGCGGATGGTAAACATGTCGAGCATCGCCTGTGTCGGGTGGGCGTGACGCCCATCCCCGGCATTGATAATGTGAACGTGCGCGGGCACATGGCGAGCAATGAGGTGGGCGGTGCCGCTTGACCCATCCCGGACGACGAACATATCGGTGTGCATGGCCTCCAGTGTTCGGACTGTATCGAGGACAGATTCACCTTTAGACGTCGACATCCGGCTGGCGTTCAGGTTAATGACATCGGCCGACAGGCGCTTGGCGGCGATCTCAAACGTGGTTCGCGTGCGCGTACTGGGCTCAAAAAAGAGATTGACCACGGTACGGCCATGCAGCAGGGGTACTTTTCGAATGTGGCGTTGACCGATGCTGATAAAAGATTCTGCGGTATCCAGGATTTCTATAATCGTCTCGGCGTTGAGGCCATCGATGGTCAGCAGATGGCGCAGCTGGCCGTCGGCGTCGAACTGAATATTAGGGGTCGAATTGCGGCTCATCGTTCACTGAGGACAAGGGCCAGGGGTTGGGGTCCTGTCAGTTGAATGTGCTGGTGGGCCGCCAGGGGTAGTTTAAGGCCCACAACATCAGGCTGGATTGGTAGTTCCCGGTCACCTCGTTCGACCAGCACAGCCAGCCTGACACTGTCTGGTCGCCCATAGGAGAATATCTCGTTGAGCGCGGCACGTATCGTGCGCCCGGTCTGCAGTACATCGTCCACCAGTATCAGATGGCGTCCTTCTACATTTTCGGGTATCTCCGATGCACTGACCTGAGGGTGCAGACCGATCCGAGAAAAGTCATCACGGTAGAAATTGATATTGATGGAGCCCAGGGAGCTGGATAGATTGAGTTCGGTGTATAGCCGTTCGGCCACCCACACCCCACCGGTGTGGATACCAATCATGATTGGGTCTAGAGATACAGCCGGTGCCAGGTTTTTGGCCATGGCCAGGATCAGGGACTCAGGATCAGGTATCTGATTGCTCATGAAGGTAGGTCTGCAGGATCAGCTCAGCAGCAATCTGATCTCGGGCTTTCTGACGTCGTCTGGTGATGCGCTTTCCGGCGGGCTGGCTCTCTCTGATCAGGGTATCGGCGGCATCTGAGGTCAGTGTTTCATCAATATAGCGCACATCGCGACCAAATCGCGTTTGCAACTGTTTGCCAAATTGACGGGCTAGTCTGGACAGCGTTGTTTCTTCTCGCGCGCCGTTCAGCGCAAGCCCGATCACAAGAGTATCGGGTTGCCATTCATCGATCAGAGCGTCGATCTTATCCCATTGCGCGACGGCTGAGGGGGTCGGTATGGTGGCCACGCCTTGCGCCGACCCAGTGTCGTCCTGTCCAGCTGCGACACCGATTTTGCGTGTGCCGTAGTCAAATGCCAACAGCGTTTGGGTCATGCGTGGCCCACGCCCGGCGCGAGCTGATTCATATCTATACCAATTTTCGAAGCGGCTGCGGTCCAGCGTTGTTGGGCTGGCACCGAGAAGATGATTTCGCAGTCGGCTTCAACACTGAGCCAGGCGTTCTCCTGCATCTCCTGTTCAAGCTGTCCTTTGCCCCAACCGGCGTAACCCAGTGTCAGCAATGAGTGGCCTGGTCCATCCGAGCGGGACAAGGACTCCAGAACATCCCGCGATGACGTCAGACCGAGATTGTCACCGATGACCAGCGTTGAGCCCCAGTCACCCACCCCCTCATGCAGCACCAGGCCCAATTCTTGTTGGACCGGTCCGCCATAGTAGACCGGAGACTTGGCGGTACTTTCACTGGCGAGGGTCGACAGGTCGAGCTGATCAAACACATCCTTGAGCGTGAGATGGTCCAGCGGTCGGTTGATCACCACCCCCAGGGCACCGTTCTCATCGTGCTGGCAGATGAGGGTGACCGTCCGGTTGAAGTTCGGATCGCGTAATTCGGGCATTGCGATTAGAAAGTGGTTGGCAAGGCCAGGATAGGTGTCGCTATTGTCCATATAGATAAAGCATCAGCGGCTGATCAGTCGGGCATTCTCCATAAACTGCCAGGTGCGACTGATATGCAGGATGTCGGTTTCTTGCATTATTGCCTCAGGTAACGGTTCAAACGGCGCCGCAAGCGCCGTGATCTGGACAGCGGCATCGTCAAGTACCTTGATTCCTGAAGATCGCGTTACGCGGATAGACCGTACCAGACCGTCACGATCAATAGCAACAGCTAGGATCAGTTCACCGCTCAAGTTCTGTTGTCGCGCAATGTCCGGGTAGTTGCGGTTACCCACAGCTTCGACCCGTCGCCGCCAGGCTTCGACGTATGCTGCATAGTGACTCTCTCGAGTACTGGAGCTTACGAATTTGTGCCGGGAGATATCAGAAGAGCGTTTCTCCAACTGATCAACCTCCCCAGAATAACGTGAAATCAGAGCCAGCACGCGCGAATAACTGAGGGCGTGCCGGTCAGGGGTCGATAACGCCTCTGTGGGGGTCTGGACCACGGTGTCTGTCGCCTGATGATCCGTCACCAGGAGAGTCTGCACCGATGGGGTCTGCTGTCCGTTATCGTCACTGTCAGCGCGGTCTGTGCCGGGCTGACTCTGCAGCACAATCGCCTGTGTACGCTGACTGTTCTGATCGTTTTCAGACTCTGTACCACTGCCCGTGTGGCTGCGCGGGGCTAGAAGGTGTGTGTCCGATGGTGCCGTATTGTTGGTGTGGGTGAGGGTCAACTGAAAGATCAGAGGCTCAGACGGTTGATACGGCTGGGTCGCCGCCGTGAAACCCACACCCAGAATGATCAGTGTATGAATGAACAGTGAAGCGAACAGGCTGAGGCGGGGCCGTTCACGCGACGGTATGGGCAGCCCCACAAACGGGAGACCCGGGAGGTCTGGACGCACTGTAGAAGACTGGGCAATCACCTCGGATCGAACCTTAAGGTTCAGGTTTTATCATAGCGCTTAAGCGATTCTAGCAGAGATCAACAACCGGCCCGATCGGGTAAAGGTTAGACGGTGAAGCCTCCGAGGTTGCAGGGCGTTTGGTTTCCTTTGTTTATTGGCCGGAGTAGAATCAAGCACAAAGCTCGCCCCCACATGCAGAACCCACAACGGTATTTCTTTCGGTTGTATTGTCAACGACGCCTGGAACGTGTTCGTTTGGCTGGAACCTGCCTGCCTAACCCGGTTGACGGGTCACATGTCACTTCAACTGCCTGAAGTCGAGACTGTCGGGGCGATTGTCCTCGCTGCGGCCCGGGATGCGGGTCTGGATCAGTTCAGTTTGCATGACCGCTCTGTTAAGGAAGACGGCACCGTCGTCACGCAGACCGACCATCGAGTACAGGCTTTTATTGCACGCGAATTACAGGCGAACTGGCCACAGTTCACATTCATGGGCGAAGAAATGGAGCATCGGCAGCAGGCGAGAATTGTCGGTGGGGACGACGCCTGTTTCTGGGCCTTGGATCCGCTTGACGGCACCACCAATTTCAGCATGAGCCTACCGTTTTATGGTGTATCACTGGGGCTGGTGGTTGATGGTACGGTGCAGCTGGGGGTGGTCTATGATCCGGTTCGCGATGAATTGTTCTCGGCAGCAAGGGGCCAGGGCGCTTTTCTCAACGGGGAGAAGCTGACAACCCCGGATACTGACATACCGATCAGGCGCTGTATCGCCAACGTCGATTACAAGCGCCTGGTTTCACAACTGGCGGAACGGCTGGTTCGTTATCCCCCTTTCGGGGCGCAGAGGAACCTGGGTTCCTGCGTATTGGAGTGGTGCTGGCTGGCTGCTGGGCGGATTCAGCTTTACCTGCACGGCGGTCAGCGGATGTGGGACTATGCCGCCGGCAGTCTGATTTTGGCAGAGGCGGGCGGTGCGTTCACCACCATCCGGGGCTTGCCGCTGGACTGTCGGACGTTTACCAAGCGCTCTGTGGTCGCCGCGATCAATGCTGAGTTGCAGCAGCAGTGGCTGACCTGGATTTGGGAAAATGATGAGCGGCTTCATAAATAAGTAAAATTTATTCTTAATATAGAAACACTGTGTTAGCTCTTATTATTATTTTGGCGCATAGTTAAGGGTTAGTGCTCGTCTATCCCGGCGACTCAAATTTTGTACCGCGAAATGCCGGCAGAACGGAGTTCCGTGGATGGCTATTCGTGGTTATGGTCAGCATCCAAACAACCCCTTTGAAGCGGTGTAACAGACGTATGGCAGATGCGAAAAGCACATCGAGTGAGACTCGACGGACCCGGGCCAATGCGGTGCGCGCACTCAGCATGGATGCTGTGCAGCAGGCCAAAAGTGGACACCCGGGCATGCCGATGGGCATGGCCGATATTGCCGAGGTGCTGTGGACAGACTACCTGCGATATAACCCCAGCAATCCGAAGTGGGCGGATCGGGATCGGTTTATCTTATCCAATGGCCACGGGTCGATGCTCCACTATGCATTGCTGCATCTGTCAGGATACGACCTTCCCATGGCTGAGCTTAAGAATTTCCGCCAACTGCACTCGAAGACGCCGGGTCACCCCGAATACGGTTATGCGCCGGGTATAGAAACCACGACCGGTCCGCTGGGACAGGGAATCTCGAACGGTGTGGGTATGGCGTTAAGTGAAAAAGTGCTTGCTGCGCAGTTCAATCGACCCGGCCACGATATCGTGAACCATTTTACTTATGTGTTTATGGGTGACGGCTGTTTGATGGAGGGAATCTCCCACGAGGTCTGTTCGCTGGCCGGTACTCTGGGTCTGGGTAAGCTGGTCGCATTTTGGGATGACAACGGCATTTCGATCGATGGGAAAGTCGAACCCTGGTTTACCGACGACACCCCAGCGCGATTTGGCGCCTACGGTTGGCAGGTGATCGATGGTGTTGACGGACACGACCCCGAGGCTATCGCCAGTGCGATTGGCCGTGCCCGGATCGAAGCAGCCAAGCCGACGCTGATCTGCTGTCGTACCGTGATCGGCTGGGGTTCGCCCAATAAAGGCGGTACCGAATCGGCCCACGGCGCGCCGCTGGGTGATGAAGAGATCGCGCTGGTCCGGGAAAATATCGACTGGTCCCACCCGCCTTTTGTGATACCCGACGAGATTTACGCAACGTGGAATGCGGTTGACGAGGGCAAGGCGAGTGAGGACGCCTGGCAGGTCGGTTTTGAGCAGTACCGGACAGAGCATCCAGCGCTTGCGCTGGAATTCGAGCGGCGCATGTCAGGCGCGTTGCCGAAGAACTGGTCTGACAAAGCGGACGAGTTTCTACGTGATGTCAATGCTGCAGCAGATACCGTGGCGACCCGTAAGGCCTCACAGCAGGCGCTTGAAAGTTACGGCGCGGTTCTGCCCGAGCTGATTGGCGGTTCAGCAGACCTTGCGGGTTCCAATCTGACCCTCTGGTCCGGCTCGGTGCCGGTGACAGCAGCGGATGCGTCGGGAAACTACATTTATTTCGGCGTGCGCGAGTTCGGGATGTCGGCGCTGTGCAACGGTATCGTTTTGCACGGCGGTCTGGTGCCCTACAGCGCTACATTTCTCGTCTTTTCGGAATATGCCCGAAATGCATTGCGCATGGCCGCGTTGATGAAGATCCGGTCAATTTTTGTGTATACCCACGATTCCATCGGACTCGGTGAGGATGGGCCGACACATCAGGCGGTCGAACAGGCCGCAACCCTGCGCCTGATCCCCAATATGTCACTATGGCGACCGTGTGACACCGTGGAGACCGCAGTGGCCTGGCGTATGGCGCTGGAACGCCACAATGGGCCGACCTGCCTGCTGTTCTCGCGCCAGAATCTCGACTTTCAGGTACGCGACGAGCAACAAATCCAAGCGATCAGTCGGGGCGGGTATGTGCTGCGTGATTGTGAGGGCACGCCCGAGGCCATTATCATCGCCACAGGATCGGAGGTCGGTCTGGCTGTGGACGCCGCAGCTCGGCTGGCTGGCCAGGGCCGGCGTGTGCGGGTCGTCTCTATGCCTTCGACCGATGTTTTCGATGCCCAGGATGCAGCCTATAGAGAATCGGTACTGCCGACGGTGGTGACTGCCCGGGTCGCGGTAGAAGCGGGGGTAACGCCACCCTGGGTGCGCTACGTTGGCTTGCAGGGCGCCGTGGTCGGCATCGATACTTTCGGTGAATCTGCACCGGCTGAGGTGGTCTTCGAACATTTTGGTTTTACGGTTGACAATGTGGTGGCGACAGTTGAAAAAGTGATGACCGCTTAAATGGATCCAGCTGGGCGACAGATACTGCGTTGTCGCTGGTTCTAACGAACAACAAGAAGTTTGTAACAACGGTAACAACGTAAGCCTTAAGGAGATAAGTGAATGGCGATCAGGGTAGCAATCAATGGGTTCGGCCGTATTGGTCGCAATGTTTTCAGAGCGATGTTTGAGTCAGGTCAGCAGGACCAGTTTGATGTCGTTGCCGTCAACGATTTGGGCGATGCTGATGCCAACGCCCATTTGTTGCAGTACGACACGGCCCACGGACGTTTTCCGGAAAACGTCAGTGTAGAAGGAAACGGCTTTCTGGTGGGTGATAAGCGGGTCCGGGTACTGGCCGAACGGGATCCCTCGCAGTTGCCCTGGGGCGAGCTGGATGTCGATGTCGTGATGGAATGTACAGGGCTTTTTACCAGCAAGGAAAAAGCCAGCGCGCATCTTGCCGGTGGGGCAAAGAAAGTCATCATATCGGCCCCGGGTGGCAAGGATGTCGACGCCACGATTGTCTATGGTGTGAATCACCAGGTACTGAAGTCAACAGACACCGTAGTATCCAACGCGTCCTGTACCACCAACTGTCTGGCGCCGCTGGTCAAACCATTGCACGACGCCATCGGGGTGGTGGCCGGAATCATGACCACGATTCATGCGTATACCAATGATCAAGTGCTGACAGACGTGTACCATAAAGACCTGCGCCGGGCGCGATCGGCCACCCAGTCGATGATTCCGACCACAACCGGCGCAGCCGCGGCGGTCGGGCTGGTTCTGCCAGAACTCAATGGCAGGTTAGATGGATTTTCCGTGCGCGTGCCCACCATAAACGTGTCGCTTGTCGATCTGACATTTGAAGCCGCTCGGGAGACGAGTGTGGACGAGATCAATCAGGTGATGCGTGAAGCGTCGACTGGCGAACTTAAAGGTATCCTGGATTACAACGACAAGCCGTTGGTGTCGATTGACTTCAATCACAGCCCAGCGTCGTCAACTTATGACAGTGCGATGACCCGCGTCGTCAATGGCAAAACCGTCAAGGTCTGTTCGTGGTATGACAACGAATGGGGGTTTTCAAACCGGATGCTGGACACTTGTGTTGCCTTGATGAATGCGGTCTAGGCTCGGAATTTGAACTGATCTGTGTGATCACACCCGCTGCACACTTGCTACGCCCGAATTTGTTGAGTGATAGGGCAGAACGTTCATGACGGTGCTCAGGATGCTTGATCAGGATCTCGATGGTAAACGGATCCTGATCCGACAGGACCTGAATGTGCCGATCCAGGCGGGCCAGGTGGCGAGTGACGCACGGATACGCGCGTCTTTACCCACCATTGAATCAGCGCTGAACGCAGGCGGGCGGGTGATGTTGATGTCCCACCTGGGCCGGCCGACAGAAGGACAATTTGATGCGCAGTACTCACTGGCGCCGGTGGCCGATCACCTGTCGAAACTTCTGGGACGTGAGGTCCGGTTGTGCGTCGACTGGCTCGACGGCATCGATCTTTCACCCGGTGATGTGGTGCTGTGTGAAAACGTACGTTTCAATGTGGGCGAGCTGGCCAATGACCCTGAACTTTCCCAGAGAATAGCGGCCAACTGCGAAATTTTCGTTATGGACGCGTTCGGCACTGCCCATCGGGCGCACGCATCCACACACGGCGTCGCGCAGTTCTCGCCAGTGGCGTGCGCTGGGCCTCTGCTGGCGGCTGAGCTTGAAGCGTTGCACAGGGCACTGGACGATCCGGCCCGACCGATGATCGCTATCGTTGGTGGTGCCAAGGTGTCGACCAAACTGACGGTTCTGGAATCCCTGGCGACGGTGGTCGATCAGCTGATTCCCGGTGGTGGCATCGCCAATACTTTTATTGCCGCTGCCGGATATGGTGTTGGAAAATCACTGATCGAAGCCGATCTGATCCCTGAGGCCAAGCGACTGATGCATCTCACCGAAGCCAAAGGCAGCAGTATCCCAGTGCCAACGGATGTTGTGGTCAGTTCTGAGCTATCCGCGTCAGCCATTGCGCAAGTGAAGCCCGTCAACGCGGTCAGCGATAACGAGATGATTCTTGATATTGGCCCTGAAACTGCTGAGCGCTTTGCGGCCATGATGTCTGCCGCCGGGACCGTGCTCTGGAATGGGCCAGTGGGCGTGTTTGAGTTCGACCAGTTTGGGGAGGGAACGCGAATTCTGGGTCAGGCGATTGCTGCTTCTTCGGCGTATTCAATTGTGGGCGGCGGCGATACACTGGCAGCCGTTGACAAGTACAATATGGCTTCTGATGTTTCCTACATATCGACCGGCGGTGGTGCTTTTCTTGAGTTTCTGGAAGGAAAAGATCTGCCAGCGGTGTCGGTTCTGGAGGCCTGTGCTGCGCGCTGATGAAGTCCGGCATTGTGGCAAGCGCGTAGAGTCAGAGCTCGGTTCATATCCGTGACAGCTTCATGGACGTAAAACGACGCACCAAGATCATCGTCTCTCTGGGCCCGGCGACTGACAATGCCAAGGTCATGGCTGCCCTGGTTCAAGAGGGAATCGATGTCGCCCGTATCAATATGTCCCACGGCTCACCGGAGGATCACCAGCGGCGGGCGGCCCTGCTCCGAAAATGCACCCAGGAGCAGAACCGATCGGTCGGCCTGCTGATGGATCTGCAAGGCCCGAAGATCCGGATCCAGGGGTTCCGACAAGGGCCGATTCAGCTTCGCAACGGCAAGATATTCACTATCGATCCGGCACTGGGCAGCCAGGCGGGTACGGACCAATCGGTTGGTACCACGTATCAGGCTCTCCCCGAGGATGTTGCTCAAGGGGATCGACTGCTGTTGGATGATGGCAACATCACGTTACGGGTTGAAGAGGTCTCCCAGAATCAGATCATTACCCGGGTGATTTCCGGGGGAGAGTTGCAGGATTTCAAGGGCATCAATCTTCAGGGTGGCGGGTTATCGGCTGCTGCACTGACGGACAAGGATCACGAGGATATTCGCGCTGCAGTGGATATCGGTGCGGACTACCTCGGGGTGTCATTTGTCCGGAATGGAGCAGACGTTGAGACCGCTCGGATGCTGTTACGAGCGGCCGGCAGTGAGGCTCACGTGGTCGCCAAGGTTGAGCGTCGGGAAGCGATCGACCACCTTGACGAGATCATTGCCACAGCGGATGCAGTCATGGTCGCTCGAGGTGATCTGGGTGTGGAGATCGGTGACTCAGAGGTGCCGGGGGTACAGAAGAAGCTGATTGCACAGGCGCAAAGGCACAACAGCGTTTCGATCACTGCCACCCAGATGATGCAGTCGATGGTGAACAATTCCCAGCCTACCCGTGCTGAGGTGTCTGACGTGGCCAATGCGGTACTGGATGGTACTGATGCCGTTATGCTGTCCGCCGAGACGGCTGTCGGCCGGCATCCAGTTCGGGTGGTCGCGGCCATGAATCGGATCTGCCTCGCTGCCGAACGGCATCGCAGTGTTCTGGTTTCAGGCCACCGGATAGACGCGCGTTTTGATGCCGTCGACGAGACAATTGCAATGGCGACCATGTACACTGCCAATCACTTTGATGTGGCGGGTATTGTGGCGCTGACCGAATCGGGGGGCACCGCCAAGTGGATGTCGCGGATCAGCTCCGACATACCCATCTATGCGGGAACGAGGTGGCCGCAGACCGAACGCTGGATGTCACTTTACCGGGGCGTCTACCCGATAGCTTTCGATGCCTCCGACGTATCTCCGGGAGAAATCAACCGGGCAGCGATCGAAGAACTGCGCAGCCGAGGGCTGGTGAACGACGGCGACCGCATTATCATCACCAAGGGTGATTTTTCTGGTATTGGTGGGGGGACCAATGCAATGAAAATTGTTGAGGTCGGACAGGTTGTGGGTGAGGCGGAGTAAGTTGATTCAGTGCAATGGCTGCCGGAGCCCGATCTACTGGGAGTACCAGCAGAAGAATGTGATCTTTTAATTGGATAATAAGGAAGCAGTAATGAATATTGATACGCTAGAAAAAACCGCCCAGGCCATGCTGGCGCCGGGTCGCGGCATACTGGCCATGGATGAGAGTTCGCCGACCTGCAATAAGCGTTTTGAGGCTCTGGGCATACCGGCCACGATCGAGATGCGCCGGGAATACCGGACCATGCTCGTGTCATCATCCGGATTGGGCGATCACATTGGCGGTGCGATTCTGTTCGATGAGACCCTGCGGGATAACACCACTGACGGCCGTCCATTTGTGCAGGCGCTGCAGGAACAGGGCATTGTCCCGGGTATCAAGGTCGACACCGGTGCGAAAGATCTGGCCCTTCACCCTGGAGAAAAAGTGACCGAGGGACTCGACGGTCTGGGACCGCGGCTGGCTGAATATGCGGAGTTGGGTGCGCGGTTTGCCAAGTGGCGTGCTGTCTATACCGTGACGGATACCCTGCCCAGCCAGGCGTGTTACACCGCCAATGCCCACGCGCTGGCCCGCTATGCCGCATTATGTCAGGAACATGACATTGTTCCGATTGTCGAGCCCGAAGTGCTGATGGATGGCGACCACGATCTGACCCGCAGCTTTGAGGTGACGCAGCATGCACAGCAGACGGTATTCGCAGCGCTGGCCGACCAGGCTGTTGACCTGAGAGGGATCGTACTCAAGCCCAGCATGGTGATCTCAGGCGCCGGCGCAGCAGATCGTGCTGGCATCAAGGAGGTCGCCCAGCAGACCTTGCGCTGCTTGTTAAGTACCGTGCCGGCCGCGGTGCCTGGGATCGCGTTTCTTTCCGGTGGCCAGTCGGATGAAGAGGCCACCCAGCATCTGAATACCATGAACGAGATCGGTGGCTCACTGCCGTGGGCGGTGACCTTTTCATATGGTCGTGCACTGCAGGCAGCAGCGATGAAGCGATGGGCGGGACACTCTGACAATGTTGAAAGTGCACGGCAGGTGGCCTTTCACCGGGCACAGATGAATGGTGCTGCTGCGCTCGGTCAGTATTCTTCAGAGATGGAGAAGGCGGCCTGAGGCCACTGCGCTTCAGACAAGTTTCAGGTGAAGACAAAGGAAAACAGTCATGGGTTTTGAGGGAACCGACCGCTACGTTGCCACAGAGGACCTGCGTATGGCGGTCAACGCGGCAGTGACACTGCAGCGCCCGCTCCTGATTAAAGGGGAACCGGGTACTGGCAAGACCATGCTGGCCGAGGAGGTCGCACGCGCGCTGGATAAGCAGCTGATCAACTGGCACATCAAGTCAACCAGCAAGGCCCAGCAGGGGCTGTATGAATACGATGCAGTATCCCGACTGCGAGATTCCCAGCTGGGCGATGGCCGTGTTCAGGATGTCAGTAACTACATACGCAAGGGAAAACTCTGGACGGCGTTTGACTCTACCGAGCGGGTGGTTCTTCTAATCGATGAAATCGATAAGGCCGATATCGAGTTTCCCAACGACTTGTTAAATGAGCTCGACAGGATGGAATTTTTTGTCTACGAGACCGGCGAGACCATCACCGCTGTGAACAGACCCATCGTGATCATTACGAGCAACAACGAAAAAGAACTGCCGGATGCATTTTTGAGGCGTTGCTTCTTCCACTTTATTGCATTCCCGGATCGCGAAACCATGGAACGGATCGTTGATGTTCATCATCCGGATATCAAAAAGTCGCTGATCAAGGAGGCGCTGGATGTTTTCTTCGAGGTTCGGGAAGTTCCCGGACTGAAGAAAAAACCATCCACCTCGGAGTTGATCGACTGGTTGAAACTGTTAATGGCGGATGATATTCCGGAAGAGATTCTCAAAGAACGCGATCGGTCCAAGGCCATACCCCCACTTTACGGCGCCCTGTTGAAGAATGAGCAGGATGTCCATACGCTGCAGCGGCTGGCGTTCATGGTGCGCCGCGAGGCCCACGCCGACCGTTGATGGCGGCGGTGCCAGATGCTTGGCGAGTGGATTTGCCGTCAACAGATAATCTCCGGATAACCCTGTGCTGATCAATTTCTTTCAGACCCTTAAAAAACTCGAGATACCGGTTTCGGTCAAGGAGTTTCTGGTACTGCTTGAAGCAATGCAGGCTCGGCTGGCCTTCGGCTCTGTCGATGATTTCTATCTGTTGGCAAGGTCGTGCCTGGTCAAGGACGAAAAATATTTCGACCGGTTCGACCGGGCATTTGGTGCCTGGTTCAAAGACTTGGAATCCTTACAAGATGTTCTGAATGCACTGGTTCCAGAAGAATGGTTGCGTGCTGAGTTCGAAAAATATCTGACACCGGAAGAGCGAGAGCAGATCAAGTCACTTGGCGGACTGGATAAACTGCTGGAGGAGTTCAGAAAACGGCTTGAAGAGCAGGAAAAGCGGCATTCTGGCGGCAGCAAGTGGATCGGCACGGGGGGAACATCCCCGTTTGGCAACAGTGGTTACCATCCTGAGGGCATCCGTGTGGGCGGCCAGGGGCGAAACGGACGTGCCGTTAAAGTCTGGGAGGAGCGCCAGTATCGTAACCTTGACGATTCGATTCAGCTCGGTACGCGCAACATCAAGGTCGCACTGAAAAGGCTGCGCAGATTTGCCCGTACCGGCGCCGATGAAGAGCTGGATATGGATGACACCATATACTCAACGGCCAAGAACGCGGGTTTTTTGGACATCAAGATGAGGCCCGAACGTCACAATGCGGTCAAAGTGTTGGTGTTTTTCGATGTTGGCGGTTCCATGTATCCGTACGTTCGGACCTGCGAGGAACTGTTTTCGGCGGCTCGATCAGAATTCAAGCACCTTAAGTATTTTTACTTTCACAATTTTCTCTACGATTTTGTGTGGAAGGACAACCATCGACGGCGTGAACAGATCACAACAACCTGGGACCTGCTCAACACCTATCCAGCGGACTACAAGGTGATAATCGTGGGCGATGCAGCCATGGCACCGTACGAAATACTGAGCCCGGGCGGCAGTATTGAGTATCTGAACAAGGAAGCGGGCGCGGTCTGGATCGACCGCTTTTCCCGGAACTGGCGCCGGTTGATCTGGCTGAATCCTACACCGCAGGAACACTGGCCGTATACCCAGTCGGTCGGTATCGTACGTGAACTGGTCGAAAACAGAATGTTCCCCCTGACTTTAGAGGGCCTCGAGGAAGGTGCCCGTTACCTGTCCAGTTGACGGGGGCTCAAGTGATGCCGACAGCAGAAGACGACAGGCCTTTGAATGTTCTCGGGGAACCGCTTGCGAATTGCTCGAGCGCACCCATGACAGGATTTTATCGCGATGGCTGTTGCCGGACCGGCCCGGATGATCTCGGTTCCCATGTGGTCTGTATTCAGGCGACAGCAGAGTTTCTGGAGTTTTCGAAATCACGCGGAAACGATTTGTCTACGCCCGTAGACGACTTCGGATTTCCCGGGCTAAAACCCGGCGATCGTTGGTGTTTGTGTGCGCTTCGCTGGAAGGAAGCGCTGGAAGCCGGTTGCGCCCCCCGGGTCGTGCTCACGTCGACCCACGAGGCGGCTCTCAACTACGTTGATTTATCTGATCTCAAACCCTACGCCCTTGACCTGTCCTAAGTCATGGCAAGCGCCCTGTTGTGCGCTTTAGATAGCTTAAACCCAAGGTTCAGACGACGGGCAACGGGTGGGGTTGCCTGTTTAAAAAAAATTGTATACATCTGATGTTCGTTAAGGCAGCCTGAATGAAAGTACTGTTCAGGTTTGCGCTGCCGGTGGTGGCGATGGGGCTCGTCATTCTGGCGTCGAACAAACTGGTCCAGTATCCGGTCCAGGCCAGTCTGTGGGGCTTGGATCTTGCGGGGCTTCTCACCTGGGGTGCGTTCACTTATCCGGTGGCGTTTCTGGTCACGGACACCACCAACCGGGTCTACGGTGTGGGTTCCGCGCGCAAAGTGGTGTATGTGGGGTTTGTCTTTGGACTGGTACTGACAATAACGGTGGCGCTCGGTATTGCAGACCACAGTCGAGCCCCGGGTACAGCCCTGATTAAAAGTCTGTTTGAGGATGAATCGGCTTTTGAGATGTTCAGAATCGCCTGTGCATCCGGTACGGCATTTCTGATCGCTCAGCTGCTGGATATTCAGATCTTTGATCGCTTACGACAACGGCAATGGTGGAAAGCGCCAGTTGCTTCGTCGTTTCTGGGCTCGCTGGTGGATACGATCACATTTTTCTTTCTGGCCTTTGCCGGCACTGGCCTGCCCTGGGCCAGTTGGGCACTCGGTGATTTTGGCGCCAAGCTCGTGATGATTGCCGTGTTGTTGTACCCGTTCAAGTTGCTGGTGACCCTGATCGCTCGTGGGACACGGTCGGCCTGAACCGGATCTTGCCAGATCCCGTATTAGGTCTGTAGCGCGACAGCAAGCTGTCCTGCGACGGCTGCATTGTTCTTTATCAGCGCGATGTTGGCAGTCAGTGTCGCGCCGCCGGAAAGTGCTGCAATGCGATCAAGCAGGTAAGGGGTGACGGTTTTGCCGGCGAGGCCTGAGGCAGCGGCTTCTGACACCGCTTGGGTGATCCATTGCTCCACGTCCTGTCGGGGAACGGCCTGGGCAGGAGGTGGTGGCACCACCACCAGTTCGCCGCCACCCAGCGTCAATTGTTGTCGAGCCTGAATGATCTGTGCAGCTTCGGCAATGTCATCCGCCCACTGATGAAGCGGAATACCCGATTCGACTGAAAAGAATGCAGGAAGCTCTCGCGTACCCAGTCCCACAACGGGAACGCCCAGTGTTTCAAGCATTTCCATGGTCGCAGGCAGATCCAGCAGTGATTTTGCACCGGAACACACGACCGTCACTGGCGTCTGCGAAAGTTCCTGCAGGTCGGCAGAGATATCGAAACTGTTCTGCCAGCCCCGATGTACACCACCAATGCCACCCGTCGCAAAAATTCGGATGCCGGCCATCCGGGCACAAATCATCGTTGCCGCCACCGTGGTACCACCCGTTAAGCCTTTGGCACACGCCGTGGCAAGATCGTGGCGACTGAGTTTATGACACTCTTCTGTTTCGACCAGCTGATTAATCTCCGATGGATCAAGCCCTACCCTGATTCGACCCGCTAACACCGCGATTGTGGCCGGCACGGCACCTTCGGCACGGACCTGATCCTGGGCGCTGATCGCGCATTGGTAGTTCTCAGGATGCGGCAGTCCATGAGTGATCAGGGTGCTTTCCAGCGCCACCACGGGGCGACCTTCAGACAGTGCGCTGTCAACGTCGGCAGAGATGGAAATCCACTTAAGCATCATTGTGTGCCAGTTTTTCCTTGATCATAGGCCAGGACAAGTGCGGGTCGTTCATATCAGACAGTGTACTGAGTGTGGCGGCACAAGTGCCATAGGTCAGTGCTTGCTCCAGGGTCTCTCCGGACAGCAGTGCCGCTATCGTAGTGCCAGCGAGCACATCGCCTGCCCCCGAGACTGACTGTGGGCTGATCGATGGACTGGCAATGTGTCCGGAGCGGTCTGGGTCGGCCCAGGCGGCACCGTTTACACCTGCAGTGACGATCGCTCGTAGGGCACCCAGATCGCACAGAGCACGCGCTTGTTCTTCAATCGTTTGCAACGTACCCGTATTTGAGTTGACCAGGGTGTCGGCTTCCGCATTGTTGGCGAATACGGCATCTAGCGTGGGCAGTACCTGACGCAAGCGATGCGCTTTGGCAGGTGATGTCACCACAGCGAACAACAACCGGTCCGCCTTTTCACTCGCCAGATAGTGCAGTGTATCGGCCGGCAGATTCGTGTCTACACACCAGTGATTCCAATGTTGGATCGCTTGTTTGCCGTGTTGCCAGTGAGCGGGTTTGAAATCATCGTAGATCGCCATATCGGCGAGCCCAAGGATCAGATTGCCGGTGTGATCAAGAACTGCCGTATAACAGGCGGTCGGGCGGGTGTTGTCCGTTTGAATCGAAACAGCCGTGATGTCGAGCCGGGTCACGTAGTCGAGCAGTTCAACGCCCTCACGATCAGCGCCTACACGACTCGATAAGCCGACCGTATTGCCAAGCGCGGCCAACGTCCGGGCAACATTGAGCGCCACGCCACCAGGAACTCGGGTTCTTGACGCCGGGTTGGATTCATTGAGTATCGTATCTGCCTCGCACCTAATAATGTCATCATAGTGAAGGCCGCCAAAACACAGGATTCGTGGTTTGCTGTGAGGCAACTGGGATGACTCCTAGGGTGGTGTCTGGTGTAATGTGCTGATGTCTGAATAATGCCGAAGAACCAAACACGGGTCGAGCGGTTTAGGGACGAGATCAGCAAACCCGTTGTCACGGTTGGGTTACTGGGTTTTGGTTGAGTCACTGTGGATGGGTATACACGGGGAGAAATCTATGAGTGAGCGAAAGATTATTCTGGACTGTGATCCAGGCCACGATGACGCCGTGGCTATTTTGTTGGTGTTGGCCTCACCGGAGGAGATCGATCTTTTGGGTATCACCTGTGTCGCTGGAAATGTACCGCTGGATCTGACGCGGAAAAATGCGCTCAAAGTCTGCGAACTGGCGGGCCATACCGACGTCGCCGTGTATTCCGGCTGTGAGCGACCATTGGTCCGAGTGCTCAATACAGCGGAAAATGTGCATGGCCAGTCGGGACTGGATCTGCCCGGTGGCGGTGTACTGCCTGAACCATCTATGACCCTCAGATTCCAGCATGCAGTTGACTACATCATTGAAACCCTGATAGCCGAAGACAGCGGGTCTATTACCTTGTGTCCAACCGGACCCTTGACCAATATTGCTGTGGCAATGATTCGGGCACCCGAGATCGTACCTCGCATTCGTGAAATCGTCTTAATGGGGGGTGCGGCAATCAACCCCGGTAATGTCACACCGGCAGCAGAGTTCAACATCTACGTCGACCCGCATGCCGCGCATGTGGTGTTTGCTTCAGGCGTGCCTTTAGTGATGATGGGTCTTGATGTGACGCACCAGGTACTGGTAACCGCAGAGCGAATAGATGCGCTGCGGACTGCTGGCGGCCAGGTGTCTGCCGCCGTGGCTGATCTGATGATGTTTTACTGTCGTTTTGACCTCGATAAATACCGGATGGAGGGGGGTCCATTGCACGACCCTTGCGTGATCGCTTACCTGATTGACAGCACACTTTTCGATTTGAAGCATGTCAATGTCGAGATCGAAACGAATGCCGATCTCACTTTGGGTCAGACGGTCGCGGACTGGTGGAAAGTGACAGATCGGGTACCGAATTGTCACGTGGCGTACCAGGCTGATGACGCCCGCTTTTTTGAACTCTTGAACAATAGACTGGCGCGTTTACCATGACCGTGATTGTTTTCGGTTCGGCCAATGTGGATCTGGTTATGCCAGTCTCCACCTTGCCTATGCCGGGCGAGACCGTACTGACACAGGACTATCACGCGGTTCCAGGGGGCAAGGGTGCCAATCAAGCGCTGGCGGTAAAAAGAGCTGGTGTGCCAGCGAATTTTGTCGGTGCGGTGGGTAAAGATCATTATGCCGACTGTGCTTTGTCGCTGCTGCGAGAAGAGTCGGTTGGTTTGGAGGCGACTCTAGTATCCGACCGGCCCACAGGCTGTGCGGTGGTGATGGTGGATGCGGAAGGTGAAAATTCCATTGTCGTTGCCAGTGGCGCAAATCTGGATGTGCGTGCGCATCAAGTGAGTGATGCACTGCTCAAAAGCAACCGCGTGCTGATTCTGCAGCAGGAAGTATCATTCGAGGAAAACGAGTCTTTGGGATGTCGTGCCCAACAGGCAGGGCTGCAGATCGTACTGAATCTGGCGCCAGCGACGCAGATTCCCACAGGGCTGTTGGCCAACACCAATTTTCTAATTGTCAATGAGGTTGAGGCCGCGTTTCTCGCCGGTGAGCAGACTCAAGTCAGCATGACCGACTTGGCTGAGCACCTCGCGGACACCTACGACTGCGGTACGCTGATCACGCTCGGACATGAGGGATGTGTGGTGGCAAGCGGCGATGAGAGAGCCTTTGGTGTTGATGCACCTGGGGTAGAGGTTGTGGACACCACCGGTGCAGGAGACACGTTTACGGGCTATTTTGCGGCGTTGTTGGCACAGGAGCATCTGTCGCTTCGACAGTGTGTTGCCGGTGCCACCCAGGCAGCTTCTCTTGCCTGTACCCGGATGGGGGCACAGTCGGGAATTCCCTGCGCGGAGGATGTGTTGCGGGCAAAGGGATAAGCGCCAGAACCAGATATACCTCTGACCTGCAGTACGGTTGACCCCATAGAACCGTGGGGTTACCCTCGTTCGTGATCTTCAGGTGCTGGAAGCATCAAACCAGCGCACTGGAGTGTCTATACTGACTAAGCCAATAAAGGGAGGATGTTCGATGAGATTCTTTCGCATCAAACTGGCAGCGATTCTGATTGCCATTTTAGGGCTGGTTGCCGGTCCGTTAAGCGGAACGGCACTGGCAGCAGGTAAGGTCGCACTCGTTCTTGACGTAGGTGGGCGAGGTGATCTTTCATTTAACGACATGGGGTTTAAAGGCGCAGACGAAGCCGTCCAGAAGCTCGGAGTAGAACTGGTAGAGATTCAGAGCAACTCCGCCACGGACTACCTGCCGAATTTGCAGAATGCAGCCCGGTCCGGTGATTTCGACATTATCATCGGCGTCGGTTTTCTGCTGGCTGATTCAATGGCAGAGGTCGCTGATCAGTTTCCGGATCAGAAATTCGCCATCATTGATGTCACCTGGCTGGGCAAACCCAACCTCATAGAAATTGGGTATGAAGAGAACAAAGGCTCTGCCCTGGTCGGTGCATTGGGTGCTATGGCGGCCGCCCACTACGGTTACGACAAGATCGGTGTTGTGCTGGGTATCGAAATACCGGTGTTATACAAATTCGAAGCGGGTTATCGCTACGGCATGCACTGGGGTAACGCTAAGTACGCCGAAGTGACGGGCAAAAATCCAGGTGTCGGCCTGCTGTGGCACTATACCGGCACGTTCAGCGATATCGCCAAAGGCAAGGCAGCCACTGAAGCGATGCTGGCGCAGGGTGCGGGCATGATTTACAACGTCGCCGGTCCGCTGGGGATAGGCGATCTGGAAGCGATTACCGAGCACCTTGAAGCCAAAGGAAAATCAGCCGGCCCACCGTTCATGATCGGTGTTGATGCGAACCAGGATTATCTGGGTGATGGGCACCGTGTACTGGCTAGCATGATGAAACGCGTTGACTTCGGGGTATACAGTGCCATCGAATCAGTGGTCAATGGCAGTTTTAAAGCTGGGGTCAAGATTCTCGGGCCTGGAAACGGCGGCATCGCGATCTCCCGTCGCCAGGATCTGGCGGACTTTATTGATTTTGGGATCAAAGGCGGTGTGATCACCGAGGCTGACCGCGGCCCGATCACAGCGAACTGGGACGCCATGCGTGCCGCCATACCCGGCTGGATCTGGGATGCTGTCGGCGAACTGGAAGCCAAGATCAGCTCAGGTGAGGCCGAGATTCCTTGTGGCTGGTGCCCCGATACTATTGGGGATATCCGGAACCAATATCCGGACTGAAGTCCAACACGCTTCAAGCGGTCTAAAACAAGGGGGAGAGGGCCATTGCGACTCTCCCCCTGTTGTATTGGGTTTGTCTAGTGTTTTGAACTAAGCCATGGTCTATTTTCACAATAGTGACTGACATGCGCCTACGCCAACTGAACCCAGTGGTTGAATCGGTTGTTGCCGGTATCATCGGGCTTGTCATTGGGGCGGCCATCATGCTCGCCTATGGCTATGATCCTGTTTCAGCCTATAGCTCACTCTTCCGGGGCAGTTTTGGAAGCGTCTATAGTTGGGCAGAATCGTTGGCCAACGCAACACCTTTGATTTTGACAGCGCTGACCTTTGCAGTGGCGATGCGGGGTGGACTTTTCAATATCGGTGCTGAAGGTCAGCTCTACATCGGTGCACTGGCGGCGGTATCCGTCAGCCTGATTCAGTTGCCCTATCCGCTGCATGTGGTTGTTGCACTGCTGGCTGCCATGCTGGCCGGTATGATCTGGAGCCTACCGGTCGCGCTGCTCAAGCTGGGCCGCGGCGTCCACGAAGTGATTTCCACCATTATGTTTAACTGGATTGCCCATTTTTTCGCGTTTTACCTGATCGCGAATGTGCTGACCGATCCGAAGCGCGGCGAAAAAACCATCAGCATCGTTGAAACGTCGCGTCTGGCCAGGATGGTTCCGCATACCAGCCTCAATTACGGATTGATCATCGCCCTGGTGGCGGTGGCCGTGGTACTTTTCCTGCTCTGGCGAACCACCAGCGGTTTCGAGTTACGGGTCAGTGGTCACAATCCAGAGGCCGCGCACTATGCAGGCATCAGTCGAGGCAAGCAGGTGATGACCGCATTTGTGATCGGTGGGGCGACAGCGGGTCTCGCCGGTGCGGTCCAGGTGATGGGCAGACCACCCACCTATGCGGTGTTGAGTGGTCTGCCCCAGTTTGTCAATCTGGGGTTTGATGGCATTGGTGTGGCAATGATCGGTCGCAACCATCCCATCGGGATTGTGTTTGCCGCGATCTTTTTTGGGGGATTGCTGGTTGGGGGCCGTATTATGCAGTTCTCGCCCGGTGTGCCCCTGGAGTTGGTGAGGGTGATTGAAGGGGTGATCATCCTGGCATTGGCTGTGCCGGAGTTGAGGACGGTGGTGGTGCGGCTATGGGCAAAAACAGGCGGTAGGAAGCAGATCGATGGAACTTGAGCATCTCTGGGGCGTTCTTTTCGGCTCGTTACACGCGATGGTGCCGATCACACTCGCGGCAATCGGTGAGACCATCGAGGAATCAGCTGGATTGTTCAATATCGGGCTTGAAGGTATCTTACTGCTCAGTGCGTTGTCGGGTGCATTGGGGGCTGAAGCAAGCGGGAGTGCCCTCATAGGGCTTACTGTCGGAATGGGCACGGGTGCACTCATCGGGCTGGTATTCGGTGTGGTCAATACCTACTGGAAGGGCAGTCAGTTGATCACCGGTGTTGGTATCAATCTATTCGCATTCGGTTTTGTTGCTTTTATGCTCATCAACCTAGGCGCACCGGGATTCCACAGTGTTCCCCGGGCAGCGCAGGTCCAGTTGATTCCGCTTGGTGTCGGCAGCTTGAGTCCATTGGTAATCGTCACCGTGATACTGGCTGTTGGCGTGTACTGGTTGCTGCGTCGGACGCAACTCGGATTGCGTATCCGGGCAGTCGGAGAAAACCCTGCGGCTGCCGATGTTGCCGGTATCCGGGTGAACGCATTACGCTTGGGTACCGCGATAGCGGCCGGGTGTTTGGCAGGACTGGCCGGCGCTTACCTCAGTGTGGACTGGTTTGGTGCCGTGACCAAAGAGATTGTCGCAGGTCGAGGATTTATTGCGCTCGCGACGGTGGTCTTCAGCGGATTGAATCCGTTATTGGCTCTGCTGGGTGGCTTTATCTTCGGGCTTTTCGATACCTTGGCGACCTGGATTCCAACCTATCCTAAGGTCAAGGACGTAATTCCCTGGCAGTTTGTTGCGATGGCGCCTTATGTTGTCACCCTGCTGGTGGTCGCCGGTGCGATCGGGCGTGTGCAATTTCCGAAAGCACTGGGGAACCCTTATTTTCGTGAGTGACATTGATAGCGTGGGAGCTCAGGCCGCCACGTGAGCCTCGTCACTGCCTGCCATCCAGCGTCCTAACTGTTCCCGATCGGCGCTCTGGCCATCGACCGGACCCATCAGCTGGCCCTGGAAAAGCACCCCGATTCGGTCGGCGAGTGACATAATCTCGTCCAGGTCCTCGGATACGACCAATATGGCTGAGCCCGACGCCCGCAGTTCAAGAAAGAGCTCCCAAGTATGGCGGATGGCTCGGGCATCGAGCCCTTCGGTGGGGTGAGAGGCGACGATGACCGGCGGGCTGCGCCAGGTTTCGCGGCCGAGTATGAGGCGCTGAATGTTGCCACCGGACAGAATCCTGGATTCTGTGGTCCAAAGATCCGGTACCAGTGCATTGAACCGTGACACGATGTCTTCGGTGTGACGGGTGATCTCACGTGTATTCAGTACACCGCGTCTGGAAAAGGGGGCCGTGCGGTAGTCTTTGAGAACCACATTTTCGGCCACGAACATGGGTTCCACAATGCCGATTTCCCGCCGCTGTTCAGGAATATGGGCCACACCGAGTTCGATGAACGCCCGGGGTGGCCGACCGGTCATATCCTTGCCCAGGATGCGCACCGCGCCGCGCTCAATCGTTTTGAGTCCCGTCAGGCACGCAATGAGCTCGCTCTGGCCATTGCCCGCAACACCGGCGATACCGAATATCTCGCCCTTACGGATCGTGAGGTTGATCGGTGCTGCAGGGGGCTGTCCGGCAGGACCAGCGGGTACGACATTGTCGAGCACCACCGCATTTTCTGATGAGCGCGTCGGAGGTCGAGGCATGTAGTCTGGAACCAGTTCACCAAATGTTTTTCGGGTCAGTGCCTCGACCGTGGTTTCGCTGATCCGCTGTGTGCCTTGCGTTTTACCCAGCTTCAGAACGGTCACTCTGTCCGAGACCGCAAAGACCTCGCGCATTTTGTGCGTAATGAAGACCACACCTTTGCCGTCATCGGTCATGGCCCGCAGGACGATGAACAAATGATCAGCTTCTCCAGGCGTCAGCAGTGAGGTGGGTTCATCGAGAAGCAGTACTTTGGGTTCATGATAGAGCACCTTGAGGATCTCCACCCGCTGTTGTTCGCCGGCAGAAAGGGTTTCAACCCGCGCCCTGGGATCAACCTGAAGACCATACCGCGCCGACAGTGCCGCGAGCTTATCTTCCACCGCTTGTATCTGGAACGAAAATGCGGGTGCATCCAGGCCAACCATCACATTCTGGGCGACCGTAAACGCGGGAACGAGCATCAGCTCCTGGTGGACCATGGCGATACCGTGGGCCAGTCCATCGCGCGGAGACGTCAAGTTCACGACTTCACCATTGACTCTGACTTCACCCCCGGTCTTTGCGTAATAGCCGGACAGAATATTGGCGATCACGGTTTTGCCGGCACCATTTTCACCGAGTAATGTGTGGACCTCCCCGGCACGCACATCGAAGTCGATATGGTCGAGAATGAGATGCTCCCAGACGCCCGGGAAGCCCTTGGTGATGCCGCAGGCCTCAAGAAGGGGTGGTTTTTCGTCTGCTCGGGTGTCGCTCATGTCAACGGAAGATCACTGAAAATTGTAGGGATTGGTGCACAAATTGGTTAAGCCCGTAGCGGTTGATCATCGCTTTTCTCACTGCCTACTATAATCAATGCATGGTAAACCATGTGATTTTCGTTTTACCCCGAGGATCTGATGACAGCACATAAGCCAACAGCCCAGGTACTGCGTGATGCGGCCGCGGGTCGCCCCCCCCGCGTTGGGATCGTGCTTGGAAGCGGGCTGGCTGACATTGCCGGGTTTATTGAGCGGAGTGTCGCGATTCCTTACGACGACCTGCCGGGATTCCCAGTCACGACGGTCGAAGGACACACCGGAAAGCTCGTCATCGGTGATTGGGCCGGTACCCGTGTTGCCTGTATGCAGGGCCGATTTCACGTATACGAAGGGCACGACCCTGTCGATTTGGCACTGCCCATCCGTGCCCTCGGGGGATGCGGGTGCGAAATTCTGCTACTGACCTGCGCTGCCGGCAGTTTGCAGGAGGGTATGCCGCCGGGCAGTCTCGTGATGCTGTCGGATCATATCAACTGGTCGGGTGTCAGCCCTTTAGCGGGGCGCAATGACGACAGCATCGGCCCGCGTTTTGTCGATCTCAACCGGGCCTACGATCCTGAGCTTCGAGCTTTACTGCATGAGTCCGCCCGGGAGGTCAGTGTTGCGCTTCATGACGGAATCTATATCTGGTGTCTGGGCCCCAATTTCGAGACCCCGGCGGAGATCCGCGCCTTTCGCACACTGGGAGCAGATATCGTGGGTATGTCGATCGTGCCGGAATGTCTGGTGGCACGGCACTGGGGTATGCGGGTCGCTGCGATATCGGTGATTACCAACTTCGCTGCAGGGATGCAGGGAGAACTCTTCCACGAAGAAACACTGGCGGCAGGCGCAGGGGCCACCCCCCGCCTGGGGCGCCTGATCGAGTCGTTCCTGTCTCGACTGAACACGGCTGACTCAAGCTGACACCACAGCTCCACTCATTCAGACGTTACCCATGAAGGAACCCTTTCTCCCACAGGCGGTGATCGCACGTAAACGCGATGGTGAGGTTCTGGAAAAGGCAGACATCGAACAGTTTGTTACGGCGCTGACACAAGATCGCTTAAGCGATGCGCAGGTCGGTGCGTTCGCGATGGCTGTTTTTCTGAAAAGCATGACGACTGATGAGTGTGCCGCACTGACACTCGCCATGCGGGATTCGGGTATCGTTCTGGAATGGGATCGAGACCGGTTATCCGGGCCGATTATCGACAAGCACTCGACCGGTGGTGTCGGTGACTGTGTCAGTCTGATGCTGGCACCGATGCTGGCGGGCTGCGGGGCCCATGTGCCGATGATTTCCGGTCGTGGTCTGGGACACACGGGTGGAACCCTGGACAAGCTGTCGAGTATCCCGGGCTACGATACCGAGCCCGAAACCGACCGATTTAGAAACGTGGTCGAAAAGATCGGTTGTGCCATCATCGGTCAGACCGCGCAGCTGGCACCGGCAGACCGGCGTCTGTATGCGGTTCGGGACGCCACCGCCACGGTGGAATCGATCCCATTAATCACGTCTTCTATCCTGTCCAAAAAATTGGCCGCCGGCCTCGATGCGTTGGTGATGGATGTTAAAACGGGCAACGGTGCGGTGACCGCAGATTCAGCGCTCGCCCGACGCCTCGCCGAGAGTATCGTCAGCGTTGCTGGTCGTGCGAACCTTAATACGGTTGCTGTGATCACCGACATGAGTCAGCCGCTGGCGCCCGCTATAGGCAATGCACTGGAGATCGGGGAGACGGTGGCTTACCTGACCGGTGTTCGCCGTGATCCCCGATTGCATGAGGTCGTCATGACGCTGGGTCAGGAGCTTTTGCTGGCGTCCAGTGTGGTGAAGGATGCCAAAGATGGACGGCGCCTACTGGACACTGCGCTTGATTCCGGGGCGGCTGCCGAGCGTTTCGAAAAAATGGTGACTGCACTGGGCGGGCCGACTGATCTGCTGACCAGTTTCCCCCGGTGCATGCCCACCGCACCCATTGTGTGTGCGGTAGACGCAGACGAGCCGGGTATGATTGTGTCAATGGATGCCCGGGCGCTGGGACAGACGGTGGTTGAACTGGGGGGTGGGCGCACCCACCCAACTGATGTCATCGACCCGGCCGTTGGGATTGATCACTGTGCCCGCATTGGCGACACAGTCGATCGAGGGTCCGTACTGTGCCGGGTCCATGCGCGTACGCAGGCGGATGCCGAGCACGCCAGCCAACGGGTTCATGCGGCATTCGCGGTCGGTACGCAGCCTGTGCAGCACGCGCCGCTCGTGCGTGAGGTTTTGAGGGAGATCTGATGGCACGCGCAGTCGTTCTCATGCTGGATTCGCTCGGTATCGGCGCCAGCGTTGACGCCGATCGTTTTGGGGATGATGGTGCGGACACCTTTGGTCATATCGCAATGGCCTGCGCCCAGGGTGATGCAGATCGACCGGGAGAACGATCGGGCGCCCTGGCTATTCCGAATCTGTCGGCACTTGGCCTGGTGCATGCCGCAGCGAACAGTCGTGGTCAATGGCCAGATGGTCTGCCTGTAGTGACCCCGGTCGGCGCCTGGGGTTATGCGGTCGAATTAAGTCGAGGGAAAGACACCCCCAGTGGTCACTGGGAAATGGCGGGGTTGCCGGTAGATTTTGATTGGGGCTACTTCCCGGACACGGTGCCGTGTTTTCCGTCACAGCTGATCGACCGTTTGATCGCAGAAGGCAACCTTCCCGGTGTTCTGGGCAATTGTCACGCATCGGGTACAGCCATCATTGATGAACTGGGAGAAGAGCACGTCGCCAGTGGTTCGCCGATCATCTACACCTCCGCCGACAGCGTGTTTCAGATCGCAGCCCACGAGGAATATTTCGGCCTCGACAAGTTATACGCCCTTTGCACACTTGCGCGTGAGCTGGTGGATGAGTGGCAGATCGGCCGGGTGATTGCACGGCCGTTTATCGGCAGTCGAAAAGGAGCGTTTCAGCGAACCGGCAATCGGCGGGATTACACCACGCCGCCGCATGCACCGACTCTCTTGGACCGGCTGGTTGAAGACGGCGGCGAAGTGATTTCAGTCGGCAAGGTCTCCGATATCTTTGCAGGGAAGGGAATATCAAAAACCATCAAAGCCCATGGCAACCAGGAGTTGTTTGATGCGACCCTGGAGGCGTTGGCCACCGCCCACGATCACACGTTGATCTTTACCAATTTTGTAGATCGGAAGAGC
>ENA-ORDI01000181-ORDI01000181.1-marine-metagenome-genome-assembly--contig:-NODE-181-length-44603-cov-5.759781_pt1 | contig 44603 bp, 38 predicted proteins | sample MGYA00248628_ERZ508525 | MGnify/ENA primary metagenome ERZ508525 (study PRJEB26195, sample SAMN05422138) | marine metagenome | isolation source: East of Porto Seguro, South Atlantic Ocean | place... | reverse complement strand
ATACGATTTGATTTAGGCAAACAAAATCATAGTTGGGGCTGGTCACCATCCCACTCACCGATTCTTTCCGGAACCGGGCAGCCATTCGCATTTATCGGTCTACAGACTAGCATATCCAAGATTCGATTTAAGTTTTTGCATGGATCGCTTATGCCCTTCACTCCCTATGAAGTTCACAGAAAAAAAATAACCCCTAATAAATATATCTCTGCCCATAGAGCAGAAATAGATATAACCAATAATTTTACCTTATCGATCTCAGAAATGGTCATTTACGGAAATCGGAATATGGATTTTGATTACCTAATTCCATCGCATTGGTATTGGGCCGGTGAGCATAATCGTGGGGATCAGGATAACCTACTTATTGGCCTTGATTATTCTTGGAGAATCAGATCAGGTTTAAGAATCTATCAGACACTTTTATGTGATGAATTAACCTGGAATAAGATATTAGATCCCTGGTGGGGAAATAAATTCGTCTTTCAATCAGGACTGCACTGGGTTCCATCTGCAAAACCTTTTATACCTGATTTTCGTCTAGAATATACAATTAGCCGTCCATGGGTTTATACGCACAATGATACCACTAATACTTTCTCGTCAATGGATATGGGATTAGGCTTTCCTTACGGTCCTAGCGCTCAGGTCTTAAGAATTGCAACAAACCTCTTCCCAACCGCAAGAATATTAATCAATGGCACAGTTGATTTTGTTAATAAGGGTTCAGGCCTGGGCAGTAGTGTATTTCATAATTATGACTTTCGCGATACCACTTTGGATAATAATACACCTTTATTAGTGGCACCAGTATATGATAAATCCGTAATTACATTTTCGATAAAATATGATTTATCACGTTACCTTAAACTGAATTCTGATTATATATATAGCTCTAACGATGGAAATCAAATTAGGGTTGGTATGATTTGGGATTGGTAAGGATCTAAAAGGTTAACGAATTACATCCCAGGTATTTTGGCGTCGGCCAGTTAACCAATCAATAACAGCAAGTAAAGAAGCCAAGTTAACCAGCATGAAATACCGCGCCGGGTGAATTATCCATCCCCCAATATAAAACGCAATTTGGGTAATCAATAAAATTCTATATAGGTCCGAATTTTTAGCTAAAATCAATGATAAAACCAATATAGTTAAAAGAAAAAATGGTAAACACCAACGCAATAGTTTATGAAACAAAAACTGAAAAAAAATATTTCTAGATCGGAAAGGATTCAACAGATTTGAAATTTCCTTGATAGAAACTAAACTACGTAATATGATTCGTCGTTTGCGGTCTAAAGTTTCTCCAGGACTTTCCTCTGTGGCAATGGCATCAGATTCAAATATTACATCTTTACCATTACCAAATATTTTTATTGGTTCAATCAAATCACTAATCACATCTTCAGGTAATGGCACATAAATATCTTTTCTCAAAGCATATATACTTCCATTTGCACCTAACAATGATCCGCGACGACTCTCTAGCTTTTTTAACATAAATTCAAAAGACCAGTAGCGACTCTCAGCTACTGAACCTTGATTATATTTTAACTGACCGCAAACAACTCCAATACGATCATCGGCAAAAGGGGCAACCAACTTTTTTATTGCATCCAGTTGATAAAGGTTATTTGCATCACTAAAAACTATAATGTTCCCAGTGGCTTCTTTAACCCCTGAATTTTGGGCTATTGTTTTACCCTGGTGAGCCAGATTTATTAATTTTATTCCTTCAAAAGATTTAACGATTTGTTCTGTTTTATCCGTTGACCCATCATTTACAACTATGATATCTAGCTTATCTGATGGGTAAACAAGCTTGACAGTATTATTCAACTTACTTTCGATATGCTTTTCTTCATTGTGGGCACTGATGATTATTGAAACAGTAGGCATAAATTGATCATCCATTATATACTGTTTTCTGGAAAACATTGAGAGCACAATGGGATATCCAATAAATGTGCAAAAAATCAGCGTTAAGACAATGTATAGCAGAACTTCAAACATCATTTTATACAGTTATAGTACATAATGCTCGCGTTCCTGTATGAGCAGAATCAAAGGAGACATATTTCCCCTGCCGGTCCCATCGAGGATGTAAATCACACTTTATTCCACCTACAAAAGAACCAGACCTTTTTAGTTTGGCTAAAACATCAACTGATTTTTTTTTATCATCATAAAGAATTAGCGATAAATATCCGCTCCGGTTCGGATAAGTATCAGTAATGATTAAACCATCAATTGAATATTGCGGATGGCCATTTTCAGAAAAAAGATGTTCGTTCAAATAATTCCAATTATCATTTCTGTCATTTAGTAGATAATATTGTTCCACACCATTAATTTCAGTAAACGCCAAAATTATATCATTATTTTTCCAAGTAATATGAGAGACCATATTTTTCGTTGGGAATAAGAAAAGATCATTACCATCTAAATCACAGCTAAACATTCTTGTGAACTCTTGCCTAGAACTATTTATCCAGCGATGAAAGAATGCAATTCTATCACTTTCCGGGGAAAAGAGAGCGTGTGTAAAATAATGGTACGCATCATCCATAGACTGATCAGGATTACATGAGACAATATCTTCCAGTTTTAATAAGGGTATTATCTTACCGTTTGAAATATTTACCAGTCTTAATGTTTCGCTCGATGAAACATTTTCATTCACATCATGTTCCGCGCCATTTGCATAACCATAAGCAGTTGGACCCAGTCGACTTTTCATTCGATTAAAACTATAACTGACAGCGTAAAGGCCATTTGGACTAATACCTGCTATAGGGAGCGGCAATTCATCTGTTGATTGATTATCTGTATCAAATATTCTGGACACATGTTTTTTTCCGTCGAAATCGTTGAATATGAATTTATCCCCAAGACCGATCCACTGTAACATCGCGCCAGTTTGCCAATTCCATGCTTTTGTTGTGATCGTTGGAACAAAATCAGACCAATCATTACCAGTGAAATAACCTATCATCACTTCGTCTCCTTGTGCTGGGGGTCTATTGTCGATTTCGAAATGATGAGCTAATAGCTTTGTATTATCACCTGACCATGGACATTTATCATGGAAACCAAAAAAGTAATTTTCACGAACCTTTATCGGTCTCTTAGAAATTACAGTTTTACCGGGTATGATTGAAAATATAGCACGGTAAAGCTTAACTATACTGTCTTTTAACCAGGGCTGGGCTTTCACCCTGTCATAAACAAATCTTTCCAATCGATTCATTTGTTAATTCATCATCCTGCGCATTAATTCACCGAGTTTGGCATGTTCATCGGTATATACAAAAGAATTCTCAGGCATCTTGATGATATTATTTGTCCATTGCTCTAATTGGTCTTTTGTTATGGACTTTATACTATTTATCACAGTTTGATCATCTGTGAAATCAAAAACTGGACCAAGCGCATTCTGTTCTATGATTTTTCCGTCCATTGTGTTCAATTGTCCAATCATTGGTTTATTGAAAAAACCAGCTTCATAATACCTGCACCGCTTGGCCCAATAATGGTTATCTCCCCCATGTAAACCTACAACCCAAACAAGGTCAACACTACTATAGATCATTGGTAAATCATCTGGTGATGTATATGAACCGTAATAATGCAAGTTTTCAATTCCATTACAATCACGTTCAAAGGATGGAATATTTATTGGTACACCGCAAACATTGAGAACAACTCGTCCTGCAGAATCTTTGACCAGTTTCTTTAATAATGACCAGGATCTTTCACAACGTATAACTCCAAAATAACCAATGACCAATTTGTTTTGACTGTTTTGTCTTTCACTTGGTAATCTTTTTTCGAGTAATCCTTGATCAAGTTTATTTTCAATTTCAAAAAATTTTGAATTATTCAACTGTAACCTGTTTTGAAAATATTCTTTTGCAAAGGCACTTGAAGTAACTACAATCAATCGGGCCCTTTTTGAAATAAATTTATCTAACCACCTAGCGGCTTTACTGATTATACCAGAACCCAGAAATATTTCCCTAATATCTCCTACCTCATAGATTATTTTTGGTTTTTGTTGAAAAAATAAGGATGCAACCCAACCAAGAATTGCCATATCCAAACCAAAAGCATAAAGGAAATCTGCTGTTCGCAAATTTTTCCTGACCGATCCCACTGAATTAAAAAATTTTCTTACACGTTTTAAATAGGCACCTTGATCAATGGTACCCAATGAGGTAAATTTCACCGGTAATTCTCTACCGGGGTAATGATCCCTTTCGTAAGCTAGCACAATGCAGTTAATATCGACTGCATTTAATGCTGATATTCTTTTTACAAATCTGTAAAAAGTAACCGATGGATTTAAAAATAACACATTAGGTTTAAACTGATGCAAATGTATACCCTAATAATGCAATTATATTAATCTTAGATTCTTTTCTTTAGTTCCATCACCCAGTCAGAAGTTGAATAATTCATGTACAGTAAAGCCATAACGCTAAAGCTGATAAGAAACACACCTAATTGTAATAGTGGGCCATCAAAAATCAAACCAATTACTAATGCCAAGGCAATAATCATGATTACTATTAATACTACTGTGGTAAATGTTTGAACTAACTTTATTGAGACATCAAATAGTTTTTTGCTGAAGTACAAACATCCTAACATTGAAACTGAATGACCAAAAACAAAAGAAATAGTTCCAGCAATCATCATATTTACACCAGCAATTCGAAAAATTAAAAAAGAAAAAAGCATCCCCAGTGCCGCGATAACATAGATTAAAGAATTATAACCCTTTTCTGAGCCTGCGTCAATTGGTCCCCTTAATACTCCCATAACTGAATAAAAAGGGAAAGCAAGTATCACTAGTTTGACCAATAAGATCCCATCAGTTGAAATTTGCCCCAGCCATAGGATTAGCAACTCTTCCGTATAAAGAAATACTATACAACATATTATTGTTGAGAAATAGATCGTGGTGGTTAATAATATTTCCATGCCTTGTCCTACTTTAAATTTCTTGCCCTGGGCCAATGCATGAGAGATTCTGGGGAGTAATATCATGCCTAAAGGGGTAACAAATATTAAAGAGAGACGAACAATAGAGATTCCGGCATTCAACAAGGCCATGTTTGCAGAGGTAATTTCCTTTGCTAATAATATTGGAAGTCCTGCAATCAAAAAAAATTGTGCTAGAAAACTAGGTAGCCGCACAAACCCGTATGTGAATAGCGATGAAACATAGCGTAGAAGTTCAAAAGGTTTTTTTGCTGGTTCCATCCGATAAAAATATCCAAGAATTGATATTATTAGGATAAATATAGCGATTTGGTTTATTGTTTTTGATAAATTGGAAAAATAATAAAATGCTATTATTGGAATAACAGCGGTACACAAGAATTGCAGAATATTGGCACCAATCATGTTCATGTAACCACGAAATATGCTGTACGATAAAAATTGGGCCCCTATTCCAATAATGTATAGGAAATAAATATGGCTTTCTTCAGCCTTCAACCCCGGGAAATAACCAATATTAATTAACCATGTAATAAAAAATATTAGGGGTAAAGATGTGCATATAAATAAAGCAGCCGCACCATAGGCATAATTGGGATTTGTATTGCGCGAAATGAAGTAGGGCAATCCAACATTCATACCAAATAAAAGAACACCAATACAGGATGTTACAATCCTTCTGATATAGGAGAATTCACCAAGGACATCTAAACCATGCATCCTGGCAATCATACCATTAAGAAAAAAAACGCCTGCTAATACAGCTAACCCATTTAAAAATGTAATCAGCAGATCGCTTTTCAGGGTTAGTTTCTTTTTTAGGATTCGCACTGGGTCAAACCCATTTTAGTTTATATTATAATTAAATTGGATTGAGCGCTGACCCGGTTGAGACTGCTATTTTATCTGCGTGGGTAGATGCAATGGATATACCGATCAACATCAAAAGAATTCGGTTATCGTTAAAATCGCCTGAAAATTGTGCAGCAAAAAACGTCACAAATGTTCCAGCCACCCAAAGAGCTGAATGTTCAGTGAAAACCCCAGTTTGAATCCCCTGCTTTATCGCTTGGTATGATTGTTTTAAAAATGCAACACCTATAAGTAGTCCAATTAATCCTAACTCTACGATTATTTCAAAGAAAAAGTTATGTGGGTACCAACGCCAATCCCGCCATATAAAAAGTGAACTGAAGCCACCGACCCCCAAACCAACGAAAAAATTACTAATAGACGACAACCAGGATTGAAGTGACATTGTCCAAAATTCAAAGCGAGTTGCAATCGTACTTATTCTTTTGACTCCTTGCTGGGTCATAATTATTGATCCCTGGGATATGTCAAAAAATCGCTGAGTTAAACTTTCAGGCAAAGATAGCAATAGCATTACTACGATTCCCAAGGCAAGCAGGCCATAACCATAAATGCGCACCGAGTACTTTTTTTCGTACAAGAAGGCATAAACCGATATTCCGATAATTACACTTATCAGAGGCCCTCTAGATCCAGATAAAATGATGCTCAATAATATAGCAAACAGTGCTATAAAATATTGCAGACTTTCCATCGGTTTTTTTCGTATCAGAAGGGTTATCATCATGGCCGCACCGATAGCCAGATAGCGGCTAACTTGGATTGGATTTGCGCCGGGAATCGATATTCGATTCCAAAAAGCCAGAACAACTGCGAAATTTCCCCAAGTTAAAAAATAGATAAATTGAAAAAGTATAATGCTAATAATCACAGCCAACAAAAAATAAAAATATGAAAGAAGTCGCTTTGAGTCTGCAGGACTTTTAATTATTAGAAGCGGTGTGACGAACATGGTTATGGCAAATGTGTTAAACCTTAATACTTTTCTGAGCCCATATACCGGTGAAGGCGTATATAGAAATGAAATACCTAAAAAAAGACCAAAAGTGATAAAAATATAGACAATGACTTTTTGTTCGCTAGAAAGTTTCCAATTACCTTCAAAAAATATTTTTATCAAACCCAGCCAAATGATTAAAGTACTAATAACCGTGATGTCAAAATATTCTGTAATAGGAAAATAAATTAATAAATAGCCTTTTATTATTGCTGTAAGGCTGAGCATCATTAGAGCAATCGTTGGATTACTTATTAGCCACCATAAAAAAATAAAAACAATAGGGATCAAAACCATAATAAATGGATTTGTATGGATCCCTATAATAAAAATAATTATCTCAACTGCGGCAAGGGCTATTAATGAGATCATTATTCCTAATTACGTTTAAGGGCAGCACGCAAATCCCGCGTATGGTGATCAGCATAAACAAAAGTGAATGAAACCAAAATACTCATTAAAGTGGCACCGATCACAATTAGAGCTCTTTTTGGTTTAGTCTTATTTATTGCTACTTTTGGTTTATCGATCACTTGTAATGTGGGGATATTTTTTGTTTCCTCTAATTTAGCTTGTTCATATTGAGGTATTAATATCTCTTGGATCCTGCTTTGCAATTCAACTTCACGAATTAATCTAGCATTTTTTAGTCCAAGAGATGGTAAGGAATTAAATGAAACAGAAAACTCGATATTCGGAATTTTATCAACCTGACTAGGGGTTATGTTTGATAAAAGATACTGCAGTTTTTCATCTAATTTTATCATGATTTGTTCAAGTTGCCATTTCTGCTCATTAAGTAATTGTTCTAATTGCATTAGGGTCGGATTGTTAATTGATAGGGTCGTTTTTGCTACAGCAAGCTGAGTTTCTGTTTCAATTTTCTTTGCATAAAGTTCTGTATATGCCTGAAAAATTGAATTGTAGGCTTGAGCGGTCATCTGCATAGTACTGGACAATTGTGCTACAAGGTCAATAATACCAGTTTTTTCCTGGAATGTTTTAAGAGCAAGTTCTGCTTTTTCAAGATCATCCTGATTCTGATTCAGTCTCTTTTCCAGGAACTCGCGATTATATCTACCTGCTTCCATACCAATGTTTTGATTGATCTGGTCCAGCATGATTAACGCTTCACTAACCATCTGTTTTGCAACTTTTGGATCCTTATCAATTATTGAGATTTCCAGGGTTCCTTCTTCTGTTACCTCCAGTTCCATTACCTCTTCGTATGCTTCCATGGCATATTCAATATCTCTTTGTTTATACCGTTCTACAAGATTGAATTTATTGACCATATATTCTTTCACTGTGCGGCTTTGCAAGATCGCAATAAAATTATTGATATCTTCATTTATTGTAGATAAGCCGAAATCAGCAACTGGGATTGGGGATATAGAGGACAAAAAGTTGAATTTTCCAGCGCCAGATGACAACACCACTGCTTTTGAAGCATACCATTTGGGCAATAACAAAGATACAATTAAGGAAACAAACGCTACAATGATCGTATTTTTTATAATTAATCTCCTATTGGTCCAAAATAAAAGCAAATTGTCCGTAAGTACCTCATTGTCCTGAGTACTCGTTTTCTGACCTCTTGTTTGTTGGCCGATTACACCATAACGCTTTAAATCGCCCAATCGGTTTCGCAGCGTTTTTTCCGTCATGCCATTTAATTCTGCAATACGTTTTCTTTCCACTGGATCAGAAACAATTGTAGGATGTTTCTCTACAAGAGATAAAATTTTCTTTTCGTGTGGGGATAAGTTTATACTCATCACTGTGTTGCTGCTCGATAAGCGAGCATTAACGTGGCTATTGATGTTACCGCTTGGATAAACCCCGTATTACCAAATAGAATACTACCGTATGTTTCAGGGACCTCTATAATGTCACCCGGTTCGACGATTTTATTATAAGCAAGCATCGACGTGGTCCCATCTTTCTTTAATATTTTTACACGTTTTGCGGATCCAACGTCCAATGATCCCCCGCTTAATGCGATATAGTCTTTAACATTGTACCCTGGTCGAAAGTAATGGGCGCCAGGGCGAAAGACAAATCCGGTAACAAGTACCTTATTTGCATTATCATATTCAACATAGTCTTTTTGTTGTTGCGGTGTGATATCAATAAAAGGTACAAATACCTTATCACCGTCCGTTAATTGTGGATTATTATTTAAATCACCATTAAGTAAGAATTCTTTTAAAAAAATATTTTTACTGTTGCCATCCCTTATTAAAACAATTCTTTCAGGATCCGCATATTTTTGCAATCCTCCTGCGTTATTAATCGCTTCATTTAAACGACTTACCGGTGCCATTTTTACAAATTTCGGTTTATTTACAGCACCATAAACAAGAACCTTAAATTGGCGGAACCGGATTAAGTTTATTGACACTTCGGCAGATTTATATACTTTTCTTATTCTTTCATTTACTTCTCGATCGACTTCTCCAAGGGTCTTACCTAAGACGCTGATTGGACCAATCTTGGGAATGATTAATTTTCCCGTTGGTCCGATAGTAACAAAATTATCAATATTTTCTACAGACCATTCTTTGGATATCAATTCTTCATATAGCCCAAGAGATATATTGATACGTAGACGATCTCCGGGACCTAGTTGGTATTCCTCGGGATCAATTGCATTTTCTAAAGGCAAAGGTTTTACCCCATACTCACGGTAAATAATTGGTTGTTGACTATCATCCAATTTGGTTGCGTCTAACTGGGTTAAAGTTTGTGCTATTGATTGATCAATTTTCAATAGAAAAAATACGATAATAAAAACCTGAATATTTCTACTCATATCGATTGCACAGTTCCGAGTCGTTCTTGCTGGTAAATATTTTCTTGAGTTTCGATCCACCAAACCTCATTATCTAAATACCAATTGATTGTTTTCCTTAAACCGGATTGAAAAGTCTCATGCGGTTGCCAGCCTAAATCCTGTTTTATTTTTGTCGAATCGATAGCATACCGAAAATCATGTCCCGGGCGATCTTTAACAAAAGTTATCAATTGATGATAAGATTTCCCGGATTCTGCAGGTTTGACTTCATTTAAAATTGTACATATTTCCTTTACAATTTGGATATTCTGTAGTTCATTATTTCCACCCACATTATAAGTCTCACCCATAGCGCCTTTTTGAAGAATCATATTAATAGCATCGCAGTGATCCTGTACATATAACCAATCGCGTACATTCTCACCGGTCCCATAAACTGGTAATGGCTTTTCAGCAAGACAATTTAAAATCATTAATGGAATGAGTTTTTCTGGAAATTGATATGGACCATAATTATTGGAACAATTAGATATTGTAACCGGTAGACCGAAAGTTCTATGCCAGGCCCGAACCAGATGATCTGAAGAAGCTTTCGATGCGGAATAGGGCGAACTGGGATCATAAGCCGTTGATTCGCTGAAGTAACCACCTTCATCAAGACTGCCAAAAACTTCATCGGTTGAGATATGGTGAAACTTAAATTTTGACCGAAATGCTTCATTTAAATGAATATGGTAATCCAGCGATTCCTGTAGCAATACAGAGGTACCAATAATATTGGTTTGAATGAATTGTTGAGGACCATCAATGGATCGATCAACATGGCTCTCCGCTGCAAAATGGACCACCACACCCGGGAGATATTCTTTAAATATGTTACGCACACAATTATGATCGCAAATATCACCTTGGATAAATATGTATCTTTCATCTTTTTGAATATCCAGCAAATTATTGGGGTTCCCTGCATAGGTAAGTTTATCCAGATTAATGACGGTTCGATATTTAGTATTAGCCAGAATGTATTGAATGAAATTTGAACCGATAAACCCGCATCCGCCGGTTATAAGAATAGTATTATTCATTTACCTCTCATATACGGGTAAATTTTTTTGTTCAGCAAGAAATGGCAATTCCAAATCACGATCAGAAATAACCGGCTCTGATATTGACCAATTAATATTAATCTGCGAGTCGTCCCAACGAACACCATACTCATCCTCTGGATGATAAATCTCAGTACATTTATATTGAAAAATAGCCTCATCAGAAAGCACGCAAAAACCATGAGCAAATCCAGGTGGAATGTACATTTGCATATGATCCTTATCCGTAAGATTCATACCAAAATATTGACTAAAAGTTGGCGAAGTTTTTCTTATGTCTACAGCCACATCATAAACCATTCCGAGACTTACTCGTACCAATTTCCCTTGCGGATATTTCAGTTGATAATGAAGTCCTCTTAAAGTACCCTTAACGGATTTTGTCTGGTTATCCTGACGGAAATTAGTAGGTAATCCATTTTCTTCAAATAATTCATCCCTATAATTTTCGTAGAAATAACCGCGTTTATCTTCGTGAACATTCGGTTTAATAAGTAATAAACCTTCAAGAGGTGTTTTTTCCACAATCACTTACGCTACCCTACGACCTACATTATCATACTTGAACCCTAGACGCTTTAATTCTGATACATTTAATATATTTCTCGTATCAAGTACTACTGATTGGGACATCAAAATTTTCAATTTTTCTAAATCCATGCTCCTGAATTCATTCCATTCAGTCATAATTACTGCCGCATCGCTGCCCTTCACAGCCTCATGCCAATTAGATTTATAATCAAGTGCTGGAAAAAATTCCTTCATAGAATTATTCGCAATCGGGTCATAGGCTTTAACTATGCCGCCTTCATCATGAATGCCTGATATAATTTCAATTGCTGGTGACTCACGTACATCATCTGTTTCCTGTTTGAAAGCCAAACCCAGTATTGCAATTACTTTGCCCTTAAGATTGTTATCCAATAGTTCATTTAATTTGTTAAGCATCCGTTTGCGCTGGGATTTGTTTGCTTCGATTGCAGCAGTTACCGTTACCATATCTATTTTGTATTTCTTTGCGATTTCAACGAGTGCTTTTGTATCCTTAGGAAAACAAGAACCACCAAACCCTGGGCCCGGATGTAAAAATTTTGGACTGATGCGTCCATCCATACCAAGTGTCTTCGCAACAACATGTACATCTGCGCCAATTTCATCACATAGGTTTGCCACCTCATTGATATAACTTATTTTTATTGCCAGAAAAGCATTCGCAGCATATTTAATCATCTCAGCAGTCTCAACCGTTGTGTGTACCATTGGAGTCTCATTAATATAAAGTGGTCGGTAAACATCTTTTAAATATTCAAAAGCTTTACCACTAGTTGCTCCCAATACAATACGATCGGGGTGCAAAAAGTCTCTAACTGCAGCACCTTCCCTTAGAAATTCCGGGTTAGAGCAATAATCATATTTAATTTTATCAAGATTATTCTGATCGATTATTTTTTGAATCAATTTTCCCGTTCCGATTGGAACAGTACTTTTAGTGCTAATTACTTTGTAATTATTAAGATTTTTTCCAATCTGCTCTGCAACTGCTATTACTGCTGAAATATCTGCATCGCCATTTTCATTTTGTGGAGTGCCAACTGCGATAAAAATAACTTCGGCCCATTTAATTGCCTCCTCTGCATCAACTGTAAAAGTTAATCTTTTAGCATTAACACTTCGGGCAATTAGCTTTTTTAGCCCGGATTCATATATTGGTATACTGCCATCATTTAGCAGATCAATTTTTTGCTTATCTATATCTAAACAGCGAACCAGATGGCCAAAATTAGATATTCCAGCACCACTTACTAAACCCACGTAGCCGGTGCCAATAATGGTGATACGTTTCATGACGAATGGGACTCCTTACTTAAAACTAATATTTTCCGTCGGAAAGTTGCACTATTTATTTACGGTAACCCGATTCTTTTCCTGATGATCCACTCAATTGTCAATAATACAATCAAGATAACCAGTATCCAGGGCTCTTCATTGAATCTAGTTGATCTTTTGATTTTATCTTGGCGATCACGTGGTAAAACTTTATTAAATAATTCTGCCCGGGATGCCCAAGGGTAATATGCACCATTCGTTTTCATTGATAAATTCTCTAATAATGGGGAATTCAACGCTACCTCATTTAATTCTATCTGACTTTCCTCTACGATAAATCGCCCATTTTGTTTCACTGGTGGTGCACTACCATCCTGCATAGATATTTCGTATAAATATTTCCCTGGTTTTGGTGCCCAGATATTTCCCTCCCAGCGCTTGGATTTCGGATTGAATCTTAATTCTGCTGAATTGATTTCAAGACTATCAGTTCTGATGGTTATGAATGATTGATCTTTTGATCCCCTTTTATTACCAACGCTTATACCAGTAATTAATATTTCTTCTCCTTGCTGATAGGATTCTTTATTTAGCCTGAAATAGAGATTTTTATCGCCACCTGTTTTTAACAGCCAGGAAAATAACCTGGTCCATAGTTCGGGGAAAATTTTTGAATAATCTGTGCCGGATAATTTGTGATGAATGGTAGCAAAGTCAAGAGAGGTCCAAACAGTGCTGCGAATACCTTGTTTTTCACCCAAGAACATCAGCGGAACAAAATCAGGTCCTTGATTATATGCAATTGCCTCAATTTTATCATTAGTACTTTCAAAATTATACGACGACAGTATTGGTGGGAATTTTTGCCAGAAATCAAGGCCATTGTTTACTTCCAATCCTTGAAAAATACTGCGACTTAGCGCCTCTGTAGTCATGTACCATAATGTTTTTTCAGAGGCTTGAATCTGATCCTTCATACGTAAATGAAAAAAAGGAATTATTGAACGGGCAGATTCTTCTGTTACATTACCACCTAATAACAATAAAAGTGATGATTTCTCAGCACTAATCTTTTTGGAAAATATTCGCTGGGTTTTTGATGACAATCCCTTGATTGGATAATTATCAAAAATGATCAATTGATATGGCTTAAACCAAAAAGATTTCATTGCTGGTAAATATCCATTTTTCCGCCTCACAAAATGGTCCAACTCTACACGAGGGTAATTACGAATATATCTCTTGATAATACTTGTATTAAAACTCGGGGATCCTGTAATTAGAGCGACCTTATAACGATCCTTTAATATGGTAATAAAAAATTTCTGCTGATTATTATCGATATTTATTTCCTGTGATACAGTAGAGACCTTAACTCTGTATTCATTTTCACCTAAATTCGATGGAGTGAACATGAAAAGTGCTTGCGTACGGGATCCATAACCTTCTGTTTGAAGATATTTGGAACCTAACATCTTTCCACCTCTATATAAGATTACATTTACTTTATCCTGTGCATCGCCAGTTGAATTTATAGTTACATTTATCTTTACGTCCTCGCCTTTTATTGCAACAGTAGGCGCATCAATAGACTGTATACTGAGATCAACGAGAGGAGTGGTTTCACCGATCCCTAAAGTATATACAGGTACTTCTACTTTTAGGATCAATCGGGCTGGATCCAGACCACGATTAATCTGACCATCGGTAATTATAGTAGCACCAGCGAGTTTTTCCTGATTTGATACAATATGACTGATAACCGACCCTAAATCGGTCGACGAACCTTTTCCTTCCCATGATTGAACATTTTCAAGCGCTGAAACACTCTCCGAAAATGAATATAAATATGGCGCTACATCTTGCTTATTTAGATTAAATACTAATTGTGAAAGTTCAGATTTGATGGTTTGTAAAGACAATGCTGGGTGATAACCAATACTAACTGAATTATCGACATAAAAATTCCAGTCCAATTCTGTTGTCTTAGTTTCAGTCCATGTAAATCTAGGCTGTAACAATAAAAACAATGCTATGATTAATGTAGTACCACGAAGAATAAGCAGCCATCTTAATTCAGGATGATTTCTGATTGATAAGTATGTTACCAGTATTGCAACCAATACACTAATTGAAAATACCCAAAACCAGGCATCTACTGGTTTCAACAAAGAAACGTCCATAATTAAACTACTTTTAAATTTGGGAAGACATCAAAGTCAATAGGACTAGTAAATCCCTTTTCCATGTATAATTGACTCAGGTAAGCAACCATGGCCGCATTATCCGTACATAGAGCAGGTTCCGGATATAATACACTTATCTCATCACCTATTGTTTTTTTAACCATATTTCGTAATTCATTATTCGCCGCAACGCCACCAGCAATAACACAAGTTCTTACATTTTTCCTTTTTACAGCCGTTGCCAACTTGTACACCAGCACATCTAATATTGCTTTTTGATAACTAGCAGCTACATCCGCGAGTACTACAGATTTATCTTTCTTTTCCATGAAATAAAGCAAAGAGGTCTTCAAGCCACTAAAACTGAATTCCAGAGATTCATCCTTATAAAATGCCCTCGGGAAATCAATGGCTTTACAATCACCATTGTGAGCCATTTTTTCTATCGCAGGTCCCCCAGGATAATCCAACCCAAGAATTCTTCCACCTTTATCAAAAGCTTCACCAGCCGCATCATCTCTGCTCTCCCCTAATAATTCATAATCCGCCATTTCTTTAACTAACCATAATTGTGTATGTCCTCCAGAAACCAATAAACAGACAAGAGGATATACTAACGTAGGGTCAGTCAAGAAGTTCGCATAAATATGTGCTTCCAAGTGATTTATTCCAAGAATAGGAATATTTAAACTCTGGGAAAGACCCTTTGCAAAACAAACGCCTGTAATTAGTGCTCCGGCAAGTCCTGGCCCCTGGGTTACACCTACACCATCAAGATCGCTTAAGGCAATTTCTGCTTCATCTAGCGCCTTTTCTACACTGTAGTTTAACAAACGTTCATGTTCTCGGGACGCGACTTCGGGGACAACACCACCAAAATCTTTATGTATTTGTTGTGAACTAACAATACTGGAAAGGATATTGCCATTTTTACATATTGCGGCAGCCGTCTCATCGCAGGACGACTCAATACCAAGTATTATCAATCCGGTTCCTTAGCAACCGCTAACTCTATATTACGTGGTGTTAAATCTCGCCAGCTTATTATTCCTGCTGGGACTATCACCTTTGGTTCATAGAATTGTTTTTTAGGAGACCATTCAGAAGTAAAATTGATAAAAACATTAATATCTGGAGGCTGTACCTCAGCAATATAATCTACACCTCCAACAATCGTCAGTGAAACAGTACTCGGATTTCTCCTTACAACTAAACCTGGTATATTGTTCGTTATTTGTACCGGTACTTCACTGATGATGCGTTCACTGATAGCCTGAATATCCTGACTATAATTAATACTGAGAAATGAATACTCGATGAGAACTCCTTCTATTCTTTCAAGCGCAATACGAGTATTTATGGGAAGGTCTACATCGGAAATAGTATCTTTCTTTGTTTGAATAAAATTTATCGACTGTACTGCCTCTTTTGCACCAGCGATTTTGACCATACTGGAGTCTAAAATTGGATTTCCAACCTTTATATAGCCTGGACTTGGGTTTACTAAGACCTGGGATTGAACAGGAACATATCTGACCATATATTCATCAAGACTGATGTGAATGGAATCTGGATACACAACTTCGATATATTGCAATTCAAAGGTGGATGGGATAGATACTTTTTGTGGGTACCTATCGTAATATTCATTTAAATAAAAATCATATTCCTCCGATATTCTATCGAGATCAATAACCAATTTAAAATCAGAAACAAAATCCTTTAATAACAATGTTTTAAAAATGGCGCGGCCACTACCTTTTAAACGAACCAGAACTGACTGAGGTATTTCTTTTTTATACGCTCTTTTCCGCTCATTGAGGTTTCTTACTTCGATTGGAACATTCATAATAGTGACATAATCATTATTACTAACTACAAATATCCAAAGGAAAATAGCTAACCCTAATGCCCCAGCACGGGCACCGAATTGCTGTCGTGATAGAAAAGTTATGAAATTTGATTCTTTCAAAAAATCATCGACTTTTTGATATAATTAAATCGTGTTTATTTGGGTTCTTTTTCTTCGTTTGACCCTTCAGTTAGCTGATCAGGCAGCTCTATTTTTTCAGATGCTGGTTCATCCTGCTTATTTAGAAACTCTGTAACCTCATCTTTTTTTGAACCCGTATTTATTTCGTCTGCTAATTCATCAATGAAAACGACTACCTTCTTGTCATCAGGCTTGACTTCCATAACGTGGCCGGTAAGACTATCTCCCGTACTAAACTTTGTCAATACTTCCTTACGATTATTTTTAGACCTGCCTCCGAAAGGAACAATCCCTTCCACATCGTCTTCAAGCTGCAAAATAATTCCTTTTTCCAAAATACGAATTATTTCTCCAGTAATTTCCTTACCCGTTTCAAATTTCTTCATTAGTTCCGCCCAAGGATCATCTGTAACTTGCTTTAGACCTAACGCAATTCGTCTTTTTCCGCGGGAAATTTCAAGAACACGAACTTCTACATCTTCTTCCTTTTGTACCATCTCCTTTGGATGGCGAACTACTTTTGTCCATGACAGATCAGAAACATGGATTAATCCTTCAATTCCTTCTTCCAGTTCCACAAAGACTCCGAATTGTGTAATATTGATTACTTTACCTTTTTGCAGACTTCCAACCATAAATTTTTCTTCAATTTCATCCCATGGATCTGGTTCAAGTTGCTTTACACCAAGACTAATTTTTCGATCATCCGTGTCAATCGCCAGTACTTCTGCTTTAATTTCTTCACCAATGGAATATATTTCTGACGCATTTTTTATATGGTGCGTCCAAGACATTTCCGATACATGAATTAGACCCTCTACTCCGGCTTCGAGTTCGACAAATGCACCATAATTGGTTAGGCTCACAATTTTACCTTTAACATTAGAGCCAATAGGATAATTTTCTTCAACATCCTCCCATGGGTGTGGCATCAGTTGTTTTAGACCTAGGGAAACACGCTGTTTTTCTTTATCGTAATCAATTATTTTGATCGATAATGTTTCATCCAATTTTACAACTTCACTAGGATGATTTACCCTTCCCCACGATAGATCTGTAATATGCAGCAAGCCATCGATACCTCCTAGATCTATAAAAACTCCAAAATCGGTAATATTCTTTACTCTGCCCTCCATTATCTGACCAATTTCCATATCGGCCAGTAATTCTTCTCGCTTTTCTTTAAGACTATCTTCAATAATTGTTTTGTGGGAAACAACGATGTTTTTGCGTGCTTCATTGAGTTTTACTACCCGCACTTCTAAGTCCTGATCCAGGTATTGATCAAAATCCTTTATAGGCCGGACGTCAATTTGACTACCAGGTAGAAACCCTTGCAAACCATCAATATCGACGATCATCCCGCCTTTAATCCTACGCATAATTTTACAGGTAAAGATTTTTTCTTTTTCGTAAAATTCTCGAATATCCCGCCAACGACGCATAAAATCGGCTTTTTCTTTTGACAGAACCAGGTTGCCATTACGATCCTCAAGATACTCGAGATACACTTCAATTTGATCGCCAATTTGAGGTAGTGCATTCACCGGAAATTCCGAGCGATCTAACAGACCTTCAGATTTAAATCCAATATCAATTAAAATAACTTTATCATTCATCCCAATGACACGCCCAGTGAGAACCTGGTTTTCAGATATTTCAGATATAGACCCTAGGTATCGATCTTTAATATCTACTGGGACTTCAGTTTGTTCCACACTCGATTCCAGGTCTTCTCTGGTTACAGTTCGGATCTCTTTGAATAATGTGGGATCAAGATAATCCACTGCAGGAGGTAGGTTGTCTTCTATTTCATCTTCTTCATTTAAAGCGACCGCAGGTGCATCCTCTGCATTTGCGAATTCGTCACTGACTTCAGCAGCATCAACTACATCCGACTCTTCAAAGACCAGCCCACTAGTATTTTTTTTAGTCATTTGGTTCCTATTTGTTATTTTTTTCTCTTACAAGATTGATGAATTTTTCCACTTTTTCCACTTGCTGATCAATGGATAACATCGATGTATCAATTTCAATCGCATCACCCGCTTTCTGTAATGGTGAGTGTACTCGCGTAGAATCTTTTTTATCCCGTCTTTTCAAATCAGCCATTACTTCTTGCAGTGACTGATCATCGCCCATTTCATGGAGTTCCTTGAGTCTTCTTTCCGCACGAATTTTAACACCGGCAACCATAAATATTTTGAATTCTGCATCTGGAAATACTACAGTTCCAATATCACGACCTTCAACAACACAATTAGTCTTTTTTCCAATATTACGCTGTATTTCAACCATGGCTTCTCGTACATACTTCATCGCACTTACAGCACTTACGTTTTCGGTCACTGGCATTGAACGTATTGCCTGAGAGACATCCTCACCATCCAATATTACAACAGTTTTACCTTCTTGATCATAAATGTCCAACTCTAGTTCATCAACAACCTGGCAAACGGAATCATAATCATCCAGATCGGTGTTTGATCGCAATAACGCTAGGGTTACAGCACGATACATGGCACCTGTGTCTAGGTAAGTCATTTGCAATTTCTTTGCTACCATTTTAGCGGTAGTGCTTTTACCAGACGCGGCAGGACCATCAATAGCGACAATCATGCAATCCTCTTCTCAAATAGCCGGCAAATTTACTATTCACTTGATAGAAAACCAATAAATTGGGAGATAAATCAATAATAATAACAATACCTATTTTACTATTTTGTGAACGACTGGATCTTCCGCAATTCATTGTAATCTAATGACCGGTATTGCCCTAATGGAAGGTGTCCTAAGTCCAAACCGGCATATTGAACTCTTTTTAAAGAAAATAACTTGTGATCTATCGCATGAAATAATCGTCTAATTTCGCGATTTTTACCATGGTGAAGTTCCAATATAACTAAAGTTCGTTTTTTACTTTTTGTCTGACTAATTATATTGGCTTTTCCCCATTCCCCAGCACCGATAAAAATACCTTTTTTTATTTTGCTAATTTTTTTTGGATCCAATGGACGATCTATTATTGCTTCATAAATCTTGGGCACGCGATTCCTGGGGTGCATTAACCTATTGGCAAAGTCACCATTGTTGGTTACTAGTAATAACCCAGTGGTATTTTTATCCAATCTGCCAATAGGAAATACCCTATTTTCTTTGGGCAATAAGTCAGCAACCGATAGCCTATTTTGCGGATCATTCATTGTCGTAATAATTCCCATTGGTTTATTAAACATTAATACTACCGTTTTATCATTTAATTGAATGTTTTTTCCATCATATCGTACAATATCATTATCTTTAATATCATAGGCAGGATCAGTAATTACAATATTATTGACCGTAGTCGTAGCTGCTTTAATTAACTGGTCTGATCCGCGCCGGGATGCGATCCCAGATTGAGCTAGATATTTATTTAAACGCATTAAATATTATGTTTGTGCTGTTGCACCGGTTGCCAGGTCATCTGGCGAAATATCTGGAGGTTGCTCGGTTGGTTTTAATTGCAGTTCCATTAATTTCATTTTTTCTGCTGCATCCACATCAGTTAAGTCTGCTATTTCCTTTAATTTTGGTAAATCAGATATTCTATTCAAACCAAAGTTTTCGAGGAATTTATCGGTTATTGCGTATAATAGAGGACGGCCAGGTCCTTCATCGCGGCCTTTTATTCGCACAAGGTTTTTAGACAATAATGTCTTGATCACTCCACTACAGTCAACCCCGCGAATCGATTCTACATTAAACCTGCTAATCGGTTGTTTATATGCAACAATTGCCAAGGTTTCCATAGCGGCAGTTGATAATATTAGTTTACCGCTCTTATCAAGCATACGTTTTATCCATATGTCAAATTCAGGTAGTGTTGTTAACTGGAAACCACCAGCAATCCCCTGAATTCTAAAGGATCGATTGGCCTTTTCATAATTATGATTAAGTTCTTTTACGGTGTCATCCAATTTCGGGGGATCAGTCTCAAATATCAGGTTTATACGGGTCTGGGTGAGGGGTTCTGGTGATGCAAAAAGCAAAGCTTCAACTATTTGAATCTGCTCAGATAAATTCATTTTTTACGCTTCTGCCCCCAGTCTTTGCATTTCCATCTCACCAAATAGTTCATTTTGAATAACAATTATCTGGCGCATTCGAACTAATTCCAATACAGCTAAGAATGTTACAACAACCTCTAATTTAGTTTTTAGTTTTTTTACCAAAGCAGAAAAAGGAAGACGCCCATCAAGGTCAAATGAGCGGAATATCAATGCTTTTTGGTCACCCAAATGCACTTGTTCACGATGTAGCTCATATGGCTGAATGACAGGCATATTATCCATTGCATTTTTAAATAATCGCGCTATTTCATATAAGGTTGCATCTTTTAAATATGCTGCAGTATCCTCTTCCAAATCTGGAGATTTCATTTCAAAACCGCGGGGATGGTATTGCCCTCGTTCTATGGCTAACTTATCCAGATCATATGCCATCTCCTTGAATCGTTGGTACTCGAGCAGTTGTTGCACTAATTCCGCACGTGGATCTTCAACTTCATCTTCATCGCCTAATTGCGGCTTGGGTAAAAGCATTTTTGCCTTAATTCGCATAAGGGTAGCGGCCATGAGAATAAATTCACCCGCGACATTCAAGTTGAATGTCTGCATCATATCTAGAGTTTCCATGTATTCCGCTGTTATCCGTGCTATGGGAATATCATAAACATCAATTTCGTCGCGGCGGATGAAGTACAATAGCAGATCCAGAGGTCCTGTGAAGTTCTCTAGCTTTACCTTATACATATTAGACCCTGTAATTTAAGCCCGTTACTTTTCTCACTTTACTGAGAATTTGATCAGCTACTGCACTTGCTTTTTTGGACCCATTTGAAAGTTGTTCATAAACATAATCAATATGACTTGATAAGTATTCTCTTTTTTCCCGGAATGGACGGAAATACTCTATTATTGTTTCAAAAAGTTCCTTTTTTACGTCTCCGTACTGCAGGCCAGGACTAAGAAGCCGCCTCTTTAAATCTTTTTTACCTTTTTCATCCAAGAATAGTACATACAGCTTGAACAAAGGTGATTTGATATCCTTTGGTTCTTCGACTGGTGTAGAATCAGTTACGATCGACATGATCTGTTTACGAATGAATTTTTCGTCACCGAAAATAGGAATCGTGTTATTATAAGATTTACTCATTTTTTGCCCATCAATTCCAGGAAGGAGTTGTGTTTCCTGTTCAATATCTGGTTCAGGTACCACCAAAGTCTCACCATAGGTATTGTTAAACTTTATGGCAATATCCCTAGTCATTTCCAAATGTTGTTTTTGATCCTTCCCAACTGGCACAATATCTCCTCCAAAACACAAAATATCTGAGGCCATAAGTATTGGATAACTGAATAAACCCATATTAGGCATGACTCCTTTGGAAATTTTGTCCTTATAGGAGGTTGAACGTTCAATAAGGCCAACATTGGTTACATTGGAAATGATCCAAGTGAATTCAGTCACTTGTGGTACATCTGCCTGAATCCAAAATGTTGATTTTTCAGGATCCAGTCCTAGTGCAATGAAATCAAGAGCAGCATTGATTGTATTGTTCTCAAGTATACTTGGAGCCTGAATTGTGGTCATGGCGTGATAATTCACAATAAATGAAAAAAGATCATTTTCTTTTTGATAACGAATCATGCGGCTCATCATGCCAAAGTAATTCCCCAAGTGTAAAGATCCTGATGGCTGAATACCGCTGAGCACACGTTTCAACGTTTATGTCCCTAAAACGCTTCTAAAAATAGGTATGGTTTCCACGAAGATTGCGAATCCTGAATAAAGTGCTGAAAATAATGTATTCTGTTTGGTTTCTGAGGATGTTTTAATAGGGACATATTGGCTTCTCTGGGAGTTCTGTTTCCCTTTTTCCTATTACATTTCTGACACGCAGTTATCAGATTATCCCACGAATCGATCCCACCACGTTCTTTTGGTATAATATGATCTATTGTCAGAGGGTTAGATTTATTCGCACAATACTGGCACTGGTGTTTGTCACGTAGGAGAATATTTTTCCTGCTCAAAACCACATTCATACTATTGTAGTTAATATAATCTTTCAATTTAACAATGCTTGGTAAGGGTAAAATCATGCTCGGTGAATGAATAAGATCGGCATATGTTTCTATGACGTCCACTTTATCCAGAAAAAATAAACAGATGGCACGTTTTGATGTAGTAATTGTCATGGGGGCATAGTTTGAGTTCAGAACCAGAACTGCACGATTTAGTAAAGATCCATTTTTAGATGGATAATTCTTCATGTTCCTAAAATTGGTTCCATTGATACCGAGCAAGCATACTTATTTTTCAAATCGCTGTTAAAATTTGGTGCACTAGAGTCGAAACTCTCTTCTTTAACCCAGCCTTGCGCATGTAGAAAATATCCATTTTCCTCAGCAAGCGCAACGTGAGTAATTTTACCATCATTCTCAAAAAAATGTAAGTCAGCTTGCTTTGCCTGCTCCATATTTATTGTGGATTCCTTAAAATGATCAGCCTGTTGGTATGTATCCCTTGGCAATTCAATATTAAAAGTCTTGTATATGGTTTGAATGTACCCAGAGCAATCAAAACCATGGGGAGATTTTCCGCCCCATAAATAGGGCACTCCCATGAATGATCGTGCGAGACGTATAATACTCTTACGGGTTGGCTGCTCTGTCATGCGCCCTAATAGTGTACCTGTCCAACCTTTTTCACCATCTGGTAATGTGATGCTAAAACCACCGTTCATTGGTTTTCCATTTAATAAATTGCCAAAAGTAAGATCCCTAATTACCGTCTTCCCATTTTTTTTAGTCACAATACCATCCATTTCAAAGACAGTGAGATTGGCATCGTAAGTTTTATCAGCTACAATTCCTTGGTGTTTGTGTATCCACCCGCTATAACCGTCCCACTGGTTAACATTGAACCAATCATCCTTCGAATCCATGATTTCACAGGACTCACCTAATAGGCCTTGAGTTACTACCGCTGATTTAAAGTCTGGATCACTATAAATATTTACCACTGAAGCATTTATGTTAAAATATTTTTGTTTCATTTATTATTTCCTATCGGGAAAAACATTGGCGAATTTATTCTACCGAGTTTCTATATAACAAGAGCTTCCGTGTTAAACCCTATAATACATAATATTAACTATTGGCAATGAAAAATACCTCTGGTAAGCTCGAATGATTATTGAAGTAGGTTTGCACAGGGAAGCCCGTGAAATTCGGTCACAGTTCCCGCCACTGTAAATGCTTAGGATTAATTAATAGTACCATTGTCCGATAGGATGAGAAGGTCGGTTCAATCCGATAAAGCATAAGTCAGGAAACCTAGCAGCTACTCAGTATCAGTTAACTTTCGGGAAAAGGGTTATGGTGCGTTCTATCCATCAAACCTTTACCCCCTAACATAAATTGAAAAGGAAATGATAATGAAAAAGTTTGTTTTGATAATTTTATTAATGGTTATTGCCTGTGAGGATAATTCCCAAGTAGTAGAGAACAATGAACTAACCTTCATTGCAACTGAAGGAAACTTTGGCAGCAGCAATGGTGCCATAACGGTTTTCAACGGAAATCAGCAGATCCAAAATATCCCAGATGTTGGTGATGTTGTGCAATCGTTAGCAATCCACAATGATAAATTATTTGTATTGGTAAATAATAGTCATCTTCTCAAAGTATATAACATCACTGATTCTGGCCTACGACTTCCCGGAATTGATATTTCTACTGATAATTCCGGTCCGCGGGAAATGGTCATTGTTGATAATTATGTCTATTTTACTAACTGGAATACACAGGATGTTAAAATCCTGAATCTCGAAACGTATTTTATCGAAGGATCGATAAACATAAATGGTCTGCCAGAGTCGATCGTATCCGATGGTTCTTATTTGTGGGTTGCTATCAGTTCAGGGAGTACTGTTGAAAAAATCAGTCTCGAGACCCGCGAAATCGTAGAGACAATTGAAGTTGGAAATGGACCTCAACAGATGTTACTGGATGGTGATTTATTATGGATATCAAGAACATATTATAGTGCAAACTGGACAGAGACATATCACGGTACAACCCTGATCAACATTCAAACCAGTGAAGTGAGCATGCGAGAGTATGGTGTTGGTACTGTCTGCGGTGGAGATATGATGTTAATTGCTGGAGAAGTATACCGCACATTCGAAGGTGGTGTTGCACCTTTAGCAATGGATTTGACACTCAATAGATCTGCTAAAATTGGTACATACAGCAGCAACGATCTCTATTCTGCAGGAGCAAATAATAAAAATGTGTTCATGGGCATCACCAGTGATTTTCAGGCACCTGATACTGTATATGTGCACAACGATCTTGGTGAACTTTCTTATACCTACATTGTGGGCGCATCACCGGGAGATTACGAAGTCTGGAGTGGATCTAATTAATCCAGGAAATACCAGTCGATAACAATTTCCATTAATCTGCCCAGTTGACGCTGCTCATCATGCATCAGGTAATTTGTGCTAATCCAACTTTCTTCTTCTGGGACAATACCCAATATAGGTTGTAAAGCCCGAAATACATTATTCATGCGCCAAGTAACTTTTAAAGAAGCAACCTTTGCTGCTACCTCCGCCTGCAGGATCCAGCGGTCCCCAAGTGTGTAAACTGAATCATTAACTTTCAGAGGAATACCAACAAATGGATCAAAACTGATTGTTGAGTCGCGGTTCAACCACCCCGTTAATCCAACAGTAAAAGACACATTCATATTTCGCTTAAATATTTTTTCTTTTCCAGCAATTCTAAAATCTAACCAATCCCCAATCCCATCCGTAATAATGGAAGGTTCGATTACATGGCGGAAGGAACCTGAAAATACCCAATTGCGAAAGCCACTCCACATAATGCCAATTTCTCCACCACGAATATTCGGTTCAGCTTTACTTATTGAACGATCCAATTCCGAATTGATTTGATATTGGTTTATTTCTTGCACACGTGTTAAAAATATTTTACCATGAAATGTTAGTTGGAATATTGATTTCCAAGTGTTAAACGATAATGATTGCCAATTTTCAAATGCCAAGCTATCCTCTACAGCTGACCAAAACAGCATATGCACTGGTTTTGGTTTGTTATTCACTTCAATAACCATGCCACCTCTAGCGTCTTGCTTTTGATATTTGGTTTGGAAATATGGAGCCATTCCATTTGAAATTGCTACTGCGCCCCCTGCCAAGGTAAACTCCTGCCAAGCTATTCCGGCAAATACTATACCCCAGTCGCGAGAACGAAACCTTGATGAATTAGATAAACCCTGAATATTTCCTTCAAAACCAGTATATACCCTTGTATCCCCAGAAATGTTACGGATTAATTTTCCCTGGATCCTTGTCCTCGTAAGATAATTGCTCCTGGGCATACCCCACGATGAATGCTGAATTTTATATTTCTGGTTAAACTGCGATCCGTGTAATTGCCAATCCCAATTACCTGCTGATCCATGAACTTGAATACTTGCATTTAATATCCTGTCGGACATAGAACCGTTTGTACTTGTATCCGGGATACCGCTTGAAGTAATGAAATGTCCGATCGCTACATTAATTTGACCTGTTTGGTATTTTAGAAAATAAGCTTGCTGTATTGGTTTTACAGTACCCAGTATGTACTGGCCATAGGGTCCACCGTATGTTTTTTTAAAGCCGTTCCATGTTATTAACCGCATACCATCAGAAAAATTGGTTGTGAGAGCTAGCATATCCAAAAAGTAATCACCTTGAGTATATTTGATACGACTATCTACATAGCTCGAATCCAAAGCATTTTCTGCTTTGAAAAAGTACCCAGGCCGTGCTTTCGCAATATCATAACTAATTACAGATCCAAATCGTTTTGGGTAGTGGGTAAATGTCCCATCAAAAAATAATACGCCAGACATCCAATCTTCATTCCACATTACACTTCCATTCTGGGTAATCACACCGAAATGATCAGTCCAGTCAAAAGGATAGTTTTTATACCCCTGAGATATCAAACCAGAATATAAGATGCTTAAAAGAAATAGAATTCTTTTCAAGACTGAACCGCCAAATATTTCATAACTCGCGGGATGCCAACAATAAAGACTATTGCATTTGAGATCTGGTGGAGTAATGAAAAAGCCAATCCAGAAATATAAATTCCCAAGGTTTGGGCAAATTCAAAACCAGCACTTACTGGATAACTGAGCGTCGTAAAAGAATCATAAATAAAGGTCACAAATAGACCGGTAAATCCCAGGCCAAGCAAAGTTTTAAAGGAAAATACAGGCCGGTAAAATATTGGGCGTAACCATCCACCTATGGCACCAATAATTATCATGGAAAGCACTTGACTGAAAAAAAGTGGAGGGAAGCTAAGGCCGGAACCAAGGGGATTAAGACTTGAAAATATAATCTCAGCTGTTCCGCCAATAAGCATACCCCAGGCTGACCCCAAAGTAAGCCCAGAAATAAAGATTGTTACTGTGATTAATTCAATGTTTGGAATCAGCAATAAAGAAAATCCAACACCGATGGCCAAGGCTGCGAAAATCGCAGCTCGAACCAGATTATTTAGTTTCATTATCGCCTTTATATAATGGTATGCGGAAATAATTGTGCCGATCTGTCCAATCACCATCCTCAGCACTTTCCTCTAAAGCTAATGCAAATAAATTCATTTTTGCATCCATATTATCAATCAGGTGCAATAATAAGGCTTCGCGTATTTTAGGTTTTTTTGGACTTTGCCATTCATATTTACCCTGATGGGAAAGTATCATGTGCTCCAGCTTTATTTGAACGTCCTCAGGAAAATTTGTGATTTTTTTTGCCGCAGATCGTACAATATCTCTGCCAATTACAATGTGTCCTATAAAATTACCTTGATCTGTATACTCTGCTTCGAGATCAGAAGAAATCGTAATTATTTTTCCAATGTCGTGCAGAAATACACCTGCGATTAATAAGTCACGGTCCAATTGGTAGTGTACAGCCAACTGATCTGCTATTTCAGCCATGGAAAGCACATGCTCAATAAATCCCGAACGGTAATTATGATGCATTTTCACCGATGCTGGATGTACCAGCAATATATCCTTGTTCTCGCGATAGATCATGCTAACCAGTTTTCGCAGCGGGTTGGATTTGATCGTACGAATGATTTTCGTAATGGCTTTCCACATATCATTTGGGTTCTTTGAGGATGCTGGAACGATCAAAGATGGATCATAACCATAACGTCCATAATATTGAACAGATGCTCGGTTAATTTTTTTTACAATTAACTGCGGCCTTTCCTTGAAAGAATCCACATTTCCTGAAACTGCTACTGGATCACCAGCATTAAATTTTTCATTCAACTTATCCACATTATCCCAGATTTTTCCATTAATTGATCCTGTTCTATCGCGTAGCTGTAAATCAAGAAATAGATCCCCTGATCGTGTATGGCGTAAGTGTTTTTCAACGCATAAATAAAATCCTTGAATTGAGTCACCATCCTTAAAGTTTGCGATGCAAGTAATGGTTTTCATAGCAGGTGAATTTTCCTACAACATGGTGGAAAGTCAAGAAGATCAAATGTAAACTGAAATCTACAATTCAACTAAGATAAGAATAGAAAAGAGATTAGCATTGAAATCTAGCAATATTCAAATCCGATGAAAAAAGCATTTGTTACCGGCGGCTCAGGCCATGTTGGTGCTAACCTTGTTCGCCAACTTTTGGAAAAAGGGTGGACAGGTCGGTGCCTTGTCCACAAAGATACTCGTGCATTGGAAAATTTAGATGTGGAACGTGTTCAAGAAGATATTGTCAATCCAGGTCAATTAACACCGAAACTAAAAGGGATAGATACCGTATTCCATTGCGCAGCCTATATAGCGGTTGAAAGTGTAGATATCCCCTTAATGGAAACCATCAACATAAAAGGTACCGAAGCAATTTGTGAGGCCAGTATCAGCGCAGGTGTTGAACGCCTAATCCACTTTTCTAGTATCCACGCTTTCCAACAAAATCCAACCTGTACGGCCTTAACAGAAAAACGGCCCCTCGCGAAGAATGATCAAAAAGCAGCTCCATATGACCGAACCAAAGCAGAGGCTCAGCGGAGGGTAGTGACTGCTTGTAAAAAAGGAATAAATGCCAGCATAATTCATCCTACTGGTATCATCGGTCCCCATGACTATAAACCGAGCAGAATGGGCAAAGTGATAATTGATATGGCCACAGGTAAAATGCCCATTGCGATTAATAATGGTTTTAATTGGGTTGATGTGCGGGACGTATGTAATACAGCTATTAATTGCGTTGAGATGGGTCGCCAAGGTCAACATTATATCCTACCAGGAAAATGGGCCTCCTTTCGCGAAATTACAGACGTAATCGCCAGTCTACTTGCGCGAAGAATTACTTACCTGACCTTGCCCTTTTGGACAGCTTATCTGGCATTGCCATTCGCAGCAATAAAATCAAATTTGACCGGACAAAGACCGTCATTTAGTCGTGGTAGCCTCCATACTTTGGCAGTCCAGTGCAAGGAAATCCCTGGAACATTGGCCAAAAATGAACTACTGCATCGACCTCGTTCTCTTGAAGATTCCATAAGAGATACAGTGCAATGGCTAATCGAAAAAGAACAAATCAAAGTGTAAAATTTAACTTATGTAATATCACTACCAAGGCTTGTGGTCCAATAATCATTTTGAAGTACTTAACTGAAACCCAGCCAAAGGCCACCCTGATAGACGAGCAATGATACCATGTAAGCCAAAACATTCATATAAACAATCATAAATAGTGGCCATTTCCAGGTATTGGTCTCTCTGCGAATTATTGCAAACGTAGCCATGCATTGCGCTGCATAAACGTAAAACACCATAAGGCTCACAGCCACGAGTGGCGTGAAAACCGGAAGGCCGGTTGAAGGATTCATATCATTTTTCATCGCATCTGATAGCTGCACCATGTCATCAGCAGCATTTTCTATATTATAAATAGTAGCCATGGTGCTGACAAAAACCTCTCTTGCAGCGAAAGAAGTAATTAAGGCTATACCCACCTTCCAATCAAAGCCAAGCGGTTGGATTACTGGCTCAATGGCGTGACCAATTTTTCCCGCAAAGCTATTATGGATAGTCGTCTGCTCACCCCTGTTGTCTGTTTTGGGAAAAGAGGCTAAAAACCATAGTATAATCGATATGGCCATAATAATCTTGCCGGCATTGAATAAAAATAGTTTTGCCCGGATAAACACTTGTCTGAACACAGAGCGTAAAATAGGTAGGCGATATGGCGGCATTTCCATTACGAATGATGATTTTCCCTCAGATTTGATCCATAGGCTAAATATTTTCGCAAGTATCATAGCGGTGACAGTACCAATAAAATACATCATAACCATCATCAAACCCTGTAAACCAAAAATGTAACCAACGGTAATCGGTGGGATAAAAGCACCAATCATCAATGCATATACCGGTAATCTGGCACTACAGCTCATTAATGGTAAAATAAGCATTGTAATCAATCTTTCTTTCCAGTTGTCAATTGTTCGGGTGGACATAATACCCGGGATGGCACAGGCATAACCACTCATCAATGGCAGTACCGATCGCCCATGCAACCCGATTTTTGTCATACCGCGATCAAGCATAAAAGCTACACGTGCCATATAACCAGAATCTTCTAACAAGGTCAGAAAGAACATCAGTATTACAATCTGTGGTAAGAATATAAGTATTGCTCCTAAACCAGCAATTATACCATCTATTAATAAACCGCGGAAATTACTCTCAGGCACCAAGGTTACCGCCCCTTTGCCGAGCCAATTTACCCCAGCTTCTATCCAATCCATTGGAATTGATGCGAAGTTGAAAATTGATTGAAAAATGAAATACAATAACCCGATAAATATTCCGGGCCCTAACCATCTATGCGTAAGAATTTGATCGATCTTTTCATTGGCATTTATTTTTCTTATTTGGTTCGTATGATCACTTCGATCCTGTGCAAGATTCGCGTCCAACCACTGATATCGTAACATTGCTTCAAGGGAGCTAGGTTTTAATTCTGCTTTTTCTATTTCTTTTATGGCAACTGTTCGAAGATGTTCTAATTCATTTACTGTTTTCGAATTAATCTTTTGCCCTTCCTGAATAGCATTATTATATAATTCTAAGGTTGAATTTCTTGTAATAAGCCGTAGTGCCTGCGCAGCTGCTAAACGAGGAGTGTACCCTAATTTTGTATACAGTAGACTCGTAATCGGCATAAGGATTGTTTCAAGCGTTTTATTTACTTCCAATGGAAATATATCATTATTTACAGGTTTTGTCAGAATGCTAGCTCTAACCTGCTTTTTTAGTTTATTCAAACCGCTTTTTTTCAGTGCAGACACTGGTACAATCGCTGCTGCGCACAGCCACTTCTTCAATGATGATGCATCTATTTTTTCAGTTTGATCCACTAAGTCCATCATATTCAAGGCAATAACAATTGGAATGCCTAAATCTAATAGCTGTGTAGTTAAATAAAGATTACGACTCAGGTTAGTTGCATCAACTACTGAAACAATAACTGCAGGCGGATTTTTACCATGGATCCATTGCAGAACTTGTTCAGTGACAATTCGCTCATCGAAGGATTCGGGCGTTAAGCTATATGTGCCTGGAAAATCAAGTAAATGGTAAACGGTGCCATCATTGAATTTCCCCGTACCAAGCTTTTTTTCTACTGTTATACCGGGATAATTCGAAACCTTCTGGTCCATGCCGGTCAATAAATTGAATATTGCCGTTTTACCAGAATTTGGATTACCTACTAATGCAACCCAGGGTACAGTATCAGCGTTCAATGTTGAATTCAATTTTCAATTACAATATTTAAGGCATCCTGCTGGCGAATTGATACATAATAATCACGGACTTTTAACTCAATAGTGCCACCCAGTGGTGCAATTTTAACCAAGCGTAATTCTACTCCCGGCAAGATCCCCATTTCCAAAAACCGTGATTGTGAGTCTAAACCGCTAAGAAATGATTTAACGACCGCCGTGTCGCCCCGGTGTAAATCCCCCACAGTCATAAAATTATTTACAATCCCTGCATAGACCGAATAATTGGTGAATGTGCCGTACGATCTTGAATTGATATTTTTTCGCTATTTCATCCTGTAGTTTTTCAATATTTTCATCCATGAACTCATCAATCCTGCCACATTGAATACAAACAATATGATCATGATGACTACTATCAAGTTTGTTTTCGTAGCGGTTACGTCCATCACCCAGCTCCAACTTGCGGACCAGATTATTTTTTACCAGTACATCAATCGTACGGTAAACCGTTGCTCTTGAGACTTTATGCCCGCCCTGTTTGATTTTAAAATAAATTTCCTCTGCATCCCGATGATCATCAGTCTTACAAATTTCATCCCAGATAATCTGCCTTTGGGGTGTGTAGAGCAGTCCTTCCTTGCGAAGAGCATCCTTTAAAAGTTGAACATTTGTTGCCATGATATTTCCTTTAATGAGATTGAGTCTCAAAAGTAATTATAAAACACCTCCACATTCAAGCTAAATATGAGTATTTATTATCCTGGTGCGGTTGCTAGAACTGGTTACTTATATAACCTAGGCTAGTTTCTTCAGCTTTGCAAATTTTACAATGAGTTTTTTCTTTAAACCGTCCTTAAATACAACACCTACCCGTTGATTCTCTCCACTACCACTCAATGCCAAAATTTTCCCTTCGCCAAAAATGGCATGTTCAACATAGTCACCCACTTTAAAATCATCGAAGGTTGTAACCGTACGCTTCACCTTCATTTTCAAATTGCCAGTTCTTGTTCTGACAACTTTTCTTGTCATCGCTGAAGAAAAGGATATGTTTTCCAAGAATTCTTCCGGTATTTCTCTCACAAATCGCGAAACAAGACCAGCCCAACTATCCGAACCAGTGCGCCGTCTTTCTGTTGCATATAACAAGTAAACCATTTGCTGGGCACGTGTAAGCGCTACATAAAATAAGCGCCGTTCTTCTTCCATTAAATTTCTTTCGCTAAGAGCACCTGATAATGGAAATAGTCCATCTTCAAGCCCAGTGACAAATACAACTGGGAATTCTAGGCCCTTTGCTGAGTGGACTGTCATCATAGTTACATGGTTCTCATCTTCGTTCCATTCATCTATATCAGTCAGCAGTGACACCTCCTCGAGAAAATCATGCAGGAGTGATCCAGGATTTCTTTCCATAAATTCATCAACAGAATTCAAGACTTCCATAACGTTCGCATAGCGTTCCTGATCTTCTATAGTATCCTGACGCTTGTAATATTTGAGAATTTCCGTTTCGTCCACCAATGCGCGAACAAGTTCACTGGCATTTATTTTTGTCAATAAATCGTTATACTTCTTAATGAGATCATGAAATTTGACCAATGATTCACCTTGTTTACCACGAATGTTAATTGGTTCAGGATTGTTAAGTACATCAAACAGTTCTTTTTTATCTTTCGTCGCTTGCAGTACACACTTGTCAACGGTCTTTAAACCTATACCTCGAGGAGGAAAATTGATTACCCGGCGTAATGAGATTGTATCCTTCAAATTAACTATTAACCGCAAATAGCCAAGTAAATTCTTTACTTCCTTCCGCTCATAAAAACGAGTACCACCTACTATTTTATACGGGATACCATTGCGACGGAAACTATCTTCCAAAGCTCTTGACTGAGCATTTGTACGGTAAAGGATAGCAAAATCATTAAATGTACGCTTGTTAATCTTTATTTCTTTTTCCAGCGCGCTAATGACAGCATCAGCTTCTTCCATTTCATCATGGGTTTCAATAAGACCCAGATTTTCACCTTCTCCATGGATCGCTGACAAATTCTTATCGGCGCGGTCCTCGTTATTTTCCACAACTGCTGTAGCAGCAGTTAATATTTGCTGGGTTGAGCGGTAGTTTTCCTCTAAAGTAAATACCTCACAGTTTGGGAATGCCTTACCAAAATCAAGAATGTTCCGAATATCGGCACCACGCCAACCATATATTGATTGATCATCATCACCCACAACGCAGATCTGTTTATGTTTTTCAGCAAGCATTTTAACCAGTAAGAATTGGGCCCGGTTTGTATCCTGATATTCATCAACTAGTATATATTTCCATTTTTCCCGATACTTACCGAGGATTCTGGGGTGATTCTCAAATATTTCTAAGGGGTAATTCAACAGATCATCAAAATCGAGTGCGTTATTTTTCTTCAAATCTTTTTGATACGCTTTATATATATCTACTATGGTTCGGTCTTGAATTGTGCGCGCCGATTTCATGGCCACATCATGGGCAATAAGTTTGTTCTTATAATAACTAATTCTGTTCCGCGCCGTTTTAGGCAAAATACTATTTTTAGGCACACCCATGTCGGCCATCACGACCTTTAATAAGGCAACTTGATCCGCCGCATCATAAATAGCAAAATCAGATGTAAAGCCTAGATGTTTTATATCATTCCGTAATATTCTTGCACAAATTGAATGAAAGGTTCCAATATTTAGAGGGACATGTTTCTCTTTTATTAATCTGGTTACCCTTTCCCGCATCACTTGCGCTGCTTTGTTAGTAAAAGTAACTGCTAACAGATCTTCTGGGACGACAATTCCTTGATCCAGTAAATATGCGATTTTATATGCTAATACACGGGTTTTACCGCTACCTGCACCGGCAAATATCAATATAGGATTATTAACTGCTTCAACTGCGGCACGTTGGTTATTATTTAAGGATACTAAATCCATATTGTTCTATAGTTCTCCCGCTGTTGCGCTGTTTTTTTCTTGTCGTACCCGTCGCCTTACTTTCTGGAATTTTCGTTTTGCCTTATTGTGCTCTTTCTTAGTTCTGGAAAAAGTGTGGTATCCGTCTCCCCGGGCTACAAAATATATGTAATCATTCACTGCAGGATACAATGCTGCAATTAAAGATTCTTTCCCTGGGTTATTTATTGGTCCTGGAGGTAAGCCCGAGTTCAAATATGTATTATACTCAGATTCAATTTTCAAGTCTTCATTTAGTAGTCGGCGTGGACCATCTTCAATAATATACTGGATAGTTGGATCAGCCTGTAATCTCATACCTTTTTCTAATCGGTTGTGATATACGGCTGAAATTGTTGCTCTTTCATCATCGTAAATAGCTTCCCCTTCTATAATGGATGCTAGTGTTATGATTTCCAACTGGGACATTCCTAATTCTTCAGCCCGTACTTTCATTGACAGTGTCATATTCTCTTTAAATTCATTTACCATCTTAGTTAAGACAACAATAGCATCCAGACCTTCCGCAAAAAAATATGTGTCCGGAAATAAATACCCCTCAAACGAATTTCCATCAAGATCGAAAAGTTTTACGAGTTCCTGGTCTTTGCATAACCTCGTGAATTTTTTCTTATTGATTCCTATTTTTTGCTCTAATGCCGCGGCAATATCATCCATTGTCCAACCTTCTAACACAGTCACATTTTTCAACGATGGTGCACCATATACCAGTTGTTGAATAATTCCGCGGTTGGATCGTGCATTACGCAACGTGTATGCGCCAGCGGGAATATTTTTTTCATGCCCAAGGGTTTTTACAGCCATCGTGAAAGTTCGCTTATTATTAATAACGTTTTTCTCCTGCAGAATATTGCCTATGTCTGATAAACTGGCCCCTCTTGGAATATTTACTTCCACACTTTCGTAGGAATCAGACTGAGGCCAATAAATGACTAGTAAATAGAATGCTAATATACTTGTAGAGATAATACCAGCAATTCCCCCTACAGTCTTCATACCCGGATTAAACTGTTTGAAATCCAGCATTTGTGGGGCGGGAAACTACTGATACAAATAAAATAAAGTCAATTTATAGTAAATAAGACAAAAATTAGGGTCCCACGTTTTTGAGACTTAAAAATTGTGCTAAAACACGTATTTTCAAGTTATAACTGTCGGAGTATTCGCTTGGGGAAGTGCATTGTAACTAGCATGTTAGGTACATCAACTACTTCTGCAATCTTTAAATCTCCAACCAATGAACACAACATATATGCGTCCTCCGCAGTTATATCATAATTATCAACGAGATGATCAATCATATAATTGACTGCCTTCTTTGTAGCAATATCTATGGTTTCACCAAACCCAGTTACAGCATAAATTTCATCATTTTCATACTGAGGTTCTTTTATTGCCGGTTTATCCTTTAATACCCGCAAGCGGTAGGTAATTGTCATTGGTGTTTCAATAGCTGTACCACAAACTTCACCCAAGCCCTGAATAGCGTGCGTATCGCCGATTGAAAAAAGTGCACCCTTTACAAACACAGGGAAATATACTGTCGTTCCCTCGGTGAGGTTGGGATCATCCATATTTCCCCCATTTGCACGAGGTGGAATGGTTGACAGCATTTCTGCTGTTTCAGGCGCAACTCCCATTACACCGGGAAATGGGTTTAATTTCAACTCTACTTTATCATTAAACGTGGCTGTGCCAGCGACTGTATTGATCTTATAAATTGTAAGCCTAGCGTCTGGAAATCTATCTGAGAGAAAACCAAAACCGGGCACAATGGCTTGCCAGCCATAATCATGTAGTTCGATATCTAATAGATCGACAGCCAGTATGTCTCCAATCTCTGCTTCCTCTACATAAACTGGACCAGTAAGCGGATGGATTGGGCCAAAATCGATATTCTTTAAATCATCTATATTTGCTTCCCGGTGCAATTGTCCATCTGAAGCTTCATGAGTATCAACTTTTATAACAGATCCTGTAGAAACTCTTAATACTGGTGGAATAGCACTACTGAACTTGTTGTGTTTCTGTTCTGCAGAAAGCACGTAATCCGGTGTGATGCCTGATTCCTGCGAACAGGATATAACGAATAATACTGCAGCACTGATAAGAATATTCCGCATTTTTCCTCCTCTTACTAGTTAAAACCTTAATTACTTCGTACCAAAAACTAATGACAATACCAATAAAATAGCAAAAAAGACTGGAATTACTTAATAGTGATAATAAAATAATCTGTAAAATAAAAGAGGCTCTGAGGAGCCTCTTTTATTTTTTAATTAATTATCTAAATCAATAGGTATTACCCACCTACAACTTCAGATTCAGGTATTGGATAATTTTCAAATACCGTATCAAGGTCTCTATCTAAAGGCAGGTCACCTAATTTACCATAATGGCGCATATCGATCCACCTATGGCCTTCTAAGAAAAGAGAATACCGTTTCTCATGCAGTAATTGGGTTAGGCCGCCACTAGTGGCATCTGCTAAACCGTGTACTGCTCTGACGACATTGATCTCAGTAAGACCATCTCCACCATTTCCAATATTTGCTTCCGCTTTAAGAAGAACTAACTCTTCATTCCGGATAACCGGAACTGGATCATAATCTCCGGTCCACATGGTGGGTGCAAGATCACTGGTTAATCCATCATATGTGATCTCTGTGCTACGCTCGGTCACTTTGCTTGAAAAACGAGGATCTCCAGCTTCTGCATCTGTTTCATATGTTGGGTGCCCCATGAGCTTCACAAAAGAAGCTGTAGGATCAGCATACATACCGTTACCCGATGAAACACCACCCGTTCCCAGGTCACCTTGGCCGGTACTATATACATGATATACACCCAGACCCATATCAGCACTTGGATCCATAAAGGAATTATCCAAAGCAGTAAGCGCAGTGGACCAGTCATCCATATAAACAGCTACCCTAGCTCTAATTGCCCGATTGAATTGGGCAAAAGTAGCTGGGGTGTCAAATCCATTGAAACCACTTGATAGAGCAAAACTGAAAGAACTGCCAGCGCTATTGAGCGAACTATAACCGGCATCTAGTAAAGCGGCAATTTCGGTAAATACTGCGCTTTTACTCGAAACATCCGATTCCAGACCATTATAGGGTGCAATCTTAGCACCATTATCATTCTGCATGTTTACCACCATTAACAACTGGTACGCTTCTACTGTTTTTGCAAAACCAACTGCACCGACATCATCGGAGAATGTATTCTGCAAAATACGACAATTAGCTATTACTCTATAACGTGCTGCCCATGGTGAATATACCAGGAATCCGCCTGGATCAAGAGGACCTCTAAGTAATTCTCCTGTATAGCGCGGGTCTGCTGGTTCTAAGTAATAAGCTTCACGACCTACTGAACTTACTTCCCGAAGGTAGAGTGCAAAGGCTAACCGCAGACCAGACTCAGCACCCGTAACAAGGGTTTGTACAGTTGCAACATCTGTCGACGGAGCATTTGGATCTGGAAATTCCAGATCATCACATCCAAACCATAAAGTAACTAAAAGTAGGGGTAATACGTTTTTTATATTTTTCATTATTTACCTCCTATAAACCTACTGAAACGTTAAAGTACAATGCTTTCGACATTGGATAAGGTCCTGTATCAACAGAACCACCAACGGCTACGTTACCAAACTGACTAACATCTGGATTCCAACCTGTATAGTCTGTGCTAATCCACCAATCTCTGGCAGAGATACCTAATTGCATACTGGAGACCAATCCACCAAGCATCGATTTGGGCACATCATAATTAAGACTTAATTCCGATAGTCTCACATAACTACCATCCTCAATATATGGATCCGTAATACTACCTAATACGGTCAGTCGTTCATTACCATTACCAGATTTAGTGCCATCTTCGTCAAGATCTAAAGTTTTAGTATCATAATCATAAGTTGTCCCACCCAAGTCTGAAATCAGCTTCTGTAGATTAATGATATCGCCGCCTTCTTTGATATCAATATGAGCGACAAGACTAAATGGACCAAACTGAAGTCTGTTATTAAGACCCATGATATAATCAGGTGTTTCATTACCTAATACATCATGCACTCCATCTGTCATTTCGCTACCAACCATAGTATGGGGCGACCAGCCTTTTTCAATACGATATGCACCCAAAAATGTGGCAAAACCACCTGTATTATAAGGATCGACTTCTAACCTGGTGATTTCTGATTCTGTAGTATAGAAGGATAGTCTACTAACCCAGTTCATAGACTTTGTCCGGACTGGATTCAACACAAGATCCAATTCCATACCATTTGTTTGCATATCACCGGCATTAGCCCACTTAGTGGTATAGCCAGTTGAAGGTGCTTCCTCGACTTCCAGCAATAATCCTGTTATTGTTTGATTATACAGTGTGAATTCAAAACCAAGCAATCCATTCATCACAGAACCATCAACACCATATTCTAATTCGGCCATTTCCTCAGGTTCAATATCATCTAACCCTTTCAGACCGCTGGTGACCAAACCTGAAATGCCACCAATATTACTCGGTGCCATAGCAGTATATTTTGCAAAAGGCTTGGGCATGTTACCAGTCACTCCATATGATGCTCTGACTTTCAAATCATCAAATACTGCCAGTTGTCCCGTACGATACGAGGCGGCAAGCTTGGGATACATATGGCTTTTTTCAGTATCACCAAGCGTACTGCTGCGATCAGAACGCACACCAGCAGCAAGATATATATTTTCACCAACAGCAATTTCTCCCTGTACAAACCAGCCACGATCCTGCTGTTTACGCCTAGTCTGTAGTGCAGAAGTAGCTGCTGACTGGTCAATATTCGTCTGGGTAACAACCATCCCGCTCGCCATGATCATAGAACTATTATAATCAACTGTCTCCGCTTGATATCCAGCAGTCGTAGATAGGTTCATGCCGCCTAAATCCATCTTATGGGCCAAGTTGAAAGAGGCATTGGTGTTTAAACTATTATGATTTGTCAAAACAGATTGACCGGGGTTGGATTTACCTTTTTCATCCTGCAAATCTGGTGGAGAAAAAATAGTGTTTTCTTGTCCCACATAATCTGCGCTCAAAATACCTATCAAGTCCAGGCTCATATCAGCACTTCTCATGAGGTTATAATCGAGTCTAGAACTTCCCATGGCACGATTAACTGTTTCTTCATTAGTCAGCACAGCTGCTGTGTGCAGTGGGTTGGATGGGTTGGTCGCATGATCCGGCCAAGTGCCATCAGCATTCTGACGAATATCCAAGAAACTTGGTGTAAACCCAAAAGAAAAATTGAATGATTTATTGGTGTTATCGTTACCTGTTATACCCCTATCAGAAAAAGTATTAGTTAGATAGGCTGAAGTACCGATCTTCAATTTATCATTCACGCGATGATCTAGATTGGCTCTCCCGGAAACACGTTTGTACCCTCTATTGATAATAATATCTCCTTCATCAAGGTATTGGCCAGAGAGAAAAAACTGTGTCGATTGACTGCCGCCAGAAACACTTAAAGATGTTTCCCTGAGCTGTCCAGTCTCCCCATATAGTTCATCTTCGTAATCAATATCCCTATTAGCCCAATTACCACTAGCATCATTACCTAATGAAGCAATATCTTCACCATATTGGGCAATTGCTTCATCCTGGGTAAACACGCGATGTCCCTGTTTATGCATGATACTTCTCGATCCCACTCGTTGGGTAAAATTGACTCTGGTTTTACCTGCCGAACCGCGCTTGGTGGTAATGATTATCACACCATTTGATGCCTTGGCACCATAAATAGCTGCCGCACTGGCACCTTTCAATACTTCAATACTTTCAATATCACTGGGGTTAATATCGGCAATACGGTTTGTAGGCTGACCCTGCGGTCTTGCACTACCAGCACCTGTAGCTGCACTTATAACATCAATACCAGATTGATTTGAAAAATTATTTACGATGATTCCATCAACAACATATAATGGTTGTGTTTCGCCAGCAATTGTAGCAACGCCACGCAGATTTACGCTCATACCACCACCTGGTGCGCCCGTATTCCTACGTATGTGTACTCCAGCAAATTTTCCGCCTAACGCTTGATCTAAAGATTGACTTGGTGCGCCATTTAATTCATCACCAGACACCTTTGCAACGGCGGTGGCAAGATTACGTCTTTTGACAGAAGATGCCAAACCCGTCACGACCACTTCGTCCTGCTTCAAAACATCAGGTTCAAGTTGAATACTTAGTAATCCGACTCCTGCACTTACTGATACTTCCTGAGACTTGTAGCCAATATAAGCAACCATCAATGTAGCACCAGACTCAACACTAAGTGAGAAAGCACCATTATCATCAGTAGTTGTACCAACAAAAGTACCCTTTACAAACACTTGCGTGCCAACCAAGGCCTCGCCTGTCTGTGCATCGGTAACTGTTCCTGAAACAGTCATACCCTGAGCAGATAATATCTGCATACATAGCATACTCATGACAAGGAACAGCATATTATTTTGCTTCTTCATAGCAAATTTGCCTCCTAAATACTTTAATTATTAAATATCTGGATAAAAGAAAAAGCACCCATAAATAGCCCTAAACTATATAATGAATGCTCCTCTCCGAGAGAGCTTAAAACATTAATCAGCGCGTGTCAACACTTATTTACAATTTATTTATATAACCATTTTTACTCATTTCTGGAGTATTATTGTTAGGAAAAACACGTTGTCAGGTCATTATGCATAGCGTAATTTTGCCGCCGTTATGAGCAAAGAGAAACGGCCGGAAAAGATTCAATTGATCGAGGGTTGGGCGTTTGAGAAGAAAAATTATACCTTATTTGTTATCGGCGTTCTTTTAATCATAACAGGATACTTTGTTATGGCCAATGGAACGGTAAATAGTTTTCAGAGCCTAACGTTAGCTCCAATATTGCTTTTTATTGGGTATATAATATTTATCCCCGCTGCATTAATTTATCGCGGCAAGTAGCGCTATTTGGGATCGTAGTTCAGTTGGTTAGAACGCTGGCCTGTCAAGCCAGAGGTCGAGGGTTCGAGTCCCTTCGGTCCCGCTCTTAATAAAACCATATGTCTCTGAAGGAAAGCCCTCGTTTTATGACGGGGGCTTTTTAATTCATCATTAAACCATAACTAAATGAAAAGTGGTCAATCTTTGCCAGACATATACCAAACATACCCAAAAAGTGGACACACTTTTGGTGGACACACCCAAGTAGCGGGGTTTTTTATTTGTGGAATGATGGGTAGATTTGAATAATAAATAAGGATATTAAAATGAAAAAACTAATATACCCATTATTAACATTATCAATTCTCTTCACCATAGGTTGTGATGATGATAAGAAAGAAGAATCAGTTGACTCAATAATTGGTACTTGGACATTGTCTGCAGTCTGTGGGTTTGAGGATGAAAACTGTTCAGGTACATGCACAGACGTAACTGCAATGTGGCTTGAAGATGAAGGAAGTTTTTCTATGACTTTTTCATCTGATGGTACAGGTACCTTAGGTGATAATGAAGAAAGTTTCAACTGGAGTGGCTCTGGTCCTTATACACTCACAGCAGATGGTGAATCCATAACTATCAATCTGTCTGGGAATTCTATTACATGGAATATTGAAGACGATGTTTGTATACAATTTACATTAACAAAATGATTGTACTTTCTCCGTTCATCAACATTAAGCCCCACCCTCGCGGGGTTTTTTGTTTATAGACATTTAGGTCGGTCTCATAACCCGGAGGTCGCTGGTTCAAATCCAGCCCCCGCTACAATGAAAACCCGTCTTATTGACGGGTTTTTTGTTTATGAACGATATAATTATAATCTATTTTCATGCCCTTAAATAATGATATATATATATGAGAAAAGATAATTTTAGAAATATTGCCATTATTGCTCACGTTGATCATGGCAAAACAACTCTCGTTAATGGTATGTTAAAACAAAGTGGTACTTTTCCCGCTCATCAAGAAATAGAAGACCGCATCATGGATTCAATGGATCTTGAGAAAGAGCGGGGTATTACTATAGCAGCAAAGAATACTGCTATACAATACAAGGATATAAAAATAAATATCCTTGATACTCCTGGTCATGCTGATTTTGGTGGCGAAGTAGAAAGAAGTCTAAATCTCGTAGATGGAGCTTTACTACTTGTTGATTCCAGCGAGGGACCGCTTCCTCAAACTCGATTTGTACTAAAAAAAGCACTTAGTAATAACCTTCCTATCATTTTAGTGATAAATAAAATTGATCGGCAAGATGCTCGCGTAGATGAAGTATTAAGTGAAGTGTATGATTTATTTATTGATTTAGATGCAAATGATACTCAAATAGAGTTTCCAATTATCTATACAAATGCCAAAGAAGGAATAGCAAAACATGAGTTAGAAGATCAATCAAGTGATCTAACACCTCTATTTGAAACCATTTTATCAAAAATTGAAGGGCCAATTGCAGATGATAACAAAATTACTCAGTTCCTTGTGACCAATCTAGATTTTGATTCCTATGTTGGACAAGTAGCGATAGGAAGGTTGAATCATGGTAAACTAGAAATGAATACGCATTATTCTCTGTGCGGCAAAGATACAACTTCAAATAACCATAAATTTTCGGCACTTTATACTTTTAAAGGATTAAAAAGAATTCAAGTAGCTTCTTTAGAAGCAGGTGATATTATTGCCGTTTCAGGTCTAGATAATATAACAATTGGTGATACGATTTCTGCAAATGACGATCCAAAGCCATTACCGCGCATAATAATTGATGAGCCTACCGTTTCAATGTTTTTTTATGTTAATAATAGTCCATATGCTGGAAAAGAAGGTAAGTATCTAACAACACGCCATATAAATGAACGATTACAGAAAGAAATATTAAGGAATGTATCACTGCAGGTTTTAAATACTGATAGAAAGGATGTATTCGAAGTACGAGGCAGAGGTGAATTACAGATGGCTATCTTGATTGAGACCATGCGCCGAGAAGGATATGAATTTATGGTTTCAAAACCGCGCGTAATTACACATGAAGAAAATGGCAAATTGATGGAGCCCATGGAAAAAGTGTTTATAGATATTCCTGAAGATAAAGTAGGGGTAGTTACAGATAAGTTATCTTTGAGAAAAGGAAGAATGACGAATCTGGAAAACCATGGCCATGGCCGGGTATCTTTGGAATTTATGATTCCATCTAGGGGGTTAATTGGTTTCAGAAGCCAGTTTTTAACTGATACTCAGGGTGCGGGTATTATGAACAAACTTTTTGATGGATATGCGCCGTGGTTCGGTAGAATTCCACAAAGAAATAGTGGGGCTATCGTAGCAGATAGAAATGGTAAGGTTACTAATTATGCCTGTATTGGGATGGCTGATCGTGGAGAGCTTTTTGTAAATGTAGGTACAGAAGTCTACGATGGGATGATAATTGGGGAACGAAATCGTTCAGAAGATCTAACAGTAAATATCACTCGTGAAAAAAAATTAACAAATATGCGAAGCGCTACTTCAGACGCTACTGTAACGCTACGTCCACCAAGACAACTTTCTCTAGATCAATCCATTGAATTTATTGCAGAAGATGAATTATTAGAAGTTACCCCTCAATCGATTCGTCTGCGAAAAATGGAATTAGATCAGGTAAAAAGACTATCTTTACGCAAAAAAGAAAGATATTCATCGGGCTCATAACCCGATGGGTGGGTATTGTCTATTAAAAGAAAGATTATTAATTAATTGAATAGTAATCTGAATAAACTACGGTATACTCCCCGCTCAATAACTTATAATTATTAATACTGATCTTCAATATGAATCATACAAAAACTGAAAACAGAGAATCTTTTTTAAATTTTTCTTTAAAAAGTGAACTAATAAAAGCTATCAAAGAGCTA
>ENA-ORDI01000179-ORDI01000179.1-marine-metagenome-genome-assembly--contig:-NODE-179-length-44647-cov-6.335068_pt1 | contig 44647 bp, 38 predicted proteins | sample MGYA00248628_ERZ508525 | MGnify/ENA primary metagenome ERZ508525 (study PRJEB26195, sample SAMN05422138) | marine metagenome | isolation source: East of Porto Seguro, South Atlantic Ocean | place... | reverse complement strand
AAACTCCAAAACGTTTTCCATGTGCACCAATCAGCGCAATTTCGTAATCCGGAGCAACCGTAATTTTCGCTTGAGGCATTGCTTTAGACAAAACATTCCGCAACCAATCCGGATTTTGCGCAGCTCCTGCCATTCCTGCACCGACATCCTGAACCTCCGAAATATCGACTCCGGCTTCATCCATAGTGTGAAACAGAGTAGAACTCAACTGTTCTTCCGCTTTCTTAAAACCGATAATACTAGGATTTGCGGTTTCCGGAAGTTCGTGAAGATGAATACATTCCAGATTTTCTTTGTAAATTCCAATCCGCAATGTGGAACCCCCGCCGTCAATTCCTACGCTGATCATCACATTCACTCAAACTGAATATTGCTGCAACAATTCGGCAGTTTTTTTGATGTCCTCCAAACGTTTTGCTCCGGCTTCTCGTTCAATGGCCAAAGCACCTTGATAACCAATACGGTTTAAGGTTCTCAGAAATTCATCATTGTCGAAATCACCTTCAACCCACGGAACTTCCCTGCCCCACTTTCCTGGAACAGAACTTCGTTGAGCGTCCTTGATATGAACGTGTTTAACCCACGGAGCCAGTGTTTCCAAGGCTAAAATGGGATCGCCTTTTCCGTACAAAATCATATTCGCCGGATCAAAATTAACCCCCAATGCCGGATGAGAAAGTTCTTCTAAAAATTCCCTTAAAGTTTCTGCGTTTTCCTGACCAGTTTCCATCAAAATCATCACTTTTTTCCGCTTTGCGGCATCAGCCAACAACTGGACTCGTTCCCGCAGTTTTGGTTTTGTGTTGTCAATAAAACCAAAATGAGATTTTCATAATCCGGACGCTGAAGTTATAACTAATTTTGTCCTTCGCCCTTAACTATGGAAGCAAAAGGTTTTAGCATAATCTTGAGCTTGTAGCGGTCACCCAGATAAACAGATTTGACGAATTCAACAGGATGCGAATTTTCATTTAGTGTTGAGCGTTCAAAACTCAAAACAGGTTTAGACTTTTCAATACCCAACTTTTTCATTTCTGCCTCAGTGGGTAGTCTTGCCTCCACAGTTTGTTGTGCGACAACCAACTGGAATGAGTATTGTTCACGCAAAACTTTGTAAAGTGACTCTTGAGAAAAGTCGAAATTCTTTTCGATTTCAGGACAAAGTGCATAGGGAATATGGGTACGTTCCAGAGAAATCAATTCTTCGTCGGCCATTCTGAAACGTTCGAGTATAAAAATCAAGGTTCCGGGACTGATCCTGAGTTTTTTGGCAATTGAATCGTCCACTTTTTCAACGCCAATTTCCAAAATTTTACTGGTGACTTTTAGATTCTGCGCGGCCATATCTTCGGTGAACGAAGTCAGCGTTTCCAGGGTTTGATCGATAATTGTTCTAGGCGCGACAAAGGTTCCTTTGCCGGAGCGCGCGTAAACCCAACCTTCTCGTTCCAGCTCCTTAAAAGCTTTGGTAACAGTCATTCTGCTGACCATAAATTTTTCTGCAAGCTGACGTTCGGAAGGCAAACGCGAATCTACAGGATAAATTCCAGACTGAATACAATGTTGGCAATGGTCCTTGATTTGCTGGTAAAGCGGGGTAGCGACATTAGGATTTACAACAACTTCCGCCGGAACAAAAGCTGCTTCCGGAGAATTTTGCTTTGAAGAATTTGCCCTAAAAATATTTGAATTAGTATTCATTGGAATAACTTATTTTGAGTAAAAATACTATACTTGTATGTCGATAATAATGGTTTTTTAAGCAAGCACTTCAGGAACTTCACGTCGTCTCATTGCCACTCCTTTGGAATCAAAGACATGGAAACTTGAGGGGTGCGCTTCCAGTTTGATTGTTTCGCCTTCCCTCACAAGCGAGTTCACTGTAGCCGCCAAACTGGTGCGCTAACTTGCATCCGGAAACTGCCGAACAGGTTGAAAGTAGGCTGAAGCAAAGTCTAAAATCATTGATTTCAGACTTGCCGCTGTAAACAAATCGAGCAGATATTACTCCATCTTTTGCTGTTTCTGTAAAAAGCCTCATCGCATCTTTCTTAATTTTTCCATACTTCAAACACATTCTAAATGATGTTGTAAAAACAAATTCCAATGTGTAAAAAATAATGTAAAATAATACTGGACATCCCCTGAATAGTCCGGTATAGTCCAGTACTATAAGCCAATAAATAATTTTGTCAACAAAAATATTGCAGATGGAGAAAAAAACATGGAAATTCTGATTCGTGACTCCCTGGAGGCAGGAGCACAAGTGGCTGCAAGCGTTGTCAGCAAAATCATTAAGTCCGAAGACAAACCTGTTTTGGGCTTAGCAACTGGTGGAACGCCTCTCCGCATGTATCATGAATTGATCAGGATGAAACAATCCGGAGAAGTGAGTTTTAAAAATTGTACGACCTTTAATTTGGATGAATACGCAGGTTTATCAAGGAAAGACGAACGCTCATATTTTTATTATATGATGAGTAATTTGTTTGATCATATCGATATTGACAAAAAGAATGTTCACCTTCCTGATGGAAACGCAAAAGACCTGAGAGAGGCGTGTCGAAAATATGAAAAGAAAATTAAAAATAAAGGTGGTATTGATTTACAAGTTCTTGGAATTGGTGCTAACGGGCATATCGGTTTTAATGAACCGACGGGTTCTTTTGCATCCAGAACATGGGTCAAGATTCTCAGCGAACAAACCATTCAGGATAACTCGATGTATTTCGACAAACTCGAAGAAGTTCCACGTCATGTTGTTACCATGGGAATTGCTACCATCATGGAATCACGACATTGTCTTTTGTTGGCAAATGGAGCCAAAAAAGCCGATGCCATCCGAAAAATGATTGAAGGTCCAATTTCAGCAAGTTGCCCAGCTTCGATACTACAAATGCATCCACGAGTAACCATTGTTTTGGACGAAGAAGCGGCCTATTTATTGACACTCAAAGATCACTATAAGTGGGTTGAAAAAAACAAATTGGACTGGCAAAAATACTAATTGGACAATTTAATACAAAATAATCTCAATTTCAAGGAACTCGATGCCGCTTATAGAAATCTCTGCAACAGATCAGAAGGACATCTCCTTTTTACATAAAGCAGACGAATTTGTTAAAACATCGGGATTGGTAGATTTGCAGGTCAACGGTTTTAGAGGAATAGATTTCAACACACCTGGACTTAGTACGGAAACATTTGAACATGCGCTGGAAGCAATGCTGGCTTCCGGAGTAACAACTTGTTTACCAACGATCATCAGCGGATCCGAGGCACATTTACTGAACTGCCTTGCGGATTTAGAAAATGCCCGAAACGACTCTGCATTGGCCAAAACGATGGTGGCAGGTTATCATCTGGAAGGACCTTTCCTTTCAGCACTCTCCGGATATTCCGGATGTCATCCTGTGCAAGCCATGGGTGCGGTGAATCCGGAAATGTATTTACGTTTGCAGGAAGCCGCTGGAGGAAACATCAAACTGGTAACACTTGCTCCTGAAATAGATGGTTCTTTAGAATTTATTGAAAAATTAGTTAAGGATGGTATCATTGTCGCTTTAGGACACACTGCTGCAGGAGTTGATAAAATCCGGCAAGCAGTGGATTCCGGAGCATTACTTTCAACTCACCTTGGCAACGGAACAACTTCAAAATTGCACAAAAATGACAATCCAATCATCGCTCAACTTGGTGAAGACAAGTTGTACGCCAGTTTTATTGCGGATGGTTACCACCTTTCTCCGGAAATTTTGAAAGTCTATTTAAGGGCAAAAGGCAGCGAACGCGTCATCCTGATTACGGATGCCACTGCTGGTGCTGCAGCAGCGCCGGGTCGTTACCGGTTGGGTGATCTGGAATTAATACTTGGGTCTGAGCCCGTAATTTACGATCAGCAAACTTCACGTCCAGTTGGTTCTGCGGTTACGCTAGATCAATGTGTTAGAAACGTGATGCGTTGGTACGGAATTTCACTGGAAGAAGCGGTTTCATGGGCAAGTGAAAATCCGCAGAAATTAATATCTTCATCAAAAGCAAATTCACTCATAACTGAAGGTGAGCGAACTGTTTGGTGGAAAGAAGAAAAAGACGGTTGGAAAGTCAAAGCCGCTCAAAGCGGTAAGTTTTTGTTTTCTGCCTGAATATAAAATTTATTCAAACTTATTCAAGACTATTCAGTTTTGGCCAAGTGTCTGACAGCCGATACCCCAACGGCCACGGATCTTCCGGATCGCACATTAGCTGGTGAGTTCCGGTAATCCACGCTCGCCCACGAATGGTTGGAATAATTGCCTCTATATTTTCGATTTTTGTCCTCTCATGGATTGTGCAGTCAAATCTTGAATCAATAATTGAAGTTGCCACAAATCGATCTCCAACCTGCATTTCGCCTCTGGCGTGCATAACAGCCATTCTCGCAGAACACCCTGTTCCGCATGGAGATCTATCAAGTTTTCCGGGATCGATAGCAACCGTATTGCGGCCGTGCGGAATTCCATCTTTAATTTCGACAGGCAGAGTAAATTGGCAGAAAGATATTTTGTTCCAATCCTGTTGAGTCGGATGTTGAAATTTAATTTGCTGATTTGCTGCCGCCGTAATTCTGGCACCAGTTTCCGCAAGTTCACGAGCCTCATCCGCAACAATTTCAAATCCTAACGACTTTGCGTTCACGATCACGAAACTGTCACCGCCATAAGCTGTGTCAACGGTTAGAGTTCCAATTCCGGCCACTTCTAGTTGCACATCCAGTTTGTCTGCAAATGAAGGTACATTGTTAATCTCAATACTGCGTGCTTTGCCGTTTTCACAAAACGCTTTAACTTTTACTAATCCTGCAGGAGCTTCAAGAAAAAAAGTTGTTTCAGGTTCCACCATCTGAATCATTCCGCTGTCCAGTAGAACGGTCGCCACACAAATTGAATTTGATCCTGACATTGGAGGAGTATGTTCCGGTTCCATGATGATGAAACCAAAAACCGCTTTTTCGTTTTTCGGCGGAACCAACAGGTTTACATGTTTGAAAACTCCGCCGCGAGGTTCATTCAAAACAAAGTTTCGCAAAGTCTGATCCTGATCAATCCAGCGGGCTTGCTCCCAAATGCTTTCACCCGGAGGCGGAGCTACTCCACCAACTATGACCTCACCAACTTCGCCCTCTGCATGACAGGAAACAATATGTATTATTTTGGATGATCTCATTTTTAAAATCAGTAATAAGTCTGCAACACTTAGTTATCATAATTCACTTAAGAATGATGGTCACGTAAAAACTCCTAAACTAATTATTTGTCATCTCGAACGAAGAGAGAGATCTTAATGATATCAGTGCTTAACATAAAATATAATTCTCCCTATGGTCGAAATGACAAACGTTGTGTTTCAGAGTTTTTACGGATGCATCATTAGTTGACATGTTTCTAATGGATTTTGTATCATAAACAAGGAGATTATTGACAAATATAGCAGATTATCCGGAAATGATCTACTTTTCAAGGCATCATTCCTGGTTGATTTTAGGATTGGCAATTTGGTCCACGTGCTACTTCCTCTGCTTTTAATCACAGTTAAAAGGATACTAAATGTTCAGCCAGAAAATAAAATGTAAAGTATTTGCTGATTTACACCAACAAGACGATGTCTTTCTTATTCCAAACCCATGGGACATAGGTTCTGCCAAGGTGTTGCAGGGACTTGGATTCAAAGCACTCGCAACCACCAGCTCAGGATTGGCCTACACTTTAGGCCGAGCAGATGGTGAAGTAACTCTTGAAGAAAAGTTATTTCATTGTTCCGAGCTTGCCGCAAACACAACCATCCCCATTAATGCTGATTTTGAAAACGGCTTTGCAGATGATCCCGAAACAGTCGCACACAATGTGTTGAAGGTGGCAAGTACAGGAATAGCAGGTTGCTCGATTGAAGACTTTAGTCGTGATGCACTCAGCTTGTATGATTTCAACCTTGCAGTGGAACGAGTTCAAGCAGCAGTTGAAGCTGTGGCAACTTTAGACTTTCCTTTTCAACTTACTGCCCGTGCAGAAAATCTACTTAGAGGAATCAATGATCTGGACGACACAATTAAACGTCTGCAAGCATTTGAGGCGGTAGGTGCCAATATATTGTATGCTCCAGGTATTTGCTCACTTGTTGAGCTAAAGCAAGTTACTTCCGAATTAAAATCCCCCTTTAATGTACTCGCCCCATTTTTTCGAGGTGTCAGTGTTGATGATCTCGCCGAAGCCGGTGCAAAACGAGTCAGCATAGGTGGCGCGTTAAATTGGGCTGCAGTAAACCCAATCCTAAAAGCAGGTAAAGAAATGCTTGAGAAGGGAACATTTAATTGGACTGCTGAGATGGCACCAAATGGCGAAGTGAAAAAATTGTTTGGTTGAATCGTCTGCAAAAAAATATATCTCTCATGATTTCAAAATCTTGCCGCCAATTCTGCACCGTCGTTGATTGCGGTTTTTGCGTCAAGTCCGAGAGACGCTTTGGCTCCGCCAATCACATGCACTTCCAAACCGGCCTCACGGAGTGAAGCTTCCATGTCCAGTCTCGGTTCCTGTCCCGCTGCAACAATCACGTTATCCACATCCATTACTATTTTCTGAGGTTCTTCACCTTTTTTCAAAGAAACTTTGACGTGCAGTCCGGCATCATCTATTTTAAGATAAGTTGCTCCTGAAAGGAGTTGAACACCGTGTGATTTCAAAGTTTGGATATGCGCCCAACCAGTTGTTTTTCCGAGACGTTTGCCAATCTTATCGGAGGATCGCTGCAAAACCGTGACCTCCCTTTTTTTAGGTTTTCGGAGGGCTAAAGCTTTTTCCGAATCCAGAATACCGTAACCCTGTAAATATTCCGGAACATCTCCGGAGAAAGGAGTTTGAGCTGTCAAATAATGCGCAACATCAATTCCGATTCCTCCTGCTCCAATCACGGCAACTTTCTGGCCGACCAGACATTCTTCGTCTAAAACATCCAAATAACTCAGGACCTTATCATGATCGGCTCCTTCCAATTCCAGTGCACGAGGTCGTACTCCGGTCGCCAGCACGACTGCGTCAAAATTTTCTGAAATTAAATTCTCCTGATTTACGGCTTGTCCCAATTTTAATTCTACTCCATATTTTTTCAACATCACACGATAGAATCGAAGCACTTCATAAAATTCTTGTTTTCCTGGAATTTTCACCGCATAGTTGATTTGTCCGCCAAGTACAGCACGTTGATCAAACAAAGTAACCTTGTGTCCTCGCATCGCTGAAATGTAGGCTGCCGTCATTCCTGCTGGACCGGCGCCGATAACAGCAATATTTTTTAAAGTTTTTGCTGGCTCATAATTTAATTCTGTTTCACGTCCCGCACGGGGATTAACCATACATGTTGCTGTTTTCATTTGGAAAAGATGATCCAGACAAGCTTGATTACAGGCAATACAAGTATTGATCTCCTCGGGGCGGCCAGTAGCCGCTTTGTTGACAAAATTTTCATCTGCCAGTAATGGCCGCGCCATTGAAACCATGTCCGCAAGTCCGTCCCTTAAAAGGCTTTCAGCAACATAAGGATCATTGATGCGGTTGGAGGTCACGATTGGAATATTCAAGTACGGCCGCAATTTTCCAGTAACCCAGGCAAATGCCGCGCGAGGTACCATCATCCCAATTGTAGGAATCCGTGCTTCATGCCAACCGATTCCTGTATTTATGAGGGACGCTCCAGCCGCTTCTACAAGCTGTCCAAGTTCAATAACTTCCTCAAAACTGCTTCCGCCTTCAACCAAATCCAGACAAGAAAGTCGGTAAATCAGCAAAAAATCTTCTCCGGATTCTTCCCGAACACTTTCAACAATCCGTAGTGCAAAGCGGATTCGATTTTCAAAAGAACCTCCCCACTCGTCACTGCGCTCGTTTGTACATTTGGCAATGAACTGGTTGATCAAATAACCTTCTGAACCCATTATTTCTACACCGTCATAACCAGCCATTTTTGCCAGCTTTGCGCAACGTACAAAGTCTTCAATGGTTTGTAATATTTCCTCATGCGTCAATTCTTTTGGACGGTAAAAATTAATTGGCGCGGTAATCGGTGATGGCGCGACGCAGGTTTCCATCATCCCATAACGTCCTGTATGCAAAATCTGCAATGCTATTTTTCCATCGTTTTCATGAACCGCATTTACGAAAGTCCGATGAAAATCAAGTTGATCTTCCGAAACCAATTCCGCGCCTTCCTCGAAAACACGTCCTGCCGCATTGGGTGCGTAACCGCCTGTTACAATGAGGCCGACTCCACCTTTAGCCCTTTCAGCATAAAAAGCCGCGAGCCTTGTCGAGCCTTCCGGATGTTCTTCAAGTCCGGTATGCATAGAACCCATCATGACTCGGTTTTTCAGGGTTATGTTTCCAACTTTTAGTGGACTGAGTAAAGTTTCAAAAGCCATTTCAGAAATTCAGGTGAGGTTTAGATGCAGTTTAAGGAAGATAAGAGCTACAGTGTGGATAGATTTATCCTAAAATGTGCTTTTAGACTCAAGATGCTTTGAGCAATTCTGCTTGATGGTGAGACAACAACGGATCAATCACCTGTTCAAGTTTGCCGAGCATTATATCTTCAAGTTTGTAGAGAGTTAAATTGATACGATGATCAGTCATTCGTCCCTGTGGAAAATTATAGGTCCGGATGCGTTCGCTCCTGTCTCCGGAACCAACCATTCCTCTGCGCTGTTCGGCAGTAACGGAATGTTGAGCTTCCATTTCCTTTTCATAGAGCCTTGCCCTGAGAACTTTTAAAGCTTGTGCTTTATTTTTTAGTTGGGATTTCTCATTTTGACAAATGACAACCAGTCCGGTTGGAATGTGGGTTATCCGGACTGCGGAATCGGTGGTGTTCACACTCTGACCGCCTGGACCGCTTGAGCGGTAAACATCTATCCGCAAATCGCCGGGATTGATTTCAATCTCAACATCTTGAACTTCAGGTAAGACTGCGACTGTTGCCGCGGAGGTGTGGATACGTCCCTGAGTTTCAGTTTTGGGAACACGCTGTACACGATGTACTCCGCCTTCAAATTTCAAACGGCTGAAGACGTCTGTTCCTTCAATTGAAAATGTGATTTCTTTGAAACCGCCGAGATCATTTTTGCTTTCATTAAGTAACTGTAAACGCCAATTTTGGCCTTCCACGTAATGAGCATACATTTGAAAAAGATCTCTTGCAAACAGCGCGGCTTCGTCTCCACCTGTGCCTGCACGAATTTCAATGATGATGTTGCGAGAATCATCCGGATCTTTAGGAAGGAGTAGAAGTTGGATTTCTTTATCCAGTTCTTCCAATTGCTGGCTGAGTTGAGAAATTTCCTCTTCCGCCATTTCGCGAATTTCCGGATCCTCATCTTTTGAATCTGCTAATTCGCGGTTGTCGTCCATTTCCTGCTGAATTTCAAGATAGCGTCGATAACATTCGACAATTTCCTGCAATCCTGAGTGTTCCTGACTCAACTTCCGGAAACGTTCCTGATCCTGAACCACGTCCGGTTGTCCAAGTTCGTGTGTCAGTATTTCAAAACGTTTGTCAATTTCCGCAAGTTTATCCAGCATCTATGGTCAGGCGCGCTTGTAGCGGCGATTAAATTTTTCAATCCGTCCAGCGGTATCTACTAAATTTTGTCCTGCGCCGGTAAAAAACGGATGACAGTTTGAGCAAATTTCTACGGTTGTCTCACCGCCTTTTGTGGACTGTGCCTCCCATGTTGTCCCGCAGGCACAACGAAATGAGGTTTTTTGAAACTTTGGGTGAATATCTGGTTTCATTTTTTATATGTCTAGTTCAATGTTTATGATTTCTTCCATTATACGCTATTTATCCATCATATTGAGGAAATTCGCATTTTCTTTGAATTTTTCCATTTTATCAATGAGAAATTCCAATGCTTCAACAACATTCAGTTGAGAGAGGACTTTTCGCAGGACCCAAATCCGGTCAAGGTCTGGTTTGTCAACGAGCAGTTCCTCTTTTCGTGTCCCGGACTTGCTTAGATCAATTGCAGGAAAAATTCGTTTTTCAACAGGTTTTCGATCAAGCACCAGTTCCATATTTCCGGTTCCTTTGAATTCTTCAAAAATAACTTCGTCCATCCTGCTACCTGTATCAATCAGCGCCGTTGCGATGATGGTCAGGGAACCGCCTTCTTCAATGTTTCTGGCAGCACCAAAAAATCTTTTTGGTTTAAAAAGCGCGTTTGAGTCAACACCTCCGGAAAGAATTTTACCGCTGGGAGGAATAACTGTGTTATAGGCACGCGCAAGTCTGGTGATTGAATCCAACAGAATTACCACATCACGTTGATGTTCAACAAGTCGTTTGGCTTTCTCCAAAACCATTTCGGAAACTTGTACGTGACGTGTTGCCGGTTCGTCGAAAGTTGATGCAACCACTTCTCCTTTTACTGAACGGCGCATATCCGTTACTTCTTCCGGTCGCTCATCAATCAGCAATACAATTAGATCTACTTCAGGATGGTTTTCTGTGATGCTGTTTGCAATTGACTGCAAAATCATCGTCTTACCGGTTCTTGGTGGAGCAACTATCACTCCGCGCTGACCTTTACCAATCGGTGAAACGAGATCAATAATACGCGTAGTTAAATCATTATCTTTACGTTCAAGATGAAGGTGTTCGTTTGGATGGAGAGGAGTGAGGTTATCGAAAAGAATTTTTTCAAATGCCTTATTCGGATCACAGAAGTTTATTTCTTCTACCTTAAGTAACGCGTAATAGCGCTCGCTTTCTTTTGGTGGGCGGATTTGACCGGCGACTGTATCTCCGGTACGTAAATTAAAACGCCGAATCTGGGAAGGAGAAACATAAATATCATCCGGTCCCGGAAGGTAGTTGTAATCCGGTGCCCGAAGAAATCCAAAACCGTCCGGCAAAGCCTCCAGAACTCCGGCACCGTAAATGATTCCTTTGCGTTTCGTCTGTGCCTGCAGCAAAGCAAAGAGTAACTCCTGACCCCGCATACTGTTCGCATTTTCAATATCATAGGCGCGTGCAATCTGAATTAGCGAATTGATATCTTTTTTCTTCAACTCAATTAAATTGAGTGTATCCGGTTTTGAATCAGAATCTGAATTTCTTTTTGAATTGTTGCCGTTGCCATTTTCCGGCTGGTTTTTTGACATGTGAGGTTTCTCAGGAGGTTAATCAAAGATGGGATCTTAACAATGTAAAGACCCTTTTTATGGTGTGTTTATTTAAGGAGGATGATTAGTTTTAACTTTTTCGCAGCAACTTCAAGTTACAAAAAGCGGATTTAACGATTAAAAACAAAGTAGGCTAGAAACTGTCTTGTGTGGAAATACTTGAATAAGAATTGAAAATTTCAAAAGTAGGTGTTTACAAGGTCGCCAATATTTAAAGTTTTGTCAAGTGTTTTTTTAAAAAAATTTATTTTTTGCAATTCAACTCTGCGATCAATCTTGCATAAAATGGCAGACTTTAGCAGTTCAAGAGTTATTTTTTTTCTTTTTTGGAAGATACAGATCCGTGATAGTACCCTCAAATGCTTCTGCCGCAAAGCCCACAGTTTCAGAAAGTGTAGGATGCGGATGGATTGTTGAACCCAAATCGGTAGCATCGCAGCCCATCTCAATCGCCAGGACACCTTCTGCAATCAAATCTCCGGCATTTGGTCCGACAATCCCGACACCAATGACACGGTTTGTGCCTTCCTCAAAAAGGACTTTGGTCATTCCTTCACTGCGACCCAATGATAAACTACGTCCACTGGCGGCCCAGGGAAAATTCCCTTTTCCATAAGCGACACCCTCCTTTTTTGCCTCTTCTTCTGTAATTCCAGCCCAGGCGACTTCCGGATCAGTATAAGCGACCGAGGGAATGGTTCGCGCGTCAAAATAACTTTTCATTCCTGAAATCACCTCCGCCGCTACTTTTGCTTCATGAGTCGCTTTGTGTGCCAGCATCGGCTGACCAACAAGATCACCAATCGCAAATATATGTGACATGTTAGTACGCATTTGCGAGTCAGTCTTAATGAATCCTCCTTTATCCACCACTACTCCAGCTTTTTCCGCAGCAATCTTTAAACCATTTGGGATACGTCCAACTGAGCTGAGAATTTGATCAAACATCTGTGGTTTTTCCGGTGCGTTTTTTCCTTCAAAATGCACTTTCAATCCATTTTTAAGGGCTTCTACTTTTGTGACTTTTGTTTCCAGCCAGATATTTTCATACTGTTTAGAAATACGCTTTTGAAACGGCCTCACAATGTCACGGTCCGCACCTGCCATCAAGCCATCGAGCATTTCCACAACGCTAATTTTAGAACCCAATGCATGATAAACCGTGGCCATTTCCAAACCAATAATTCCTCCACCAATCACCAGCATATGCTCAGGAATATCAGTCAGTTCCAAGGACCCTGTTGAATCTACGATACGTGAATCTTCCGGAAGAAAGGGCAGCTTTACGGGTTGAGATCCAACCGCGATAATTGCGTTTTCAAAATGTAGTGTAAGTTTTTTGTTTTCTGTATCAGTGACGCAAAGATGATTCTGATCCAGAAATTCTCCTACTCCAGTGACAATTTGCACTTTTCGCTGTTTGGCCATACTTTTCAAACCAGATGTCAATTGATTCACAATTCCGTTTTTCCATTCACGCAACTGCTCTAAATTAATTTTTGGTTTTCCAAAAGAAACACCATGGGCGCTCATTGATTCGGTTTCGTCAATAACTTTTGCGGCATGCAGCAAGGTCTTGGATGGAATACAACCCACGTTCAAACACACTCCACCAATACGATTGTATCTTTCCACCAAGAGTACATTCAGACCCAAATCAGCTGCACGAAATGCCGCCGTGTAACCACCTGGTCCGGAACCAAGTACGAGCACATCACAACTCATATCCGCTTTTCCGGCAAAGGTCTTTACTGGAGTAGTGTCAGATTCCGTTGCTAAGCTTTTATCTTCAGACTCATCTTTTTCAATATTTATTTCTTCTTCATTTTCAGTTGAAACATCAGTAGTTTCCATCTTCAAAATCAGGCTTCCGGCAGAAACCTTTTCCCCAACCTTTACTTTTATTTCGCGAATTACTCCCGCAATCGGTGAAGGAACATCCATCGTCGCCTTGTCGCTTTCCACTGAAATCAGTGGATCTTCCACAGAAACAGTATCACCTTTTTTGCAAATTACCTCAATAATTTCAACACTCTCAAAATCACCGATATCTGGAACTTTAACTTCAGTAATACTCATAGTGACATCCTCCGCATATCACCAAGAATTTTGCACAAGTCCACCATGAAACGCGCAGCCTGCGCCCCGTCAATCACACGGTGATCATAAGTCAAATCCAAAGGCAGCATAAGACGCGGTAAGAATTCTTTGCCGTTCCAAACAGGCATCATTCTGGAACGAGTTACACCGAGGATTGCAACTTCCGGAGCATTCACCAGCGGCGTAAAAGCTGTTCCGCCAATTCCTCCCAAACTGGAAATGCTGAAACAGCCACCCTGTAAATCGCTGCTTTTTAATTTTTTTGTACGCGCACGTTCTCCGACCTCGCTCAATTCTTTTGCCAGTTCAAGCAAACCTTTCTGCTCCACATCTCTGATTACCGGAACCACCAAGCCATCCGGAGTGTCAACTGCCACTCCAATGTGCAGATATTTTTTCAAGACCAAATTTTCGCGGTCAGCAGTTAGTGATGAGTTGAAATCAGGATGTTTCCGGATTGCCGTGGCACATGCTTTCAACAAAAACGCAAGAGCAGTAACTTTCACATCCTGTCTTGCGGCTTCTTCTTTCAGTGATTTTCGGAAATATTCTAGTTCCGTAATATCAGCCTCATCATGATGCGTCACAATTGGTAAGTTCAGCCAGCTTCGATGCAAATTAATGCCGCCCTTCTTTTTGATTCGTGAAAGCGGTTTAATCTCAACCGGACCAAATTTACTAAAATCAATTTCAGGCATTTCCGGAATTCCTGAAGCGGTTGCAACAGCATTTCCGGAAGCAATACCAACCAAAGTCTGTTTTACAAATTCCTGAACATCTTCTTTGGTAATCCGCTGCTTGCGTCCGGAACCTTGCAGTCGACTCAAGTCAACGCCTAATTCGCGGGCAAATTTACGGATGGAAGGACTGGCGTGTGCCCTCAAAAACGCTTTCTGTTCAGCGTGCATCGGAATTGGAGGTGGACGTCGAGTTTTTTCTGTAGGCTGGGATTCCAAGCTTGTTGTTTCAGTTTTGCCTGCAGAAACAGAATCCGTATTTTCCTGAGAAGTTGTTTCCGGTGTAGAGGTTGAGGCAGTTGATTCCGAAGATGATTCCGGAGAGGCTTTTTCGGATTCTTCGACAGTTAAAGTCAGAATAAGGTCGTTCTGAGAAACAGAATCTCCTGCTTTTATTTTCACAACTTTGACGGTTCCCGCAAATGGTGATGGCACATCCATAGACGCTTTATCACTTTCCATGGTGAGCAATGGGTCTTCCACGGCAACAACGTCACCTGATTTGACCAGCACTTCAATAATTTCTACTGCGTCAAATTCGCCTATGTCTGGAACAAGTACGTCTTTGATTCTGCTCATGTGGTTTCTCCTCAGGCCAACAATGGATTATTTTTTTCGGTATCAATTCCGTATTTTTTGATGGCAGCTTTTACTGTTTTTACTGAAATTCCGCCTTCTCCCACAAGCGCGTTTAATGCCGCAATTGTAATGTAATAGCGATCCACCTCGAAATGTTTTCGCAAGGCTTCGCGCGAATCACTTCGTCCAAAACCATCTGTTCCCAGCACAGTATAAGATCTGGGTACATACGCGCGAATTTGATCAGCAAAAAGTTTGACATAATCTGTTGCAGCTACAACAGGTCCTGCTGTATTTTCGAGACATTGTGTTACATGACACTGCCGTGCTTTTTGATCAGGATGTAACGAGTTCCAACGTGAAACTTCGTCGCCGTCACGTTTCAATTCGTTAAAACTCGGGCAACTCCAAATATCAGCCTGCACCTTAAAGTCTTTTGCCAGTAATTCCGCTGCCGCAATTGATTCACGCAAAATTGATCCGGAACCTAATAACTGCACTCTTGTTTCCCCTTTTTTTCCCTTTTGAAACAAGTACATGCCTTTAACAATGTTTTTTTCTTGGCCTTTGCCAAGACCAGGATGAGTATAATTTTCATTCATCGTGGTGATGTAATAAAGCACATTTTCTTGTTTATCAAACATACGCTGCATGCCATCTTGCAGAATCACCATCAATTCATACGAAAAAGTAGGATCATAAGAAACGCAGTTTGGCAAATTTCCTGCCATGATTTGACTGTGCCCGTCTTCATGCTGCAATCCCTCACCATTAAGCGTCGTGCGTCCGGAGGTTGCGCCAATCAAAAAACCACGAGCTTGCATATCTCCAGCAGCCCAAATTAGATCACCTACCCGTTGAAAACCGAACATTGAGTAGAAAATGTAAAACGGAATCATTTGCTTTCCGGTATTGGAATAAGACGTCGCTGCGGCGATCCAGGAAGACATGGCGCCATCTTCAGTAATTCCTTCTTCCAACAATTGACCGCTCTGATTCTCCTTATAGTACATGAGTTGATCACGGTCAACCGGTTCATATTTCTGTCCCTCATGGGCATAAATTCCAATTTGGCGAAACATTCCTTCCATGCCAAATGTTCTTGCTTCATCCGGAACTATCGGGACCACACGCTCACCAATGTTGTTATCTTTGCAAAGTAACGTCATTGCCTGCACTAGCGCCTGAGTTGTGGAAATTTCCCTTTCTCCAGTCTCGTGCAGCAAACGGTCGAAAAGAGACAAAGGTGGGATGGTAAGAGAGTCGCCTTTTAGTTTTCTGGCCGGAAGAGCTCCGCCAAGAACAGTACGGCATTTTCTAAGATATTCCAGTTCAGGTGCATCAGCCGGTGGTCTGTATAATGACATTTGTTCGACTTCTTCATCTGAAATTGGAACACGGAAACGATCCCGGAAACTCTTCAGATCGGCCATTTTCATTTTCTTTTGGGAATGAGTGACGTTGATGGCCTCACCGGAGCCTCCCATTCCGTAACCTTTGACTGTTTTTGCAAGAATAACAGTTGGCTGTCCAGTATGATTTACTGCAGAGTGATATGCTGCGTAGATTTTGTGAGGATCATGTCCACCACGGTTCAGTCTCCAAATGTCTTCGTCCGTCAAATTGGAAACCATGTCCAGCAGTTCCGGATATTTGCCAAAAAAGTGAGCCCTTGTATATGCTCCACCTTTTGCTTTGCAGGCTTGATATTCTCCATCAACGGCTTCATCCATCCTTTTACGCAGAAAACCGTCAGAGTCTTTTGCCAGCAAAGGATCCCAATATGAACCCCAGATAACTTTTATCACATTCCATCCTGCACCACGGAATTCGCCTTCAAGTTCCTGTATTATTTTACCATTCCCGCGTACCGGACCATCCAGTCTTTGCAAATTGCAGTTAACTACAAAAATCAGATTGTCTAACTTTTCACGAGCAGCAAGCCCGATTGCTCCGAGAGATTGAGGTTCATCAGTTTCACCGTCACCCAAAAACGCCCAAACTTTACGTCCGGTGGTGTCTGCTAAACCACGGTTGTGAAGGTATTTGAGGAAACGTGCCTGGTAAAGCGCCATGATTGGACCAAGACCCATTGAAACAGTTGGAAACTGCCAGAATTCATTCATCAGCCAGGGATGCGGATAAGAGGGTACTCCTTGTCCTTTTGTTTCTCTGCGAAAATTGTCCATTTGCTTTTCAGTCAGCCGACCTTCCAAAAAGGCACGGGCATAAATTCCAGGTGCTGAATGTCCCTGAAAAAATACCAAATCTCCGCCGTGATCTTTATTTTTGGCATGCCAAAAATGGTTAAAACCAACATCGTAAAGTGTGGCCGAAGAAGCAAAACTTGCAATGTGTCCACCTAAGTCAGATGAATCCCGATTTGCCCGCATAACCATCACTGCCGCATTCCAACGGATAATTGAGCGAATCTTGTGTTCCAAATCCTGATCACCTGGTGAGTGTACTTCAAGTTCCGGAGGAATCGTATTTACATAAGGTGTGTTTGCAGAATAGGGACTGCCTGCTCCTGATAAAACCGCCTGGTCTGCTAACTGACGCAGGAGGAATTGCGCCCTTTCGTGACCATCCCTTTCAATGACGGCTTCCATTGCCTCAACCCATTCCTGAGTTTCCTGTGGGTCTAAATCGTTTCCTGTTATTGAAGCCATGCTAGAATCTCAGTCTGTTTGTGTTAGGAAAGTAAAATTTGGTGACGGGTAAAAGTCCAGGAAAGTAAGAAGAGGTCTAACTGCCGGCGTTGTTTTTGACCTTTTTGTTCGCATTTGATGGTTCAACCTTAAATGGAGTGTTTTTAATGGGCGGTCTTCTACCCATACTTTTCAACAATTCAGCAGAGTAAACAAGCCCTATTCTAACTGCAGTAAATTTTTTAGCACGCTTATTTGTCATTTCCATCGCATTTCGACTAACACTCTCCGAGTACAGCGAGGCTGGTTTAACAGGACCAGTCGCTTGTGCCCTGGCTTTTGACAACTTCAGTGCCGCACGGCTTGTGCTTTCGGTGTAAACGATTCCCGTCTTGGCTGGTCCGGCCACTCGTGCTCTGGTTTTGGTCATTTTCCATACATTCCGGCTGGATTCTCCGGAGTATAGACTATCGGGCTTGACTGGTCCAGTATCTCGTGCTCGAGTTTTCGAAATTAATAATGCCTGTCGGCTGATCTTGTTATTTTCTTCAGGATTAATAGGAGGCGGCTGATATTTTTTGATACTGCTAATTTTAGTATAAGATGTCTGATAAGGTTTTTGCACAAACCAGCGGTTCTTTTTAACCATACTGGCAGTTATCAAACCTGCGTCCACCATCTTAACTGCTGCAGTCTTTGCTTTGCCTTTCTTGCTTCGAGCAACAGATTTCTTTTTCAGATAATATTTTATCGTACGTCCATTTGTTTTTTGCGCCGCAACTCTTGCTTTTCTTTTGTTTGCCTCAATGTTTTTTGCATTTATGATGTATTTTTGAAGCTGATTATTATGACTATCAGCCTGCATATTTCCGGCAAAAAACAAAGCTGCTGAAAAACAAATCAGCATGATAATGGCACTTTTCTGTAACTTCTGGGTCAAAATTGACTCTGTCGAAAAGCCAAATACTAATAGGTTTTTTACAAACATGTTGAAGTTTAATTTGTCTCTCAACATCATATTTTAATTCTTTCAAACATTAGCTGGAGATGCAATCTTATAATTGGGAAGTTCCCATAACAAAATATTTGTGTTACTCTCAAAATCAAACTCGGCAGACTGATTGATGCTGAAACCGGAAACATACTCCGCTGAATTCCGGAGTTGAAACCACATCTGCAAAACTATGCAAAATCAAATTCCCAACAAGGAGCCTTCTCCGGAAGAAATTTATCAAGAGATGATTCGGGATACGTTTGGTCTTTTCGATAACAACAAATATCCAGAAGCAGAAAGTTCCCCCGGTGTCGGTTTTTCAAAGCAGATCAGCAGTGATTCTTACTCAAAAAATAATTTCTTAGTACAGAGACTGGTAAACACAATAACTGCCCAACTGAAGGGCATCCTTCCGGGAGCATTCCGAATCACTCCAAAACCTGAACAATGCCTTTCTTATGCCAACTTACACAGTTGGTCGCCTGGACGTTCTTATTTTTCATTGTTTGAGATGACACATTCCAAATCTGTCTGGATTCTACATTTCAGCCGTTCCGTAGGAGAAGGGCTTGCCTCGCTGTCTCATAACAGAAATTCACGCAAGTATCTCAATATTTATAATGATTTACGTGAAGCAGATTCTGTGATTTATCTTGAAATAGGTGAAATGCTGCGCAAATTTTTCATCAGTTTGTTAGAACTTTGGCCTGCCAGTGACAAATTAAAAGTCGTACGTTGCCGACATATCCTACAATTGGGTTTTCTGTCTGGTATTGCACAAGATGAAGAATATGTCGTCTTGCCCTTTTATCTTGATAACAAGGAATGTTCCGGAGATTTCCACTTGGTTTTTCCTCAACGATACCTCTTGATATAATTTTGACTCAGGGCAAAAAAGGTGTTCAGAATACTGACTGCTTAAACCATTAAGGTTGAAAAATCAGAGAGCTATCTCTTCAGTTTCGCTTATTCGCTGATGTACACGTAACAACTATTTATATATAATAGTTTTCAGGTAAATTTCAATTTTTCGGAAATTTTAAAAAAAGGAAGGTCAACTATGAATGGGAATATAGTTGCAACATTTTTTGCGGTTTTGAATATTTTGTGGATTTTACCGCTTGGCTATTTTATGGTGATGGACATTGTGCGCGAAAATTTTCAGAAGTCTTCTTAGTCTTTTTTCTCCAGACATTCGACTAGTACCGTATCGTCCTCATAAGCCAGTACCTTGTAGTTTCTTCCGCAACGCTCGAAAGCATGAACCTTAAGTTCTTCAGGATTTCTGGCTTTAACGTAAAAAGAGGCTGTTTTGGTTGTTGCACATGCTCCCATCATCCAGAGCACCAATAGAGAAAGCACAATCCAAAAATTTTTCACTATAAATTTCATTTTAGTTTATTATACGCTTCTCTGGTCTTATCCTGTTGTATTTTCTGCAACGTCAAAAATTGCTAAAATCCACTACATGATTTCAGCCAAGACTCAGCATCTGGATTTTTCTCACTAATTCAACTTTAAGGCGCCCATCTGTTTTTTCGGGTTAAATCGTAGGCAACTCTGTCCCAGGCCAGTAAGCGGGCTTCTAATTTGTCATAATATGAATCAGGCACTTGATCGGCTATTTTTCCAGACTCCATTCTGCGCATCAAAGAGTGTTTGAGATAGGCTCTGTCAGTTATAATCCCAACTAATGAACCCTCTCGCACAAGTGCGAACGATTCTTGTTTTCGCAGTAAACTTGTGCCTAAAGCCGTGTATTCAGCATCCAGTCCCATGAAATCTATGAAGGTCGGCATTAAATCTAAATGGGAAGAAACGGTCTCAATTACCTTAGGTTTTAATAAAGCCGGAGCATAAAATATCAAAGGAATCCGGAACCTTTCCAGGAAACCGTCTTTTTGGTAATGAGCAAGAACATGATCTGCGGTGATGACAAAGATTGTTTTTTGGAACCAGGGCTCTTCTTTCGCTTTACTGAAAAATTCGCCGATAGCCCAGTCTGTATAATGGAGTGAGTTCAGATAGCCACCCTCTTCAGTTGCATGATGCGGAAAACGATTGAAAGGTTCATTCAATTTTGGAAAAGGAGTGTGATCTGTGCTGAGACTGATGAAAGCCAGAAAGGGTGTTTTGCGATTTTTGATTTTCTCCAAACTGAAGATTAATGTTTCATAGTCCCATCCCAGATTCCGATCCTTTTCTTCCGAAAAATAGTCCAGTAGTAGCGGCATATCTTCTTTACCATAATATTCACTAAAACCGGTAGAAGCGGCTATTGCCTGTGCCAGAAATGATTCTCGCAGAGTGCTGTTGACAAAAATTGTCGAAACACCGTTCTCCTCCGCCAGTGCCGCAATTTTTGTATAATTTGCGGAGAGATTTGCTATTGTAGGCAGTCCCATAACAGAAGGCATGCCAGTCAGGACAGATTGTGCGCCTTCAATGCTGCGTTGACCGTGCGAATAAAAACGGTTGAACTTCCAACCTTCCGCACTTAATCTGTCCAAATTCGGTGTGATTTTGTAATCATTTCCTCCAAAACTATCAACATAACGTGGAGTTAAACTCTCCACAAAAAGCACAACAAGGTTGTTTGATTCCCCAGGCTTTGGCTCATTTTTTTGCGTAAGTGGGAATGGTTTCTGCCAGAAATCTTGTGCAAAATTTAAGGTGGTTACGATTTGTGATTCGGAAATTGGCTGACGTTCCACCGGAACAGATAAACTGGAATGGGAAGCAGAAAAAACTCCATTCAAAATAAGGTTGCCTAAACTGCTGCTGCCGGAAGAATATGCATGCACAATGGCCAGTGGTTTCATGCCGATCCCACCACGTCCTGTAATAACCACAAAAACAAAAAAGAGGATAAACTTAGGCCAGTGGAAATGTCCCGTTCTTACTTTGACTTTGCTGAGCCTGAGCCAGTAAAACAGTCCAAAAAAAAACATTCCAAACCAGATTGTTAAATAACCCGGATTTGCCGCGGCTTCGCTGACTAAATATTTTATGTCTTTTCCTAAAAACAATAATTCGTTTGTTAGATGGCGTTTCACGTAACCGAAATAAATAACGTCCCCAATTAGCAGGGTGCCTTCTAAAACCAAGACGAAAAAGACCAGTATGGAAAGTGCTACATGCCACCATTGTGAAGTGCACCAGCGAAACGGGAGAGCCATCAAAAGTAGCGGAATTCCTGAAAAAACCAGTAAAGATGCCAGATCAAAACGAAGTCCATAGAAAAAACCCTGCAGGACTTCCACAAATGTCAGTGAGCTGAAGTTTTCATAGTGAACAGCAAAAATCCCAATCCGAGCCAGCAGAAAGATAAAAAGACCGATTCCGAGGTACGAGAAAATTTTTTGAAATATGCTCATTCTCAACTTTAACTCAAGCTTTGTTTTGAATTGTTCTTACTTGTTAATACTGATAAAATCAAAGTTTGACTTGTAGTAAAGATAGAGACTTAACTCCCAAAACTCAAGAATAAAGGGAGATTGAGTATGAGAGGCTTTAGATTTTTCACACTGAAACATGTTGCTTTCTTTGACTTGCACCGAATTGTAGTTTCAAACAAAACTTGATGAAATAAATCCAAATGCTTTTTATTCGTAATATCGTCGGCTTCCTGTGTATTTTTCTGCTTGTTCTACTATTTTCTGCCTGCAAAAAAATAGATAAAGCCGGACCTGCCACTGCAATTGTCAGTATTAAGTTAAACCACAGTCAGTCATCTTCGAGAATGGCCGGAGTCAGCACAAGTTTTACGGCGGGTGCGGATACCGAATTAATTGCACTTGTACCTGACAATACCACCTTTAAGCAAAAATATCTGTCCCTGGAAAATTTCTATCAGTTTGCTCTGACTGACCTGAGTACGGACACAGTTAGTTTGACTGTACCTCTTGATACTGCAATCAAGCTCTATTCATATGCTTATTTTGATGAAATATTTACAGTAAGTGAACTTCAAAGTACAGCCGTGCAGGCAGAACAATTTGGGGAGTCCAGTTCGTTTACCATCAGTAGTGGAGACACTTCGAAAGAAATATCGCTCAAAAGTTTTGATTACTCTTCAGGATTACTAGGTTTAAGATATAACGGATATTTTAATGATGATTTGTCTTTTTTTGATAACGCGACAGAAGAAACTCATTCATCATTTGCAGGTCCATATTTTGACAACATTACAACTGCTACAGCAGGTAGTAACTATGACGACACTTATTCAGTACAGTGGAAGGGTTATTTCAAAGCTGCCGAAACCGGTATTCATATATTTTACACTAAGAGTGATGACAGCAGTTGGTTATGGCTGGGTTCAAAATTAACATCCATAGAGAAACTTGTCAGTGAACGGAGTTCAAGTTCAGCAATAGTAAATAATAGTGGACTACATGGTGTCGTTATGAAATATGGATTTATAAGTCTAGAAGCAGGCAAACTTTATCCGATACTTATATATTTTGGAGAAAATAGTGGTGGTGATATTATAGAAGTTTCCTTTACACCTCCATCCGGTACATATACTTTTGATGGCACAAATTATTTCTTTCGTGCTGAATAAAGGTGATGCAGCCGCAAAGGACATAAAGCCCTGTCATTGCTTACGATGCGAGGCATCCTCTAGCGGTGGATTTACCATCTGTGCGGAGAGGAAACCTAAGGCACAAGAGACAGAATATCCCTAAACAATTGAAGATTTATAGCGTTTTTTTTTATTTATTTCAGGTTTAGTAATTCTCACACCTTTTTCTGCGTTTGCTAAACCTACCGCAATTCTTGCTCCACTTGTCTTGGAGGGTCAGTTTTCCAGTAAAACTAAGAGCGGTATTTTCCAAAACCTGAAAAATGTACTTGCTGGAAAGTATGAACTTATTTTCGGAAATTTATACAAAACTGCAGGCAGGGCACTGAAAGGCAATTTTGATTCCGGAGGATGTAAAACGGATGATTGTGTTCGGGCGATGCAGAATATGTTGCGGACAGATCATTTTTATTCTCTTGAACTAAGGAAAAGCGCAGGGGAAATACAGTTGATTATGACTCATGTCGATCGTAATGAACGTCACGTGATGGATGATTTTTGTGCATCCTGCGAAAGCGATGAGTTAGTTAAACGTGCCCGTTTTCTTGTGGAACAGATCATCAGTCCGGACCCTTTGTTTCCTTCTTCAACGATGCCGGTACTAATTCAGGAGTCGTTTGACGAAGCTTTTGAGGTAGCGGATGTTTTGGCGGATCTACCGGACATGGGATTGGTTGATGGTGTTTTTGAAATAGGGACTGATCTCAATGGAGTTTCAGTCACAAACAATACTGTCCAGAGTACTCTGGTTTCAGCAGTAGAGGAAGACATACTCATTTTCAGTCTTTCTCCGGATTTAGTCAAAGAAGCTGATGGAGAATTATTGGTGCAGGTAAGCGCCTTCAGTCCGCTTAAGTCGGTTAGTATTAACGGACGAAATCAGCCACTTGCACCAAAAAGCTACCAGGCGAAGTTTGGTGTGGATTATCAACTGGAGCCTGGGGAAAATATTTTTGAAATCATAGCAACAACAGAAGAAGGAGAAAACGAGCAGGAGTTTATTGTTTTTTTTGAAACAAAAGAAATAAAGAGGGACGCAGGCAAGGTAAAGCCTTTTATGTTTATTACGATTTTGGGTTATGCCGACGATGACAATACGAATAGCGTTTCAAACGGTAGTGCTAAAGTCAGTTCCTCAAAAAGCAATTTTGTTTTGGTTCCGGTTTTCAATCAAAAAATTACCTACTTTTCAACATTTTCCGTCAAAGGTTTGATTACAGGAGATCAACAGCAAAAGAGTGAATTTGAATCACGTGAATTCATGCTCCAGCAACTTACGCTGGAATGGAAAACGCGCAAAACATTTCTGGGAGATATTACTTTTGGTGTAGGCGCTAATCGGCTGAGTACCAAAGATACAGCTAAAACGAGCAGCTACCGGGATTCGTGGTTTAGTAAATATAAAAAGGCTGGTGCGGATTCTTTTATAAATTTAGGATTCGGCTTTGGTGCAGATATAGGAACAAAGTGGTCAGTGAAATTTGCTCATAAACTTAAATCAGTTCCGGGCACACCGAGCAGTAAAGGCACCGCAAATTCATTAAGTTTTGGCGCAAAAAACAAATTTGGGAAATTTAAGACAAATTTTAGTTTAAGCAGTGCAACGACGAACCTGCTCGATGACAGCAAGGATAAATCGAAAGTATCCGGCAGCGTAAAGTTAAGTTTTCCACTTAAACCTGTTTTGCTGTCGCTGCAAACTAAATTTGCAGAAACAAATGACCAGACAGCAAACAGCATCACTGGAATCAAAACAAAATCTAGGAAAAGTACGTATAAATTTGGTATAACCTATCCGTTGGCCAGTTGGATGATTTTGGCATATACACGTAAAATGGAAGGTCAAGAATCAAACTTGATAAATAAGGATTATAAAAAAAACAGCAACAGTCTTCAACTGACAATGATATTTTAAAACTCTTTTAACAATTATGCTCAAAGCAAGTAATGAAAATTATATCGTTATTTATTATTATTTTTTTGGCCGGATTGCTCCTGGCATTTGGTGGAACAGTTTCAGCACAAGTTGCGGATCTTGAACTACGCAAAGGCTTGGTAAAAATCATCCGCGGCGACGATGTGCAAATTATCAATAAGTTGGGATTTAAGCTTCCTTTACTGAACGGTGACCGAGTACAGACTGGTGCAAATTCCAAAGCAGTAATCACACTGATTTTCAGTAAAGAAGTAATTCAGCTGTCTTCACGCTCGTTTTTTGAAGTAGATGATGTCAATGAAGTTCAGAGCAAAATTGCTCTTTTAACAGGTAAAGGTCAGTTCAAGATTCCAAAGAATAAATTAAAAAGAAAAAGTAAAAAACCGTACTTCAAGGTAAGAACAGTAACCGCGTTAATTGGTGTTAAGGGAACCGAGTTTGTGATGGGTACCGGAAATGAGCAAACCAGTTTGCTGACACTTTCCGGCGAAGTTACAATGGCTCCGGTTTCTGCTCCTGACATTGAAGTAGTCATTCCTCAAAATCAGGCATCAACTGTGGTCGTTGGATCTGCTCCAACTAAACCTGTCACAGTGCCTCCTGAAACCAGGGCAAATATCGTATCTTCTGACAGTCCGGAAACATTTAAACAGGTTTCATTTCCAAAACCGATTTCTATTGAAAAAGCCAAAAAGAAGAAAAAACAGGCGGAAAAAAAGAAAGCAGAAAAGAAAAAAGAAGAAAAGGAAAAGGCAGAAAAAAAGAAAGAGGAAAAGAAGAAAGAAGATACTAAAAAGGATGACAAGAAAGACAGCGAAAAGAAAAGCAGTGACAAAAAAGAGGATGATCAGAAAGACGATAACAAAAAGGATAATGCTAAGAAAGATGATCAAAAAGCCGATGACAATGAGGAAAACAAAGAAAATGAAAAAAAGTTGAAAGTTGATGAAGAAAAAAATGACACAAAAGATGAGGCTAATCCAAAAGATGAAGGAGAAGGAAAAGGCGGCGGCATCAAAGAAGATTTGAATGAAAAAGATTCCGGTGAAGCAGAATTAGCTGATTCTGAAGAAGATTCTGCTGAAACTAAAGAAATTGATGAAGAAGGGGACGGAAGTAATGCTGCTTTGACAGATGGAGGTGAAGAAGTTGAAATCAAGGGTGCAGAGGTCGAAGGAGCGGAATTGAATGATCCGGAAATTGATGATGTTGAAATTGAAGAACCTGAAGTAAATCTTGATGACATCATAAATTCTGATGTCATGGATGAACTTGAAGAAGTGGTGGAAGATGTGGCTGATGTGGAAGACGTGGTCAAAGAAGATGAACCGGTAGTTACTGAGGATGAACCGGTAGTTACTGAGGATGAACCTGTTGTGACTGAGGATGAGCCTGTTGTGACTGAGGATGAGCCTGTTGTGACAGAAGACGTGGAAGACGCGATCGATGATGCTGAAGAGACTGTTGAAGACGCAGAAGAGACAGCGGCTGAAACTGAAACAGTAATTGAGATAAAAATTTCACGCTGTGATGATGTTAACGTCATTTGTCCTTAAGAAGAAAGACTACTCTATTCTTTTATCGAAATTATTTGTCTCAGTGATTTATGTGGAAGTAAATTTTAATCTGCATTTACAAAAGAATTTCATTGCCTGAAATGCAAAATCAGGATAGACTTACAGATTAACTTTTTTCAACAAACCATCCACTAGATGGAAAAAACGACATGTTACAAAATCAATTAGCAGCGAATATTCGTAGCAACAAAGGAAAATCGGCCAATCAGAAATTACGTCAATCCGGAAATATCCCAGCAGTACTTTATGGTCCACGGGGTAACATTTTGCTTGAGATGGCAGAAGAAACAACCCGTCATCTGCTCGAGAAAATGTCCGGCATGCACGAACTTGTGCCTATTACCGTCACCGACTCTTACAGTGGAGAAAGCTGGACGGCACAGGTCATACTCAGGGAAGTGCAGAAGCACCCTTACAAACACGTAATCACTCACCTCGATTTTTGGGAACTGCCTGCGACAAAGGAACAAATTGTCAGGGTTCCATTAGAAGTTGTAGGCGAATCGCCTGGAGTTCAAAATGGAGGAGTTCTGCAAATGGTTGTCTGGGATATTCCTGTTTCCTGCCTGCCCGCTGATATTCCCGCTTGCATTGAAGTAGATAGCTCTGAATTGGAAATAGGTGATTCTATCAGAATACTAGACGTCAAGTTGCCTGAAAAAGTTTCACATAGTTCTGAGGAAAATTATGCGGTCATTTCAATTGTTGGACGTGTAAAAGAAGAGGAAGAAGAAATTATTGAAGTAGAAGTTGGAGAAGGAGAAGGAGTGGAAACAGCAGCAGATTCTGCAGAAGAAGAGTCAGCAAACGAAGAGTAAACCTGAACAAGTTCTGAAGCAGGAAAGGGCGGGGATGAAACTGGTAGCCGGCTTGGGCAATCCGGGCAAGGAGTACGAAGGAACGCCTCACAATATTGGGTTTCAGGCAGTGGATTTACTCATGTCACGGCTGGGAATTTCCGGATTTCAGCAGAAGTTTCAGAGTCAGTTGGGCCGTACGTCAATACAGGGCGAGGTCTGTATATTTATCAAGCCCCAGACTTTCATGAACAGAAGTGGTTGGGCGGTTGCGGAATGTGCAAAATTTTATAAAATTCCCACTGAGAACATTGTCATAATTTCAGATGATCTCGATTTACCTCCGGGGAAGGCACGTTTACGGGACGGCGGCGGACATGGTGGACACAACGGTTTGCGTTCGATCATAGATTCATTAGCAGACAGACACTTCCGTAGAATCAGGATAGGTATCGGAAGGCCTGCAGGAAAACGGGATGTGGTTGGACATGTTTTGGGACGATGGTCGAAAACAGAAGAAAAACTTGCTTTTAGCGTGATTGATCTTGTACTGACTGAGATCATAAGTTTTTTGGAAACTTCTAAATTTGAAAATACTTCATTTTCTGCACCGGAATTGGTCTGAAAACTTAGAATAAAACTAATCTAAACGAGTAAAGTTTCCGGAAGAAAATGGCGTTAGAAGTAGGAATTGTCGGTTTACCAAATATTGGAAAGTCCACTCTTTTCAGTGCTTTGACCAAAGTACAGGCAGATGCCGCAAACTATCCGTTTTGTACTATTGATCCGAATATTGGCATAGTTCAGTTGCGTGATCCGCGGATGAGCCGTTTGACTGAATTGGTTAGTCCCGACAAAATTGTGCCGGCTACTTTGCAGGTAGTTGATATCGCGGGACTTGTCAAAGGCGCCAGTCAGGGCGAAGGCTTGGGAAATAAGTTTTTGAGCCATATTCGGCAGGTACATGCAGTCGCGCATGTGGTGCGCTGTTTTGAGGACCCAAACGTAGTGCATGTTGACGGCAAAATTGATCCAGTTGGAGATGTTGAGGTTATTCAGACAGAATTGATTTTGTCTGATTTGGAGCAGACGGAACGTAAGATAGAACGGCTTTCACGACAATTGAAAAGTGACCGTGCTTTAGCATCACAAATGGCTGTATTTGAACGACTCCGAGATTTCCTGGGAGAAGGCAAGTTAGCACTCAGGATGGAATTGAGCAAAGATGATAAGGCGCTGGTCAGTGAATTAAATTTACTGACAATGAAACCATATCTCTATATTGCAAATATTTCTGAAGCAGGACTCAAGAATCCGGAGACGTATCAGCAACAGTTGAATGAATTAGCTGCTGAAGAAGGTGTGGAAGTCATTCCTATTTGCGCGCAGATTGAAGCTGAACTTGCGGAAATGGAAGATGACGAATCCAATTTGTTCATGGAGGAACTTGGTATAGATAGTTCCGGACTGGATCGGCTTACGTATTCCGGATACAGGATGCTGGAACAGATTACTTATTTTACTGCGGGAAAACAGGAAGTGCGTGCCTGGGAAATCCGCAAAGGTTCCACTGCTCCGGAAGCCGCAGGAAAAATACATACTGATTTTGAGAAAGGCTTCATCCGTGCCGAAGTCTTTCATTATGATGATATTGACCGTTTTGGTTCAGAATCATCTGTCAAGGAAGCCGGACGATGGCGCCTTGAAGGCAGGGATTACGTAGTGCAGGATGGTGACATTATGCACTTCCGTTTTAATGTTTAGCATTTGTATTTGTACAAGATGCTATGATGCAAAGGAATGTACCTTTGCAGTCTCCTTGTTCACTTAGGTGGACTTATTGACATTTCAATAATCCGAAAGGAAGATAAATGACAGGATATGAATTAGTGTTCATCACAGCACCGGGCCTTAATGATGAGGACCTTGCGGCTGTGTTGAAGAAAATTAAAAAGAGTCTTACCGATTCAGCCGGAAAGCTCATTCATGAATATGTATGGGGGCGCCGTCGATTGGCCTACGAAATTGAAGGTAATGATTTTGGTGTATATCACGCCTGGTACTTTACAGGTAGCGGAAAAACTGTTGACGAGTTACAGCGGCAATTTGGCTATTCAGATGATATTTTACGTAATCAAATTGTTAAAACCGATGACCTTGATGCGGAAGCAGCATTTTTACATAACTTAATACCTCCTAAAGAGGAAACTGTGGCAAAAGAGGAAGTTCAGGAAGTTTCTGCAAAAACTGAAAAAGAAACTGCAGAAAAGGCCAAGACTGAGACTGTTGCTGAAACTGAGTCAGAAAACACTGAGGCTGTAGTAGAAAAAATAGCTGAAACTGAAGCTGAAGTTAAAAAAGAAGAACTTGCGGATGATGCTGAGGAAGTTAAGACTGTAGCGGTAGATGCTTGATGTCCGGAAACTTTCTTAAAAAATGCGGAAGTACACTAAACTCTTAGGAAAAATTAATTATGTTAAAAAAACGAAAAAGATCTCATTTACGTCGTAAACGTATACCCACAAGTATATTACTGCGTAACAAGCGTAAAATCTGCCCATTCAAAGAAGCGGGCATTGATCGTATTGATTATAAGGATGTAGAGTTGCTCAAAAACTATGTGACTCAAGGCGGAAAGATTATTCCAAGCCGTATTTCCGGTGTCTGTGCTTCTAATCAAAGGAAGTTGAAAACGGCTATTAGACGTGCTCGTAATCTGGCTCTGCTCTCTCCAATGAAGGGTTATGTGCCGCAACAAGTTATTGTCGATCGAAGATTTTCTGGACGCCCAAATACTAAACTGGCTAGAACTACTGTTCTTTAATTTAAACCCGACACAAAACAGATACTTACAACATAAGGAAAAAAGTGAAGTTGATACTAACTGAAGACGTCCCTAATTTAGGGGCTTTAGGTGACGCGATTGAGGTGAAATCCGGCTATGGACGAAATTACCTGCTTCCACAGGGAATGGCGCTTTTGGCCACAGGAAAAGCCTCGAAAGAATTGCGACACCGTCTGCAATATCTTGAAAAGCTGCGTGCAGGAAAAATAGCGCTTGCCAATGAACAGGCAGAAAAACTCAATGCTCTTAATCTTGAAGTCGTCCGTAAAGCAGGTGAGGAAGGAAGATTGTTTGGTTCGGTCACAAATCGTGATTTGCTTCAATTGCTGAAAGAAAATAATTTTGATCTGGAACGTCGCGCTATCATCTTGAATACTCCTATTCGGAGTGTTGGCACACATGAATTTACCGTACGTGTTCATACGGAGGTTTCTGTAACATTGCAGTTAAAAGTGGTAGGAGATACTGTTGAAAAATCAGCTGATGTAAAAACAAAAACAGAAAATGCTGATGCAGTAGAAATAGATGCTGAAGAACTCGAAAAACTCGAGGAACTGGAAGAAAACAAAAATCTCGAAGAAATCGAGTAGGGTTAAAAATACAGTCTGTAAGGCTGAAGGCTCCGGAAAACATTCCAGCCTTTTGCCTTATTTCTGTCTTTGGATGATTACTCTGCCCTGCTTCCTGTCTCCAAATCCTTGATTTCCTTCTCCACACCCGGAGTGTCAATGCTGTCTTCCGAAAAAAAAATAGAAAAATACATTGCTGCCGGACGCGCTTCAAAAACACGTACGCAAACTGCGGATCTTGGTGAATTACTGCCTCATGACAAGTTGGCCGAACAGGCCGTACTGGGCGCAATTATCATTCAAAACTCAGTTCTTCTACAAATCCTCGATATCCTCAACTCAGACGATTTTTTTTCTCCTGCCCATCAATACATTTTTGCTGCCATGCAGGAAATGGCTGCGCAGGAACCGCCGGTTCCAATTGATGAGTTGACCCTCCTAAGTCGTTTGGAATCAAAACAGCAACTCGAACAAACAGGTGGAGTTGATTATTTAAATGAGCTGTCTCAGAAAACACCCGTTGCAGAAAATGCGGAGTTTTACGCAAGGATTGTACGAGAAAAAGGACAATTACGGGACATTATCCTGACGGCTCATGAAGTCGCAAAACGTGGCCAAGAGGGTTCTGCAGAAAATATTTCGGATTTCATCGCGGATGCCACAGAGAGACTTCAGTCTATCGATGAGCGTACTCGCCTTAAAAGTTATACCCTTCTTAAAGAAATTCTTGCTACCAACTTTGAAAAGTTGGAGAAAATTTCTGAATCACCTGAAAATGTAACGGGAGTTCCAACTGGCTTTACGGAACTGGATGACTTGACACTAGGTTTACAAAAGGGGGATTTAATTATTCTTGCGGCTCGACCTTCAATGGGAAAAACAGCACTTGCTATTAATATAGCACTTTACGCTGCCGGACATGCTCAAATTCCTTCGTTGTTTTTTAGTTTGGAAATGCCCAAAGAACACATTGCTATGCGCTTGATTTGCAGTGAAGCAAAAGTTAATAACAGAAAATTGATGGTTGGCGATCTTGAACAAGAGGACTGGGATAAACTGATGGAGGGCACAACCCGTATGATGGAAGCACCGTTATTAGTTGATGACCGTTCCGGAATAAATCCAAATTATATCAGACAGGTGATTCGTCAGGCAAAAAAAGAATTTCCTGACCTGGGACTTGTTGTTGTTGATTATGTCCAGCTGATGCAAAGTAACTTGCGTAATCCTTCAAGGGAACAAGAAATATCCGAAATTTCACGATCACTAAAAGGCATTGCCAAAGAATTTTCCTTGCCTATGGTTGTTTTATCTCAGCTGAACCGAGGCTTAGAGAGGCGTACAGAAAAACGTCCCATGATGGCAGATTTGCGCGAATCAGGTGCCCTGGAACAGGATGCAGACTTGATTTTATTCATTTATCGTGATGAGGTTTACAATCCAGATACTGAGGACAAGGGAATTGCTGAAATTAGTATTGCAAAACATCGAAATGGCGAAATTGGTATGAAACGCCTCGCGTTTATTGGGCAGTATACAAAATTTGCCAATTTAGCTCTGGGCACAGGAAGTTAGACTATTTTATTTGGCTTTGAAAAAACCTCTAAAATGCTGTCGTTATACAGAAAATATATGTTTATTCTCCAGACTCAAATTCAACTGACAAAATAATCTAATGCAAAACATCGAAGAATTACAGCAATATCTGGCCAGTTTGACGATTGAGTCCAACTTGATTGGACAGACCGTCGTTGCTGCACCGGGGTGTTTGCCGACTCCATGTTTTCCAGATGTTATTGAGAATGTTTTGGAAGTTGTAACTGAGCGTGAATGGGAGGAACTGACTGATCGTGCCAGGAATTATCTGAAATGGATTTCAGTCAAAGCGGAATCCATTGACGCACTTGCTCCACGTCCGTTGCAGAAATCTACGCGTGGTTTTGAGTTATTGGCAATCGACAGAGATGGAAACAGTTTTGGTGAAATAGTAGAGCGTTCGCAAGAATTATCTATTCCTTCTGTGCTTGTGCGTTTTGCTTCACTGATTGCGACTTTTCTCACTGTTCGCCTACTGAGTCAGCAAATGGAACGTGATCATGAAATAATGCCATCGCTGACATTTTCACAAAATGTTGATACTAATTATTTGAATTATCCCCGTACTTTAAAAACTCTGCTGGAGTTATTTCCGGAATATCATGAGATGTTTTATTTTGAAATTAATGAAGAAGTTACCGAAGATTACCTGACAACCATACGCACGCTTGCGGAAGATTTGGGAATTCGCTTAGCACTTGATGATACGAACAAAATGGATGTGAATGTCCATCATCAATTGCTGGATCTTGCAGACTGGATCAAAATTGATTTTCAAGCTACAGCATACCTTGAAGAGCAGTTGTTGGCAGGCGCAGGAGAAAATATAATTCTGCATTTTGAAGAATATGCGCATGGCGCGCGGTCACCAGTTATTGTTTTTGAAGGTCTGCAAGAAACCTCACCGTTAAAAGAATTTTTTGAACAGCGTTGGAAGATGGTCAACACAGTGCTTTATTATCAAAGCAGGGAACGCTCGCCGATTCCTCCATGGAATAAATATTTTGGTTTGATCCAGGACTATCATGACGACAAGTTTGGTCTCTTTTTTAAAGGCTTGATCAATGAGCAGTAGGCCATTTTCAGCTTTTAAATTTTGGTGGATTTTTCTGTTTCTTCTGGGAAGTTCTGGAACAATATTTTTCACTGCGTGCAGTTCTACAGAATCTCATTCAGACACTAGTGCAGGCCCCTCAAGTGTTTCCGGAACTGTCTTTGAAGTACCACTGGAATATGACGCGGGAGAAAATCCAATTGGCCTCACCCTGGGCGATTTCAATGGAGACAATAAAACAGATATTATAGTGACTAGTCCCAGGAAGCAAAATGGAATAACCACTTCTGAAGATGGTACACTGACTCTCTTTCAATTTAACTCGTCGTCTACAAGTCGTTTCCCCTTTTCTTCCAGCACCATTACTCCCACTACCGCAGAATGGCGGCAGGACGTGATTTCAGCAGATTTTACCGGAGACAATAATACTGATTTGATGGTAACACATACGGATCAGGACAAAATTAAATTATTACGTAACGACGGAAGCGCCACTTTTACTGATAATGGCAGCGTAACTGTCGGTGATGTGCCGCTCAATCTTGTTTCTGGTGACTGGAACAGTGACAATCAAACCGATTTAGCAGTTGTAAATCGTGATAACAGTAGCGTCTCCATACTTCAAAACAGCAACGGAGTATTTGCCGTTACACAAACTTTGCCAGTCAGCGAGAAACCAATACAACTTGCTGATGGAGACTGGGATGGTGACAACGATACTGATCTTGCGGTTTTGTCTAGAGACAGTACTTTGGTTCAAATATGGCTCAACAATGGAAGCGGGACTTTCAGTGCTCAAAGCACTACTTACACTGTCGGAAGCTTGCCAATTGACATGATTTCCGGAGACTGGAACTGTGACTCAAAACTAGACTTGGCTGTGAGTAATTCCGGAGATAATACTATTTCGCTGATTTATGGAAAAGGAACCGGAGATTTTGATTCTCCAATAATAATAAGTTCCGGAAAAGGTCCTGGAACAATGGCAGCGGCGGATTTTGACAATGACAGTAAAATGGATTTTGTGGTAGGGCACCAGTTTCTTGTCAGTACATCCGGGTTTTCCCTCCTGACAGGAGACTTTTCATTAACACTAAGCGACAACACTTCCTCCACGGGTTACGCGACTCCGGTTTCCTTTGCGGCGGGCTTGGCAAAAAATGGAGCTTCACCTGCGGAATTAGTCATTTACGATGTAGATAATGATTCTAAACTGGACGTCCTAATTGCGCTGCCAATTAGTAAAAAATTAGCGGTTCTTTCCGGAAAACAATATTTCGGAAATCTCTCCTGCCCTTGATCTTCATATTCTGATTGACTGGTGATGGTAACAGAGCTAAACTCTAGCGGTATAAGTCTGGAACTTGATCAATAATGAGATATTCTTTTGCACTGATTTTATTGTTCAAATTTACTAACAAAAACAGTTAGCGCAGGTTTTAACGCAAATTTCTTCGCTTTCGCTTAGCTCTCATTCAAGTGAAATTAAACAGCAATTCTGAATAAAACAATATGCTGATTGTAGGAACATGGGCGGCCTTGTTGCTTTACATCATCAGTTGGATTTCGGGGCTATTTGCGGTACCTGATGATGAGTCTTCCGGCAGCAGATTTCAAACATGGTCGGATGTCACAGGAATGCGCGTGGCCTGGTTAATTCATACTGTAACTTTACTTGGACTATTGTGGGCAAAATCAGTCTGGCCCCTAACTTTTGTGAGTGATATTCTGAGCGTTACCGCTTGGGCGAGCATGGTTGGAGTACAGGCATTTCCAGAACGTCTACCAAGTTTGGTCAATTCTTCAATCGTCCGTCTGTTTGCAATACTTTTACTGGGCTTATCCCTCATTATTTCCCAGAAGCAAGTCTCGGCGGGTGTAATAGTTTCAACTCAAACCTGGTTATATCAGGTCTTACTTGGATCACATATAATCATTCTTTTAGCAGGTTACGTTTTGTTGGGAGTCGCCTGTGTAGCCAGTATTATTTTTCTGTTTCAGGAGCGCCATCTAAAAGCAAAACAGCTTAGCTCAACTTTGAGTCACTTTCCTGCATTGGGCACATTGGACCGCCTCAGTTGGCAAGGCGCCCTTTGGGGTTTTTTGGCGTTGAGTATTGGTATAATGCTCGGAATATTAATAAATAAGGAGGATCAATCATTTTTAGCAAACTTACGATTTGTGGCATCCATCAGTGCATGGTCAGTTTTTGCAATGCTTTTACTGCTTCGGCAACGTCAAGCACTGCGTTCCCGCTGGACCGCAATTTGGCCCATCGTTGGATTTGTTTTGGCATTGATGTCATTGATTGCGGAGCTTTTAAGATTAAATCTTTCAGAGTAATCAAAAATAGTTAGTCTTTAAATTAGTTAAAAACGTTCAGACAGAAAACATGAAGCGGTTAGTAGTGGAACCAGCAACTTGCGAAAAATTTATTTTGGACAGTGAATATAATTTGCAACGTGTGCAAAATGCTGTGAAAAAAAATTTAGGTGTGTCTCTTCCTTTTATGGCAGATATTGCACACCACATGATAACGCCGCATAACAATTCAACTCGATCACTGCTTTTGCTGCAAAGTGCCAGTCTCTTCAAAAAACCTGACCAAGCTATCGTTGATATTGGTAGCACCTTAGAATTTTTGCATACTGCGTCAGCCTTGCATCGACACATCAAAGAACCTGAAAATGCTAGACGTCACCAGCGGCATGTTCAAAAACTATGGGGCTCAGAAGCCAGTGTTTTGTTGGGAGATTATCTTCTTTCCATCTCTTTTCAAATATTGACTCGCGTCGGAAATTTGGATGTTCTCGAATGTGTTTCTCTGGCAACACAGAATATTTCTCGCGGGCAGGTACTTGAAATTTCTGCACCAATATTTAGCGCAACTCCAAAACATTGGCGCAGAGTAACGCGGGACAAATTTGCAGGCTTGTTTGGCGCGGGAGCCCAAAGCGCGGCTTACTGGGGTGATGCTTCTCAAACTACTGTTTCTACCTTATTTGACTTTGGCGAGCATCTGGGAATGGCGGTTAAACTGAAAACAGATTTGGAATTCCTTAATGACGAAAAGCGTTTTTCGCAAAAATTGAACGACGAGGAATTGTGGTCTCCACTTTGTTTTTTAATCCACGAATGTATGCCGGAAAGTGAGCGCAGGGAAATGTCGGAAAAATTGGAAAATGGTTTTGATGTTGAACCAATGATAAAAGAACTCAGTTTTCTATTTGAAAAATATAAAATTGACGAAATGATTCAAACTGAAGCAAAACAGGAACTGAAACAGGCCGGAGAATGTCTTGTAAATCTGGAAATGGATGCAAGCCCACTTCAACCACTAACATCATATTCAATGATTTAAAATGACGGATTCACTGAAAATCAGCATAAAATCTTCTGTTGCGGAAATTGAACTGAACCGTCCGGAAAAAGCAAATGCAATTGATGAAGAATTATGGTTTGCTCTCGGAGATTGTTTCCGTGAATTAGACGAAAACGAAGCTGTTCGGGTTTGTGTTTTGAGTGGTGCAGGCAGTCATTTTACTGCTGGAATAGACCTGAAATTTTTGCAGTCCGTTGGTCAGGAAGTTGAAAATTTCGACTGTGAGGGACGGAAACGTGAACATTTACGCCGGAAGATTTTAAAACTGCAGGCAGCTTTCACCCAAATAGAACAATGTCGAAAACCGGTACTTGCCGCAATTCATGGAGGTTGTATCGGCGGCGGAGTTGATTTGATCAGTGCTTGCGATATGCGCTACTCCACCCGTAAGGCGGTTTTCCAAATTAAAGAAATTGATCTTGGACTCGCCGCGGATGTAGGCACTTTGCAACGTCTTCCCAAACTGATTCCTCAAGGCATTGTCCGCGAGTTAGCCTTTACGGGACGTAAATTTTCCGGAGAAGAAGCCCGTGAATTAGGTTTGGTTAACCGCTGTTATGATGACAAAAAAACTATGATTTCAGCAGTCAGGAAGATTGCAAAGCAAATTGCCGCCAAACCACCTTTAGCCATACGCGGTGTAAAGGAAATGTTGCTGCATGCGCGTGATAATTCGGTTGCCGATGGACTGAATTATGTGGCCACCTGGAATTCAGCGATGCTACTGTCCGCAGATCTGGAAGAGTCGGTAATGGCTATGCTGCAAAACCGTTCTCCGGAATATAAGGATTGATTTACTCTCTGTTCCTGCCTACTTCAAATTTTATATTTTAATATGATCCCCCGCATAAATCATTCCGAAAGTACACCTCAAATTGTACAGAGTTTTCTGGCAAAGTTGCGAAACAGCGATTTTTCCGGAGACATTCAGCAAGATTATGCAAGCCGTCTAGTCACCGCGACTGACAACAGTATTTATCAGATTTTGCCGCAAGCAGTTGTTTTTCCAAAAAATTCTAATGATATACAGCTCATTCTAAATATTTCAGCTGAGCAGAGATTTCGTAAAAGCATCAAAATTACACCACGCGGAGGTGGCACCGGAACCAATGGACAGTCACTTACCACTGGTATTGTTCTCGATTGTTCACGTTACATGAATCGTATTCTTGAGACAAATATCAAGGAAGGCTGGGTTCGTGTGGAACCCGGAGTGGTGCTGGATCAGCTCAATGAACATCTTGCTCCAAACAAAGTATTTTTTGCACCAGATTTGTCGCCGAGCAACAGAGCAACTTTGGGCGGTATGGTCAATACCGATGCTTGTGGAAAAGGCTCCCGCGTCTATGGACGTACCAGCGATCATGTTTTAGCGTTGTCATGTGTACTCTCTAATGGAGAAGTACTGGAATCAGTGCCGCTTGATGCTGAACAACTTAGTGAATACAAACGAAAATCCGGAATTGCAGGTGAGATAATTAAAGTAGTGGATCAAGTTGTATCGGAAAAAGCAGTTTTGATTGAAGATGTTTTTCCAAAAATGAGCCGTTTCATGACAGGTTACAATTTGGCAAAAGTTTACGATAATTCAGAAAACAAATTCAATTTAAATTATTTGCTTTCCGGCTCTGAAGGAACCTTAGCCGTTGTCAGCGAGGCAAAACTTCGTTTGACGGCCTTGCCAAAACATAAGATTTTGCTGGTTGTCAAATATGAAGTTTTTGATGACGCTCTTAAGGATGCGGAAATTTTGGTGAAGTGTGATCCTGTGGCGATTGAGACGATTGACGAAAAAATTCTGAGTCTGGCAAAAGAAGATGAAATATATTTAAAAATCAAAAATTTTATTACGGATGAAAAGGTGAAGTCCGGAAATAAAATCCGTCCGACACGTACGATCAGTCTGATTGAATTTTGCGGAAACAACAAAAATAATCTGGAAAAACAGGTTACTACATTATGCAAAATCATCGATGCCAAGAAAACCAATTCCGGAAAAGCAACCGGTTATTACAGAACTGCTGATCCAAAGGAAATCAAGGATTTGTGGAGTTTACGAAAAAAAGGCGTGGGTCTTTTGGGAAATACTAAAGGCGCTCGTAAACCATTACCTTTTGTAGAAGACACGGCGGTTCCTCCGGAAAACTTAGCCGATTACATTCGGGAGTTCCGGAAACTGCTTGAGTCGTATGGTTTGGAATACGCAATGTTCGGGCATGTGGATGTGGGTTGTTTACATGTCCGTCCCGCATTAGATTTGAAAAATCCGGATGAAGAAGTCTGGATCAGGGAGCTTTCAGACAAAGTGGTGACTCTCGTAAAAAAATACGGCGGTGTGATGTGGAGTGAACACGGACGCGGATTTCGCAGTGAATACACAGCAGATTTTTTTGGTGAAGAATTGCACTGCGAATTGCGCCGAATCAAAGAAGCGTTTGATCCGAATAATCGGCTAAATCCGGGAAAAATAGTCACACCGCTTTCATTGAAAACCGACAAAGTGGTGTCCTTGGAAGGACCACTGCGTGGACACAAAGATCGTCAAATTGCTCCGGAATTGCTCAAGGAATATGAGTCTGCTATTAACTGTAACGGTAACGGCGCTTGTTTCGATTACTCATCAAAAAATGTGATGTGTCCTTCTTCCAGAATAACCCGTGATCGGATTCATTCTCCACAAGGTAGAGCAGGACTGATGCGGGAATGGCTCCGGATGCTTTCTTTGACTAAAGCAGCCGAAAATTCTGAAAGGAAAAAAACTGTTGCGGATTTTAACGGAGTATCACAAAAAAATTCTGACAGTATTAATTATTTCCAAGTTTTGGCTCAAAAAATAAAAAACTCCTTACGTAAAAATCAGGGCGAGTACGATTTTTCACATGAAGTTTATGAGTCAATGGCCGGATGTTTAGTTTGCAAAGCATGTGTGACACAGTGTCCGGTACACGTCAATGTTCCGGATTTCCGTGCAAAATTTCTAAATCTTTATCATTCCAGATATTTACGTCCCCTTAAAGATTATTTGGTTGGCACAACAGAAACAGCCGGTCGATTATTTTCAAATATACCGTATCCGGTGAATGCGGTTTTTAACTGGTCACTGAGCCGCAAGTTACTGAAAAATTATGTTGGTTTAAGAGATTTGCCTCAATACAGCCCAGAATCAGTCCGGCAGCGTTTGCTGAAATCTACCGCGCCTGAATTTGATTTGGAGAAATTGATTGCGCTTGCTCCAGAAGAAATGGATGGCAGTGTGATTTTACTTCAAGATGCCTTCACTTCGTTTTATGAATCACAGGTTGTGCTGGAATTTTATCAGTTATTATGTAAATTGGGTTTTACGGTTTATGTCGCGCCATTTCATCCAAACGGGAAACCACTGCATGTAAAAGGATTTTTGCGTCAATTCCGGAAAGTCGCAGAAAAAAACACAAAATGGCTGGCACATGTCGCACGTTGCAGAATTCCGCTGGTTGGACTTGATCCGAGCGTCGTGCTGACTTACCGAGATGAATATTTGAAAATTCTGGGAGAAAATCAGTTGCCATTTGAGGTGCTGCTCCCGCAGGAATTTCTGGTTAAGAAATCAGCTAAATTAAAAAAACAGGCATTTTCCGGAAATGGCATATTACAGGATTATCAATTGTTGGGACACTGTACTGAAAAAACTGATGCACAACTATCACAGCAACAATGGAAGGAAGTGTTTGCGCAATTTGGTTTGTCTCTGCGCCTGATTCCGGTAGGTTGCTGCGGCATGGCTGGTACTTATGGACATGAAACAAAACATTTCGAAGAGTCCCGTGGAATCTACAATTTAAGTTGGAAGAATAAAATTCCGGAAGATCCATTTTTGCGTCAAAACATTTTGACAACAGGTTTTTCATGTCGCAGCCAAATCAAGCGCTTTGAAGGATTTCTTCCACTTCATCCCTTGCAGGCATTGTTGAGGGAAATTAACTCTGCTAATTAATTCAGGATGCGCCTAAAACTTTCCACCACTTTTGGTTAACAATGGAAGAAATTAATTTTGAGGATTTTTTACAAGTACATATTTTAACCGGAACTATTCTGGAGGCCACACTCAATCCCAAGGCACGGAAACCGTCCTACATGCTGAAAATAGATTTTGGTCAATTCGGCATTAAAACAAGTTCTGCGCAAATTACCAGGAACTATCAAGTTGAGGATTTAATAGGACTGCAAATTTCCGCGGTGCAAAACTTTCCTGTCAAACGCATTGCCGGAGTTAAATCAGAAGTGCTCATACTTGGAGCTTATTCTGAAGATAAAGAGGTAGTACTGCTGACTCCAACGGAGTCTGTGGAAGATGGCTCATTGGTGGGCTGAGTTGTTTTTTGATCAATTTGTGAGTCACTCTTAAATTTGCTGATCAGCATATCTTTGTCTTTCCAAAGTTCAAACAAGCACTTTCTGACAGCCAATGATCCACCTTTGCCACGGATTGCTTCCACTGAGGGAACGACTCCTTCTCCAAGCTTCAGTGCTTCAATGCGCACAACAATTCGCTTAACTCTTCCCTGCAACAAATCAGTCAAATTCGGAGAAGAATGACCGGGATAAATCAGGGTGACATTGAGAATGGCAGTCATTTGATCACCCAAACTGCTCAAAACGGTGTGTATTCCACCTGCACGCGGTTTAAGCAAATGGTTGAAAGATGATTTGGTTTTGGCTTTTTTTTCGTGCGTGAAGCGAGTTCCTTCAGGATAGTTCAAAATTGTTACCGGACGACCAAGTAATTTTTCGCAGGAGTGCTGGGCTGTTTCCAAATCCTTTCCACGTAATTCCGGGTGTTTAATTAAAGTCTCTTTTGAATAACGTTTCATAGTTGGATATTCCAGTGCCCAGAGCGCTTGTCCCAGGAACGGTACAAACACTAATTCCTGTTTTATGAAGAATCGTAAAAATGGAATTTGCCAGAAAAACATGCCTTGCGCGACTGGAATGTCCAGCAGAGAAAGGTGATTGCTGATGACTAAATATGTTCCATCCGGACTCAGATTGTCCAAGCCCTCAATGTCCCACTCAATGTGGAAAAAAACATTCAACAGGAAATTGTTTGTGATGATAAAACCACCAGCGATCCAGTATGAAATTTTGCCCCAAAGCTGACGCCATGCTCGAATTGGAATCATGAATTTGATGGGTGCGCACAAACTTACAAGAGTTCCGTGGAAAGATGTATTGAGGAAAAGCAATAAAATAAAAATCGGAATCCGGATCAAATTTGTCATAAGAAGATTCAGTCGTTGTTAAAATTTCTGTTTTATGAGTTTGATGCATTCAGGGAATTGCTTTGCCGACAAAACACCGCTCGATAATGACAGAAAACGCTGAGGATATCAAGCTGATGTAAATCAACACGGATTAGGTTGGCTAGTTAGATTTACTGATAAAGCGCTGTATATCACTGATTTTCATTGGCGGAAAGAACCAGTAATCCGGAAGATAACCTGAAGGTGAAACAGGTTTTGCTTGATGATTCAGATGCAGCCGATGACTGAATGAAAGCATGATTCTGGAATGTTTCAGTTGAAAAATTGGTCCGGAAGTATTTTTGGGAAATGGGCCGGTGTTTGTACCGATAAGAATTCCCTGTGGTATCTGTTTCGTCAGGGCAGCCAGAAATTGACAACCGTTTCCACAATGTTGGTTTGTCAAAACGATAAGACGTGTATTCCACTTCGGCGCGTTTTTATTTCCGTTGAAAATGAATTTTGTTTCTACCCATTTTTCATCGATTTCTTTTTCGATGAAATGATCAATGAGTGCCAGTAACTGCAGACTTTTTTGTTCAAGTTGAGTTTGTCCGATCAGCAAACGTGTTGAGGAATGATGCAGGTTCCATTGTACACGGTTCAGCAGTCCTTTTAAGATTGGCAGCGTCTGCCGTTCCTGTACGATTACATTTTTCCAATGGCTGCGGGTAAATTCATTGAGCCACTTTTCTATAAAAGCAAAACTTCCGTTTCTGTTGCCGCGAACGTCAATTATAAGTGTTGGTGTTTTACGTAATTTTCTGGCGAGTTTCTGAAACTGCTTTACTGCTCTCTCCTCAGTTTTTCCATCTCTATACCAGCGAATGTAGGGTGTGCGCCCTCCTTCGAATTTATACACAGGCATTTCCGGACGATTCAGTTCTGCCTCTGGAATCAACAGTGGCAACAGGATATTTTGTTTTTCACCAGAATCATTTTCAAATTCACAATCAAGCGGATCAAGTTGATGATTCGCCTGTTGTCCTAACATGAAAAGCATTTCGGACTGTCTTTCCGGCAGAATTGGAAAGAAGACCTCTTGCGTTGTTGAACAATCGATGTACCAGTGATTGACAATCTTGTTGGCAATCTCCAAGTTTGGTAGAACCCGGAAACGCTCCTCTTGCTGCGCCAGGCGGATTCCGGAAAAAAATGCTACCTTCGGTTCTACGCGCTGAACATAATGTCTTTTTATTAAGAAAAGATCTGTCCGCAAATTTGGATCTTCAGTAAACTCTAAAGCCTTAATCAGTTGCTTTTGAAAATGATGTGTGAGAGTCGGATTTTTGTTTGATATCAAGTGCTCTGCTATTCTTTGAAAGGCCAATTTCCATTTTACTCCCGATTTTTCAAGGATTGGGTAACGGACATAGTTATCGCGTAACAAACCCTCTGCTTGCACGAGATCCTCCTGGATTTGTTTTTTTGAAAGAAATAAGGGGCCGCGACCAGAAAAGTCGAGTGCGGGAATCGTTTCAACAGCCAGAGAATTTCCTGCGAAAGAGAAGGTGAAAAGCACGGAAAAAAGACAAATCTTCGCCAAGCGATGAAACGCCTCAAAACCGAATTCGGACCAACTTATTTTTTGTGACTTTAATTCCTTAACAAATTTCATTTTGCTCATTTTGCAAGTAATCACTAAACAGCGTCATCCATTCAGTAAAATCAAGGGTTTCTGGGCGGCGCAGCCCAAACTCATCGCGCAGAGAATCTCCGCAATTTTGATACCATTCCGGAAAATGCTGCCGGATTCCATTCATCAGTGTTTTTCTTCTCTGTTGAAACAGCAGGTGACTCCACTTGAGGAACCGTTTTTCATCCTCAGGCGGAAGTCCGGATTCACGGGGCAAAAGACGTATTACCGCGGAATCCACTTTCGGAACAGGTTTAAAAGATTCCGGATGAATTTTTTTAATTATCTTTTTTTCAAATCCCAATTCTCCAACTAATGACAATGGTCCATACGCTTTTCCGGATTCAGGAGTTGCGCAAATTCTTTCCGCAACTTCGTATTGAATCATGAGGGTCAAAGATTGCCATGCCTTCCGGACTGGAAGCATCCTCAGAATCAGCGGAGTTGCGATATTGTAGGGTAAATTTGCTACCACTTTTGCCGGGGCCGGAATTAAATTGGCCAAATCTTCCGGAGCAAGTTCCATGACGTCCTTCTCAAGAAGTGTAAATCTTTCTTCTTTTGAAAAGCGTTTCCTTAATTTTACACACAATTCCGGATCAATTTCGATTGCGGTAACTTGCGAATTTCGATCCAGCAATGCGCGAGTCAGTATTCCGAGTCCAGGACCAATTTCCAGGATTGAATCTCCATTTTTTACATCCGCTGCCTGAACAATCGATTCAACCACTTTTTGGCTGATCAGAAAGTTTTGTCCCCACTTTTTTTTTGCCATTTGATTTTAACTGGATGTGCTTTGGTTGAAACTGAAATGATTTTGCGGATTTCGTGAATTTTAGAAAATCTAAGTTTTCCTCCGAACTTGTTTTTCCGAGATGAATCAAGTGTATTCTAAAAGAGGTGATTGATAAAAGCAAATAGCTGTTTTATTTCAAATTAATTTGAAAATATTGTTTGACTTAGCGGATAAATTGAAATAGACTCAAATATCGTTTTGAAAATAAGTTAATATTTTAATCTCCGATTCGCCAAAACCTAAGGTAGCAACCATGGTTTGGCGAACGATAGGGTTGATTGGGAAACTGGTCAGCCTCCCGGTTTTGGAAAGGAGAAACCC
>ENA-ORDI01000176-ORDI01000176.1-marine-metagenome-genome-assembly--contig:-NODE-176-length-45046-cov-3.752318_pt1 | contig 45046 bp, 40 predicted proteins | sample MGYA00248628_ERZ508525 | MGnify/ENA primary metagenome ERZ508525 (study PRJEB26195, sample SAMN05422138) | marine metagenome | isolation source: East of Porto Seguro, South Atlantic Ocean | place... | reverse complement strand
TGTCTTTCGCCCGAGGAATCGCCTATTACACCGGGTTGGTTTTCGAGGTCCAAATGAACACTAACGCCGGTAAGGCGCCCGTCGGCGGCGGCGGTCGATACGATGGCCTGGTCAAGTCACTTGGAGGCGTGCAGGACATGCCCGCGTTGGGTTTTGCATTCAACATCGAACAGATTATCGACGCGCTGAATGATGAATCCAAATCCTCGAACTTGACCGCGGAGAAAGATTAGCGTGGACATCAATTCGCCTCTTCGGCTTTCGATACCCAGCAGCGGAGCGCTGGCCAAACCGGCGCTCGACCTTCTGCGAGCGTGTGGCCTCGGCGTGTTACGGACCAACTCACGGACATACACCGCTGAAATTCCCGCTTTGCCAGGTGTGGCCGTCAGCTTTCAACGTGGCTCTGACATCACACAAAAAATCGACGAAGGAAGCGCAGACCTCGGAATTGTTGGCAAGGACAGATTTCTGGAAAGTCGCCGCGTAGATGGCGAAACCCGAGTGATTATCGAGCTGGGATTCGGCAGGAGTCAGCTAGTCCTGGGGGTCCCAGACGCTTGGGTGGATGTCACCTCCATTGCCGATATTTCTGAACTGTCGATGGAGTTCAGAGCCGAAGGAAGCGATCTCAAGATTGCAACGAAATACCCTCGACTCGTCGAGCGCCACCTACTGGCGAGCGGCGTGAACTATTTTTCCCTCGTCCAGTCCAGCGGGACGCTTGAAGTTGCGCCAGCTATGGGATTTGCGGACATAATTGCCGACATCACCGAGAGCGGCACGACGATGAGAGCGAACCATCTGAAACAGATCGATGGCGGTACGTTAATCGCGTCTCAGGCGTGCCTGGTTGGGCGTCGTCTTCGGCACGGCAAGGACGACGCTCAATTGGAACGAGCCCGTTCACTAACTGACATGATCGAAGCGCACCTGGCGGCGAGGAAACTCTACAGCGTCACCGCGAACATGAAGGGAGATACCGCGGAAGATGTGGCCGGTTATGTTCTCGACCATGCAGATATTTCAGGGTTGAGGGGGCCGACGATATCCAAAGTTTATACCCGGGACGCAGAAGGTTGGTTTGCGGTGACGGTCATAGTCGAGCAGTCCCGATTGCTTGCCGCAGTTGAACAGCTTCGAAGCGTTGGCGGAACCAGCGTGACTGTCTCGCAACCCAATTATGTGTTCGACTCGTCGCACAAGGCTTATGAGCGCCTGACCGCGAACGGGGTCGGGCGGAAGAGTTAGAGAATTTGCCCAATCTTCCCGCCCACATAAGCCTCGCGATGCAAACAGCCGATGTCCTCCAGCACCCCAACCTGGAGGCCAATCTTGGGTATTATTTGCTGGGGTCAACATCCCCGGATATTCGGGTAATCACCCGACAAAGCAGAGAGCTTTATCATTTCACCGACCTTGATTTTCAGCACGTTGGAACCGGCGTAGCGGGAATGTTTGGCGCCCACCCGGAACTTAGGGATATCGGCGGCTTGGACGGTCCGACTCGCGCGTTCGTTGCCGGTTACATCACGCATCTGCTCGCCGATGAAACGTACATATTCCACTTGTTCAGGCCGTATTTTGGCAATCGAGATGTGTTTGAGGATGCCACCACAGGCAGGCTGCTAGACCGAGCGTTGCAACTCGACCTTGATCGAGAGGTGTGGCAACGAGTCGGCGGGTGGCTGGAAAACGTCGAGTTCGCTCCAGAGCGGGTGCACGTTGATTTTTTGGAACTGGGGTCTTTATCGAAGTGGCGCGATTGGGTGTTCGAGGTAGTCAACAGAGGGTTCACCTGGGACCGTCTCAGATTCATGGCCCGGAGAATTGCCGCAGGCGATGAAGAACATCCCGCGATTGAACTTGTAGACGAATTCCTCGACAGGATTCCCGAATCTCTGGATCGAATTTACGATGCCGTGCCTCGCGAGAAGGTGGATGACTTCAAGACCCGCGCCGTTGATTCGCTGGTGAATGCGGTCGGGGAGTATCTCGATTGAAGATCGTGCGTGGAGTCGAAGAATCAAAGATCGTTTTGAGTGTTGATCGCGGCATCAATCTTGACACTGTGCCTGCCCATGTTCAGGCAACCACTGAGAGAGTTTTCGGAGAGCCATTGACGCCCCAGCGAACGGTCGAAAAAATTCTCGCCTCCGTGAAATCAGAGGGCGATTCGGCCATTCGTCGATTGGCAAAGGCGATCGAGGGCGTGGAACTGGGCGAGTTCGAGGTCGCCAAAGCCGAGATCAAATCCAGCTACGATGCTGTAGATCGGTCGGTCATAGACGCCCTTGAAATGTCCGCCGAGAGAGTGGAGAAATATCATCGCTCAGCCAAACCCGAAAGCTGGATGAGTTTCGACGAAGGCTATGGCGGGCTGGTAGTGCCTTGTGAGAAGGTCGGCGCGTATGTGCCTGGCGGAACCGCGCCATTGCCTTCAACTGTGCTGATGTCGGCGATTCCGGCGAAGGTTGCCGGCGTCCGGGAAGTGTTAGTATGCACGCCCCCAACATCAACTGGAAAACCGGAAGCGGTGACGCTTGTGGCTTCGGACATCGCGGGCGTTGATCGGGTGTTCGGCGTCGGCGGCGCCCAGGCCATTGGGGCCATGACTTATGGAACAGAGACGATTCCATCGGTGGACATCATTTGCGGACCCGGAAACATATTCGTGACTCTCGCGAAGAAACAAGTGTATGGAGAAGTGGGAATCGACGGCCTTTACGGCCCCACCGAAACGTTGATTGTGGCGGATGAAACAGCTAACCCGACGCTGTGCGCCGCTGACCTTCTGGCTCAGGCCGAACATGATGTGCTGGCACGGCCCGTGTTGGTCACGACATCAGAGGCGTTGGCAGATCAAGTTAATCTTGAAATTGAAACTCGACTGGCCCGGCTGTCACGAGAATCAGTGGCGCGACCGGCGATTGAGAATCGAGCCGTCATCGCGATCGTCGATTCGTTGGATGAAGCGATGGAGCTTGCGAACTGGTTCGCTCCTGAACATTTGTGCCTTATGGTGCCTGACCCGTGGTCATGGGTGAGCAGTGTCAGGAACGCTGGGATCGTGTTTTTGGGCGAGTTTTCGCATGAAGTGCTTGGCGACTATGTCGCGGGGCCAAGTCACGTCATGCCAACAGGCGGCACAGCCAGGTTCAACTCAGGTCTGGGAATCCATTCATTCGTGAAGATCATGCCAGTGGTCGCGCTGTCGAATGCAGTGTCCAGTCAAATTGCTGCTGGAGCTTCCGCCATCGCCAGGGCAGAGGGATTGACCGCTCACGCTGAAGCGGCGGAGATTCGAGAAGAGATACTGGGAGACCCGCAAGGCTGAATCGGCTGACATAGACGTCGCGGTCGCCCGTCAGCCGTTATACAATGGGGCAATATTCGTTAGAAAGTTCATACGGGGGACCGAAATGCCACAGTCAAACATCGAGCAGAAAATCCGAGGTCACCTCGCCAACGTGCAAGCCTACACGCCTGTAGACCCGCCTGAACTTTTGGCGCAACAGGCAGGCATCCCTGAATCTGAGATCATCAAGTTGAATGGGAATGAAAATCCCTATGGCCCCTCGCCAGCAGCGGCTGATGCGGTGGCGAACGTTCCGCTTCACATCTACCCGGACCCGCTCCAGAGGAAAATGAGGCAAGCCCTCAGCGAATACACTGGAGCCGACGTCCCCTCAATCATCGCAGGAGCGGGAAGCGACGAGCTTATCGACCTGTTGTTCAGGCTGTTCATAGAGCCTGGGGATCGGATTCTCGACTTTGACCCAACATTCGCTATGTATGCATTCTGCGCGAGGGTTGCGGGCGGAACCGTAGAGCTTATTCAGCGCGACGAGTTGTTCGACATCGACATGGACGCGCTTCGAGATTCCGTGGACGAAAAAACGAAAATCATCTTCGTAAGCTCACCTAACAATCCGACCGGAAACCTGGTGAACGAACAGAAAGTCGAAGAACTGTTGGACACAGGCCTCGTGGTTGTAATCGACGAAGCATATTACGAATTTTGCAATCAGACCGTCGCCAATCTGGTTCCCAAGCACGACAACCTTGTCGTCTTGAGAACAATGAGCAAGTGGGCTGGATTGGCCGGACTGCGGGTTGGATACGGCATCATGAGTCCTGAGTTGGTCGACCACATTATCGACATCAAGTCGCCTTACAACGTAAATGTCGCGGCTGAGGCTGCTCTGTTGGCGTCGCTAGAGGACGCTCCCGCCCTTTTGGGCAACGTGGCGAAAATTGTGTCAGAGAGGGACAGACTGAACGCTGTCTTGGAGGACATGCCGGGCATCACTCCCTGGCCTTCTGAAGGAAATTTCATTCTTTGCCAGCTGGCGAATTCGGAAGAAGCCAGTCGAGTCTATGAAGCCCTGGCGTCTCGTGGCATCTTCGTTCGCAATTTCGGCTCGGAACGGCTGCAGGACACGTTCAGAGTCGCCATCGGCACGCCAGACCAAACGGACGCGTTTATCGCGGCACTCAAGGAGATTCTGAAGTGACTGACAGGGTTGGCAAGATCGTCAGAAACACCGCCGAAACACAGATCACCATCGAGTTGAATATTGACGGAACGGGAAATTACGAGCTATCCACAGGAAATGGGATGTTCGAGCATCTGTTGGCCCAACTCTCCCGTCATGGCTTGATTGATCTGTCCGTGACAGTTACTGGCGACACCGAGGTCGGATGGCACCATCTTGTTGAGGACACTGGCATCGCTCTGGGCCGGGCTCTCCGTGAGGCGGTGGGCGACGGTCGCGGCATCGCTCGAATGGCCCACTCATTCGTGCCGCTAGACGAGACTCTGGCTTTCACAGCAGTGGATTTCAGCGGGCGCGGCTATGCGGTGATGGAGGGCGAAATAGGGGACAGCGACATGGGCGGATTGCCGGGTGATCTCGTCCGACACTTTCTTGAGTCGTTTGCCAGAGAGGGTCAGTTTAACCTGCACGTCCGGATACTATCCGGCGTGAACAACCATCATAAGGCCGAGGCAACGTTCAAGAGCCTGGCTCGCTCAATCAAAGCGGCGTTAGAGTTGGATCCGAGACGCGGCGGCGATGTCCCAAGCACGAAGGGGACGATCAGCGAGTAAGGTGCCGGCGATTATCCTGGCTCTAACTCGAATGTGTATTCTTCGATTATCGGGTTTGCCAGCAGTTTGTCGCACATTTCGGCAACGTGCGCTCGCGCCTGTTCCTCGTTCGTCTCATCCAGGGAAATCTCCATGAACTTTCCGGCGCGGACACTGGAGACCGAATCGAACCCTAGCTGCTTCAGGCCGCCCTGAATCGTCAATCCCTGTGGATCGTTGACAGTGGGTTTCAGCCGAATGTAGATTTTGGCGAGAAACATTAGCGGCTCTAGCGCGGCACTGTGGCTTCAGGAGCGTTGGGAGAGCTTTCGTGGGAAACGATGAAAGCTGACACTCGCTCCTCGTCGAAAACGTCAAACTGATCGAGGAAGGTCCAGGCGGTCAGCGCGATCGCCGTGTCCATCCCAGAATAAGGACTCATTATTATCTTGCCACCGCGATCGGTCGTTTTGTCCACGATCTCCGAGAGTTGCGTCACGAGCTCTTCGCACCCATCTGGACAGTTGAAGTGAACGTTGACGTATCCGTGCTCCAGGTTGTGGAGCAACACTTCATCCGCCAGTGGAGTATCGTGGATGCCCCATCTTGCGGGCGCTAAAGGCTGCGCCAAGTGCCAACCAGATGTTGCCGGAACAGAGTTATAAGGGGCGTGTTCTTCGCCAGGGGTTATGTGGACTGCTCCTTGTTCATCGTATCTGACTCCAGGGCCGTCAGGCGCATCTTTGCCGCCAAATATGTTATCGAGAGGAAGGCCTCCGATGAACAACGACACGATGAACGCAAATGCGACAAGCCCAATGGCTCCCCCCGCTGCCCACCGCAAAAATTGCCGACGCCGTTGTCGTCTAGAACGTCGCGCCGCGCGCACTTGAGTTCTAGACGGTCGGTTTTTGCCTCTGGCTCCAGATGCCATATTGCTTCACGCTCTGCTTTCGATCATCCGCATATTTGCTCTGGCGCCCCGATGGCAATTGCAACACGTCGAGCGCTGGCGGAAGTATTCTAATTAGTATGTGGCCCTAAATTGTGCTAGTTGAGGGTCGCGCCTGTCAACTTGGAATAGGCTTCTATGTACCGTTCACGGGTTTTATCAACTACGTTGTCTGGCAGAATTGGAGCGGGCGGTTCGTGATCCCATCCTGCTTCGTCCAGCCAATCACGCACTGGTTGCTTGTCAAAACTTGCCTGGGACTTGCCCGGTTCGTATTCGCCAACGTCCCAAAACCGGCTCGAATCGGGCGTTAGCAACTCATCTATTAGAATAAGCTCATCGTCTATCAGCCCAAACTCCATTTTCGTGTCCGCGATGATGATGCCTTTGGATTCAGCGTAGTCGCGGGCATACATAAATACTTCGATTGTTTTGTCTCGAAGTTGATTCGCGATTTCCGTCCCCACCATGTCGATAACTTCATCGAACGACATATTCTCGTCGTGGCCGATTTCAGCTTTCGTCGTCGGCGTGAACAGAACTTCTGGGAAAGGGTCACCATCGCGCATGCCAGATGGCATGGATTGGCCCTGCACTGTGCCGGACTTGCGGTATTCTGACCATGCGGAGCCGGTAATGTGACCGCGAGCAACGCATTCTACATCGAGCCGCTGAGCTTTCTTGACCACCATTGCCATACGCGCGATTTCCGGCGGGATATCCAGATCCGGGCGATCCGATGCCAAAGCGATCAAATGGTTGGAAATCAAATGCGAAGTCTGGCTGAACCAAAACGCTGAAATTTGATTCAACACCGCCCCCTTGTCGGGAATGCCGGTTGGCAGAACAACGTCGAACGCAGAAATGCGGTCAGTCGCCACCATCAGCAGCGTGTTGCCATCGACCGTATATGTGTCCCGGACCTTGCCACTGTGGAACGGGTTGGACAAGCTTGTTTCGCGAATCGCGATCATGTTGCGTTCCTCTGGTTCGATTTTCAAGAAATAATAGGGTCCGGTTGGTTAGCGGGACTTCAACCCATCCCTGTATTGGTCGTAGTTTTTCTGAATCTCAGGATGTTTGATGCCCAGAATCTGAGCAGCGAGAAATGCCGCGTTCCTGGCCCCCCACGAGCCGACCGCGACGCACGCCACTGGTATTCCTGGAGGCATCTGGGCGATAGCATACAGAGCGTCCACGCCCTTGAGGTCGCTGGTTGGCAAAGGCACGCCGATAACGGGCAGAGTGGTCCACGACGCCACAACGCCAGGCAGACCGGCGGAGCCGCCCGCTCCCGCGATAATTAGTTCAATTCCCCGATCTCGGGCCGATTCTGCGTAATCCTTGACCTTTTCGGGAGTGCGATGAGCGGACATGACCTCGACTACGTGCTCAATTCCCATCTGACCGAGCACGTCTGAAGTTTCTTGCATTGCGTCTTTGTCGGAACTGCTGCCCATGAGCACAGCGACTAGCGCCATAGTAGTATCTCCTAAATTTGCCGCGATGTCTGTTCGATGGTAACGGCCTTCGAAGACTATGCGGGATGTATTATCGTATGCGACGGCAGTTGCTTCTGCCAGTGTGCTACCGGTGCCAGTGACAGTCAACACTCGGCCGCCGCTGGTCACAGGGTTAGACGATGCTGTGGGTTTGGTGCCTGCGTGGAACACCATGCTCGAAGGGTCAATGGTATCCAGGCCGGAGATTTCGAAACCAGTTTCATAGGACTCCGGATAGCCGGCTGAGGCAGATACCACCCCCACACAAGCCAGATCGTTCCACACGACGTCTGTTTGTTTAAGCTCGCCCAGCGCAGCTCGGTGGAAAATCTCCAGCAAATCGCTTTGAAGTCTCGGCAGGATTACTTGAGTTTCCGGATCTCCAAGACGGCAATTAAATTCGATCACTTTTGGACCGGATTCCGTCAACATCAGCCCAGCGTACAATACTCCCAGGTAAGAAGAGCCGATTCGGGCCATTTCTTTAACTACCGGCTCCACGATGATGCGACGCACTTGTTCGTCCAGATCGTCGTTCCAGAAGGGCGGAGGACTGTAACTTCCCATGCCTCCAGTGTTCAGACCAGTGTCCTCGTCGCCGATCCGTTTGTAATCGCAAGCGGCGACCATGGGGGAAACATATTCTCCATCGACGAAGGCGAATACGCTAACTTCCTGCCCTGTCATCCACTCTTCAACAAGTGCCGTTCCGCCAGAGGATCCAAACGCTTTATTGTCCATCATGTCTTGAATTGCGGAGATGGCGTCGGCCGGCTCAGGCGCCATGATCACGCCTTTCCCGGCAGCCAGACCGTCAGCTTTGATTACGTATGGGGGTTCGGCGGACTCGATGTAATTTATCGCGTCCGCGCTGGTATCGAAATGTTGCGATGCGGCCGTGGGCACCCCGGCAGATGCCATGATCTGTTTAGCGAAAATCTTGCTACTTTCGATCCTGGCGGCGCGTTGGGTAGGACCAAAAACCAAAAATCCAGCTTCGTTGAATCGGTCCACGATTCCGGAGGCCAAAGGCATTTCGGGACCAACGACAGTCAGGTCGATGCCGTTGGATTTCGCATATTCAATCAGTGAGTCGATATCCTCTGCGCCGATCGGGACATTTTCCGCAATCTGCGCTGTTCCAGCGTTTCCCGGCGCCACAAATAACGTGGGATTGGATGGACTCTGGGCCAGCTTCCAGGTAATGGCATGTTCCCTGGAACCGCTGCCGACGACCAGAACTCTCATTTGACGTTATCCATCGCCGCCTGAAACCAACCTTCAAGTTCGGGGACGTCCTCTGGCAGTAGAAGCACGAACTGGACCCATCCGCGGATCGGGTTATCGAGAGACGGGGGGCGGAAAGGCGACACGCCGGCCAGAGTGAGACCTCGCAGCATGATCTCGGGGGCCAATCTTAGAGCAACAACGCCTTCCATAAGTATTGCGAAGGGCTGGCCGTTCAGCAGGTAGCTGACGCCTCCGAACTGATCCCCAGAAGTCACACCCTCAATAGCCAGAAAGTGGCTATCGAGCGCCGCTTTCATGTCATCATCGATGAGTATTTCGTCGTCGTAGACCAATTGCTATTCCCACTCAATAGTGCCGGGCGGTTTGCTCGTGATGTCGTACACGACCCGGTTCACATTCGGAACTTCGTTGGCGATGCGGTTTGAAATCCGAGCCAAAACATCGTAAGGCAATCGCGCCCAGTCCGCTGTCATTGCGTCGTCGCTGGTGACAGCCCGGATTGCGACGACATGATCGTAAGTGCGGTAATCTCCAGACACCCCAACCGTTCGGGACTCGGTCAACACGGCGAATGACTGCCATAACTCCCGGTAAAGATCGTTGGCCTTCACTTCGTCCATTACCACCCAATCAGCCGCGCGCAGAGTCTCCAGTTTCTCTATCGTGACATCGCCCATAACTCTGATTGCCAGTCCTGGGCCAGGGAAGGGTTGTCGAAACACCATCTCTTCGGGCAGTCCCAACTCCAGGCCAACTTCGCGCACTTCGTCCTTGAACAGGTAACGGAGAGGCTCTACGAGGCTCAGCCGCATGTGCTCTGGAAGACCGCCCACGTTGTGGTGGGTCTTGATTTTGGCTGAGACTTTGCTCTCACTAGTTTTGCTCTCGATCACGTCAGGGTAGAGCGTGCCTTGTGTGAGGAAGTCAACCTGTCCCAGTCTTGCAGCTTCTTCTTCAAAAACTCGGATGAATTCCTCGCCGATGATCTTGCGTTTGCGTTCCGGGTCAACGACCCCCTTGAGCGCTCCGAGAAAATGCTCTGCAGCGTCAACGTAGGCTAAATTGACCTTCAAATATCGCTCGAAAGTCGCCCGCACGCGCTCTGGCTCCTCACGACGCATCAGGCCATTGTCGACAAAAATGCAGGTGAGTTGGTCGCCCACGGCTCGGTGAACTAGAGTAGCCGCCACTGCGGAATCAACGCCACCGGACAGAGCGCATATGACTTTGCCGTCTCCTACCTGAGCGCGGATGCTCTCAATAGCTTCGGCCACGAAATTCCCTGGTGTCCAAAGCTGATGACATCCGCAAATTCCATAGAGGAAATTCTGGATGATCGCTTTGCCTTCCGGAGTGTGGACGACTTCAGGATGGAACTGAATTCCGATTCTCTTGTTGTCATCACCCAATACTGCCATTGGTGAGTTATCTGAAAACGCCAACGCCGAAAACCCCGGCGGAAGCTCTGTCACCTGGTCGCCGTGGCTCATCCAAACCGGCATCGACGCGGGCAGGCCATCGAACAATGGGAAATCGGTCGCATTTTGATGGATCACAGCGTGCCCAAACTCTCGTTTGGCGCCGGCATTAACCTTGCCGCCAAGTTGATGGACCATCGCCTGCATTCCGTAGCAGATACCTAACACAGGCAACCCGGATTCAAACACCCAGGCGGGTGCAAGAGGCGCATCATCTTCGTAGACGCTTGCCGGGCCTCCGGATAGGATGATGCCCTTCGGGTTGAGATCCGCCACAGTTTCCCACGGGGCGTCGTGGGGTATGATTTCGCAGTAGACGTGGGCCTCTCGAATCCTTCTGGCTATCAGTCGGGAGTACTGAGACCCGAAATCCAACACCAGCAGCGTCTCTTGGTGCGCCTCGATGGGTTCGCTCTGATCCAGTCGCTGGCCGCTCAATTCCTGGGCGATTTCCAGGTAAGCGGAGACCTCAAGGTCATCGCTGGCGGCGATTCGTCTATTGGTGGTTAAATTGGAGTCTTCAGGCATAGTGAAATCAAGTTCAGGCTAGCGCCTGTGCTATACTCGGGTCAAGCGAAAAAAGGTCGCTTCAGCGGCAGTGATTTTGACTTGATCCACCGATACGATCAGGTTCGCTCAGATGTCGTTCGCGAGACTCGCGACCGTATCAAATCGCGCCGGATTCATTGTCTAGCGAGGGACACGACACCTGTCGGCAAAGGCGATCTTCTCGTGACCAACAGCACACAAAACCCCTTAATTGTCGAAGCCGTCCAAGTATTGGAAAGGGGTGGCGTCGCCGCCATACCTACCGACACGGTTTATGGTCTGGCCGCTCGAGCATTCGACCGATCGGCGATTGGGAAAGTGTTCGACATAAAAGGCCGGAACTCCAAATCCCCATTGCCGCTATTGCTGGGGTCCATTGATATGATGGAGCAGTGCATCGCCGCTTCATCTGACGCAGTAATGTTGCTCGCGGCGACGTTCTGGCCCGGCCCGCTGACCATTGTGGTTCCGAAGTCGGATCGAGTGTCAGACGAACTCACTGGCGGGTCGTCGACGGTAGGGTTGCGTGTTCCAGATCACGATGTGCCGAGAGCGCTGTCACTGTCGTTGGGAGAGCCAATCACAGGGACGAGCGCCAATTTCAGTGGCAAGCCTGCTTTCACGTCTTATTACGAAGTGAGAGTTGAAATGGCTCGGGAACTCGATTACATCTTCGATGGTGGTGTCTTGCCAATTCGACCTGCATCAACCGTGATCGACTTGTCGGGTGAGCTCCCGCAAATTCTCAGGCACGGCGGGGTGTCTCAAGAGGCGATTGAATCCGCCCTCGGCGTCGAGTTTCAACACGGGATGGTGTAGTCTGTACGTGAACGGATAAAATCGAGCCGGCTCATGGAACGATAAGTCAGATTCCGAACCGTTCCAATACACAGGCGACTCGCAATTGAAAAAATATCGGCAGCATCCAGAGGACAGCGCTTTTGACAACCGCAACGAAGTTTGACGACTTCGCCCAGATGGTGGATTCCGAACTTAAAGACCTTTTTGCAACCCGGAATCTGCCTTTGTATGACATGATGGTATATCACCTGGGATGGGATGAGACTCCCACTCCTATATCAACCCCAAGCCAACGAAGTCACGGCGTTCTGAGCGTGGGAAGCGCCCTGGCAAATGGGGGCGATCCAGAGGTAGCGATTCCAGCCGCCGCTGCTGTTGAACTAGTGGACAAGTTCTGTGAAATTCACGACGACGTGCAGGGCGGCAAACCCAAACGCGGCGACAGAGACGCCGTGTGGTGGGTGTGGGGGCCTGCCCAGGCGATCAACACCGGCGACGGGATGCACGCGATGGCCCGCCTGTCTCTGTTCCGTCTTCTAGACCGTGGCGTAAACTCGGAGACGGCTTTCAAAGCGGTGCAGCTTCTTGACGAAGCGAGCCTCCTTGCCTGTGAAGGCCGATTCATAGACCTCCAAGCTCAAGAGCGCGTCGATATGACGTCAACTGCCTATCTCAAGATGGCTTGGGATAAGGAGGGCGCTCTGTACGGGTGCGCTGCGGGATTGGGCGGATTGATCGCCGGGGCCGACCCTGAACAAATCAATGCTCTGAGGTTGTTTGGCTCGCATTTGGGGACAATATTCCTGATTGGCAAGGAACTGTGTCAGCTAGATGCTGTCGGTTCTCTGTCTAAGAAGGCAGACGAAGACCTGATGAACAAAAAGAAGTCCCTACCGGTTGTGATGGCATTCGAGAACGCAACCGCGTCGGGCCGGCGCAAGCTTGGAGACTATTATTTCAAACGAGTGTTGGAACCCGATGACCTGCCTGGATTGGCAGAGTTGGTGAACGAACTCGGAGGCACAGATTCGGCGCGCGCCGTCCTAGAGACCGAGAAATCGTCAGCGTTCGCCGCGCTAGAATCGACAGGACTGAACTCGGAAGGCAAAGCGCTTTTGGCCGAATACATGTCTCTGATGATGGAGTCAACGAGTGCCGACTAAACGGTCTGTTTCTGACATGGATGTCGAGGGCAGAACTGTGCTCGTTCGAGTGGATTACAATGTAACTTTTCGACCAGATACCACTGAAATCTCCGACGATTCCAGAATCCGGGCGACTTTGCCAACCTTAGAATTGTTGAAATCGCGGAACGCCAAAATCGTGCTTTGTTCCCATCTGGGCAGGCCAAAAGGTCGGGTTATCGAAGAACTGCGTATGAAACCTGTAGCCGTGAGGTTGGCGAATTTATTGAAACAGGATGTCATCTCAACCCGTGATTGCGTGGGATCAGAGGTGTCAGACCTAGTTTCATTGGCGCCGCAAAACAGCGTCGTAATGCTGGAGAATCTCCGGTTTCATCCCGGCGAGGAGAACAACGAACCTGAGTTTGCCGAAGAATTGGCCGCGCTGGCCGACGTGTATGTGAACGACGCCTTCGGCACAGCTCATCGCGCCCATGCTTCGACTTTTGGCATCACACAACATTTGGATTCCGCTGTCGGGTTGTTGATGGAAAGAGAACTTCACATGTTGGGCAAGGCGTTGGAGAATCCAGCGCGACCCTTCAGTGTCGCCCTCGGTGGAGCCAAAGTTTCTGACAAGATCCGCATGATTGAACATCTCGCTGGCAAAGTGGACACGTTTCTAATCGGCGGTGGAATGGCATCAGCGTTCCTGGCAACTCAGGGCCTGACAGTCGGTGCATCCAGAATCGAAGACGCGGGTCTCAAACACGCCCGAAATGTGACGCGAATGAGCAAAGAACGGGGATTCAGCCTCATAATACCGTCAGATGTGGTTATCGCTGATAGATTCGAGCGAGATGCATCATCGAAGACCGTGATATCGTCAAATATCTGCGAGCCGTGGCTGATAATGGACATCGGTGACGAGACTGCGCGCCGGTACGGGAACGAACTACAACGATCAAACACCATATTTTGGAACGGACCAATGGGCGTGTTCGAGTGGGAGTCCTTCTCCAAAGGAACCACAAGCGTGGCGCGTTCAGTTGCCAGAGCCGCCGGGACGTCAATCATAGGCGGTGGGTCGACAGCAGACGCGGTTTACACTCTTGGCCTCGAAAAAGAGATGTCCCACGTGTCGACCGGAGGAGGCGCGTCGTTGGAGTACCTAGAAGGGCGCGACCTCCCCGGAGTTTCTGCTATTCAAGACGCCTGAATTTGAAAATGCACTTCCCATAGATTTATCAAAAGAGAGCGCAAAGTTTTGATCGAGTTTCCCTACCTGAATGAAATATGCATGGAGACCGGCTCGAAGATCGTCATGCTAGTAGTTGATGGGCTGGGTGGTCTCCCTGATCCAACGACAGGGAAATCCGAACTGGAAACCGCACATCTACCCAATCTGGACAAACTTGCCCAAATAAGCGAAGCGGGCGTGACAACTCCAGTTTTGCCCGGAATTACGCCAGGCAGTGGGCCGGGGCACATGGCTTTGTTCGGGTATGACCCCATCAAGTATCTTGTCGGGAGGGGAGCGTGTGAGTCTCTTGGAGTCGATATCCAACTGGGTCCGAACGCCGTCGCGGCGCGAGCGAACTTTTGCACTCTGGACTCTGAAGGCAAAATAATTGATCGCAGGGCAAGCCGAATTGATTCTGATAAAGCCATTGCCCTAGTGGATATGCTAGGCGGTATTCAAGGATCAGCCAATGCGTCGGTTGAGGTGCATCATGTGCAGAGCTATCGGTTCGTTTTAGTTCTCCGGGGCGATGACTTGGGAGATTCGCTGGCGGACACCGATCCTCAGACGTTGGGTGACCAACCTCTGCAAGCGGTTCCCAAGAATCCGCAAGACGGGTACGCATTTCGCACAGCTCAGGTCGTTAACGCGTTCGTGAACCAAGCCAATGAATTGCTAGCGAACGAGGACAAGGCAAACTCATTGTTGCTACGCGGATTCTCCAGGGAACCTGTCGATTGGCCCGATTTTGGAAAGAGTTACCGACTCAACCCAGGAGCAATTGCCGCTTATCCTATGTACAGGGGATTGGCTAAGATCACAGGCATGACGCTGTTGGAAGCAGGGGATAACTTCGACACCGAATTGCAGACACTCGAGGACAACTACGCAAACCACGACTATTTCTTTCTTCATTACAAACCTGCAGACGCCGCGGGAGAAGACGGAAATTTTGATTTGAAAGTGAAGCGCCTTGAGGAACTCGACTCTCAAATACCGAGAATCCTCGACCTGAACCCTGACGTTCTGGTGGTAGCTGGGGATCATTCAAGCCCCTCTATCATGGCATCCCATAGTTGGCATCCGGTGCCATTGCTCATCAAATCTCAACTTTCCATGCATCTCGGAGTGGACCGTTTCACCGAGCGGGCATGTTCTCTAGGGTCGCTTGGGTATCGATCTGCAATCGATGTTATGATATTAGCATTGGCTCACGGCGGGAAACTCAAGAAATTTGGAGCTTGAGAAATCAAAGCAACGATTAACATATGACGATATAACAATGGGATTAATCGTTGGTAATTGGAAAATGAACACGACGGTCACTTCGGCGATCATGCTCGCAAATGCTGTCAAAGTTCAGATTGAGGGCCAGTTTGGCCCTGAAGTAGTAGTTTGCCCGCCGTATGTGTCCCTATATTCAGTGTCTGAGACGCTTCGAGGCTCCAGAATCAGCGTAGGGGCGCAAAACATGCACTCTGAGACCAACAACGGGGCGTTCACAGGGGAAATCTCTGCTGAAATGCTGGCTCAAATCTGCCAATATGTGATCGTCGGACATTCCGAACGTCGGACATATTTCTCTGAAACCGATCTGTTTATCAACTTGAAACTCCTGGCGGCTTTGTCCGCGGGCATCACTCCAATTTTATGTGTCGGGGAGAAGCGGGAAGATCGCGATTCTGGCCGAGCGCATGACATTGTGTCATCTCAACTTGATGCAAACTTAAACGGCATGGACTTGGATTCGAAGATTGTAGTCGCATACGAACCCGTTTGGGCGATCGGCACTGGACAGTCGGCAAGTCCTGAAATAGCGCAGGATATGATGTTCCACATCAGAGAGATTCTCGCTGACCTCGTCGGAAACCGGTCCGAAGCGATTCCATTGCTGTACGGCGGCAGTGTGAACGAGGACAACATCGGGGTTTACGTCAGTCAGGCGGATATAGACGGAGCGTTAGTAGGGGGCGCAAGCCTGAATGCAGGCGCATTCTGCCGCCTGATCGCCAACGCGTCCCGCACAGAGCGTTAATATGCCCACGCGATTGTCAGATCCGCTGGTCGTCATCTTAGGGCCGACGGCCACAGGCAAAAGTCATCTGGCGATGCAACTTGCGACGAAATTCAACGGCCAAATAATCAGCGCAGACAGTCGCCAGGTCTATTCGTCGATGGATATAGGCACCGCCAAACCTTCTCATGCTGACCAGCAGGCGATCCCACATCACGTCATTAATGTTGTGGACCCCGACGCCAGCTTCGGCCTGCAAATGTTCAAGTCCCTTGCGATCGAAGCATACAGAAACGTAAAACTTGACGGCAATCTGCCATTTTTAGTCGGGGGCACCGGACAATATATGTGGGCCGTATTAGAAGGCTGGCAGGTTCCGGATGTGCCACCAAACGAAACCTTCCGCAGACGATTAGAGACATTGGCTGCAGAATCCGGTGTCGATGCGGTATTCGAATTGCTAGCTTCGGTAGACAATGAGGCGTCTGATAAGGTTGACCCCCGAAATCTGCGGCGAATCATTCGAGCGATCGAGATCGCAAGACATGGGAAACGAAACTCGGGACCGCGGACGATTGACCCAGGATTCGATAACCTGATTATCGGATTGAAGATGGATCGACAGCGATTGTACAAGCGCATCGACGACAGGGTAGATGAGATGATGGCGTCTGGTTGGCTTGATGAAGTCCGATCCTTGTTAGCCCGGGGGTATGATAGTTGCTTGGCTTCGATGACAGGTGTTGGGTACCGTGAATTATCTGCGCATATCCACGGCGATATCAGCTTGGACGAAGCGGTGACCAAAACGAAGTTTCGCACGCATCGGTACGCCCGCCAACAGCACGCTTGGTTTAGAGCCGACGATCCGAGAATCCGATGGATTGACGCCGGAGATGAAATGGACTTGGCTACTACGATTCTGCAAGAATGGTTGGACATCTCTGATCGGCAAGTCGATAACACCGGGCGATAGGCTCTGAGACTCCCGAACCTTCGCGCGATGCCCGGCCTCAATATCGGCAAGAATCAGTTGGCCGGTAGCCGAACTTGCCACGAACCAAATCATCAAAGTCGTCTTTCGGAGACAGTTTATGAAATTCAAGAAGATGCATGGCGCAGGCAATGACTATGTATTTGTGGATGCTCGAAACAAGACCCGCGACTGGCCGAAGGTTGCGGCGGCTATTAGTGACCGTCACAAAGGGATAGGCTCGGATGGACTGATAATTCTGCTGCCATCTGAGAAGGCTGACGTTCGAATGCAGATGTTTAATGCGGATGGCTCAGAAGGCGAGATGTGTGGCAACGGAATACGGTGTTTTGTCCGTTTCGCTTTAGACGTAAACGCTCTAAAGCTCTCGGATCGGCCTGTAAGGGTAGAGACAGGGGCCGGAATTGTGCCTGTCACGCCTCTGTGGAACGGTGAGGTCATGACTCGAGCGTCTGTCAGCATGGGCCCGCCGCGGTTGGTTCCCGCAGACATTCCACTAGTAGTTGAAGGTAAAGGGCCGGTGGTCGACCATGAACTAGAAATCGCCGGTCATAAGATCGTATTTACTGGGGTGTCCATGGGCAACCCACATGCAGTCACCTTCATCGACATCGATGTTGACGACTACCCACTGCACGAGATCGGCCCAATCGTAGAATCCCACTCAATGTTTCCGAACAAAGTCAATTTTGAGATCGTCAATGTTCTGTCGCGCCACAGACTGAAGGTGCGTGTCTGGGAACGCGGATCGGGCCTGACACAGGCTTGTGGGACAGGGGCTTGCGCTGTCGTGGTGGCGGCGCGTCTAAAAGGGTTGGTGTCAGATAATGTCACGATTGACTTGCCAGGAGGCTCCTTGGACATTCAGTGGCCAGGAGATGGAAACGTCATAATGGAAGGACCGGTCGAAGAATCGTTTGATGGTGATTGGCGTGGTTGATGCGAACCGACCGAAGAACTTCCATGATATGCGAACCTATTGCTAATTAACGTTTAAGATAGCATATAGTTTTAGCTCAATTGAGCTGGAACACTGATGACTGCATGATCACTCTTAAAGATCATTCAGAACGGCAGGAAACACAACTTAGATAGTGGAATATCACATGATTCGACGATCGTTAAGTTTCTCGATTAATCATGAAATCATACATATATGTAGGTAGAAACACAATTTTGAGCAAAGTCACGCCGGGAAAAATATACTCATTCAAGATTTTGGGATTTTGATAATCGACAAATTGGCCATGTATATTTGGTGTCATACACGCTTTGAGAGTAAAGTGGCCGACAATAAAAATACACGTTTGTGTTTATGTTAGCCTATCGCTACACTATACACAGACCGGATGCGCTGTTCTATCACGATGTGAGATTCATGGATCGGCGCTGGCAGCAATTATGGCACAGCGTTGACCCTATTCGTATGTCTGATGAGCATAATAACGACTCACTGCGAACCAATGAAGCGAAAAATGGGTCTTAATAAAGCGAAATTGTGTGGCGCGCGTTCTTGTTATTGTCGGCTGAAAACACTTAAACGATGGGTCTGAGTCAAACGAACTGGATTCCGAGACTGGTCTAAAGATAAATGCGTGCACCGTTGGAGCGTGTGACGACAAATAACTCGGTGCGGAATAAGAGCTTGCTTTACTGCTTAAAGCATGTGGCATAACATACGTCTGTCGTACTAAAAAAGATTTTTCACGGAGGGGTGATGAAATTCGCAAGTCGAGTAGAGAAGATACCGCCGTACCTGTTCGTCGAAATTAGCCGCAAGATCGCTGCTAAAAGAGCCGAAGGGATCGAAGTCATAGACTTTGGTATCGGCGACCCGGACCTTGCGACTCCGGAATCCGTCATCGACGCGCTTAAAATCGCCGCCGTCAATGTGCCGAATCACCGGTATCCAGAGACCGAAGGCATGCCCGACTTTAGGCGAGCGGTCGCGAATTGGTATCATCGGCGGTTTGGGATCACCGTGGACGCCGATTCAGAAGTCATTTCGTTGATTGGAGCCAAGGAGGGGATTGGGCACGCCGCTCTTTGTTTCATCGAGCCTGGGGACATTGCTTTGGTGCCTGATCCAGGTTACCCGGTGTACTCTGTTGGAACGTGGTTTGCGGGCGGCGAATGCCACTGGATGCCGTTGTTAGAGGAGAACGGGTGGTTGCCTGACCTTGACTCGATTCCAATAGAGGTGGCTAGACGGGCTAAAGTGATGTGGCTAAACTACCCGAATAACCCGACCGGAGCCATCGCCGACCTTGGCTATTTTGAGAAGGTTGTAGAATTTGCCAAAAAATTTGAGATTGCGGTGATGCACGACGCCTGTTACACCGACGTGGTGTACGATGGCTACAGGCACCCAAGCTTTCTCCAAACTCCAGGAGCCTTGGACGTTGGAGTCGAGTTTCACTCGCTGTCCAAGACCTACAATATGACGGGGTGGCGAATTGGGATGGCCGTCGGGAACGCGGACATGATTAGAGCGTTGTTGATCGTCAAGTCAAACTTGGACTCGGGCGTGCCTCAGGCGATCCAGAAGATGGGTATTGAAGCCCTTAACACCACCGACGATTGGATTGATGAACGGAACGCGATTTACAAGCGCCGCAGAGACAAAGTGCTAAAAGCGTTGAAATCCATTGGTCTGCATGTCGATCCGCCCAAAGCCAGCTTATACATTTGGGCCAGAATTCCTGAGGGCTATACGTCGGCATCCCTCACTGAAAAACTGCTGGAGGAAGGCAACATTGTTGTAACTCCGGGTAGTGGTTATGGACAGTATGGCGAGGGGTACATTCGGCTGTCATTGACCATCGCAGACGATCTACTCGAAAAAGGGCTTGAGCAGATGGCAGGCTTGAGCATCTGAGGCGAACGCGAAATAAGGAGATCACGATTCCGAGGAAATTAAAGCGGACAGCCAAGCGCAAAGAGCGCGCGTATCTTGTGGGTGTTCAGTTGAAGCGCCGCGGTTCGCGGTGGCGTATCCAGGACTCACTGGCAGAGCTTGGCGAGCTGGCCGTCAGCGCGCGCGCTCAAGTGATCGGCTCGACGTTCCAACGGATCGAAAAACCGACCAACATATATGTTGGCAAAGGCAAACTCGAAGCGTTGAATGAGCTGGCGCAGGCTGGTCGATTCGATACGCTGATTTGCGATGACGAACTTACCCCGACGCAACAGCACAACCTGGAGAATGCTCTGGGAGACGTCAAAGTCATAGATCGGACGGCGTTGATCCTCGATGTATTCGCCAGTCGTGCCCAGACGAAAGAGGGCCGGCTCCAGGTCGAACTCGCTCAGCATGAGTATCTGTTGCCTCGGCTCGCTGGCCAGTGGTCCCATCTGGAGCGCCTTGGCGGCGGAATCGGCACCCGGGGTCCTGGCGAGACCCAGATCGAGACCGACCGCCGCCTGGTTCGAGATCGGATTCAGCGACTGAAACGGTCCCTGGAAGACGTGCGACGGCATCGGAGGCTCCACAGAGCGCGCCGAAACGCCAATCAGATGCCTGTGGTTTCACTTGTCGGCTACACGAACGCAGGCAAGAGCACACTATTGAACACTCTGACCCGCGCCGATGTGCGCGTCGAAGACCGTTTGTTCTCCACGCTCGATCCCATTACACGGAGGATCATGCTGCCATCAGGGACACGGGCGTTGGTCAGCGACACTGTCGGATTCATTCACAAGCTGCCACCGACTGTTGTTGCGGCCTTCCGTGCGACTCTGGAGGAGATCGAAGAGTCTACTGTGATTCTCCAGGTAGTGGATGTAAGTCACCGCAACGCAAAAGAGCATGTTCGGGTGGTGGAAGATATTCTGAAAGAAATGCGCTTGGTGGACATCCCACGCATATTGGTTCTGAACAAGGTTGACCTTCTTCCAGATGACGCCGATCCAGTCGAGATCGCTGAAGAGATTTCGTCTGGATATCCTGGCCCGTATGTGTTGATGTCCGCCACGACGGGACTCGGCGGATTGGGACTGTTAAACACTGTGGATGAAACCTTGGCTAATATTGCCAACAGAGTGCAGGCTTCGACAGTGTAGGGAATTTGCCACGATAATGTCCGAAGTTTCGAACTAGACGATTCTCGCAAGTGGTTCGCACTATAAATGTTATGTAAACTAAAACGTTGTCGAAACACACCCGGCTGTGGCGGTTGACATAACATTTAATGGTTATCCTCGATTCGCGCCGACGATTCTTGTGATGGTTGTGCAACTCGCGCCACGAGTTTGATCGCTCCGACGTCGACAAGCGCCGCCAGGATTCCAAGCGTCGTATCATCCAAGTTTTCCGGCTCAAGGTCCACCAGTCTTAATCCTGTCGCAAGTCCGGAAGATCGCTCCGACGATGACTCAACCAACACGACCTTCTTGCCGAACTGGAAAGTAGCCGCGCCGAGAAAAAGCCAGATCTTTCGTTCTCTCTCAGCATCCTGTGTATCGAGGTCCGGGTCCATGTCCGACGCCACCAAGATTCCTGAATTGCAGGCCTGCATCGCTTTCATGACATTTGCCGAGAGTGACAACGATGGCCATTCGGCGCCCAAATCGCCTCCAAGAATTTTCAGCCCCAAGCTTTCCAACCGATCAACGACGTGATCCACAAAGCCTGAGCGATTGAAAAAACCAATAAACACGCGCGGAACGGACTCAATTCTATGCAATTCAACTGGGTCGTGACGAGGCGGGTTAGAACTTTCTGATTTTGAGAAGTTTGGCGAATGCGAATCGGATGTATTTTCGGTGATGTCGCCGTCGACCAGTTCAATAATCAGTTGCTGGTTATCGCGTTTTATTATTCCCGAAAATAGGCCGTTGGCGATGATGTTGCGGAGGCATTCGGACGCCAAGTCCGGGTGGACGCTCAACTCTCGAATCAGCATGTTTCTCGCGTAAACTTCTTCTGGTATCCGTTTGCCATTCAACAGACGATAGAAATCCCGGAATTTGTCGGGCTGAATTGAAGCGCGCACAAGCGACGCACCAGCTTCGCTTGAGTCCTGTGGAACGACACATTTTTGACCCAATGTGGTTAAAGAGATATTCTCGTCGTTGTAACCGCCGATAATCAGGTTGTATTTGGCGGACGATGTTAACTTCATCCTGAAACTCGAGCTAGACGCGGTCGTGCCAAGCGCAGACGCGAGAAGTTCACGAGCCATTGGCAGGCCTGAATTTGCGTCTTGGATGGTCCTGGCGATGGGCAGCACGTCTTCGAGAGTGTGGGTCGGAAACGGTCTGTTGATCCGAACTCTTTTTCGGGATCGTTCTTGATTCATTATCATCCCACATCCGTTGGTTGCGGCCAGTTGCGTTAACAAACGGATTTCCTTTTTGTGACCCTGAAATTTGGCTCAGGGCGACTCAATGTGTCAAAGCGTTACCGATGAGGCAGGTCCGAAATTAATTTCACAAAGAACGACGTGGCCTCTGGATATCTTATTATCGATCATGAGTGTGTATTTGTCCACATATGTCCAGGCATACCGCGCCTACATACAGGCATTTGTTGACAAAACTGACAAATACGAAAAAATCCAATTTTTTGAAAACTATTTGAAATTCTGACAAAATGATCAGATTTGACGACAATCCAACGGTCGGTCTCTTGCGTATCAATGAGCGTGTTTGTTGAAATAATGTGCTTCGAGTTCGCTGTTCCAAGAACCCTGAATCGATGAGGCCGATAACCCCGACCAACTCCGGTGTTTTCCTTCGTTTGAACGAAAACTGAATAATTTCGGCACGGGTTGAGCCTACTGTCCATGCGGCCCAGATTGACTCGGCGGCGTTGTAGCGCGCTTGAAGTGATAGAATGTTTGAGATTGCAATTGTTATCAGGGAGTCAACTTGTGTCGAGTTTGAAGCGGAATCTGTGGTTCGGGTGGTTGATACCGATTGTTCTCGTGAGCGTAATTGTGTTCGCGGCGTGCCGGAGTGAGGATGTTGTAACGGCTCCAACGCCAGAACCCATAATCGGGACGGACACTGAACGCGCTGATCCGATGGTCTTCCCTACCGCTTCCCCGCTCACTGTGCCTCTGCCCGCTCCGGACGGCGTTCCAGAAGAACTCAAAACTGTGTGGGAAGTCTGGGCGCTGCTGACCAGAGAGCATGTGGATCGATCAGAATTTGATCCTGAAGTGTTCACGGAGGCGGCAATTCGCGGCCTTATTGAGGCTCTGGGAGACCCCCACACCAACTATGTGAGACCGGCTGCGTTCGAGATCGAGAACGACGATTTGTTTGGAAGCTTTGAGGGCATCGGGGCCAACGTCAGGATGCGAGCCGATGGGAAGCTCCAGATTATTGCCCCAATCAAGGGCAGTCCAGCCGAAGCCGCAGGGCTCAAACCTGGCGACCTCGTGCTGGCGGTTAACGGCGAGGACATTGTCGGTCTGAGCCTGCTAGAGGCTGTGGGCAAGATTCGAGGTCCTAAAGGGAGCGAAGTGCTCCTGCTGATCGTCCACCTGGGAGAATTCGACGAGATCGAGGTGTCTGTAAGACGCGACGTCATACCCCTGGAGAGCGTGGTGGTGAGGACACAACCGGAAGACCGTTTCGCGCATATCCGACTGACGACGTTCTACGAAGATACCGCAAAGCAGCTGGCTCAGGCTGTCAGAGATGCCAGAGCAAGCGGATTAGAAGGCCTGATTCTCGACGTTCGCGATAACCCGGGCGGCCTGCTCAGCTCCGTCATCAACGTTGTGAGCATGTTTATCGAGGATGGACTCGTGCTTTACGAAGTTGACGGGAGTGGTCGCAGGACTGATCATAAGGCCACGGGCAATGGTGAATTTGCTGATTTTCCGATGGTCCTTTTGGCGAACGGATTCAGCGCCAGCGCCAGCGAGATATTGGCCGGGGCCTTGCAAGACTATGATCGCGCGCCCGTCATAGGCGACACGACATTCGGGAAAGGCAGCGTGAACATACTGCGCCGACTAGAAAATGGCGGTGGATTGTATCTCACCTTCGCCAAGTGGTTCACGCCCGAAGGCAGACCCATTGAAGGCACAGGGATTGATCCGGATATAGAGGTAGTGTCCAGGGACTCGCAGAAAGCTGATATAGACCAACTGAACAAGGCCAACGAAACACTCGAATCGATTGTCGCTGGCAAGGGAGCGTTGGGATCGGCAAGGCCATGACCAATACCGGAAGAGACAGAACTATCACCACGAACCGCAGGGCGCGGTACGATTACGATATCTTCGATACGCTAGAGGCTGGCCTGGTGCTCACTGGCACAGAGATCAAGTCGATACGCGCCGGACGGGTCAACCTAAGCGATGCTCATGCCAGGCCGGAGAACGGCGAAATATGGCTGCACAACGCCCACATCGCAGAATACTCGGCAGGAAACCTGAACAATCACGAACCCAAACGGGCCCGGAAGATGCTCCTCAGACGTGATCAGATAACGGATCTCACCAAGCAGGTCTCCGAACGCGGCTTAGCGTTGGTGCCGTTAAAACTCTACATTCGCGGAGGGTATGCCAAGGTTGAATTGGCAGTGGCCCGGGGCAGGAAGCGATTCGACAAGCGCAGAGCCATCATAGATCGAGAGCGTGAGCGAGAAGCGCGAGACGCAATCAAAACTCGCTAGCTGGTTCCAGTTGAACAGGCACCCTCCCGGCTAGAATTGCGACTCTGAGCTCCCTTCGTGCGGTGCGGCGGTTTTGAGCATTTCGCGTTTCGCTACTTCCCTCAGCTTACGCGGATGACATTCAAGTCGACTGTGCGCTGCAGATGTATGTAATTGTTATGTCAAGTAATCGAGCACGGAGGATCATGTCTGGTTTGCCGCCGGTGCATCTTGCGAACTTGATAGCCTTGCTATTGCACTCGATTCCGGTCATCCGCCGGAACGCTCCTCATGATGCTTCATTTTACGCGTCAGAGCGATTCGGTGTTATGGCCAACATATGGTGAATACCGCGCTGGTTGTTGCGAGATCTGTCCATGATGATTTTAATTCGCCGTGCCTCTGATTTCTGAAACCCATCGAATATTTCCACCTGCGTATCGGTCGAAAATTGGATTGTTAAAATCCGTGAGATGCCCGGCTCAATCATCTTATTGGCAGGCTCCATGTGTTAATTCGTGATCGCGCCGACCGTGTTTGGGAGCCGGCCAATTCCTCCTCGAAGCATATCCAATAGCTTGACGCGGCAAGAATTTGACACTGCTAAAGAACCGCATCAGCTGATGCGGTATCTCTGACAGCAGATTCGTTCACTTTCTGGTATTCACCGTCATGCGCGGTTGGAACATGGTGGTCGCATCTACCCCAGTCCATACTTGATACACGCACGCGGGGGTTCTTGGGAGCAATGGTTTGTCGTCTCACTGTAATTCGCGACCGATTTGTATGTAGTCAAGCGCAAAATCTGCCAGCTCCCAAGCTTAAGTGATAGAGCGCGAAAGGTTGTCGCCCCAGAATTAATACTGATAGCACGCTTTCAGCCGCAAGATGGCGTGTGGGCTCATTCAATTCGGCCGTGAAAGCCTTGTCAGAATTATCTCGACCTGTGCCGGGTCTCACGGCCCATTGTCAGCAGGAATGCACCATGTAACGACTATCGGGCAACTCAGTCGGCTTCCGGGTCGGAGTCAAAAGCTGTTGTTTCGTTGGCTTCGCAGTGGGCCAATTTCACCTTGCCCCGGCCTTTGAATAACAAAGCCTGTTATGCGACATTGCTCTTGGAGCATCCAAAAAAAGGAACTGCCATTCTGAGATCATGGTCGAAGAATCTGGCGCTGGGGAACAGCTGTGGTACTAAATCGAACAGATACTTTACTCTGTTCGACATGACACCCCGAGGTTATGTTACACGCTTTTAGCGGCTCTCATTTGCGCGTTTCGTCATGTTCCAATGCGTGGGTATTACGAATATGGGCGTTCCGACTGCTCGTTAGACTTCCTGAGTTGGTTGCCAATAAAATGTGCGCACCCTCCGGCAGACCATTTGCCTCAATGATTTGCCAAAGGGTGCGCACGTGGGCGCATGTGTTAGCGTGCTAGCGTCCTGCGGCAGGAGCTAGGGCCCTACGGTCGCAGTTTACCGCACCCTTTTAACCACCAAGGACTCTCCCGGAGCCAAGGCCACCCTTCTAACAGTAATTCCAAGTTTCAGCAGCCAATATCCCAACGTGGCCTTGCTGACTCCCAATTCGTCGGCTGTGTGAGACAAACCTTGCTCGGTCACCATTTCGGGAAGGATTTTCTCCAGTGGCTCGCGCATCCGCTCTTCTACTGCCATCATTTTCGGTGTCTTTCGGGTCACTGTGATTTCCTCCTGATTAATTGATGTTGAGAAACAATATTAAATCTTCATGGAATAATTTGTCAATTACTTTTCAATACTTTTTCCGAACTTTTCTCCACTTTTCTCCCGATACGGCAACACTCGTGGCTCGGGCGTGGAGGAGCGTATTTTGTGTATTGATATTCTTTTGCCCCACGGTATTTTAGCGTGTAGACAAAGAACGATAAAGAGCAGCGCCGGAGTTAGATCAGATCGCTGACAGTTGTATGTCTCCGACTCATAATGTGATGCTCAGGTCCGATAGTTCCCGTTCGCTGATGGTCTCTGGTCATGTCAAAACCGATTCCGTGTCTGGGTTAACCATCATTCGGATGCGATACAATTAAGCAGCCAGATGAGCGTCTCAAGGGCAAAACAGTCGCTGTATTTTAGATGAACGGCAAAAATTCTGTTTCTGAGCCATCGCGATTGACTGGCATCGACGCCAATATTGGCGAACATGACCGATAGCGCCACTGGCTTGCTGGAGATTATTCGGGTTCAAATTGCGAGCAAATATTGCAGACCTGGGAGACATGTTAAATATGACGAACACATCAGCGGTGCTTAAAATACGTCGCAACCATGCCCTGGAGCACGCCACCGTTGCGTTGCTATTAGAGCGCGGTGTTCACCCTCCCCTGGGAGGATATTCAGTTGCAGGTGGATATTTGATCTGGAGCAAATCTCCACTTGAGCAAGTTACCGAGGCCTCGGTGGATGCTCTGCGGTTGCTAAGTGCTGGTCACGCCGACTTGGCGATATCTCCCTACTGTGGCACCAACATGGTGACCAGCGCCGTGCTTGGTGGCTTGGCTGCGACCGCCGTTAGAGGGAGAGGCCGCGGAATTGGAGCCAACTTCCGGGCAGCCATTGCGGCCATCGCTGCGGCATCTTTGTTGAGCCGACCAGTCGGACAATTCATCCAGCGCAAGTTCACTACCCAACCTAATCCAGCCGGGTTGCAAATTTTATCGGTTCGTGAAGTCCTGCGAACTCCGATGACGGTCGTTTGGGTGTCAACTAATTCTTAGCGAGATGCCAGGGCGCCGAATGCTCTGCTGGTGAACCACTGCCCTGCTTCATTTTTCCGTTCATTAACGTTTAAAACGAAGGACGCTGTCGCTGATCGGACATTCGGCATGCCGCCGAACGAAATGGCCCATGACGCAAATTTGTTGCCAATTTATTGAACATTGAACGGCCGATTCTTATAAATCAACAGAGCGTCACAGCGCGCGCGAAACCCGGTTGCCGAGCCACACAGCAGTTTGTGGGTCGTCGAATCGAGCCCGGATATGAGTGTGGGGTAATCGCATCTTTCCAGAGCGGCCGAGCCTGAACTATTCTTCCTCAGGTTGCTAGTTGATCTTGGAGTGAATTGGACGCAGGGCCTTTTTGGCTAACCTCAGATGTCAGTCAGTTGTATCAGGATAAACTCGGGTGACGATTCTCTAAGACGTATCGAATGATCGGTTTCTCTGAGGCCGGACTGTATCCAAATCTTTGACCCGTCCAGGCGCGCTTATCCTCAAACTGGCGCCTCACCGTTTGCGATAATTCCGATCGGGATAGGACCCCAAGTTCGTCGGTAGACCGCTAGGGGCACATCCGCCCTCACCGTAACCGCTACTCCCCGTCGAACAACTCTCGGAGCGGACGCGAACAGTTGCACATGAAAATGTCGCCTTGACTGGGTCACACTCCGCGCCATTCGATAGCTGACAGGCGGCCCCAGACATTTGATTGAGGTTCAATCACCAATGCATCACGCTCTGAAAATGGCCTTCGCGGGTTCACTGTGAGCTTTCCGTGTTCTGGCATCATAGAAGTCAAGATTTCGTGTGTGACGTTATGGTATGTTGCTTGAACTATTCCCTCCGTAAATCAATTCTTGTAGGTATCATTTGCCCTCTGACTGATTTATTGGAGTTTGTTGCCGGCCATGGCAACAATTTATCATGATAAAACTCTGGCTTCGTCAGGTTTTCCGCTGGCGGATCTGGCTTTGTCCCTGGCGCCGGTGTTCGTCATCGGAGGCGCTGACTTTTGCGTATGTTTCGTGACTCCATCCTTGACCGCCGTGATTTTTCATCTGTACAATATTATAGAAGCGTGTCCCTGTAGCTCAGATGGATAGAGCAACTGCCTTCTAAGCAGTGGGTCGCGGGTTCGAATCCTGCCAGGGACGCTCTGCCTCTATTAAACGCCGATCCGACCCATTGTCTCCGCCAATTCCCATTCCGTTACCATATTGGTATATTGTGATGTGCTATGGGCGTATTAATCGGGAGAATATAGTAATAAAGAATGCTTGGCACAGTTGCACCCTGAAGTGATGGTCGTGTCGACCTCAAAACCGAGAATTACACGCCCAGAGTTCGAGAACCACGGGCTCTGGGCTCCTCAAATGGGATCAGATTTCGCGTTTGGTTGTGAACTTTCACTCGGCAATCCCATTGACACCTCGGCAGTTGATGTCGCGTCAAATCGATCATTGCCTCCGACGGCATAGGGCTCGGCGTTGGGGTGAATTTTCGATGCTGATTGAATCAGTCCGATTCGGATTGGTTGACTACACCGTTGGTAGCGGCGCTACCCTTTCGCTCCGACGCATTGCGAGGCAATGAGGCACGCAACGTCGTAGCCGTTCGTTTTTTGCACCGAACCTCACATGCCGTGCTCAATAGTGCTAGAGACGCACTACCCTTTCAGATGCCGAAATGCTCCTCGACGATTATCCCCCGCCCCATAATTGAATCTGGATCGTTTGCATCAGTATTAAATAATTGGGAATGTTGCTCTGACTCAGCATCCATTTGTCGGAGTGGACGAGATTATGGTCTACTGGTCTCATGAACGCTGACAAAAGCGATGTAATGGTCAATTAATGGGTTTGCTGACGCCTGCACGTATCCGCGCGAGTTGAACTCCACCAACCGAGAAAATGACGCCTACGAGCAAGAATGTTCGCAATCAGTTCAAAAGGGACCATAATTTGGAAAGTTTCACCTCGGAGCTCTGGAATGACGCCCAGGATGTCTGGCAAAATATCCAGGACCATCCCTTCTTGCGCGAGTTGCAAGAAGGCGTTTTGCCGATTGAGAAATTTGAATACTACGTAATCCAAGATTTCCACTATATGGCAGGATTTGGCAGAACGGTCGCGGCGGCGCTAGCTAAAGCGCGGGACGACGAGGTGGCGCGTCGTCTCCTCCCAAGAGTCAGCATGCCCGTGGAGCGCCCATTTCATGTAAAGTTATTTGGGCTGTTAGGTATTGTAGAAAGTGACGTTTTGACAGTCGAGCGCTCTCCAACGAATCTGTCGTACACGAACCATCTCGAAGTGTCTGCGGCGATGGGAGGCGTCGGCGGGGCGGCGGCGGCCCTTCTCCCCTGTCCTTGGACATATCATGAGTTGGGCGCATCGCTAAGACGACCAGAACATCCAATATACGATGTATGGTTTGATTCCTATGCTTCGGGCCTTTTGGAGACCAGCACAAGAGAATGGCGGTATTTTGTGGATGAGTTCGCCAGGCGTGGAGGCCCGCAGGTTCGCGATATGATGCGCTCTGCGTTCATGACTAGCATCAGATTTGAACACAATTTTTGGACGATGGCATATGAAATGGAGCCGTGGCCAGTAAACGCTGAAGGGTTCAAACAGGATGCAGGTCAGTAAATCATCGAGCGGGACATACAAACTCCGACCGACGAGCCGTCCGAGGTGAAAATCTCCGCCATCGTGACCAATGCAATTCGAACATTCCGCGTCGCCTGTAGGCAATGCGGTCCGCATTTAGTTAGCCGCGTTCGATGCCCAAGGCCCAATCGCAAATGGAGCGCAACGTATGAGCCCTCGCAGGCATTCAAGCATAGTGCACCCCCCAGAGTTCACACAAGGACTCGACTGGCTGAACATCGATCCCGACCGCTCACCCTCAAGGAATTGCGCGGCCGGCTGGTGATTCTGGATTTCGGGACTCATTGTTGAATTAACTGTATGCACTTGTTTCCGCAGTTGCGGAAAATCGAAAGCAAATTCTCTCGGGAAGTGACGGTTATCGGTGTACATTCGGCAAAATTCACCGCCGAAAAAGAGACTGTGAACCTCCGTCGGGCGATACTCCGCTACGAAATTGAACATCCAGTTGTGAATGATCGCGATTTCCAGCTTTGGCGAGAGTACACCGTCGGGGCGTGGCCTACCCTGATGTTCATCGACCCAGCCTGCAAAATCATCGGGAAACATCAAGGCGAGATCACGCAGGGCATGTTAGATAGGTTCATGTCGGACTTGGTTGACGAATACGATGAAAAAGGGCTGATTCAACGCTCTGAGTTGACGTTCAATCTCGAAAAAGAAAAGAAATTTAACGCGCTCTGTCATTCCCTGGAAAGATTCTCGCGGACGCTGTTTCCAGAAGGATATTCATAGGAGATTCCAATCACAACCGCATAGTGATCACGGACTTCGATGGCAACGCTCAACACTTTATCGGGTCTGGGGACCAGGGCTTTAACGAAGGCACATACCAGACTGCTGCGTTCTGCGACCCTCAGGGAATGGCGCTGACTAGCGACAAATTCTACGTCGCTGACACCAAGAATCATGCCATCCGCCGAGTTGACTTGACCACACAGGAAGTGACGACGCTAGCCGGCGCTGTTGAATAATCAGAGACGTTCTATAACGGCGGCCCCGGTCGAAGCGTTGCCCTGAACTCTCCCTGGTACGTTGAACTGAGCGGCAATCGCCTGTTCATAGCGATGGCCGGATTCCATCAGATTTGGACCCTTGATCTAGAATCCGAGGAGGTCAGACCATACGCAGGCAATGGCCGTGAGCGGATTGAGGACGGCCCGCTGGCCGAGGCGGAGTTGGCGCAGCCCAGTGGGATCGTTGCAGATGATAACGTGTCGTACTTTACCGACAGCGAAACCAGCGCGATTCGGTCCGCCGACCTCACGAGCGCTGGAGTCGTGACGTCGATTGTGGGCCAGGACCTGTTCACATTCGGCGATGTGGACGGCTCAGCGGACGAAGTTCGTCTACAATACCCACTAGGAATCGACTTGCACAACGGAATCTTATACATAACAGACACCTACAATAACAAGATAAAGCGAATCTACCCGCATACACGAGAAGCCGCGAGCTTGTTGGGGTCTGGCCGCCCATGCAGCGTCGATGGAGTTGGCTCCGAGGCCGAGTTCCGCGAACCGGGCGGAATCTCGGTGGTTGCCGGACACATCTACGTCGCCGACACCAACAACCACGCCATCCGGGTTGCGGCTCTGGACACTCTGGAGGTTTCGACTCTGGAGATCAAAGGACTGAAATGATGGAACTGAATAGACGTGACGCATGCCGAATCGACTAATTAACGAAACCAGCCCCTATCTCCTGCAACACGCGAACAATCCTGTGGAGTGGTTTCCCTGGGGAGACGAGGCTTTCCAACAGGCCAGGGAACGTGACGTTCCGATTCTTTTGAGCGTCGGTTACTCTTCCTGCCACTGGTGTCACGTTATGGAACGAGAGTCGTTCGAGAACGAGAAAATTGCGGCTTTGATGAATGAAAAATACGTCAGCATCAAGGTTGATCGAGAAGAACGACCCGATGTTGATTCGATCTACATGACAGCCGTCCAGGCGATGAGCGGTCACGGTGGATGGCCCATGACCGTGTTCATGACGCCGGCTGGCGAGCCGTTTTACGGAGGAACGTACTTTCCACCAGAAGATCGGGGAGGCATGCCTTCGTTCCCGAGGGTGCTGCAGGCGATATCCGATGAATATGCCAACAACAAGTCAGAAATTGCCAGGGTTACGAGTCAGTTAGTGGGGCGCTTGAAGCAGATGAGCGCTACGGTGAGAAGTCTGGACCCGCTGACCGATGGGATTTTCGATCAAGCATTCGCGGCAATCGCGGGCCAGTTCGACGACCAGCACGGCGGCTTGGGCCTGCAACCCAAGTTTCCACAGCCGATGACCTACGAATTTCTGCTGCGCTACTATGTCCGCACCGGCAATTCAGACGCCCTTGAGATGGTGGAGACCACGCTCGATAAGATGGCGCGAGGCGGCATATACGACCAGCTAGGCGGGGGGTTCCATCGGTATTCCACCGACACCTTCTGGCTTGTGCCTCATTTTGAGAAGATGCTTTACGACAACGCGCTGCTCGTCAAACTGTACTTGCACGCCCACCAGGTTACCGGAGATCAAAGTTATCGAACCGTCGTGGAAGAAACGCTGGAGTATATCAAACGCGAAATGACCTCCCTAGAAGGCGGATTCTACTCGGCGCAGGATGCCGACAGCGAAGGCGTCGAAGGCAAGTTCTTTATCTGGCGCCCAGAGCAAATCGTGAAACTGCTGGGCGACGAGCGCGGAAACGTCGTGAACCACCACTACGGAGTCACAAACGTCGGCAACTTTGAAGGACGAACAATACTCCACGTTCCGCACTCGGTTCAGGAGACCGCCGCTCACTTCGGCCTCTCAGAAAATGAAACCCAAGAGATCATCGATGAGTCCAGAACGGTTTTGTTGACAGAGAGGGCCAATAGAATTGCTCCGATGCGAGATGACAAAGCCCTGACCGTCTGGAATGGACTGATGTTGCGTGCCTACGCAGAAGCCGGCGCGGTATTGAATAGGCCGGACTATGTCGCCGTGGCCCAAAAGAGCGCGGCATTTTTGCTCAGTGAACTCCGTGACGGAAACCGCGTGCTACGAACCTTCAAAGATGGTCAAGCCAAACTCAAAGGTTATCTGGATGATTACGCCTGCCTGATTGACGGCCTAATTGCTCTCCACGAGGCTGATTTGAACCCGACTTGGCTGAAAGAGGCAGACGACCTAGCTCAATCAATGATCGATCTGTTCTGGGACCCTGAAACGTCACAGTTCTTCGACACAGGAAGCGACCATGAATCGCTGATCGTCAGGCCGAGAGATCAGAGCGACAACGCTGTGCCGTCAGGAATTTCAATGGCCGCCGAGGTTCTTTTGAAATTGTCGGTGATAACGGACAACCGGGACTACCAAACCAAAGCGGTGGACTCGCTGAGGTCGGCTCGCGAGATGATGGCGCAATTCCCAACAGGAGCAGGCCAATGGCTGACGGCTCTGGACTTCTATTTGTCCACGCCAAAAGAAATCGTCATTGTCGGCGACCCTCAGTCGGACGCTACATTGGAGCTCGCCGGAGCAGTGTTCGCCACGTTCAATCCGAATCACGTATTGGTTGCAACGGACCCTCAAAACCCTCAAAATGTGCAATATCCCCTGATCGCCGATAGGCCGATGTTAAACGGCCTGTCAACTGCATATGTTTGTGAAAACTATGTCTGCAACCTTCCCGTGACATCAACAGAGAATCTTGCCAAACAGCTAATTAATTAGCATACTTAAACGCTAAGAATCTCAATAATATTCGTAATTAGACAATTGTTTGGGCGAAAACCATTTCATGATTTGCCGAGATTGACGCGGTTTCCTGTGCGAATCTCGTTGAGTTCTGGCATATAATGCACAAGCAATATTTAGAATACGACGGTGATTGAATGCACGAAAACAGAATGAAGAAAAAACTTCAGGCCGGGGAACCGGTGTTCGGTGTCTCGGTCATGTTCCCTTCTCCCCAGGTGGTCGAGATGGTCGGGAAACTGGGTTTCGACTGGGTCCTCATAGACTGCGAGCACGGCTCCACGTCACCAGAGAGCGCCGAGTTGATGGCGATGGCGGCCGAAGCCACTGGGATTACGCCCATTGCTCGTCCGAAGATGAACAGTTCTGAGGCAATTTTGAGCGTAATGGACAGAGGGGCGATGGGCGTCCAGGTTCCGCACGTCAATACTGCCGAAGATGCGAAGCGAGCGGTCCGGGCTGTTAAGTTTCACCCTCTGGGGGACCGAGGACTCGCTGCCGGGACCAGGCCCGCCAACTACGGCTTCGGCCCTTCCATGTCTGAGTATGTGATAGAGGCCAATCGCGAAACTCTTGTGTGCGTCCAACTGGAAGAAGAACAGGCCATCAAGAACATCGATGAGATTCTTGAAGTTGAGGGCGTAGACGTGTTCTTTGTTGGCCCGTCCGACCTGTCCCAGTCGATGGGATATCCTGGCCGGTCGGGGGTTCCAGAAGTGAAAGCCGCGATGGACGGCGCATTCGCAAAGATTGTTTCGGCAGGCAAATCTCCAGGATCGGCGGGCGCCGCTGGCGCGATTAACGGCTACATTGATCAGGGCGTTCAGTACCTCTACACGCACCTGACAACTCTGTTAGCCGATGCCAGCGCCGGTTTCCTAAAATCTGTGAAAAGATAGCCAGACTTAGGTGATACGTTGGAGCTTTATCCGTGCGACTCATCAGACGGAACTGTTTGTGAATCGTCCCCATGATCCTTCCTGATTCGGAGTTCTCGCAACAGGGCTTGCAAAGGGTCTCTAATTCTCCAGTCAGGCGAGATTCGCTCGATACGGAAGCGATGATATGCTCTGTATGTCAGAAAATATCCCCACCGGTGCGGCATGTTGAAATGGTGGTCTGTGAGGATGTGAGTCGCGTAACCGAGGGTGACTGCCACCATCCACCACGGAAACGAAAGAATCACCGTGGCAAACGACAGGGCAACGAGCCATTCCCAGGCGTGCAAAACGATGAAACAGCGTGGCCGCCGCTTCAGGTAAAAGTGCCAAATCTGATCCGGCAAATGGTCCGCGTCCACCAATACTCCCGTGGCAAAAGTCAACGGAACGGCCAGCAGTTCGCCGGAGAGCGCCCAGATTGCCGCTCCTGTCCCAGTCGCCAGCAGCGCGTGATTTGTAGGCCTCAAATTAGGTAATCTGGTATCAAGGAATTCATCTCAGTCAGACGGTGAATCGTCTCGGTTTGTTCATTCTCGGAATATTATCCCCTTGCTAGGATGGCCGTTTCGGTTTCGAAACGTCAAGTCCTGTGTTTATGTATAGTAGGTTGTGACCGAACTACAAAATCATCATCACGCGGAGCTAGACTAGAATGGCAAAATATATTGTGACAGGGTGCGCCGGTTTCATCGCGTCTCGTGTCACCCGCCTGCTACTGGATCAAGGGCATCAGGTCACAGGGCTCGACGATCTGAGTGACGGATACGACCCCAAGTTGAAGCGTTGGCGGCTTGACCAATTTCAGGATTTGGAGACTTTTCGATTCAGCCAGACGGACCTCCGCGACCTGGACGCTGTGGCCGAGTTGTTCGACAATGATATTGACGCAGTGGTGAATCTTGGAGCAAGAGCAGGCGTTCGCCAATCGGTGGAAAATCCCTGGATTTACGCCGAGACCAACTACACCGGCACGCTGAATATGCTGGAACTGTGCAAAGAATTTGGGGTGAAAAAATTTGTCCTCGCGTCCACGTCGAGCGTGTACGGCGACGACACCGCGCCGCCATTTACTGAGGACGCAGCCACTAGCAAGCCGCTTTCGCCCTATGCATCGTCCAAGAAGGCGGCTGAGACGCTCGTGTACTCATACCATTACCTTCATGGTATCGACGCCACTGTGTTTCGATTCTTCACGGTTTACGGCCCTGCCGGCCGCCCGGATATGTCCATATTCAAGTTCACAAAAGCGATTGTCGAGGGACAACCGCTCACGCTTTTCGGCGGAGGCGGCTCACGCGATTTTACGCATGTTGATGATGTCGCGCGAGGAGTAGTTGCGGGACTGAGACCCGTGGGATACGAGATCATAAATCTCGGCAGCGATCATCCGGTGCGGACCACCCATGTAATATCATTGATCGAGAAGCGCCTGGGCAAGTCCGCGGAAGTCGTTGTTGCAGAACGCCCTCCCGTGGATGTTGAATCTACGTGGGCAGACATTTCCAAAGCAGAATCCCTCCTCGATTGGAAACCCCAAGTTAGCCTTGAGGACGGCATTGCGAGCGCTGTCGACTGGTACCTGGCAAACCGCGAACTGGCTATGAACCTGGCTGAATGAACCGGAGTTAGATCTATCGGCCGGCATATGAATGCACTCCAATGGCGGAACAGGCACATCAAATATGGAAAAGATGCGGTCAAGCAAGCCCCAGAAAACGGCGAGCGAAATCGGCAGTGATTATTACAAAAGACCCTTCGATCTCCTGATTCTCACGATGGCGCACATTGCATTGTCTCCCATTTTCTTGTTGCTGTGGATCGTCATCCCTATCGCGATTTGGACCGAGGACCGAGGCTCGATTTTGTACACGCAAACTCGCCTGGGAAAAGGCGGTCGGGTGTTTAAGCTTTACAAATTCAGGTCGATGATCGAGAACGCAGAGGAACTGACTGGCGCCGTCTGGGCTTTAGGTGGTGACCCTCGAATTACACGCGTTGGGCGATTCCTGAGAGCGCGAGCGTTGGACGAACTGCCTCAGGTGATCAACCTTTGGAAAGGTGACATCAGTTTGGTGGGGCCGCGTCCAGAGCGTCCAGAGTTAGCTGAAGAGATCATAAAAACAGTCCCCAGATTCGACGAGCGGACACGCGTGCGCCCTGGACTGACGGGCGTTGCTCAGGTTTACGGCAAGTACGCCACCGAGCCTCGGGACAAAATCCGCTACGACAGGATCTACATGACGCGAATGTCGCCGCTTCTGGACGTCAAGCTGCTATTTCTGTCGGTGTGGGTCATTTTGAGTGGCAAGTGGCAGGCCGAGGACAAAAACGTCAGATGAGCCGGGTCATTGGCCCGCGACGATCCCTTCCAATCGCTCCTGTTCGTCCCTGATCGCGTTGACCTCGATAGTCCGGGGAGCCAGTTTATCGGCCTCTTCAACATGCACTTTCGATTTATCTAGCAGAGAAACATCCGCCTGAGCCGCGACTTGGTAGAAGTGGGCCAGCGCCACATGCAGCCGCCAGTTTTCAGGCTCTTCAGCCAGCCCTTGCGCGCCTTCTTTCTCGATCAGCGCCAAACCTGCGCTGAATTCTTCAGGACTCAACGAGCCGAGATTGTTGGACACTTGGGATAGAAGCAGCAGCCTGGGGTAATTCGCCAGCGCAGGAAATTCGTCTATTGACTCCTCGAAGAATCCGAAACGCTGTTCCCAGGTGATGTTCGGGGAGTTAGTCTGAGCAATTGCAGTCGCCGCGTTGAATGGCTTCATGTTCAAGTAGAAGATAGACACGCCGATCACCACAATGACAATTACCGCTATGGTCGCTCCACCTGCCGGTGATGCGAGGAGTCCCGTCACTTTATCCGCGAATCCGGGCGATTCGGACTTTTGAGGCCTGTCATGTTCGGCGGCCTGGTCAAGTTGGGTCTGGCGCTGCCGCATCTCCTCAGCGACAAAGAACGACACGAGCACAGCGAATTGCAGAACTGTCACTGGCGAGTCGAACAAAAACATATTCTGGACGAAGAACGCGCCGAGCGCAGCGCCGACAAGAATTACGAACGCCTGCTCGTACTCCTCCCGCCGTCTCACGGCCCGGACGAACACCCAGATGATCGCCGCCCAGATGCTCAGGTACGTAATTAATCCGACTGCGCCCTTTGTTGTAAGTTCTTCAACGAGCTTGTTATGCGCCTGGTCGAAACGTTCTCGAACACCGGATTCCGCGTCAAAATGCTTTCCCCACGCGATGAGATAATTTTCAGGGCCCCAGCCGAAGATTGGTTTTTCAACGTAGCCCTTTAGGCCTGCGGTAATTGATGTGACACGACCTTTGATGCTTTCGTCATTCGGTCCGATTGTGGCGACCCGGCTCAGTGTTGTGCTGCGTTCTATCACAGGGTCGAGAATCGAGGTTGACCGGGCGAGAATAAATAACAACAAAACGGCGATGACCAGCCCCATGATGACGTAAGAGGCTTTTTTGATCTGTTCAATTTTGCCCCATATTGAATACACAGCAGCGAAGCCGACCGCGCCTGCGCCTAGCCCAATAAGCGCGCCGCGGGTTTCGGTCAGCCATAGGGTCCACAATTCGATCACGATTGCCGTTATCCAAAACGCCCTGGCAAAGTGAATCCAATCGAACTGCGCTGTTTGGCTCTGCGGTCGACTCGAGCGCCTCCTTCGACGCCGCGCCGCTCTCGATGTTGCCCTAGGCGTTGCGTCCTGCGCGGGGGTACGTGAGCTGCTCTGCCGCCATGACAGGGCAATAAGTGCGAGCGCCACCAAGATGTTGACCATAGTATATGCGCCAACATAAGTTGCGTTTCCAAGCGTTGATTCGATTCGCATCCGGCCCGGGGTACCGACGAGGTTCGACTCAAAGATGTCGAAATTCTGACCCAAGCCGAGAATAGACGCAAACAGGCTGACGCCCAGGTTGATGCTGAGCAGCCACTTCCAGTCGTTCACAGATCGAAATACCGATCCTGCCACAAGCACGAATCCGGCCCAGTGGGCGAGATCGACAATTCCCTGCATGCGCTCGTAAGTTGACCAAAGGCTTCTCTGGAGGCTGACTCCCGCATAGCCCGCAATAATCGAAGCGACGAGCCACACGCCGAACGCAATCAGTATCCAAGACCGTTTCGGTCGGTGCTCAGGGGCCACCAGAACTAGCACCACCCACGCGCCGAATGTGACCTCGATCATGATTCGAGCGTAGATCGCTTTCCCAACGATAAATGGGAAAAGCGTCGAGCTGGTGACCACTAGCGGCATGAAAAGAACCAGAAGAATTCCGATCCTGGAGGCGTTCAACAGTCCCCATGTGACCAATTCTCTTGTTGTGGCGTCGTTTCTTAGTGTCATGGTTATTCAGCCATCTGTTGCAAGATCAGACTCGCGCATCGCTGCGCGGACAATAGGTGCGATTATAGGGACTGTTCGGAACTACGGTCAACCGAATCTCGCATAATTGACACATTAGATGTCAGTCGAATTCGACCCTCAGGATCTGCTTCTATCTGGGTACAATCAGTCGACGATTCGCCAATGCGCTTCAAAAACGAACGCAAACGGTTATGAAGTTAAGGGGATAGGCCTTGACATGTGCGTTCGCTAGACGAACAATATATCTGTCAGGTGAATTGAAGAGACCATACGAGGCTCAATCCCAGAAGGAAATCCGCCGGACGATTAGCGAGTAGATTAAGAGTTCGTAAATGGCGCGAGCCAACGGGAAAAATGATGACGATGGCCTTGAGGGGGCAGCCTTCCGAGAGCTTCGGTTGTTGGAAGAAGTTGACGCCACCGCGGACCTGAGTCAACGAACCATCGCCGGCAACGTGGGCATTGCGCTGGGGGTGGTGAACGTCCTGGTCAAGTCGATGGTGAAGCTGGGTTACATTCGAGTGACACGTCTTAGCTGGAAGCGTTGGGCGTATTTTCTGACACCGGCTGGCGTGAGCAGGAAGGTCCAGCTTACCGCCAACTACGTGAACCGTTTCATGGGCCACTACCGCCGAGTTCGAGCGTTGGTAAGCGAGACCATCGATGTGGACTCCATCGAATCTCACCATGTCGTCGCCATTTACGGGGCAACTGACCTGGGTGAGTTGATCTACCTGGTACTTAAGGACGCTGGAGTCGAACGAATCGAATTTCTGGATGACTCAAGAACAGGGCTTTTCCTGGGGATGCCAATTTATAGCCTCAAAAGCGCGAACAAGGCCCAGTACATGAAAGTGATGGTCGCCTACCCCAACGATGTGATTGAGCACAGAGAGAGGTTGATCGCAATTGGAGTGCCAGAACAAAAAATATCGTCGCTGTTGGATCAACCAGAATTAATTGAAACCCATGAAGTCCAAGAGATCGAGTGAATCACGTGGATAGACATGAATTCGATCGATCGTTCTCGGTTGGCACATTCGCCAAAGACTCGTCAATAATCCTGAATAGGCACGGCATCGCATGACTCGACGTTGGTACGTTGTCCGAACAAAACCTAATTCCGACAAATTGGCTGACACAACGCTTAGGCGGGAGGGCCTGGAGACTTTTTCACCTCAGGTTGAGACCCCTATCGAAGGCAACCAGCGCAAACGAATCCCGCTGTTCCCCGGCTATCTGTTCTTGAACTGCGACGTCTACGAACAAGACAGACCCGAAGTGTCGCGAATGCCAGGTGTGTTGGGTTGGGTAAGATTTGGATCAGAGGTTCCCTGGGTTTCAGATGAGGTCATATCCGAACTGAAAAGGCGCGTTGATGCGTTCGATCGCCAGGGAGGCATGTGGGAAAAATTCGAGTCGGGTCAGGTGGTGCAGGTGTCCCACGGCAAGATTGAGGGCTTGGCAACGGTCTTGGAGTCTCCCAGTTCGCCCGAAAGCAGAGTAAACGTCCTGCTAGATTTCATGGGGCGCCAGGTGCGCGCCGAAGTCCCGTGGCTTAGCTTGAGCGCTTCGCCTGAAAATAATGACGATGTCGCGCAGGGCCGGCGACGCCGGACCCGTGGGCGGGGCCGCTGGATTAACGGGTTCGGGCCCAGGGCTTCGGTCCGGGCTTAGGCCCAGATTCCAGTCACACAAACCGACAGCGGTTCGTAGAAGCAAACGCTCCGAACGCGGGTCGCATAGACAATATTTGCAAGCGGAAACGCTGGATGGCGAAGCTATTCTAATCATTCAAATCGGAATTTTAGTTTTGACGAATCCAACACAATTGATCGTCTGCTTTCACTTACAACGATGCCGAAAGGATCACATACGATTGAAACATTCCGCGATTGAGAACCAAAGAGCGTGAAGATCATAATAATGGGCTTGGGCTATGTTGGCTCTGCCGCTGCCGCTGGACTGTCGAAATCTGGTCACGATGTCTTGGGATTGGATGTCGATAGGGGGCGAGTTGCAGATTACCAGCAAGGCCGTGTGCACATTATCGAGCCTGATTTGCCTGAGATGATCCAATCATCTTTGCGAACTGGCAAACTTCGGTTCCTGCATAATGACGATGTGTCCGAGGAACTTGGAGACCTCGTGCTGATCGCCACAGGCACGCCCCCGTCGGCCAACGGAGCCGCGGACCTCAGTCAGGTACGGACAGCGTTGCGCTGGCTGAGAGATAGAGTCAGCCCCGGCACAGTCGTCGTGATGAAGAGCACCGTGCCACCAGGCACAGGAATGAACATAGTAGAGAACGAATTGGTATCCACCGGGATTCGCTACGTTTCTGTTCCGGAGTTTCTCCGAGAAGGAAACGCGATGCACGATTGGTTCCATCCAGACCGAATTGTTGTGGGCGCCGACGATACCGAATCCGCCGAAGTCGCAAAAGCTATGCACACGGGCATAGACGCTCCCTTTTTGGTGACTGACATCACCAGCGCGGAACTTATCAAGTACGCCAGCAACGCGTTTCTTGCGACGAAGATATCCTTTATCAATGAGATCGCGTCTCTGTGCGACATCGTGGGAGCGTCTATTGACGACGTCACCCACGGCGTTGCGATGGACCCGCGCATCGGCGGAGCGTCAATGCGCGCAGGCGTGGGTTACGGAGGATCGTGCTTCCCTAAAGATGTCCGCGCCTTAGATTACCTGGCGTTGACCAACGGGCATAACTTCGAGCTATTGAGGTCGGCCATCACAGTCAACAACCGTCAGCGTCTACTGCCATTGCACGCTTTGCGAGAGCGATTTGGCAGGCTCTCCGGCATTAAGGTCGCAGTGTTGGGACTCAGTTTCAAGCCTGGCACCGGGGATATGCGCGAAGCTCCGTCGGTCGATCTGATACAAGCTTTGACCGAGGACAACGCCGAAATATCCACTTACGATCCGGTGGTCAACTCCCCTGCCCGCGCCGGCCTGACCGAGAATGTCAGGGTTTGCAGTGGCATTCAAGAGTCAGTGGAGGGAGCGCAGGCGATTGTTGTGATGACGGAGTGGGGCGAAATAATTAAGGCGGATTGGGACGCGTTATCGCAAAGCATGGAACTGCCGAAGTTCCTATTCGATGGCAGAAATTGCCTGGATCGAGACAAGATGATTGGACACGGCCTCGAATATCGAGGCGTGGGGCGCAATGGGGCGGTTCGCCGGGGCGTGGCTCCAGATTTGTGCCAGCGAGCCAGGACTGAATGAGCCGACAACTAAGATGACGAATATATCAACCCAAACTGAACTTGAATCACGGATCGCCCAACGAGAGGCCGTCGTCGCCGTTGTCGGACTTGGATACGTTGGACTGCCGCTGGCCACAGTATTCGCGAGTGGCGGATTCGACGTCATCGGGATTGACACCGATCCTGGCCGAGTCGCAGCGATAAATAGCGGAGTTTCCTACATCCAAGATGTACCGTCCGCCTTGCTGACAGACTTGACTGACGGCGACAAAAATGCTGAATCGGCCTCCGGGAATCTGAGCGCCACAACTGACTATGCTGCAATCGCCGATACTGACGTTGTGCTGATTTGCGTGCCCACTCCGTTGGGGAAAACGCGAGACCCGGACGTGTCTTACATAGTCTCTGCCGCCAATTCAATATCTCACCATTTGCACAAGAGCATGCTGGTGGTGCTGGAAAGCACGACGTACCCCGGCTCTACCGAAGAGCTTGTCCTCCCGCACCTGTTGAAACACGCTCCCGAAAATTTCTCAGTCGGCGCGGAGTTCCATCTGGCGTTCTCGCCGGAACGAGTCGACCCAGGACAGGGGAAGTGGACTATTGTCAACACTCCGAAAGTAATAGGCGGCGTCACACAAGCATGCACCAACGTTGCTCTCGCGCTGTATTCCTCGGTAGTTGACAAGGTCATTCCCGCATCGTCACCTAAAACCGCTGAAATGGTGAAATTGCTGGAAAACACATTTCGAGCCGCGAATATCGCTCTGGTGAATGAGATGGCGATTATTTGCGATAGGCTGGGCGTCGATGTCTGGGAAGTGATCGATGTGGCCAGCACCAAACCGTTCGGATTCATGCCTTTCTATCCCGGCCCTGGTCTTGGCGGTCATTGTATCCCTGTCGACCCTCAATACCTCGCCTGGAAGATGCGGACGATGGACTACACCGCTCGTTTCATCCAACTGGCTGAGGAGATCAACTTCGGCATGCCGAAGTTTGTTGTTGATAAAGTATCTGACGCTCTAAATGGGCATGCCAAACCGTTAAAAGGATCGAAAGTCCTGGTGCTTGGGGTGAGCTACAAATCTGACGTCGCAGACCTCAGAGAATCCCCTGCCCTGGATGTGATACACGTGTTGACCTCGAAAGGCGCAGACGTGGCTTTCCATGACCCCTACTTCGATCATGTAGACGCCGAAGAAGTCTCTTTGGATCGGACAGAATTGACCGCAGAGGTTTTGAATCACGCAGACTGTGTGGTCGTCACCGCGGGCCACAGTGTCTATGATTGGCAATGGATTGTCGACAATACTCGATTGCTAGTGGACACTCGAAACGCCACCTCAGGAATCGGACCGACTGATTGTGAAATTCACAGGCTTTGACCAGCCAGGTTACCCAGTATCAGAACGTTGAGGATCGCGATCTTGGATCGTACGCCGGCGGGGTGGGATTAATTCATGCCAGAACATTTGAGCCGAGAATCTTTACGCGACGTCGAAGCTGCCATGCTGGTTGGGGCGATTGGACTAGCCTTAAAAGAGCAATGAGCGATCATCCGAAGCCAATGTGCGAAGACGCGGGAGAATTATTCCTTGAACGGATTCAGTGAATCCTGCGAGACCGGGGCGTATAGCGGGCTGTGATCTTCGGTGGCTATGCGGTCTGATTCGAAGAAGAAATTTTCGGCGATGGGGGCGAGGTGGATATTACTCTCTTGCGCACTGTGTCCACCTGCCCCCTGGGAACTTGTGGGGGAGTTGGTTGCTCGCCAATCAAATCACGGGCGCACGACTGCCGGTGTTGCATGGAGATTCATACTGCGAATTAGACATCGAATCCCTTGACGACTCCCACTCGTCTGATTGACACTTCGACGCTGAAAGGAAACTGGGATTCGAGGCATGCAGAGATGGTGTGGCCAGCATAGCGCAGACCATTCGGTGGCACAATCGAAATTGCTCGAAGTGTCGCCTATTCGGTGGTTATTAAACCTGCACTGGTGAAGGCGCCCGGACCCAACAGCCGTGATCTCATCCGCAAATCATTTATTGTCTCAGATCGCAGATATTCGACCGAAATTGCGATGGTATCGAGCACATTATTCAGGTCGGGAATGATCTTACAACGAGCCCTAAATTAACAAGGCTAATAACGTTTGGGAATAAGGAATATTGAGCAAAACTGAACTGCCGACGAAATACGACGTAATTGAGCCCCATTCTGGCTGGCGTTTCCTCAACGTCAAGGAGATATGGGATTACCGTGATTTAGTGTATTTCCTTTTCTGGAGAGATGTGAAAGCGCGTTACGCTCAATCTGTGCTGGGTTTCGCTTGGGCGTTCGTTCAGCCGATATTTATGATGATTGTGTTCACGGTTATTTTCGGTCGACTTGTCGAAGTGAATTCAGATGGCATTCCTTACCCTCTCTTCTCATACTCAGCGCTGGTCCCGTGGGTATTTTTCTCTGGCGCGTTGGCGGGAGCGACAGGCAGTCTTCCTGCGAATCGGTCGATATTAACCAAAGTGTATTTCCCAAGAACGATCATCCCATTATCGACAGTTTCAGCCAGAATCGTCGACCTATTTATTGCGTTTTTGTTAGTTGCTGCGCTCATGGTATATTACCGGCAAATCCCGACTGGTTGGATTGTAGTAATTCCATTATTGGTAATGCTGGCGGCGACGACAGCG
>ENA-ORDI01000173-ORDI01000173.1-marine-metagenome-genome-assembly--contig:-NODE-173-length-45529-cov-4.554783_pt1 | contig 45529 bp, 46 predicted proteins | sample MGYA00248628_ERZ508525 | MGnify/ENA primary metagenome ERZ508525 (study PRJEB26195, sample SAMN05422138) | marine metagenome | isolation source: East of Porto Seguro, South Atlantic Ocean | place... | reverse complement strand
CAAATGAAGAGGAAATAACATTATGAAACAAATCTTATTATTGATACTCGTTCCCGGTTTAATGGCTCAGGATTTTGATCATCCAAAGAGAGATCATGACCGTTCAGGCAATATGGAAATGATGATGGTCTGGAAACTCACGGACGAATTGGCTCTCACGCCGGAACAAGCAGAAAAATTCTTTCCAAGATTTCGGCAACATCGTGAGCAATTGGATGAAATTAAAAAAATGGAGCGGGCTCTGGGAAAGGAAATGAAACAGAACTTGAAAAAGGATAAGGACATTTCCGAAAAAGATGTAAAAGAAACCGTACAAAAGATCACCAAATTACGAAAAAAACGTTTAGATATTGAATCGGATTTCCTTCTGGGAATGGATGATATTCTTTCGCCAAGACAATTGGCTAATCTAGGCATGTTTAAACAAAAAATGATGCGGGATGTTCGCGGTGAATTGAAAGAACGGGGAAGAATGGGAAAACATCATGGGCAGAAAAAGAAAAAACGGGGCGGTCAACGTCGCCGCAGGTTTTAATAATAGGAGACTGAAATGAAAAAATTATTTTTATTATTAGGTTCAACATTGATATTAATGATGGGGTGTGCCGATGATCGCATGACAGATATTGAATCCATCCTACTCGCTTTACTTGATGCGGATGATGTAGCAGGCGTTGACGGATTTGATACGGATGGTGACGCTGATTTAGATCATGAAATCGGTCTTGAAACAGACGGCAGGGCCAGGATATTCAGTGATACATTGTCCTTTGGTGAAGGCTATAAAATCCGATTTGGCCGTAATGTCCTTGATCGGAATCGTACTGTTGAATTTGAAATAAATGGTGATACAGCCATTGGATTAGTAACCTACACCATCGAAGGTGAATTCATCGTAAAAGTCTTTGATACAACGGATTATGAACAAATTGATTCTTTGAGTTTTACAAAAGAATTCTCATCCATGTTTACTCGAAAAGTTCGGTTTGTCCAGGTGGAAGACGAGAGTAATCCGGATGGCTATGTATGGAAAGTGAATGCGCTCACACCCATGGTTGGCGGTTCCGGGGATAAAGTTGCCATTACTTCATTGGCGGTATATTCACTTACAGACAGTCTTGAGCAGGGCGATATGCTTTATACTTTTGAAGCCGATGGGATCGGTGATTTGTATATCGATCGTGATTCACTTCCAACCTTTACCGCATTTTCCAGTTACCAGGTTGAAGTATCCGTGGAAAATGCTGGACCGGAACTGACCATGGATATCTCCGGTGTTGGCGAATGGGTTTTGAAAAATTATGGCCGGTCTCGTAATATGCGCGGCAGAAAATTCCTGAATGATAAAGGTGTTTTTCTCGATGCTGTCATGAATGACAATATTCATACAGGAGGCTGGCGAGCACATGGGCCAGGATTGGGTCAAAGACATGGCGGATTTCGTTCATTCTATGAGACCATTGATTTAGCAACCATTTTCGTGGATGATGGTGGATATAATACCGCTGTCTGGTCTATACCCTATCGAATAGAAAGACCTTAAGTCTGTTTCATAGACACACAAAAACCCCGTCAGGATTAAAGGAATAATTTTGGCGGGGTTTTTCTTTTAAGGCCTTTATTATTTCGTATTTGAAAAGTGCCGCGGACATCCTTGTCCGCGGGCATCATCCAACAAGGATGTTGGATGCACTTTAACTTCCTGTCTACAGATAAGGGTTACTCAACATTAGGCTTGATTCTTTTTAAACATGAAAACCCAATTATATCATTGGTTTTTCTTTACTTGGTTCAAGCTAATTTCAGCCTCTGTTTTTCTATATATTTTAACACTTATATTAAAATGAATATTTACAATTTTAGTGCCGGACCAGCTTGTTTACCTGATCCTGTATTGATCGCTGCCGGCGAAGCTGCCAAAGAATACCAAAATTCCGGAATGAGCATCCTGGAAATGAGTCATCGATCAGAGGCGATAGTTTCCCTTTTTGAAGAAACGACGGAGAATCTCAGATCTTTACTTTCGATCCCTACAAATTATCACGTGCTATGGTTCCAAGGCGGTGCATCCACACAATTTTCCATGATTCCACTAAACCTTTTACCTGAAAGGGGAAGCGCAGATTATATCGAAACGGGGTCATGGTCATCCAAAGCGATAACGGAATGCAATAAGATCGGAACAGCAAATGTGATCGGCAGTTCGAAAGAATCCACCTATTCCTATATCCCAAAGGACATAAAGCAAAATAATGATTCTTCATATTTACATATAACTAGCAATAACACAATTTATGGAACACAATATAAAGTAGTTCCGAAAGTTGAAAATCCTGAAGTATTCCTGGTGGCGGATATGTCATCGGATATTCTATCCAAACCCATCGATGTGTCCGATTTTGGATTGATCTATGCGGGAGCCCAAAAAAATATGGGACCTGCAGGTGTGACGCTGGTGATTATTCGGGATGATCTCGTGGGAAAAAATTATCGTGAATTGCCCACTATGCTGAACTATGAAACTCACGTGAAAAAGGAATCCATGTTCAATACGCCACCGGTTTTTTCGGTGTTCGTGGTGAATGAAACATTGAAATGGCTCCAGAACTTGGGTGGATTAGGAACCATGGCGGCGATCAATGAGCGTAAGGCGGGAAAATTATATACTGAGATCGAGAGAAATCCTTTATTCAAATCTCCAATAGTCGAAGAAGATAGGTCACTTATGAATGTTCCATTCATATTTTCACAAGACGGTTTGGATGATAATAACTTTTTACAATTCTGTGATGCGCGTGGACTCAAAACCCTGAAGGGCCATCGATCTGTTGGGGGATTCCGGGCTTCGATTTATAATGCCATGCTGGAAGAGGGTGTGGATACGTTAATTGAGGCGATGCAGGATTATAAAAATTCTTAATATATACAATGTTCGGACATGTCCATATAATAAATGATCTTGTTAAATTAAATGAATTAAGAAAAGTTTTAATTATTCATAATACTACATAACTATAAATTGAGCATAACAGTTTCACGATATATATTAACGTTCACTATGATTTCAGGACAGCTTACCGGTTCAGGTTTGAAGTTTATTATAGATTATCCCAGGCAGGATGATAATGGCTTGGTGGAAGGCCGTGTTTTACTGTTTTTAAGCCAGAATGATGAAAAAGAGCCGCGCTTACAGATATCTGACAACAGTACGACTGGTTTTGTATTTGGTGTTGACGCTATCGGAAAACAAGCGCCCGCAGGTGTTACTGTTGATAATGAGATATTTGGCTACCCGGTGCCCAGCCTTGATGATATTCCTGCAGGCGAATACTGGGTGCAGGGCCTGATCCACAAATATGAAACGTTTGATCTAAAAACGGGTCACCGTGTCAAATTGCCCATGGACAGAGGGGAAGGACAGCATTGGCATTCCGCACCAGGGAATTATTACAGCACACCCAAAAAGGTCACCCTGGACCCAAAAAAGCGGAAAACAGTGCAGATCACCCTGGACCAGGTTATTCCAGCCATTGATGAGCCGGAAGACACTAAATATGTGAAACACATCAAGATCCAGAGCAAATTGTTGACTGAATTCTGGGGCCGTCCCATGTACCTTGGAGCCCATGTGCTTTTGCCAGAAGGATACGATGAGCACCCCGATTCCAGGTTTCCGCTGATGATCTTTCATGGCCATTTCCCTAAAGATTTTGGGGGTTTCCGCATTGAACCGCCGGACCCGGACCTGGAACCGGAATACAGTGAGCGTTTCCATTTTGAAGGCTATAACCGCATCGTTCAGGAACACGATCATCAGTTTTACAAGGACTGGACAGCAGAAGATTTCCCCAGGGTGGTCGTGATCGAGATCCAGCATGCCAATCCATACTATGATGATTCTTATGCTGTAAACTCTGCCAACCTTGGTCCTTATGGAGATGCAATTACATATGAATTGATACCCTATATCGAAAAACAGTTCCGCTGTATAGGTGCAGGCTGGTCTCGATTTATGTATGGCGGATCGACCGGGGGCTGGGAAGCGCTGGCGGCCCAGGTCTTCTATCCTGACGAGTATAACGGCTGCTATGCTGCCTGTCCGGATCCTATAGATTTTCGTGCCTTTTGCCTGGTCAATATCTACGAAGATAACAATGCCTATTATGACGGGCCCAGCTATCGGCCGGTTGAACGGCCCGGCCACCGCAATTATATCGGGGCAGTAAGTGCCACTCTTAGACAGAATAATTACAGGGAATTAGCCCTTGGATCTAACAGCCGCTCCGGAGAGCAATGGGATATCTGGCAGGCGGTATACAGCCCTCTGGGCCCTGATGGCTATCCCCAGCCGATCTGGGATAAACACACCGGTGAGATCGATCATAAAGTGGCGGAATACTGGCGTGAGAACTATGACCTGCGCTATATCCTGGAAAGAGACTGGGCTGTGCTGGGGCCCAAGCTGGAAGGCAAGATCCATGTCTATTGCGGCGACATGGATAACTATTATCTAAATAATGCCGTCTATTTAATGGAAGAGTTCCTGGAGTCCACTACCGAACCCTATTATAAGGGTGAAGTGGATTATGGAGACCGGGCGGAACATTGCTGGAACGGGGACCATACCAGGCCCAATGCAACGTCACGATTACGTTATAATCAAATGTTTATTGCCAGGGCGGTAGAACGCATGGAACAATCCGCACCTGCAGGAGCCGACTTGACCAGCTGGAGATATTAGACGGTAATTTCTGACTCTATTCTATAATTCCCTGTTTTTCCAATTTGTCCAGCTTGGGCTTGATCACAAATATACAATAAGGCTGGTTTGGATTTTCAACGTAATAATTATTATGGTAATCTTCCGCATCTGAATAAGTGTTGATCTCCGTGATCTCAGTTACAATGGGATTCGGCCAATACTCGGATTGATCAGCATCCACTTTCGAACTTTCAGCAATATTCTTTTGTTCATCAGAATGATAAAAGATAACAGAACGATATTGTGTGCCCACATCATTCCCTTGTTTATTCATCGTTGTTGGGTCATGGGCTTGCCAGAATACGTTTAATATTTGATCATAGGAAATTCGCTCCGGATCAAATTCAATTCGAGCCACTTCCGCATGGCCCGTTTGACCGGTACAAATCTCCTTATAACTGGGGTTTTTTACGTGTCCGCCGGCATAACCCGGTTTTACGGATAAAACGCCACCCACACGCTGATAAACCGCTTCAACGCACCAAAAGCATCCACCACCTAATGTTGCGATCTCAGTCTGTTTCATTGATGGTTGTTGTGAAAAAATAAAAGATGGTAATAGAAGAATGCTTAGGAACGAATGTCTCAAGGGTTCAAATAATGATTTGATCGGTACCAACCACCGCGGGCCGATTTAACCAATATTTCTGAAATCCCGGTTTGGCTGGATGAATAACCAAATGGTGGATTAACCATGATCTGGTAAGATCCGGATTTATTGACCTGGAATGCATATTTTCCATGTTCATCCGTTACTCGCCGTTTGGATGATCCGGCTAATATCACTTCCGCACCGGTAACTGCTTTCCCTGTATAGGCGTCAAATACAGTTCCATAAATGATAGTGGGCTCCAACAAGTTATTGTCTAAATATTGCGGCAAACCGGAGGGCCCAAATACTGGTGAAGGAAAATAATCATCAATGATGTAGGCGAGATTTTCATATTCACCCATCTGGGGGACATAACACCTTTCAGGTTCGTAATACATGCCATTGATATTCAACATGATAAATCCTGTGCCATCATCAATAACTTTTCGGAATTTGATTCTAATTCGTTCTGCAGAAAACTGCTCGTTAACAATGGATAAATAATAAAAAACACTTCCCTTAATGAAAAAGGATTCAGCACGGGATTCAATTGGAGTTTTTGCGAGAGAGGGTATTTTTTGATCATCCGGAATTGGTGTGATCATTGGATGAACTGTAATATTGTTCAGGGAGTCCAAATCATCGGGATTCAACTTCACGGTTAATTTATGATAGTCACGAGATAACAGCAGGATCTTTGGCTTCCAAACATACCCAACTTTATCCATGTTAAAATGCCCGTTTTCATCGGTAACCGTGGAATCTTTCAGCAAATTATTTCCACTTAGCACTTCAACTCTCAAATTCTTTACGGGAGTTTTATCCAAGCTGTTTAGCACTTGTCCCGAGATTGTATTCAACTGGAATTCAATGGCTTCCTTAGGCTGGGCACCCAGAAACGTCCCAATGATTGAAATAATGAAAAAAAGTTGTTTCACGGAAGAAAATCTACAAAATAATCGGATGATTGGTTATGCTTTGTCATAAGCATCTTTCAGCCAGGATTTTAATTCAGGATCAAGATCAGATTTCGAATGAACCGCCACGCAATGGGTCATCATGCCACTGAATTGTTTCCCGGTTTGGAGACGTGGAGTTTCATTGACACCTTTAAGTATAAGCCCAACATCAAGCCGCTCTTTCGTTGAAGGTTTAAAAATTGCGAATTGCTTGGATCGCCGGATCGTTACATAGGTTTTTCGAGGGGACACATCCACATCATTTCCAAATTTTTCAACAATATTCACCATTTGATCATAGAGTGGTTTGAGGGCTTCTTTGGGTCCCTTGAAAAGATTTATTAAAAGATCATCACCGGATTTTGGAGGTTCTGATTCTTCCCGCGCTTTGAAAGCAATAAAATTTGCATAACCGTGGGTAAGTCCATGCTCACTTTTCAAATGTTTGATGATAGCCATGTGTTTTTCTTCACCGGAACCTTTGACGATCTTAAGCCAGTGTACCAAACCGTGGCCTGTTTTTTCGACCAGATTATTCATCATTGTGTTCATCATATCTTGCGGTGTTGAAGGCATGTTCTTCTCCTTAACATTTTAATTTGTAAAGGACATCTGGTTTTCCGGAATGGAGTTCATAGTCACCCTAAAATTCTTTTACAAATTTAAGTCCAGATTTTTCCATAACTCGAATAGAACCTTTGTTTTGAATCATGGCTTTGGCGACGACTGATTTATTCAATGTTTTTGCGATAGAGACTAGATTCATTGCTCCTTCCGTGGCAAAGCCTTTTCCCCAGTACTCTTTTTTGAGTCGCCATCCGATCTCAACGGCATCCGGAATTGAATGATCCGGTTCAAGCTGAAACCAGCCAATAAAACCACTGGTTGATTTTAAAAAAGCTGCAAATATTCCATAGGATGAACCATGATCATAAGACCTCATGATCCTGGGCAGAACTTTTTCTCGAATCTCCTTTTTAGTTCTTGATTTCCCTAAAGTGATATATTTCATCACATTCGGATCGGTATCCAATTGATAAAGGAGGTCCGCATCCTCTTTTGTAAAACTTCGAAAGGTTAATCTTTTTGTGTCAGGCAGGCTCATGATTAATTAATTTTCATTGTGGACATGAAGAATTTACAGCGATCAGATTTTGATTATTGGTCTTCTATTAAAACGCGGTGGCGGGATATGGATGCTTTGGGACATTTGAATCATGCAGTCTATTTAGGCTATATGGAATCTGCACGGGTGGATGTTTATATCCAATTGGGATTTTCCGGGATACGAAAAGATATGGATGAGAGTATGATCCTGGCATCCATGGATGTACACTACCTGTCTCAGGTAAAGCATCCTGCATCCTTGGATGTTGGTCATAGGATTTGCAGGGTTGGAACAAAAAGTTTTGATTTTCTAGCAGCTGTTTTTGATGAGGAACAAGAAAAACCGGTGTGTTCAGCTTTATTCAAAATGGTAGCGTTTAATTATAAAATGAATCAGCCGATACTTGTGCCTGAGCCCATCAGGGAAAAATGTCGTCCTCTTAAATGAGTTCACTCTCCAGTTTTCTTTCTGAATCTTGTATTCACGATGACCTCATCACTCGGTTGGCCTATGCCCGGGATGCCAGTATGTATCGTTTGGTTCCCCAAGCGGTCGTCCGGCCAAAAGATGAACAGGATGTAAGATCATTATTGCACTACGGGCGGGAATCGCAAACACCCATTACATTCCGCACAGCAGGGACATCCCTTTCCGGTCAATCCATTACCACAGGTATCATTGCAGAAGTTCTTTACGATTGGCAACAATTCAAAGTTCTGGAGGAAGGTGATGCTATTTGGTGTCAGCCTGGGGTAAATGGCGCCGTAGCCAACAAAATATTGGCACCGTATCATCGCAGGATTGGTCCGGATCCCGCATCCATTAATGCAGCACGAATTGGCGGAATTGTATCCAATAATTCATCCGGAATGGTCTGCGGGACCCAATTCAATGCTTACCACACCCTGCAGGATATTGCATTTATTTTGCCCAATGGCCGGGCGTATGACACATCCAAACCTGGAGAAAGGGAAAGGTTTCGGTTGAATGAACCTGATTTGGCGAATGGATTATTAAACATCAAAACTCAACTCGAATCCAAATCCAATTGGGTCCAAAAGATTCGAGAAAAATACCGCATCAAGAATACGATTGGTTATTCCATGAATTCTTTTTTGGATTATGACCATCCATTAGACATTTTTTCTCATTTATTGGTTGGGGCAGAAGGGACATTGGCTTTTATCGCAAATGTTACCTTAAAAACTATCCCTGATCCGCCGGAAAAAGGAACCGGGCTCTTATTATTTAATTCACCGGAAAATGCAGGAAATTGCGTTCCATTTTTTAAAAACCTGGGTGCATCCGCTATCGAATTCATGGATGATGAATCTCTTCGGACAGCAAAGCATTTTGAAAATCCGCCTTATGATCCCAATAGGGTGGAAAATGATGTGACGGGACTTTTAATTGAATTTCAGGATGAATCACAGGATGAAATTGAACGGTTGATAAAAGAATCAAAAAAATTTTCAGAAAAAGAATCATCTATATTATCAATGAAATTGGTGACAGATCCAAGGGATCGGGAGACGATCTGGAAGATCCGGAAAGGCCTTTATCCTACTTTGGGATCCTTACGGAAAACGGGGACGAGCATAATCACAGAAGATATTGCTGTGGATGCTGAAAACCTTGCACTGGCAATCCGCGGTTTGAAAGATATTTTTATTCGCAGAAATTTTAACGATGGTGTGATCTTTGGTCATGCAAAAGATGGCAATCTCCATTTTATTACATCCGTTGACTTGGATGATGCCAAAGGTGTCCGGAATTATGAGGGTATGATGTATGATCTATCGGATATGACCTTAGGAGAATTCAATGGTTCATTAAAAGCAGAGCATGGCACGGGTCGTAACATGGCAGCATTCGTTGAAACAGAATGGGGCGGACCAATTTATGAGATCATGTGGAATGTGAAAAGTCTAACTGATCCCCTGAATATTTTGAATCCCGATGTTTTATTAAGTCGGGATAAAAAGATCCACATGAATGACCTGAAACCCATGCCCAGGGTTCATGAAGAAGTTGATAAATGTATCGAATGCGGGTTTTGTGAACGAATTTGTCCAAGTAGAGGATTGACTTTAACGCCACGGCAACGGATCGCTGTTATGCGGGAATCAAAGATTAATCCAATTCCTGAAGCGGATCTAAATGCATTTAATTATTCAGTTAATGAAACATGTGCCACGGATGGATTATGCGAAATTGAATGCCCGGTGAATATCAATACGGGAACCATGGTCAAATCGTTGAGAAATGATCCTAATTCAAAATATGTAATTGTTAATTATTTTAAAAATAATTTTAGAACAGCGGTTTCATTTATCAGAGCAGGTATAAGGACAGGTCAGTTTTTTGAAAAAATATTTGGTTCCACTTTTATTCGGAAAATCACCGCTTGGATCAATTCCATTTTCAAGGCACAGTTACCCTTTTGGCCTAAGAATGGATTCAAAATAGCCAGCTCTTTTAATCTTGATTTTCATCCTAATCCGGAATACATTATTTTTCCATCCTGTGCCAGCCGGGTTTTGGCTGCGGATGTGACGGGAACAAGTGCATCTGAATATTTGGCAAAAATTGCTTTAAAAGCTGGTATTAAGGTCAAAATTCCTGAAGATTATCCAGACCTTTGCTGTGGAATGGCGTTTGATTCACGGGGTCATAAAAGCATCGGTGAAGAAATGAGAATGAAATTAATGAATCGATTTAGGAATGAATCTGAAATGGGCCGCACCCCCATCGTTTTAGATATGTCGCCCTGCACCCAATTTTTAAAACAGGAAGCGTCTGATCTCACTATCCTTGATTCGGTACAATTTATTCAAGGGATGCGGGATCGATTAGAATTTGAACCAAGTAATGAGTCTATCTTCGTGCATCCGGTTTGTTCTTCCCAAAAAATGGGAACAGCTCAGGATTTGATTGATCTTGCAAAAATGTGTTCAAAGACTGTGGAGACAACTGTGGAACCATTTTGTTGTGGAACCGGTGGTGACCGCAGTATCCGGTTTCCTGAACTTCCGCAAAATGCTGTTGATCAGTTGATGGACAAAATATCTTCGAAAAAGGGAATATCATCCAGCCGTACCTGCGAGTTGGGTTTACAAGAGTCAACCAGTATAGAATTTTCTTCCATAGAAGCGTTGGTCTATGGTGCAATTAAAAAGTAATTTTCATCAAGATTAAAAAGACAGCATCAACATGTCAAAAGCATTTTCTTTATTTATTACATCATTATTGTTTATTTCACAATTGCAGGCAAATGTGATCGCCCGACTCATCAAAGCGGAAGGGGATGTCACATTCAAAAGAATGGGCATGGACTCCTTTTCGGAAAAAGCAAAGCTGGGTGCTGCAATCCAGAATGGAGATGCCATCAAGGTTGGCGAAACCGGTTTTGGCGCTATTATGTACTTGGATGATAAAACCATCCTGAAGATCAGGGAAAATACCAAGTTTGGTTTTATGGATACGCAAAACACCCGCACGGTGGATCTGGCTCATGGGACCCTGTTGAATAATGTGAAATCTGAGGGACGAACCAAATCGTTCCGGATTCAAACACCCGTATCCGTAGCCAGTGTAAAAGGGACTCAATTTGCCGCCATTGTCAGCCAGGCAGGTGTGGATCAATTTATTGGGAAAGAAGGGCTATTTGAAGTCTTGAATATGATCAGTGGGGAAACGGTCTCTGTTGGTCCCGGACAAAAAGCAATCAGTAATGCAACGGGGAATTTGATCACGGCACCGGCATCTCCCGGCGACTATCCTGAAGATCCTGAAGTTGAACCCTACGAAGAACCGGAGCCTGAAGATGCTGAGGAACCCAGGGAAGATGCTGAACTGGAAGAAGCCCCTGAATCCAGGGAAACCCCAGATCAACCCGAAAGTGTCGAACCGGAAGAAGCCCCTGAAACGCCAGATGAGCCCGAATCACAGGAATTCCCTGAGACAGGCGAAGAAGGAGAGATACCGGAAACACCCGAAGAAGGCGGCACACCTCCTAAACCATTTGGCATGGGCATGGGCATCGGTTCCGTAACCTTGGATGGTGTCCTTTATAATCAGTTGGCACTTCGTCCGGAAATTAATATTGGTAAAATTGGGTTTGGGTTGGACTTGGTTCTTTACCTTGATTTTGAAGGAAACATTCGCACCGAAGATTGGGATATTGCCGATGATCCATCCAAATTATTGGATAAAATTTTATACATCAAATATGGCCAAAAAACAGATCCAATGTGGTTTAAATACGGCAGCATCGAAGGAATGACGCTGGGATATGGGGGATTATTAAACGGTTATTCCAATATGATGGAATTCCCTTCGGTTCGGCGGATTGGATTAAATACCGGATTTAATATTGGTCCTGTTGGCGGTGAATTATTCTTTGCGAATTTGAAGGATTTATCCCGCGGTGGAACCTTAACGGGATTGAGAACTTCCTACACCGTATCTGAAGATTTTCCATTAACATTTGGGATCAATTTTGTAATGGACGCAAATATGTTTTCCGGATTAAAAGATGCTGATAAAGACACCTATCCTGATGTTTTTGATGATTTTCCGGATAGCTCCAATATGTGGAACGATACGGATGGAGATGGCATTCCTGATCCCCACTTTGGATTGGATTCATCCCGTTGGGACATCGATGCCGATGGCGATAACTTATATGATTATGGGGTGGGGACGGATACATCCATTGCATTAAAGGCAACACCGTTCAGTTTGGAAAATAATAAAGCTTCTGCATTGGGTTTTTCCGCAGATGTAGGCTATCTGGTTTTTAGTGGGAAAGTTTTCAGTCTGGGACTTTATTCCGAATTCAACAGTTTGAGTTTTCCATCTGCTGTAACGGAAGATTCCACTTTTAATCGAATTGAAAGATCTGGCACAGGAATTACCGTTCCCGGTGTTCGTGCATCATTTTTCAGCATTCTGGATGTGACCGTTGAATACAGGATTGTGAATGGATCATTTGTACCGAGCTTTTTTGATCAATCCTACGATCTGACCCGGGTGGTGACAACGACTGTTGGAGATTCAACAACAATCAGAACGAAAGATATGTTCACGTTTGATGAGAATAGTAATGATTTAACATCCGCAGGTGTATTTGGTTCTGCATCATTGAATTTGTTCAATTTGGCATCCTTTTCTGCAAGCTATGCAAAAATGGTCGCCGAAACAGATACGATTCAAAGTTTTAACGCATTTATCAATTTAAACGCGGATAATATTCCCAAGATCAGTTCTGCCATGGCTTACTACCAGCGAAATAATGATGCGAATCCGTTCGATTTCGAAAATCCATCCGAGAATACTATCATGGGCTATCGCGTTGGATATGAAATGAGTAAAGGCGTGAGTCTGATCTGGGATTTTCGCCAATTTTATCGTGATGATGGGACCGGAACCATGGAACCCGTGAAACAAACGACGATCGAGACAACCTTCAATTTCTGATAGAGTTTATTTTGATCAAAAACGCATCCATCGGACTTTTTCTGTTAGGGAGCATTGTGGCACAAACGGAAGTCATGATCTTGAGCCAAAAGGTAGGTACGGAGATTGATGAACACGAGAATAGGTTTTACAGGATTTTCCCAAAGGAAAAGGGATTCATTAATGCCCAGATTCTCCGAATCAATGAAAAAAATTATCGTGTGATTATTGTGAAGGAAATTCGTGGATATGAGACTCAAGTAAAGCGATTTATTTCACAGAACAAATTCGATGAATTACAAATGCATGTTGAATCACAACCCGAATTTACGGAAGAAGAAAAAATCGCCATGTATGAAGGAATGGATTTCCTAAGAGCAGAAAAGATCGTGAATGAGATCCCAAAACCCCAATATGTGATCTTGAAGCATTCCGGACAGAAGAAATTGAAGGGCTCCCTATTTTTGGTGGAAGAGAATGTGCTCCATATCCAAACACCGACCACAATTGAAAAAGTACATTTAAGTGATCTGGATCAATTGTCCTATCGTCCGGAGATCGGCGAGTTTGAACACCTGCGCCCTTACCTTTACGGCATCACTGGCTTGACGGGATTTGCTTTAGCGCAAATCTATAATTCCCAACGGTCAACCATTTACAATGAATACGGAATTCCACGGAATGATTTGAATCGATACACGCAATTATACGGCATTGTAATTGGGTTGATTTTTAGTAGCGAATTATTTGATGCTGTCAGTACATTGCTGACACCTTCGGAGACTATTATTTTGTCCGAAGCAGAATATGAAAAGAAAAATATTAAATAATCCACGGAGGACTTATGGCAAAGAAACCTAATGCACCAGCGGAAAGTGCCGTACCGGCAGTTGATCCACAAAAACGATATTTAATGGACCAGTTTGGCGGTCTCATGGAACAAGTCGGAGAAGGGTTTGGCGGCCCACTTCAGGAAGAATTGATTCGTCGGCTAGAACAAACCATTGCGGATTTTCATGAAGAGGTGAGTGATATGCTAACCAATCTGAAAGACAATTCAGAAAAGCGACATGAACGTTTGAAAGAGATTTGGGATAATCCGGATGCAGCGAATGATCAGAGTTCTGACGCAGCTGATGATGACCCGGTTGACGCTGGTGAAATGAGTGAATATGAAAAGCGGATCGAAGGATTAGGGAAAGACGGAGGGAAAGACGAACCCAAAAAAGAAGAGGAAAAGCCCAAGAAGAAAAAAGGATTCTTTGGGCGAAAGAAAAAGTAACCGCAAATTCGGGGGTGAGAAATCGCCCCCTCATTTTTATTTCATTTTATTTTGTTCTGTCCACTTATCAAGTCCAGGGACAGGAACACGCAAAAAATGTTCAGGAATACAAGGCCTTAAAGAAGAGGGTTTATAGCTTTACAAAACTCGATTTTATTACATCAGAAGGTGAATTCAATGAATCCATATGTACGCTGCTGATTCCCGATTTAAAAGAAGACAGTCCACCTTACGTCGCCATCTATTACAAACGGGATAATTCGGAATGGTTTACGGAATCACTTTACAGGAAAAGACTACGATTCAATTTTAAGGATGGGGTTTTAAAGTTGGATCAATCCAATTTTTGGGATTGGTTCGAGATCGCTGAAATTAAAATTGTCGTGATCTACTGATTCATGATTTGAGTCTTGAACAAACGCAGTAAATTCAGGGTCACATTTTTTTTGAAAAATTAATTTCTGGCCGTGCTAGACGGGGAATTAGCGGTGCCCTGTAACCTGCAATCCGCTATAGCAGGATCGATGCCGACGCCAGGCTATTGCTGCCTTGTTCGGAAGAATTAAGCGATGTTGAAGTTTCGACCTGTTGCAATGAATAACTGATGAACCCCGTCAGGCCCGGAAGGGAGCAGCGGTAAGTTGTGATATTCATGTGCCGACAGATTTCCGGAATGGAGTTGGCTGATTTTTATCGAATGGGGAACAGGATGGTCAAACGCCGGTGCACGGCCGAATAGTTTTATGACATACAAAGTATTATCACTCAAATGGCGCCCACAGTCTTTTCAGGATGTTGTTGGGCAGGACCATATCACCCAAACCTTGATCAATGCATTCAACCAGGATCGCATTGCACAGGGCTATATTTTTACCGGTCCACGCGGCGTGGGAAAAACCACCACGGCCCGCATCCTTGCCATGGCACTGAATGCAGATGGCGGATCCTCATCTCATTTCGATCCGAATTCTGAAACTTCCCGTGAGATAGCTGATGGACGTTCATTGGATGTTTTGGAAATTGACGGTGCATCCAATCGTGGAATCGAAGAGATCCGAAACTTGAGGGAGCAGATCAAATTTGCACCGATGAAGGGTGCTTATCGGGTTATTATCATTGATGAAGTACATATGCTTACGACGCCTGCCTTTAATGCATTGCTCCGGACGCTGGAAGAACCACCGCCTCACGGAAAATTCATTTTTGCCACGACAGATATTCATAAAGTTCCTGCAACAATTATTTCCAGATGTCAGCGCTTTGACTTCAACCGTATCTCCCTCCAGGTTATTTCTGAAAGGTTAGAATTCATTTTAAAGGAAGAAGGGATTTCCTTTGATCCGGAATCGATCAATGCCATTGCCCGCAAAGCAGATGGGAGCATGCGGGATGGATTAAGCCTTTTGGATCAGGCCATTTCCTTTTGTGGGAAGGAAATCAATTATGAGGGAGTTGTAAAAGCACTTGGGTTGATTACGGATGAACTCTATTTTGAATTCACTCGCTGTATACGGGAAAAAGATTCGACGGGCATGGTGAATCTGCTTTCATCCTTTTCAGGATTTGGGATTCCTGCTCCGGAAGTGATGGTTGGAATAGGTGGACATATACGGAATATCCTTTATGCCGGGGTAAGAGATGGCGAGTCTCTTCTCGAAATGAATAGGGAGCATAAGCAAAAATATATCCAGGAAAGTGAAACATGGGACAGGAGAGACCTTTTACGAATGAGTCAAGTTCTAACGGATGTTTTATCCACTATTCGCAGGGCAGAAGATCCTTATCTATTATTGGAAATGACAGCGTTGAAACTCTTGGAAATGGATCAATCTGTTTATATTGATCAAATAATTTCGGGAGGCGGTTCATCCCCTAAAATCAAAGTGGGTATTCCCAAAAACGCCAGTTTGGGTTCACCCCTGAAAAAATCCCCTGAACCTATTCGGAAAAAGAAATATATTGAGCCGGAAAAGGAAGAATCCAAACCACCAATAGCCATCCAGGAACCTGTTATTCAAATCGATGACGAAAAATCAAAGGGTGTGGCAAAACCAGAACAGGAATCTGTCCCTGAAAAAGGGAGCTCAAAAAATCCAGTTTCTACAGAGTTAAATGTAGAGAGAGTGAAAGACCGTTGGCCATCTATTATGGAAAAAATTCACTTGGAGCGGCCTTCCATTGGTGCCATTATAGAAGAATGTGATCCAGTGGAATTAGATGGAGACAAATTAATCATCAAATTCTTTGGAAAAAGTGAATTTAGCGTGAAAATGGCGGAACGGGGCATCTCCACGATTGAAAAGGTGATCGCAGATGAAATGGGTTTACCTTTAAAAATTAATTTTTTAAATGGCGGCAGGGATACGCCACCACAATCTGAAACGAATCAAAAAAAATTAGATCCACATCCCAATGATGAAAAATTATTTAATAAAATCGTCGAAGTTTTCGATGGCGAGATCTTACGTTAGGAGTTACTATGTTTAAAGGAAATATGTCTAAAATGCTGAAACAGGCCCAAGAAATGCAAAAGCAGATCGAGGAAGTGCAAAACCAATTATCAGATATGGTCATTGACGCAGAATCGGGCGGCGGCATGGTGTCTGTCAAAGTGAATGGCAAACAGGAAATATTGGAACTCAATATTGATCCGGATGCTATGAAAGAAGACAAGGAAATGCTGGAAGACCTGATCATTTCTGCACTGAATAAAGCCCTGTCAAAAGCGCAATCAGATTCACAGGAAAAAATGAATTCTGTAGCGGGTGGCATAATGGGCGGACTGAAAATACCGGGCATGTAATTGCAATCTCTTCCTGACAGCGCAAACCGGTTGATTGAAGAATTTTCCCGTCTTCCTGGCATCGGGCGTAAAACAGCTCAACGGCTGGCATTCCATCTTTTAAAAACGGAAAAAGAATCCGTTTATCGACTTTCTGATGCTGTGAAAGATGTGAAGATTAAAGTTCGGGAATGCTCTGTGTGCGGCGGTATTACGGAGGGGGACCCTTGTGTGATCTGCATGGACCCTAAGCGGGATGATACAATTCTTTGCATTGTAGAGGATGCAGCGGATATTTATGCATTCGAACGAACCAATAGCTTCAAAGGAAAATACCATGTATTGGGTGGTGCTTTATCGCCATTGGATGGTATCGGACCGGACGAACTGAATATAGGGAATCTCTTGGATAGAATTCAATCTGGAATGGAAATTGTGATCGCCACAAATCCCAGTGTGGAAGGGGAAACAACTGCCCTTTATCTTGCCAAATTCCTGGCAGAAAAAGATGTAAAAGTCACCCGGCTTGCACGGGGTTTACCTGTGGGTGGGCATCTGGAATATACCGATGAAGCAACGCTGATTCGTGCCATGGAGGGTCGGACATCAATTTAACACTGCCCAATATTCTGACGATCTTCAGGATCCTGCTGACCCCTGTTTTCATCTTATGTTTATTTTGGGAACATCCCTGGGGCCATCCTGCGGCATTGGTCATTTTTATTATTGCTAGCATTACCGATGCCTATGATGGCTATTACGCCCGGAAATATGACCAGATCACACGGGAAGGTAAATTTCTTGATCCACTGGCAGATAAAATATTGGTTTCATCCGCATTCATCTCATTTGCATTAATGGGAATTATTGAATTCTGGATGGTGGGCCTCATTATTTTTCGCGATCTGTTTGTAACAGGTCTTCGGATGACCATGGAAAGAAAAGGCTTGTCTCTGGTTACGTCCACCATTGCCAAGGCAAAAACGGCCACCCAAATGGGAATTATCTGTTTTATCCTGACCGTTCTCGGTTTGAAAGGACTTTCATTGGCCTGGACCATGCCCATGCTGGACATTATTCGGGAATACCGATTGGTTTATAATCTGACACTTGTGGTGACCATTTTCACCATTGTAACCGGAATTACCTACCTATTTTCCAATAGAAATGGCATCCAGGAGTTCCTGGAAAAAGAATGAACCTGCGCTTTAAAGCTGCCGAATTCATCGGAACGGTGGCCTATGTAGGTCGTTTGCCCATAGCACCGGGAACCTGGGGTAGTCTAGCAGCTCTGTTTGCATGGTATTTCCTAAAACCATCCATAAGCGATCCATTATTTCTTTTGATCAATGGCGCCATATTTTTTATTGGTATTGCTGCATCTGATATTTTAATTGAAGCATGGGATGATACTGACCCCAAAGCTGTGGTTGTAGATGAATGGGTTGGGATGTGGATTGCCCTCTATTTGGTTCCTCATGATATATTCTGGGGATTTGTGGCATTTTTTCTTTTCCGTATTTTTGATATTTTAAAACCGGGACCTGTGCAATATTTTGATGATATTCATTCTGCTACAGGCGTCATGATGGATGATGTAGTGGCGGGGATTCTTGCTTTACTCGTTACACAAAGTCTCCTGTTTAACTTTATATGAAAATTGCCATTTTGTCCATTGGAAATGAGCTTCTTTCCGGAGATACGATTAATACCAATGCAGGATGGATGGGCAGAATACTCACAGAGATAGGATGTGATATATGTCAACATATCACCGTTCCCGATAAAAAAATTCCTATTTCTAATGCATTGAATCAACTCATCGATCTCAACCCGGATTTTATTATTTGTACCGGTGGATTGGGTCCCACCGAAGATGATATTACTCGACAGACATTATTCGATTTTGTGGGAACCGAATCAAAATTTGATGAAGATTATTGGCAAAACCTGACCGAAAGATTTAAACGATTTGGAATCCAAATACCGGAATCCAATCGAAACCAGGCCTTGGTTCCCGTGGACGGAAATGTGATTCAAAATCCAGTAGGGTCCGCCCGTGGATCCAAATTTAAAATGAAAGACACAACTTTGATCTCTCTCCCCGGCGTCCCGGCCGAAATGAAAGCCATGATGACAGAATCAATTATTCCGATGATTCAAGAAAAGGGATTAATACCAAAATGTATTCGTACTCTGCGCACGACCGGGATTCCAGAATCTGCATTGATTGAAAAAATAGCTCCAGTTATCGAAAAAGACCACGGCTGTGACATTGGCTATTATCCATCCCTTTTCGGGGTTGATGTCCGCATCTCCCATGCTGACCTGCAACCTGTAGATTCACTTTCGAAAGATCTTTATGGAATTCTTGGTGTCTCAATTTATAGTGAAGGAAAAGAATCCATCGAAGAAGTCATTGTTCAATTAGGAAAAGAAAAAAATAAAACTATTTCCACTGCGGAATCCTGTACCGGGGGATTGATCGGGCATCGACTCACTGAAATCCCGGGCAGTTCTGATGTTTACAAGGGTGGACTTGTTGTTTACAGCAATGAATCCAAAATAGAAATGGTGGGGGTCGGAAAAGGCACACTGGAGGGGCATGGCGCTGTAAGTGCAGAAACTGCAGAATCTATGGCATACAATGTGAAAAATAAATTTGTGTCTGATTACGGTATTTCTGTTACGGGTATAGCTGGTCCAACAGGAGGGACAAAAGAAAAACCGGTTGGACTCGTTTATATTGGATTGGCGAAAAATGATGGCGTAAAAGTCAAAGAATTCCGTTTCGGAAACAACCGAAAAAGAAATAAACTTCGCAGCAGCCAAGTGGCACTTAATTGGTTAAGACTATCCCTATTAAATGACTGAAAAATTATTACGAACCTTTCTCGCTGTTCCTGTTCCCAGGGATGTTAGTTCTAAAAAAAATATGCTCTATTCCACTTTAGAAAATGTGGATGGTGATATCAATTGGGTTAAAAATGCTCAACTTCATTTAACAATGAAATTTCTAGGCCATACACCAGAATCAGCCATCATTGATGTGATCGATCACGTTGAGAAGATCACACCAAATATGAATCCTTTTGACTTGAAGATCGAAGAAACGGGATGTTTTCCTGTTCCAACCCGTCCCCGAATTCTCTGGCTTGGATTAAAAGGAAATCTTGTTCTGTTAAAATCAATGGTGGAATCTATTGAAAATGTTTTGGAGCCCCTGGGTTTCCCAAAGGATAGTCGCGATATTTTACCCCACATCACCTTGGCAAGAATCAAATATCCACAAAAGCACACACCCAATGTGGATCCATTTTTAAAATCGTCATACGATCCAATTGATTTCCCGGTGGATCGTATGCAATTTTTCAGTAGTGAATTGCTGCCATCCGGAGCCGTTCATACTATATTAAAGACCTTTCCCCTTGGGGAATCTTTGTAAGGAGTTAACATGCCAACCGAAACAAAAAAAACCAAAGCATTAGAATTAGCCATCACCCAGATCGATCGCCAGTTTGGTAAAGGATCCATTATGCGCCTGGGAGATAATTATGTTCCAACCATGGAAAATGTCATTTCAACGGGGTGTCTATCCTTAGACGTGGCGTTGGGTGTAGGCGGTGTTCCCAGGGGAAGGGTTGTCGAGATCTATGGCCCGGAATCATCCGGTAAAACAACCCTGGCTCTGCACATTATCGCTGAAGCGCAAAAGGCAGGCGGATTTGCGGCTTTCATAGATGCGGAACACGCGGTTGATCCGGACTATTCCAAAAAATTGGGTGTCAAAACGGAAGAATTATTAATCTCCCAACCAGACACCGGAGAACAGGCTCTTGAAATTTGTGAAACTCTGGTTCGAAGCGGCGCCCTGCATGTGATCGTGATTGATTCTGTGGCGGCCCTGGTTCCACGGGCAGAATTGGAAGGAGATATGGGCGATTCTCATATGGGACTCCAGGCGAGACTAATGTCCCAAGCATTACGGAAATTAACCGGGACGGTGAGCCGGTCCAATACAACCGTGATTTTTATCAACCAGATCCGTGAAAAGATCGGCGTCGTGTTTGGTAATCCGGAAACCACGCCCGGTGGACGTGCACTCAAATTCTATTCATCCATCCGAATGGAAATTCGACGTATCACAACGATTAAGGATGGTGGTGAAATGGTGGGCAGTCGAGTTCGGGTCAAGGTTGTTAAAAACAAAGTGGCGCCCCCCTTCAAAAAGTCCGAATTCGATATTATGTATGGACAAGGCATTTCGTATGTTGGCGATATTATTGACCTAGCTGTTGAAGGAAATATTGTGGAAAAAACCGGTGCATGGTATTCTTATGATGACATGAAGATCGGGCAGGGCAGAGAAAATGCGAAATCATTTCTTACGGAAAATCCGGATATATTGGATGCAGTAACCGCTAAAGTAAAATCGTTTATGGGACTGAATACCGAGGCAGTGGAAGCTGAGGCATAAGATCCAATCCATCGAGCCGCAAAAGCGGCGAAAAAATCGATTCACAATAACATTAGAATCGGGAGACGTCTTCAGATTATCTGGAGACGTTCTTCTTTCTAGACCGCTCAAGGTCGGCCAGATTCTAAAATCTGGTGAATTAGAAAAGATCCAATCATTGGAAGCAACGATTCGGATAAAAAATCACGCTTTGATTTTGTTAAGTTATCGCCAACGAAGCCGGGCCGAATTGACGCGCCGACTCAAAGAAAAGGGACATGCACCTAAAGACATTGAGTCCCTATTGGATGAATTTGAATCAAAGGGCTACATAAACGATTCAGATTTTGTTAGAATGTATGCTACCCATTTAGTCAAAAAGAAAATGACAGGCAGAATTGCAGTCCGAAATAAATTTCATCAACATCAAATCCCTGATCACATTCTTGATCCCATTTTAGATGAATTATACCAGGCCAATCCTTCTTCAGATCTTGTTAAACTCATTACTGATAAAAGAATGCAAACCCGCGAAAAAACCCTAAAAGAGAAAACAAGATTGGTCAATCTATTAAAGAGAAAAGGATTCATCTGGAACGAGATAGAACCCGCCATAAATGGCATCGAGTGGGATGAGTAAATGAAATTATTTTCATCACTCGATCTGGAATATATTCACCGTTCCCTGGGGAGAAAACCAAGCAAGAAAGAGCTGGGAATTTTATATGACATTGTTGAGCCTGTTTTGGTTCAACGAAAAAAATTACCTGCAAGATTCGTAAACCAAATCGGTCTGACTCAAAAAAATGTCCACTTTGAAATTAGAAATGTGAAACCAAATGGAAACTGGGGTTCATTCAACTTTTTGATCAGGGATTGTGCCCTGCGTGGAAGCTGGCCAGTGCAGGTATCCTTTATTTGGCTATTCAGTCCAACCCAAGCATGCCTGAAGCGAATTCATGACACTGAAACAAGTTTGTCCCAAACTTTTGCGCCTGTCATTACGCACCATGCTTCTCAAGATGCACCTAGGAAAAAAAGCGGGAAGGTCATTGCAGTCGCGATCATGGAGGATAATCCACATCCAAGAAAGGTGGGGAGTGGACAATGGTTGGGATATGTTAAGATTCCGAAACCTGGGTCAACACTGATGAACGAAAAAAGGATCATGAATGTTTTGTCCGGATATGATCGGTTCGTTTCTGGATTTTCTCTACAAAAGAATTACGGTACCGATCTTCGACAACTTTTTAATATGGTGTCTGATTCAGCATCTATAGAATTGACCTTTCCAAGAGCGTATAAGAAAGGCGACGGGATCTTAATTTCTGAAGGGGTCAGCGATTTTGAATTGAAAAATAAATTAAACGATGTGGGCTATGACTACCAAAAAGTTGGAAAAATAAAATCGGACCTATATCATGTCTTTGATTTTGGCGATGGACAGTCTAAAAAGTGGCCCATAGGTGTCACCCAAATCTCAATTCATGGGAAGGAAGATGAGCCGGATATCGAAAATGATAAAACATTCTTAAAAAAGAAAACAGCCAAAAAGCCAACCTTGATGAAAGTTGTAAAAGATATGATCGCTGCAGAATTTCCAAATAATAGGTCAGAAAATTTGCTGGATGATGGCCTAGGGCAAAAGATCAGGGTCGGAGCCAAACATATCTTTCAATCCAGCGAACATTCATTATTCGATGGGTCGCGATCTGTTGCAAATATCGTGCGAAAATTAGCCATGGAAGGTGCAAACGTTGAATCTCTAACCATTATTTCAAATGTGGATGACCCGGGCTTCCTTGCAGGACAACAATCTATGATTCATGTTTTTGGGTTGCAAGGTCGTACTCAAACACATTTTAGTCATGATTTACAACCAGATCATCATCAGGTGATTGGAATTGGGGAAAAAAATTATCAAAAAGAAATGTTAATTCAGGAAAGCGATTTTATTTCATTATTAGGAAGCATGAAAGGTGAGCTTGGTCATTCTCTTTATCAGGAATTGACCGGGATAAATTGTGGTGACAATCAACCTGTTTTTGATAGCGCATTAGAATACAATATTAATCAATCCTTAGTTCAGGCAGTCTCTACCGGTGTGATCAAAAAAGTGAATACAATATCGAAAGGTGGATTAGCTACTGCACTTATGAGCCTCTATCTGAATTTAAACTGTAGCTACGGGATGAAAATCCATATTTCCAGAAAACTGACACCGGAAGAATTATTGTTCGGGGAATCATTTGGATCTGCATTGGTGATCGTGGGTGAAAAAGAATTGATGGAATTTCAACGCATTTGCATGTTACACGGAATTCCTTGCAGTACCATTGGGCGCTTGCAAGCTAAAACTGAACTTTCAGTCAATGATATTTTAAAAATTCCTGAGAAGGTGCTCAATACACTTTCTACATAAATATTGGATTCATCACCGATCTGCCACAATCATTTTTTCTTGATTCGTTTTGTAAATGCATCCTTGTATTGAGGGTTATTAACAGGCTTGTATTAAATTATTTATAAAGGCTATATTAAATAATAATAGAATTAATATAATAATCTTAAAGAATAACATTCAATATTAATATAAAAAAAGTGGGGCAGACTTCACAATGACCTCGGACACAGTGAACGTCTACCCCTTCCACATACCAAAGGTACCAAACCAGCACCTTCAATGGTTAAAGTATTGGTTTATTTGATACAAGTCAAGTAAAAATTTGAACGTGAAAAAAAGGGTGAAGAATGAAGTTAAATGTACCGGTGGAGGGGCTCGAACCCCCACTCCCTTGCGAGAAATGGATTTTGAATCCATCGCGTCTACCAATTCCGCCACACCGGCATTTTTGCTTCAAAAGAGGAAACAGAAATTATTAGTCAATTTTATGTGGAGTCAAGGTCGCGGAATTGTTAAATCATTCAAATGAGACTAAATTCTTAATCATAAAACACGTCTCTGTTGGCGTGATGTCCTAAAAATAAAATGTGAAAATGTTATGAAGAACACACCTCAATTATTAATAAATAATGCAAACCAGTATCCCGATGAACCCGCCATTTCCATAAAAGATGTAAATGGACAATGGCAAACAGATTCCTGGGCAGACTTTTTTGAATATGCCATGCAGATCTCTAAGTCTCTTCTTGCTTTAGGATTGCAGCCTAATGAAAAAATAAGTATTTACAGTTATAACAGGAAGGAATGGTTCGGGTGTTATGTGGCTACTCAAATGCTCAATAGTGTCGGTGTCGGCGTTTACCATACCTGCTCACCAGAGGAAGTGGAGTGGGTTGTGGGCAATTCGGATTCCAAGATTGTATTCGTTGGGAATAATCCAAATGATAATGGTGAGGCAGAAAAAATGCCAAATCATCGGTTACTCAATATCATCGATCGATTAACAAAAGTTGAAGTTGTGGTGATGATGGAAGGAATTGATACCTTAAATCATGACAAAGTCATCATATGGGATGAATTTATAGCACGAGGTGAGTCCATTAATGAATCCGAAGTACTTACGCGAATTGACGAAATCGATCCAGACAGTACATCATGCCTAATCTATACTTCGGGTACAACTGGGAATCCAAAGGGTGTAGAACTCACCCACAAGAATTGGATCTTTGAATTGGAATCTGTTGAAAAGACATTTCAATTTTCCCAAGGTGATAAATACGTTTCCTGGCTTCCATTGGCTCATGTATTTGGGCAACTGGTGGATAATCATTATTGGATCAGAAAAGCAATGCATTTACATATAGTGGACAGTCCATTATATGTGGTGGACTATGCCAAGGAAGTAAAACCACATCTCTTTATTGGTGTACCACGGATTTATGAAAAGATCTATTCAAATTTGAAAGCGGCCATTGATGGGAAAGCTATCCTGAGAATTGGATTAAAAATTCCCGGATTGTCGAATGTTTTCAAAAGTAAGTTGAAGGAAGCGACGGGGTTTTCTGAAACACGATTTGCCATTTCGGGTGCTGCACCCATCAGCCCTGATATTCTTACTTTATTTCAATCTTTGGGTATTCCCTTATTTGAAGGGTATGGCATGACGGAAAATACCGCAGGTGCAACCATCAATTATGAAGGGAATAACAAGATTGGGACTGTAGGGAAAGCAATGCCTGGCACAGAAATGAAAATTGCGGAAGATGGAGAGATTCTGATCCGAGGGGACCATGTGATGAAGGGGTATTACAACAACCCTGGAGCTACAGCAGAAACAATCATCGAGGGTTGGTTACACACGGGTGATGTGGGCAAGATTGACTCAGAAGGATTTATCAGCATTACCGGTCGGAAAAAAGAGATCTATGTGAGCTCCGGTGGGAAGAATATTGCGCCGCTTGTTATTGAAGAGACCATGAAATCCATTCCATTATTATCTCAATGTTTCCTGGTGGGTGATGGACGAAAATACTGTTCTGCACTTTTCACATTAGATGTAGGTGCTATTTTACGGGATAAGATAGGTGTACAATCAAATGCAATTCCGAAAGATCCACGCAAACAGTTGACGATGCTTGGAGAAAAAGGACATTCATTATCGGACTTTACTGAAAGTGAAGATGTGAAATCAGAAATTCAATCGTTTGTGAACGACTTGAATGGTCAATTCTCTAATCCGGAACAATTAAAGAAATTTTCGATCCTTCCACGTGATTTTACAATAGATGATGGTGAATTAACACCAACCCTAAAGATCAAGCGAAAACAGATCAGAGAGAATTGGTCTGAGATGATCGAATCCATGTATTCTGACTGATCGTGAATAAAATATCATTTTTAGGGTGTGGTTCCTGGGGCGGTGCTTTGGGATTGGTATTAGCCAATAAAGGTGTTCATGTGACCATGTGGCATCGAAATCCGGATGTGGTTCAAACACTAACGGATTCGAGAAACCATTATCTCGTTCCTGGTCTCATTTTTCCAGATTCTGTATTATTCACATCATCTATGGATGCTGCAGTCTTGGGAGCATCCATTGTGATCATTGCAGTCCCCTCTCAATCCATCCGAGAATTATTACAATCCAATAAATACCTATTTATAAATGATCAAACGATCGTCAACGTTTCTAAAGGGATTGAAATTGATACTTTAATGACGGTAAGTGAAGTTATCGTTGATGTTTTGGGAGATAGCTTTACTAAAGTTGTAACACTCTCTGGACCGAGTCATGCGGAAGAAGTGATCCAGGGGCATCCCACTACCTTGGTGTCTGCATCTGCAAATTCGGAAGCAGCAAAAGATATCCAATCCCTATTCTCTAATGAAGTTTTACGTACTTATGCAAATGCAGATATAAAAGGAGTTGAACTGGGCGGTTCCATGAAAAACGTGATTGCTATTGCTGCGGGTATTTGCGATGGGATCGGGTATGGCGATAATACAAAAGCAGCACTCCTAACTCGGGGAATGACAGAAATATCACGACTCGGGACAGCCATGGGAGCAGAATTGAAAACGTTCCAGGGATTAAGTGGCATTGGTGACCTAATCGTTACGTGTTTAAGTCAACACAGCCGAAATCGCCGTGTAGGACAAGCGATCGGCGAAGGGAAATCGTTGGATCATATCTTATCTGAAATGAAGATGGTGGCCGAAGGTGTTCAGTCAGCAAAGTCCGTCCACCAACTTCGACAAAAGTACAAAGTCAACATGCCGATCTGTGAAGCAGTGTACCAGATCTTATTTGAGGGGAAAGATCCAAAACAATCGGTCACTGATCTAATGACCCGTGAATTAAGATTAGAAGATTAAATTCAACATCTTTCTTTGTCTCTATTTTTTCTTCTGTGTAATTTTAGAGTCTGCCCTCGTAGTTCAATGGATAGAACAAGTGCCTCCTAAGCATTAGATGCAGGTTCGATTCCTGCCGAGGGTACACATTTAATCATTAGGTGTAAAAGGAAAAACATGTTAAAACCGAAGAAAAAGATCACGAAAAAGGAGATCCGGCGGGATCCCTTTTTAGAATCGATTGATAAGGCGCAAGCTCATATTTCAGAAAGCAGGACAACATATATGAAGGTCGCCCTTGGGTTGATCGCTGTTTTGATCGGATATAATGTGATCACCGAAAAAAGATCACAGAAAAATTTAGATGCCAATGCTGCTTTAGGTAAAGCGATGGTTGCATTGGACCGCGGAGATGTGAATAATGCACAATTCCAATTGGAAACGGTCATCACCGAATTCAACGGAACTCCTAGTGCAGAGCTTGCTGGATACCATTTAGGGAAACTCAAATATGAAGCGGGTGATCACACCGGTGCCGAAATATTTCTGTCCCAATTTTTAAAAGATCAAACCGTAGATATCATGGTTTCAGCTGCAGCGCTCATGCTGGCTGACATCTCTGTACAGGATGGGGATACCAATACCGCTTTGTCCTTTTTGGAAAATGGTATTCTGAAAAGTAGGGATGTCCATACCCATCGAATGATTGAACTTGAGAAAGCAAAACTCATTTTAGCGCAGGGGGATAATGAAGCCGCTCGCACGATCGCAACTGATATTCTTTCTGAAAAAAATGTCACGGCTATTCAAAAGCAAGCAGCGGAAGAAATACTGGGAAAAATACCCGGCTAAATTCTTGTTAAAAAGATAGTTTTCTCGTATTTTTGCGGGCCGGAAAGCGGGTGAATAGCCCGCTTTTCTTTTGTCTGAAATGAATAAATTGACAAATATCGTAGAAAACTATCTGCAACCAGAATTGATTCTGGTGGACATCCAAGAAGATACTCGCGGTAATTATATCCGTGTTATTATCGATGCAGAACGTGCTGTTACGCTGGATGAAACGACTGAACTTTCAAAAAAGTTGAGAAATGATGAAGAATTTGGTTCTCGGTTTCCGAATGGATTTCGCCTTGAAGTTTCCACACCTGGATTGGATCAACCCTTAGAGCATCCATTCCAATATCGGAAGAATAAGGATCGGCAGTTGAAAGTGACCATCATGGAAGGAGATCAATCTCGTACCATTACAGGAAAAGTGATGGAAGCAGATGATACCTGCGTGACCTTGATGAAGAGTGGACAAGAGATCAATTTGACATACGATCAGATCAAATCAGCAAAAGTAAAAATTTCATTCAATTAATCCTCAGGAGACATTTTGGTTAATAGAGAACTCATCGAAGTCTTTTCAGAGATCGCAAGAGAGAAAAACGTTGAACGTTCAGAACTCGCTAGAATTCTTGAAGAATTATTTTTATATGTGATTGAAAAAGAATATGGCGATTCTTCGAATTGCAGTTGCATTGTAAACCTTGATAAAGGTGAAATTGAGATTTATGCAGAAAAAACCATTGTAGACGAGATTGATGATTATAAAGTTGAAATCACTTTAGCAGAAGCCATTGCCAAGGAACCGGATGCGGCTGACCTTGAAATCGGTGATGTGTTTGTGGAAGTGATTGATCCGAGAGTGTTTGGCCGAAGATTGATCACCACAGCAAAACAATTCTTTGCGCAGCGACTCCGTGATGTAGAACGGAATTACATCTACGAAGATTATGCAAATCGGGTTGGTGAAATTGTCATCGGTGTTGTCCACCAGGTTCAGCGTGACAGTATTTTTATCAATATAGAACAAGCGGAACTCCGAATGCCGAAGATTGAGCAGATCAAATCTGAAAGATATCGCCGCGGTGATACAGTTCGATCTGTGATCAAGTCTGTAGAAGTGACACCAAAAGGTCCGGATATTGTTGTTTCAAGGAGTGATAACCACTTCCTATATAAATTATTTGAAATGGAAGTTCCTGAAATTGAAGATGGGATCATTGATATCACATCTATTGCCCGTCATCCAGGTGAACGTGCTAAAATAATTGTCCGTTCCAATGATCGCCGCATCGATCCGGTCGGTGCGTGTGTGGGCATGCGCGGAAGTCGGATTCAAGCCATCGTCCGAGAATTAAATAATGAAAAGATCGATATCGTGAACTATAGCGAACAAACTGAAATTCTCGTGAGTCGTGCTCTTTCCCCAGCAAAACCGGTACAATTGTTCATAGATGATGAAAAGAAATATTGTGTGGCATTATTTGACGATGAAAACCTTGATTCTGCCATTGGCCGGAACGGGATGAATATTAATCTTGCTTCCAAGATCACTGAATTCAGGATTGATGCTTATGGCGTGAAACAGTATGAACGAATCCAGGAAGATCAAAAAACTACACTTTCTGATATAGAAGGTGTATCTGCTGACGTTGCAGCAAACCTTAAAAAAGCAGGTGTCATTGTTGTTTCTGATTTGCTTGATGCAGATATGGATGATCTGTTATCCATAGAGGGAGTTAATGAAGATTCTCTGGACGAAATTTACGAAGCGGTTCAGTCCTTCGTGGAAAGAGAATTAGAGTTTGAAACTGAAGATGAAGAATCTGGAGAATTTGATTTTAGTTCACTCGAAAAAGAAGTTGGGGAAGAATCTGACCCTGAAGAAAATGATGATAAATCGGCAACAGATGAACCCGAAAAAAAATCAAAAGAAGAGACATTATCACCTGATCAAAATGAAGCATCATTAGAAGAATTAGAAGCAGAAGTTCCAAGTGCGGATGAACCCGTAGTCGAGAGCACAGAATAAACCATGGCCAAAACCCGGATTTTCCAAATTGCGAAAGCACTCAATATCTCTCACACAGATATTATAAGTTTCCTGAAGGCTCGTAAGGTAGAAGTTTCAAGCCATATGTCACCTGTGGATGAAACGCTTCATCAGATAATTATGGATGAATTTTCCAAAGATAAAGAGCAAGTTGACCGATTTCGGAAAGAACAGGTTCGCAAGGAGATCCATGACACACGCCTGAAAGAACAGCAAAAGAGTTCTAAAAAACTTCAGCTCCTGTCCTTAACAGAACAACGCGAATTGGAGAAAAAAGAATCCGATAAACGCAAACAGGATGCGGCACAAGAGAAAAATCGCAAAGAAGAGGAAAACCGGAAAAAAGAAGAAGAGGCGATTCAAAGAAAAAAAGAAGTTGAAGAGCGAAAACGTAAACAGGAAGAAAAAGAAAAAGATCACAAAAGCGCTACCAATAAAAAAGCAAAAGAACTCAAGAAAAAATTTAAATCCACCAAGAAACTCCGATCCATTAATTTAAGGGATATTCAATCAGAGATTGGTGCTGGAACCAGTAGACAGCCATCCGGTAAAAAAGCCAAGAAAGAAGAGCCGATCCATAAATCTGTTAAGACCAAGGTAAAAGGGATCTTGGCTCAGATGGATACCAAGATTAAGAAAAAAACTCATAAGAGATTTAGAACCCCAGATGAAGAAGAAATATTAGATCCTGCCGAAAAGTCAATGATCAAGGTTGTTGAATTTTCCAATGTAGAAGAAATAGCCAAGATCTTAGAAGTCACATCCAGTGATATTATTCAAACCTGTATTGAGTTGGGGATGCTCGTTACAAAAAACCAACGAATGGATTGGGACGTGATTGAACTGCTTGCTGATAATTATGGGTATATCGCAGAAAAGATCACGGATGTTGGCGAAGAATTATTTTCAGCAGAAGAATCAGAAGAAGATCTTGAAAATGCAATCCCACGTTCGCCCATCGTGACGGTGATGGGACACGTGGATCACGGTAAAACCAGTTTATTGGATTACATCCGCGAGACCAATGTAGCCGAAGGTGAATCCGGTGGAATTACACAACATATCGGTGCTTATAAAGTTGAATATAAGGATCGGACATTAACATTCTTAGATACGCCGGGTCACGAAGCTTTTACAGCCATGCGTGCTCGTGGTGCGCAGGTTACAGATATTGTAATCCTGGTGGTGGCTGCTGACGATGCGGTGATGCCACAAACCATTGAGGCAATCAGTCATACAAAAGCGGCTGGTGTTCCTATGGTTGTTGCCATTAATAAAATGGATAAACTTGGTGCGGATCCTGAAAAGGTTCGCCGTTCTTTATCAGAGCATGAAGTTTTGACTGAATCCTGGGGTGGAAAAATTCAGGATATTGAGATCAGTGCAAAAACGGGCGCTGGGGTGGATTCTCTCATGGAAAGCCTCTTGCTGGAAACAGATGTTCTTGAATTAAAAGCCAATAAAGATTGTAATGCTCGTGGAACTGTGATCGATTCCAGATTAGACAGAGGTTTAGGCCCTATTGGAACAGTATTGATCCAAAAAGGAACCTTGAAAATAGGCGATCCATTTATTTGTGGAGATTTCTCCGGTAAAGTTCGTTCCATTACCAACGAACATGGTGTACGCTTAAAAGAAGCGGGTCCATCTGATGCTATTCAGATCCAGGGATATGATCAGGTCCCACAAGCAGCGGACTTTTTTGCCGTCGTGGATGACGAAAAAGAATTGAAACGAATTTCCAATGAACGCCAGCGCATTCGCCGTGAAATCGCCCAAAAGAAAATGGCATTCTCGTTGGACCAAATGTCATCAATGATCAAGGAAGGGACCATGAAAACCCTCCCGATGGTCATAAAAGGCGATGTGGATGGTTCTGTTGAAGCACTGGCTGAATCATTGGAAAAACTGAATACATCCGAGGTGGGGATCAAAGTGATCCATAAAGCTGTGGGCATGGTGACAGAATCGGATGTGCTGTTAGCAGAAGCGTCCAAGGCTGTGATCATCGGATTTCACGTTCAGGTGAGTTCCAATGCACGACTGCAGGCACGACAGGCTGGGGTGGACATCCGCACCTATAATGTGATCTATCAAGCTGTGGAAGAATTAACCATAGCACTTGAAGGGATGCTGGAGCCAGATAAAGTTGAAAGCAGTCTTGGAAGAGCCGAAGTATTGACTCAGTTTAAAATTCCAAAAATTGGGTTTATTGCCGGGTGTAAAGTGGTGGAAGGTCTCATTATACGTAATGGGAAGGCCCGTGTTACACGTGATGGTGAAGTCTTGGTTGAAGGGCTGATCAATTCACTGAAACGTCATAAAGACGATGCAAAAGAAGTGAAAGAAGGTCTGGAATGTGGGATCGGTGTTGATGGTGTTAAGAAATTCCAAGAAGGTGATATTATAGAAGTTTACGAGATCCGCGAGGTAAAACGTAAATTAGTATTAAATTGAACTCGAACAAACCTTATAACCGCATGGATCGGGTAGGAAACCAGGTCTTGGATATCCTATGCGGAATCCTTACAAAAAATATAAATCTTTCCCATTTAGGATTCGTTACATTCACCTATGTAGATGTGGCACCCGATTTGCGTACAGCCAAGGTGTATTATAGCGTGTTAGGGCGTAAAAAACCTGATAAAGAGATCAACATTGCCATCAATCAAAAAAGGAAGGCATTTAAAAAATTTATGAGTCCTGAACTCCATTTAAAGAATACCCCTGATCTTCATTTTTACTATGATGAAAGTCTCCTTTATACTGATAAGATCAATAAACTTCTTCACGATGTTGAATTGAAAAAAGACGAAAATGATCCTGAACATTCATAAGCCCATCGGCTGGACGTCATTTGACGTTGTGAAAAAAATACGCGGAATTGTTCGCGAGAAAAAAGTGGGCCATGGTGGAACTTTAGATCCATTTGCTGAAGGTGTTTTGATTATCGGAACCGGAAGAGATACCAAACAACTCACAACCATCACTGCAGAAGATAAATCCTATACTGCCACTATTCAACTGGGTGAAATGACCAATACCCTGGATACGGAAGGCGATATAATTGAAACTAAACTTGTCCCTGAATTATCCCAGGATAAAGTTGAACAAGTTTTGAATTCTTTTCTTGGCAGTTCATTTCAAACACCACCGATGTATTCGGCTAAAAAGGTAAACGGACAGCGGCTATATAAATTGGCTCGTAAAAATATTGAAGTAAAACGGGAACCAGTAGAGATCCAGATCAAAGATATTAATCTCGATGATTTTAATGGATCCACAATTACATTTTCTTCCATCTGTTCCAAAGGGACCTATATCCGGGTATTGGGGAAAGAAATCGCAGAAAAATTGGGAACGGTTGGATATTTGAAATCCCTCATTCGGACTCAGGTGGGAGGCTTTTCGATTGATGAATCCCAAAGCATTCAAGAATTTGAAGTATCATGGAAATCATCCGTCGTTTAGATCAATTCAAACCTTTACCATCCTGTGTGCTTACAATTGGCTCCTACGATGGAATTCATCGCGGGCATCACGGGATCCTAACATCAGTGGTCAATCATGCCCATGCACGTAATGTTCCATCGGTTTTGGTCACATTTAATCCCCATCCACGCCATATTTTAGACCCATCTGCAGATAAATTATCTCTTATCATGGGCATCGATCAAAAATTAGAGATCATTGAATCGTTGGGGATCGAAATAGTGTATGTGATCAATTTTACAAAAGCCTTTTCCAAAACAACGGCCACGGATTTTTTGAATGATACTGTACTTCCCAATTTCAACCCGGAATACATGATTGTCGGATATGATCACCATTTTGGATACAAACGAGAGGGAAGCCCCGAATTTTTAGAAGACTATTGTTCAAAAAAAGCAATTGGCTTGGAAGTCATCCAGAAAGTGTCTGATGAAGGCCACGTCATTTCCAGCACGCATATTCGTCAACTGATTCAGGATGGATTCGTCCGCCGTGCAAATTTCGAATTGGGATCTATTTTTGGATTTATGGCCAAGGTTGTCCATGGCGCCGGGCGGGGAAAAGATCTTGATTTCCCAACTGCAAATGTGATTCCCGTGGAGAAAAACCAGTTAATGCCCCATCCGGGCGTCTATTTTACAAGAGGAAGGATTAATGGACTTCAACTGTATGGAATGTGTAATTTTGGGACTAGACCTACCTTTAATGAAAAAGATCTTGTGATGGAGATTCACTTTTTCCATGATAAGGCTGTTGACCTATACGGGAAAGAAATCAGAGTAGAGTTTTTAGAGAGAATAAGGGATGAAAAAAAATTCCCTTCCCCGGAAGATTTAAAATCACAATTAATTAAAGACAAACAAAAATGCCTTGAGTTACAGGGTAAGTACGAATAGGAGTAAAAAAAGAAAATGCCTATCTCAAAAGAAGATAAACAAAAATACGTTGAGCAATTCGGTAAAGACGCGAACGATACAGGTTCACCAGAAGTACAGGTTGCTATTCTAACTCACCGTATTCGTGAATTGACGGATCATGTGAAAATTCACAAAAAAGACCACCACACACGTCGTGGTTTGGTTCAGTTGGTATCACAAAGAAAAAAAATGCTGAAGTACATTACGCGTACGAATGCAGAATCATATGTTAACTTAATAAAAGAGTTGTCCATCAGAGGTTAGTAGATAAGAGAACTCAATAATCGAATAAATAAAAAAGAAGAAAGAAAATGATAACAAAAGAAAGAGAAATCGCAGGAAAAAAAATGCGATTAGAGACGGGCAGAGTCGCTCGTCAAAGTAATGGTTCCGTAATGGTAACCTATGGAGAGACAACAATCTTGGCTGCTGTGAATGCCGCTAAAGAACCTCGGGAAGATATTGATTTTTTCCCATTACAAGTTGAATACCGTGAAAAACATTATGCCGGCGGGAAAATCCCCGGCGGTTTTTTCAAACGTGAAGCAAGACCCGCGGAACATGAGGTGCTGACAAGTCGCGTGACTGATCGCCCCATCCGTCCCTTGTTTCCAAAAGGGTTTAAAAATGAAACCCAAATCATGATCACTGTTTTACAAAGTGATGGTGAAAATATGGCTGATGTGCTGGCTGGTGTAGGTGCATCCGCTGCCTTAATGACATCTACAATTCCATGGAATGGACCACTTGCGTCAGTTCGTGTTGGAAGAATTGATGGCGAATTTATCATCAACCCAACACGTTCCGAGATCATGGATTGTGACATGGAAATGCTTGTTTCAGGAAATCAAGAAACAGTCGTGATGGTTGAAGGTGAAGCTGATGGTGCGACTGAATCTGATATTTTAGATGGATTGAAACGTGCACATAGTGTCATTAAAGAAATTATCGAACTTCAAAATGAACTCCTTTCAGAAATGAATGTAGTGAAAGATGAAGTTGTAATTCCGGAACCTGTTGAAGCATTGGTTTCTGCAGTAGATGAAAAGATTGGAACCCAAGTTGAGGATATTGTCAAAATTGGTGATAAGAAAGAAAGATCAAGTGCAAAAGACGATCTGGTTTCATCTATTCTTGAATCGTTTGAAGAAGCCTACCCGGAAGAAGGTAAAACAATTAAATCTCTTATCGATGATCGCTTTAAAGCGGGATTTCGTGAGCAGATCCTTGCAACTGGGAAAAGAAGTGATGGACGATCAACAACAGATATTCGTCCTATCTCGATTGATCCTGATATTTTAACTCGAACCCATGGTTCAGCGCTTTTCACTCGTGGAGAAACGCAAGCATTGGTCATAACAACCTTAGGATCAAAAAGAGATGAAATGATTATTGATAGTGCAGATGAAGATTATAAAAAATCTTATTATCTACATTACAATTTTCCGCCTTATTGTGTGGGTGAAACTGGTCGGATCGGTTTTACAAGTCGCCGCGAAATTGGGCATGGTAATTTGGCACAACGGGCCATCAAACCTGTCCTTCCTGATTATGATGACTTCCCTTATACCATTCGGATTGTTTCCGAAATAATGGAATCTAACGGATCATCATCAATGGCATCTGTCTGTGGTGGATCCTTATCCTTAATGAGCGCAGGTGCGCCATTAAAAGGCCATGTTGCCGGGATTGCTATGGGATTGATCACTGATGGTAAGCGTCACGCAATATTAAGTGATATTCTCGGAATGGAAGATCATTTGGGTGATATGGATTTTAAAGTTGCAGGTACATCAGATGGCATTACTGCCATTCAGTTAGACTTGAAAATTGAAGGTCTTTCTTTTGAATTGATGGAACAAGCGTTACAGCAAGCCCATGAAGGTAGGATGCACATTCTTGGATTGATGAATGAAGCTATGCCTGAACCGAATGAGATCTCACAATATGCTCCGAGGATTATGTCCATTAATATTAATCCTGAAAAAATTGGTGCATTGATTGGACCAGGTGGTAAAAACATCAAAAAGATCATTGAAGATACTGAGTGTGAAGTCAATGTTGATGATGATGGTTTGGTTACTATTGCCGGTGAAAATACGGTAAAATGCAATGAAGCTATCGAAATGGTAAAAGCTCTTACATTTGAACCGGAAGTTGGAATGGAGTTTGATGGAACTGTGACTCGCATGATGACCTTTGGTGCATTCGTAGAATTTGTGCCTGGCCGTGAAGGTCTGGTTCACATTTCGGAATTAGAGTGGCATAGGGTTGATAAAGTAGAAGATGTTGTCAAACGGGGTGATCCCATTCGGGTTAAACTGATCAAAATTGATGATCAGGGCAGATTGGATTTCAGTCGAAAAGCATTGCTGGAAAAACCTGAAGGATATGTGGAACGACCCAAACGACCCCCTCGTGATAACGATCGTGGTGGACGGAGACCGTTTAAGAAACGTCGTTTCTAATTTTTTCCAATCAATTAAAATAAACGGTGAAAATGTTAGTTTTCACCGTTTTTGTTTTTATACCTAACCTGAACTAATTTTACGATCAGAATCATGGCTCCAAACCTATCATCCCATTTCGAAAATAGACTCCCGTCAGCCATAAGGGAGGCACAAATCATTTTTACACAACGAGAAGATAAAAATGAAATCCAGGTTGTGAATTTGGCTATTGGAAATGTTTCATTACCCATGCATCCAGCCATGCAAAACCGCTTGAACGAAATGGGAGAAATAAGGTTTAAGGATGGTGTGGTAAAATACACACCCAGCGTTGGGACAGACGAGGCGAGAGAGGCATTCTTAAATATTATTGGGTCGGAAGGTGTGGATACATCACATCTTTATTGTATGATCACAGATGGTGGATCACAAGCGATGGAATTAATGATGCTGGGTGTTTGTGGTCCCTCATCAGAAAAGCCGCTCATGCTACTGGATCCGGCATACACAAATTATATCGAATTCGGGAAACGGTTGTCTATTCCGATTGTTACAGCCAATCGGGAAATTTCAGATGACGGAACATTTGAACCACTTGCCCTGGATGAGATCGAAAAAATAATAACAGAAAATGCTCCCGGTGGATTATTGGTCATTCCAACGGATAACCCCACAGGCCAATTCTTGAATCAACGCCAATTGATCGATCTTGCAAAGATCTGCGTCAACCATAATATTTGGATAGTGAGCGATGAAGCGTATCGTCAATTGTATTACGGTGAAGATGGATCATCCAGTATTTGGAAAATTACCGAAGAAGACGTTCCGGGAATTACGGGATCCAGGATAAGCATCGAATCTTCATCAAAAGTATGGAATGCCTGTGGTTTGCGAATAGGTGGATTGGTAACTGACAATTTAGATTTTCATACAAAAGCTGTATCAGAATACACAGCAAATTTGTGTGCAAATGCCATTGGTCAGGAGATATTTGGGAGTTTGGCCCACGAATCTCATCATGATCTTAATGCTTGGTATCAACGCCAAAGGGATTACTATAGTGGATTGATCATGCCTTTAAGGGAAAACCTGATGAAAGAGATCCCGGGATTGATTGTTTCCAATCCTGAGGCAGCGATTTATTTTGTAATTGATTTCAGAAATATTTGCGCTGATACTTTTGATTCCCGAGATTTTGTAAAATATTGCGCATCAAAGGGGAAGGTCCGTATCGACGATCAAGAATTCACATTATTATTAGCACCCATGAATGGGTTTTATTCTGATCCAAAAAGGGGCAAAACCCAAATGCGTGTTGCCATGGTTGCGCCAAAAGAATTGATAGAGAAAACACCCTTGATCTTATCTGGATTATATACCGCTTATCTTAATGAATAAGAAAATTCATTTCCCTTGCCCGACGAATCCATCGTCGTTAATTTAAAGTATAACTTGAAGTGAAATTGATTATGGCGAAGGTACAACCTAAGGTAAAAAAACTCTATTATTCCATTGGTGAGGTCAGTGAACTCACTCAGCTAAAAGCCTACGTATTACGATATTGGCAAACAGAATTCTCCCAGTTAAAACCCCCAAAGAATCGTGCCGGGAATCGTACCTACCGCCAAAAAGACATTGACATGATCCTTAATATCAAGGATCTGCTTTATAATAAAAAATACACAATTGATGGTGCACGATCTGTGATCTCAGGAAAAGAATCTGTACTGGAAGAAGCCCAAAAGACTAAATCTTTCAATGAGAAGCAACAGGTTATTTTTCGTAAAATCAAGAACGATTTAACAGCGATTTTAAACATCATCACTGAATAAATTTTCGGGGCGTGGCGCAGTCCGGTAGCGCACTTGGCTGGGGGTCAAGTGGTCGCAGGTTCAAATCCTGTCGCCCCGACATTTAGAAAGATTCGAAAGAATCTTTTTTTGTTTTTTTATAAAAGTAAATTCTCGAACCTATTTAACGCAATTTATGTCCAATCCCGAATTTATTTTTATAACAATTAGTCTTGTGGTATTGGTTGGTGCAGCTTATTGGATGAGAATCCCGCGCGCAGCCATCCCATTGGGTATTGTATATTTAATATTAATTATGTTAAACGAGGATGCACCTCAGACATTTCAAAAAATCGATATGCTCCATAAACCAAAAGGGGTTACAAAACAGAAATTATCTTCGCAAATTAATACTGTTTCACAACCGATTCAACCCTTAGGAACTACCATCCAGCCTAAACCCCTGACTTTTGATTCAGGACGGACAAAAAAAGATTTACTGTTAAAGAAAACAGAGATTCAAGCAATTCAAACACCAACAAAACCCAAGGTCGAACAAAATTCAAACCAGGAAGAACAAACCGCTTCACTCCGTCTTCGGGATATCCAGATTTGTAAAAATGTTGTGAATAGAAATCCAGTAAGCACGGATGTTATTTTTACTAAAAATGTTGATTCATTATTTTGCTATACACGAATTCAAAATACGGGTAGAAAACAGGAAGTGAAGCATGTCTGGTATTATGAGGGTCAGCTGATGACGCAAGTAAGATATAACATCAAAAGATCCAATATATACCGTTCCTGGACCCATAAGAAGATCTTGCCCAATCAAATCGGCAATTGGCGCGTGGATGTTCAGGATTCTGCTGGGAATGTTATTGGATCGAAACAATTCCAGATCATAAATCTATCCATACTGAACTAATCTTTTGAGAAATATTTCTTTGTTAATACTGGCATTGATGATTGCCTGCAATCCCATTGCCCGAAAAAAAGAGATCCAAATGAATTGGACTAAATTTGACCTGGATCTTCCTGCAGGCATTATCCTCTATGAAGGATTCAATAAAAGCATGCCTCTCAAAGCCTGGGCAGCGAGGGTTGATTTATCCCAAGATCGTATTTCAGCCAGCGTACTGTCATCCACCGATACAGACAGAAAAGAAACACCTCTTCGTTTTCTTGAAAATTCCGGTGCCCGAATCGTCCTGAATGGCGGGTATTTTTTGATTGATAAAAATCCCACCCAACATGTTGGCTTACTGAAGACAAATGGTAAATTGGAAGAACCCGCCAGTCCATCGGTGATTCGGGATCAATCCCGGTATTACATCAATCGCGGTGCTTTTGGAATTAAAAACGATGGTACCGTTGATATTGCCTGGTGTTCCACGAAAAATGATTCCATCTTTGAATGGCGGGAACCTCTCCAAAATCGACCTGGATTACCCGAGGATTCACTCACATTCACCCAGGCGAAATTCTGGAACGTGAGAGATGCTATCCATGCCGGACCGGTTTTAATCTCAAATGGAAATATCGATGTTACCGTGGAAGAAGAAGTATTTTTCAACACACCCATTGCTGGTGTGCAGCCACGGTCAGCCATTGGATACACAAAAGATTATGAACTGATCCTCATGGTGGTTGATGGGCGGCAACCTGACAGTCGTGGTGTTTACCTGGAAGAATTGGCAATCTTGATGAAACAGTTCAATTGTGTCGAAGCTTTGAACTTGGATGGCGGCGGATCCAGTGCCATGGTGGCTGACAGCCGATTATTGAATCGTCCCGCTGGCAGAACGTTTCAACGGGAGATCATGTCTGCAATTGGAGTCTTCTACCACGATTAACGTTGATGAAAAACATAAGGAAATTATACAATTGGGTCTTATCCTGGGCGGATAAACCCTCGGGTCCCGCAGCACTGGGCATAATGTCCACGGCAGAAGCTTCTTTCTTTCCGGTTCCGCCTGATGTATTACTCATTCCTCTCGCATTGGGAAAACGTAAGAAAGCATTCCGATTTGCTTTGATCTGTAGTGCAGGATCCATATTGGGTGCCATGATTGGATATGGTATTGGCCAGTGGGCATGGTGGGGAGCAGGTGACTCCTTTTCAGCGTTCGCTCAATTCTTTTTTGACCACATTCCGGGGTTTTCCCATCAGGGTTTCGAAAGAATAAAATCCCTGTATGATGACTATAATTTCATGATCGTATTTACGGCGGGGTTTACCCCGATTCCTTTCAAACTGTTCACTATTAGTGCTGGTGCCTTTCATATTAATTTCCCACTCTTTATTTTAGCAAGTGTCGTGAGCAGAAGTGCCCGCTTTTTCCTGGTGGCGGGATTGATCAAAAAGTTTGGTGAATCGATTCGGAAATTCATTGAAAAATATTTTAATTTGCTAGCGATGGCGTTCACCGCATTATTAATAGGTGGATTCTTTATTCTCAAATTTCTGCTATGAAAATTCGGGGTGTGGCGCAGTCCGGTTAGCGCGCGTCGTTCGGGACGACGAGGCCGGGAGTTCAAATCTCCCCACCCCGACTTTTTTTCATATTTAAAACGAATGCGATGTAACTTTCAGTTATGGATACGATCAGACTCATATTAAGAATTGTAGGCTATTCCGGTTTCGGGCTCTTTTTCATCCAGATCCTGAATCTTTGGGTCGATTTATTTCAACCCTCTTTTTTGTGGATTCAGATCGCACTTGTCACCGGTGTTGTTTCACTGTTTATCCTGGTATTGGTTGACCGCTTTACCAATGAGGAAGATAAATATTATTCAAAAAATGTAGAGAAATAACAGATGTTTATTACAACGCAAGACCAATTTGAAGATCATCGAATTAAAAAAACATTTGGATTAGTGCAGGGGAGTACCATAAGAGCCCGGCATATCGGGACTGATATTTTAGCAGGCCTCCGAAATATTGTTGGTGGCGAAGTACATGAATACACAAAAATGCTTGCAGAATCAAGAGAGCAAGCTTTGGATCGCATGAAAGCTGAAGCCGAGGAATTGGGAGCAAATGCCATAGTTTGTATGCGCTTTACCACATCTACAATCATGTCAGGTATGGCTGAATTTCTTGCCTATGGTACAGCAGTGATCATCGAGCCAAAATCGACTCATGATTAAGAGTATTGATTTTAATGAATTGACCTTCTATATTCTGATTCATGTATTTTGATTTTCATATCAATTCGGAAGACGAAGAACAATGGGTAGAAGGTCTCGAATCATCTGGGGATGAACCCGAAATGAAAGAAGCGGTTCGCATCCAAGATCCTATATCATCCTTGGGTCTGGAAGCACCTCTTACTGCCGAAGTAGGCACCAACATGAAAAATGCCCTTAATCATCTTCAGCAGAAAAAACAGAATTGCCTTTTGATCGTTGATAATGGTACTTTGTCCGGCATTCTCACGGAGCGGGATATTTTACTTAAAGTCACCGGGAAGGGATTCGACCTGGACTTGGTTACCGTAGAAGAATTCATGACAGATAATCCCGAATATTTATCACCAGAAGACCCCTTGGCATACGCATTGAATAAAATGCATATTGGCGGTTTTCGTCATGTCCCAATTGTTGATGATGATCGAAGACCAGTTGGACTGATCAGCATCAGTAATATTATTTCGACTATTGCGGATTATTTCAGCAGGGAAATCATCAATTTACCGCCCCTGGATCACCTCGTAGACTCCAAACATCGAGAAGGCGGATAAGCCTTACTTTTCCCAAGAGAATTCCCCCATTTTACTCGTAACCTCCCGGTTTACAAGGAATCGAAGCTTGCTCAGGAATTGATGTAGCTAGTGAGATTATTTCATTTATTGAAAAAGAAGATTGAATCTTGTGACATATCTCACATTTTTTTATTAAAAAATCCCGTAATATTCTCCAAGACAAAAGTTTACTGTGTTACCTCCTAAAAAGGGAAGCCCTCATATCCCATGACGCGCTTCCCTTTTCCTTTTCTTTCATCACCCGTCGATTCTTGAAGTATTAAATTCCTCCTCTCATTTATTTAAAATCGATATCAAGTGAAGCGTCTCCTTTTTTATTTAATCATTTCCACCACCTGCATATTGGTCTCGCAAGACACCTTTTCCATTGTTGCGGTGAATCCGGCTACAGGTGAGGTGGGTAGTGCAGGCGCGTCCTGTATTGCCGGTTCAATCATCATTAGTGATATTCACCCAGGGGTCGGGGCAATCCATACGCAATCCTATTGGAATCAATCGAATCAAGATTCAGCATCATCTCTCATGAATCTGGAATATTCTCCCGAAGAAATCATTGATTGGCTCATTGAAAATGATGCACAAAATAATCCTTCCATACGTCAGTATGGAATTATCGACCTTATAGATGACGGAAGAAGTGCAGGATTTACAGGGGAAAATTGTTTTGATTATAAAAATCATATCCTTGGACAGACTTATGCTATCCAGGGAAATATCCTGCTTGGACAGGAAATATTGGATAGTATGGAAATTGCATTCACCTCCACATACGGAACCCTCGATGAAAAATTAATAGCAGCACTTTTGGCAGCAAATGTACCAGGCGCTGATACACGGTGCTTACCTTATGGCACGCCAGCACTTTCTGCGTTTATCCGAATGGCAAAATCAGAAGATGAAAATGATTCCTTTTTTATGGATATCAATGTTCAATCCTGTCCAACGAACTTAAGTCCGATTGATTCACTTTTCACTTTATACTGGGATTGGAAAAGTTCTCAAACAATGATGGGTGACATTAATTTTGATCGTAAAATCGATATCCATGATCTTATGATCATGGCAGATTTTATGGGTGGAAATGGAATTCCATCAGAATTAGAAATTGAAGTTGGCGACCTGAATGGTGATGGATCTATTGCATTAATGGACATTTATCTTATGCTGTATGAAATCATTGGAATTATTGGATAAGAAAAAAAGGAATAACATGAAATTGAAAATTTTACTTATTGCAACACTCATACTATCACAAACTTTTGGAAAATCAATCAAAGATGAATACGCAGACGCGTCATTGAATATTATTTCCCAAGCATTAACCGACAGTACCGCCTACAATCGCTTAGGGTACATGTGCGATACATTTGGCCCAAGATTGAGCGGATCCAATAATCTTGAAAAAGCAATTACCTGGATCCTGAAAGAAATGAAAAAAGATGGATTGGATAATGTAAGAGGAGAAAAAGTTGCCGTTCCCACCTGGATTCGCGGTAAGGAATCCGTCACCTTATTAAAACCATTTAAAAAAGATTTAGCCATGTTAGGGCTCGGAGGGAGTATCTCAACATCAAAAGCCGGCATCACCGCAGAAGTGATGGTTGTTGACGATTTTGATGAGTTAGAAAACCGATCTGATGAAGCTAAAGGGAAGATCGTATTATTTAATGCGCCTTTTACATCCTATGGAAAGACGGTTGCATATCGTTATTCCGGGGCAAGTGCTGCTGCGAAACATGGTGCTGTAGCAAGTTTGATACGTTCAATAGGACCGTGGTCCATGAATACGCCCCATACGGGCGTGATGGCATACAAGAATGATGTAACAAAAATTCCCCACGCGGCACTCACCATGGAAGATGCCATGATGTTAAGCCGGATTCACGATCGTGGAGATAAGATTATTGTAAAATTGGATATGGATGCACGAATGGTTGCCGATCGGTGGTCGCGAAATGTTGTTGGAGAAATAAAAGGCTTCGAATTACCAGGCGAAATTGTTGTAGTTGGTGGACATATTGATTCCTGGGATGTGGGGCAAGGCGCTCACGATGATGGAGGTGGATGCATTGCTGCTTGGGGAGCAATTCGATTGATCAAAGAATTAGGATTGCAGCCAAAAAGGACCATTCGATGTGTCCTGTGGACCAACGAAGAAAATGGAGGAAAAGGGAACAAAGCCTATCGTGATATGCATATGGATGAATTGGATAAACATGTGTTAGCCATCGAATCAGATGGCGGCGTTTTTTCTCCCAAGGGATTTGGGTTTTCAGGAACTGATTCGGCTCGGCAAATCGTTGAAGAAATTCATGAACTCATGAAACCCATTGGTGCAAATACGATCTCAGAAGGTGGAAGAGCAGCGGATGTGACACCCTTAAATGATGAAGGTATTCCTGTTATGTCCTTAAAAGTTGATGGATCAAAGTATTTTTGGTACCATCATACTAATGCAGACACGTTTGATAAAATTGATTTCAATGAATTCAATCGGTGTGTTGCTGCCATGGCAATTATGGCCTATGTTGTTGCTGATCTGGATGAGCCACTTCCGCGATAGGTTTTAGTTCAGTGCTGTCCAAAACGTTTTTAAAATAAGGATGAATTTATTTTAATTCGATTTCTTCCCTATCGGAAAACATCCCTTTTGGATAGACTTTTCCACCTGTTTAAAAAATAATCCCCCAATTCTTACCACAACCGATTCAAAAGTCGAAATTTGAGTGAAATATTCAAGTTAAAATTTGGTGATTATGCATTTTTCGGACCAAGTGTTAAATTCACTTGGTTATGCTTAAAATTATAGAAAGAATTATTCATGGAAAACAATGCCCCAAATGTGGAAATGAAATTTTGTATGCACTTAAAGACAGTCGCTTTAAATGCAGCGCATGTTTCTTTAAATACAGCCCAAATCGTATTGAAAAAGATCTTAAACTCCTTCACTACTTTAGCCTGGAAATTCCAGCAAATAAAGCCGTTAAAGACCTGGGATGGAGCTACCACAAAGTCAGGAATCATTATATGGATTATCGTGTTGAGATATTTGATTACCTGGCAGAAGAGT